>Ga0182013_10000749_pt1 | contig 45071 bp, 43 predicted proteins | sample 612S2MmetaG_FD_120487 | JGI IMG/M metagenome (GOLD analysis project Ga0182013, IMG submission 120487) | Permafrost microbial communities from Stordalen Mire, Sweden - 612S2M metaG | ecosystem: Environmental > Terrestrial > Soil > Wetlands > Permafrost | place: Sweden: Stordalen | collected... | reverse complement strand
CTGGCAATTGCAGGTGCAGACCAACGGCTTGTCGAGCGCCAACTGGGTCAACGTGCCCGGCTCGACCCTCACCAACCAGATGTCCTTCCCCGTGAACCCCGCCACCGGCAGCGTCTTTTACCGCTTGTTGTTTCAATAAGCCCGGCAAACAATAACTGGTTTGACCCAGTTATTGTTGCGGCCAATTGAATTGAGACAATTATGAACGAATGATGGCAGGAATTATAATCCAACCGGCAGCACGATGAAATACATGAAACAGTCTCTGAATGGGTTCGATTCTCATCACGGGTAGCTTCGCCAAGGTCAAGAACGGAGTGCCATAATCAAATCGAATATTTACGGACCGCGCAGCCGTATGAACCATTTTTCTCTGGATTTGGCCTGAGACAAGCACCATGCTGATTCGCCAGACGATGAAGAAATCCAAAGCACGCGCTTCATCTTCCGCAGCCCGCCCGGGCAAAGCGCCCTCCGCGCCAGAAAAGCTCGCCGCGCCGAAACTCACGGGCGCGTTGATTGCCGCGTTGGTGCTGATGGTGTTGATCCTCCACCTTCCGCGCGAAGCATTGACAACCGATCTTGATCCGTCCTGGGGCGCGGTCCTCGATTACGCCCACGGGAAAGGATTGGAATTCGGCACGGACATCGTGTTCACGTATGGGCCGCTGGGTTATCTGGGAATCCAATGGTTTACCGGCCACGGTATGGTGACGCGGATACTGTTCGATTTGCTTCTGGATTTCGGCATCGCTGCCGGGGTGTGCCTTGCTGCGTGGCGCACGAATATGATATGGCGGATTTTATTGCTCGGCGCTTTCGTGCTGCTCCCGGCGACAATTCGTCCCGGCGTGATTGATGTGCAATTGGAAATCGGCTTATTTTGTTGGGCGCTCCTGTGCTTCATCGAATCCGGCCCGCGCATGAAATACTTCATCGGCATCCTTGCCACTTTCGCCGTCGTGTGCTCCCTGATGAAATTCACCTTCATGGTGATGTCATTGATTACGATTGTCGCTCTCGCGGCGAATTTTGCGTTGCGCGGCAAAGGAAAACTTTGTTGGGGCCTGTTCATCGGATTTTTTGCCGGATCGCTCGGCGGCTGGGTTTTGCTCGGGCAGAACCCCCTCAATCTGGGCGCCTATTTGAAAGGCTCGCTCGCCATTTCCACAGGTTACGAATCCGCGATGGGTCTGCAATTCAAGGATTCCATTTTCATAACGGGGGTGGTCACGGCGATCCTCGCGCTCGCCGTCGCCGTCATCCGCTTGTGGGCGGCGGACGAACCTGGCGTCATGCGGTCCTGGTTGCGACGGGGCGTGTTTATTGTGTGGGTATTCGGCGTGTTATTCCTCGCGTGGAAACACGGTTTTGTGCGCGCCAAATCCGATTACTGGGCGGGTTTTGTGGCGCTCGCGGCGCTGGCGCTTGAAGGAGTGCCAGTCCCCAGCGGAAGGCTGGGGGCGAATTGGGCGGCCCGCGCCTGCGCCATCGCCTGCTGCGCACTGGCGTTCGTGATGGAAAATTGGAAAGAGCCAAAGCATTTTGACAATATCGTTTCGCGCGAGGCTGCGGTGGTTGGCAGCAACACGCTGGCGCTACTGAACCCTCCTGCATACATCCGGGAGTTGAACAAATCTCTCGACGCCGAACGCGCCCGCGCCCAACTTCCCAAGCTCCACGAAGCCATTGGTCAGGGTACGGTTGACGTGTTCGGCCAGAACCAGACTTATGCGCTATTCAACGATTTTAATTATCGTCCACGTCCGGTGTTTCAAAGTTACTCGGCTTACAACACCACGCTGATGGATTTGAACGAACGCGCTTTCGCCTCGACTGCCGCGCCTGAATTTGTGCTGTTCAATCTTGGCTCTATTGACGGACGGTTTCCGCCGCTGGAAGACGCCCGCGTCCTGCGGACGCTGCTCAGAGATTACGCGCTCGTGAATGCCGATGGTCCGTTCCTGCTCTTGAAACACCAGTCGGTTTCCGCCCCGCTAATGACCCTGCTGCACGAAGGCCCCATGCGCGCGGATGAGCCGATCAATTTGGAGGAATATGGCGACGTGGATTTGTGGTTGGAAATTTCCATGAAGGCATCCGTGGAGGGCCGGATTCGAGAAGCGCTTTACAAACCGCCCGAGGTTTATCTCGCCGTGCGGGGAAAGCCCGGCACGCAGGCGATGATGTTCCGCGCGCCAGCGACAATGCTGGCCGCCGGTTTCCTGGTTAGTCCGTTGCTGCTGCGCAACCAGGACGCGGCGGATTTATTTAAGGGCAGCGCCATTCATCGTCCCGGTGGTTTTGCGATTCACTGGCAAACCGGCACCGGCGAGATGTGGCAGCAACCAATCCAATACCGCATCTACCGTATTGATGCCAAGCTTGGCCGCGACTCTCCGCCAGAAGCGTTGCCAATGAAATAGGCGCCCTTTTATTTCGGTATGGACAAATTCGAGGTGATCAGGAAATATCAAAACATGCCTGAGGATCAGTACCCTTATTTTTCCGAGCCGGCGGAAGCGGCTTCATCGCCCGTGTCTTACAAGGACCGTTCGGCGGGCCTGATGGTTTTCGGCATTATGACGATTTTGCTGGGTTGTCTGGCGGGGTTGATGATCGTCCTCATGCTGTTCGCCTTGGCGGTCTCCCCCCAAGCCACGAAGGGGCAACTCACTTTTTCGACCATCGTGCCGGCCATAGCAGTTTATGGCGTTGCGGCCGTGGTATTGATCTGGCTTGGAATTGGCTCCATTCAGGCTCGACGCTGGGCCAGGGCGCTGATGCTTATTTTTTCATGGAGCTGGCTTATCATGGGCATGATTGGATTGGCTGTCATGGTGTTCGTTTTGCCGAAGACCATGGCGAATCTGCCTTCTAATTCCGCAAACGGCGATGCGGCGGTAGGTGTGGTGCTGGTGTTCTCGTTTCTCATAATGGGCGTTATGTTCGTCGTTTTGCCAGCCATCTGGACATTCTTCTATCACAGCCGGCATGTAAAGGCCACGTGTGAAGCGCGCGACCCGGCCACGCGTTGGACGGATGCCTGTCCGCTGCCAGTTCTTGCATTCAGTTTATGGTTGTTGTTTTCCGTGGTGATGATGCTGGTCGCGCCGTTGACAGGCCATACGGTGATGCCATTTTTTGGGATGTTTCTCACCGGCCTGCCGGGCATACTTTTTTGCCTCGTCCTCGCGGCGATCTGGGGTTTCGCCGCCTGGTCTTTGTATAAACTTGAGCGGCGTGGTTGGTGGCTGATCTTGATTGTAATGTGGGTGCTCATGCCGTCAGCTTTCCTGACGTATGCGCAGCATGACGTGACTGAAATGTATCAACTGATGGGTTATCCCGAGGCGCAGATCGAACAGATGCAAAAAATTGGCTTGTGGTCGGGAAACCGCATGATGTGGCTGATGGCTCTTTCCATGGCGCCTTTTATGGCTTATCTCTTTTTCATCAAAAAATATCTTCCTGGGAAGCCGCAAAAAGTATGATTTGCCGGTGAGGCTCGCTTATAGGCGGATGGGATAAGTTGCTATGCGACCATCGGATGACAAGCGCATGACACCTCACGTTTGACAAATCAAAATCGTGGAATATATAGAAGGGAATGAAAACATCATCTCGATCAATATATTTGCAATTAGTGGCGATTGTGCTGGCCTTGTCCTTTGGCGTGCGCGCTTTCGCTGAATCTCCCCGCGAAGAACTGGTGCATGCCTACATTCTTTTGAAAGCTGCCGACCATGATTATGACGGCCATCGGGGCAAGGCGATGAAGGCAGTCCAGGCTGCCGGCAAGGCTCTTGGCCTCGAACTCAAGGGCCGCGGTTCAGATGTCGAGCGGCAATGGAAATCCGATGCGCAACTCACTGAGGCCCGGCGGTTGCTGCGTGAAGCGCGCGACAAACTTGAGGCGGCGGATCGCGACCGGGTGGCCGCGCATCTGGAAAAAGCGATAAAGGAGTTGGACACTGCCCTTGCGATCAAATAGGCGGGGACAATCCCGGTTTTGTCCGCAAGGGACAAAACGCTCCAAGCTCGCTGGACTTTTGTAACGAGATTATGCACACCAGGCCTTGTTTATAACCAAACGGTGCCCGGATATTTCTTTTGGAGGGCGAGTTTGAGCTTGGGGTAGTGCCTTGTCCTAAATTCGGGCCAGTTCAACGTGAAATCAATGCGCTTGCCGTCGGGGGCGCCGAGCCAAATTTTGACGGGAAGTTTGCCTTCGCAGAGCAGGGGATGTTCTCTTAGCTGAAAGCACTCGGTGAGCTTCACCTGCAATTCGGGCGGGTTTGGCTCGCCGTTTTTTATCACAGCGTCTTCGGCGTAAAGGAGTTTGATTTTGCGGCCATCGGGCCAGGGAATATTCAGCGGGAGAAGTTCGTCCAGCCACGCAAGTTGTTCTTTGGCGAGGTGCTTGTGGAATTCTTCGCGCAGATGCGTCGCCTGCGCTTCCTTGGCCAGCGTGAGGCCGGCGAAGGCGCGCGCGAGGCAATCGGCGATGGCGGATTCGTCGAAGGGTGGAAACTCCAGTACCGGCATCACGGCGCAAACCAGATTCACGCGCCCAATGAATTGTTTCAACTCATGATTGAACAACGGCAATTCAAACCAACCCTTGCGATAAGCGTCGGCCAGGCAACGACCGGAAGCAGCCAGATCAACGTCGCGCTGATGTTCGTGATGAATGACGAGGTCGCGAAAGCGCACGAGCTTGACGGCCGAAACGCGTTTGTGGGTGCGGTCGAAAAGATGCTCGACCTGGGTATTGATGTGTTGCGGAAACGTCTGCTCGATCCACTCGCGTTTTACGGCGCTGGCCAGCCCGAGCAACGTAAGATTTTCGGAGCCGCGACCGGGAACTTCGCGAATGGAAGCGACGACGAAGAGCGGGGAATTTTGGACGACGCTTTCGCGCACGAGGGTTCCGGTGCGGCCTTCGGTGAGGTCGCATTCGAGGGTGCCGAGGTCGCGGCGGATGCAGAGTTGGTCAATGAATCCGGCCATGAGACAGCGGAGCAGGGCGGTGTCATCGGGTTTTTCATCGGGTTGCAGCAATTTTTGTTGCCCGGCGATCTGGACGATTTGCTGATGCGTCTGCTCGACCTGCCGCGCGGATTGCGCGTGGATGCCGTAGCGGCGGCAGGATTCGACGCTGAAATTATTGTTTTTCGCGAACTGATACGCGCGCATAAGCGTGAAGAAATCCGAGTCCTGGCTGGCTTCGAAAAGTTCGCGGGCCTCGGCGATGTGCTTGTCATCGCGGCGGAGGCGTTGCAGAAGATCGCGACCGCTGACGAGAGCGGCGCAAAGCGCGGCGGCGCGGACACAACCCAGGCGCGAGGCTTCGATCAACATGCGCGAGTAACGCGGGTGCATCGGGAGGCGCATCATCTGGCGGCCGATGGAAGTTAGGTCAGAGTGCGGATTGCGGATTGCGGATTGCGGATTTGAAGGGAGGCTCTCTGATCCAAACGCCGCGTGATTGGCTTCTGTCGCCCCCTCACCCCGGCCCTCTCCCCCGAGGGGGCGAGGGAGAGAGGAAATCTGCGATTGGAGATCTGCCTCGTCTCGGTTGGCGTCCGCCGGTGCGTCGGCGGATTTTAGCGCGCCGAGCATGCGGAGGAGGTTCTCGGCGCGCTCGACGGCGACGGGATCGGGCCTGTCGAGCCAGTCGAATTCGGCGGCTTTGCGGATGTGCAACGAATGCAGGAGCAAAACGACCTCGGCGAGGTCGCTGCGCTGGATTTCCGGGGTGTTGCGTTCGGGCCGGTTCAGATGGCCGCTAGCGGTCCAAAGGCGGTAACAGGTGCCGGGCGCAGTGCGGCCGGCACGGCCCGAGCGTTGTTCGGCCGAGGCGCGGCTGATTTCTTCGATCATCAGGGTGCCGATGCCGCGCTCGGAATCATAGCGCGCGATGCGGGCCTGGCCGCTGTCCACCACGTGAAGGATGCCATCAATGGTGACGGAAGTTTCGGCGACGTTGGTGGCGACGACGATTTTGCGCAGAGGATTGGGCGCGAAGGCGAGGTCCTGTTCTTCGGGCTGAAGTTCGCCGTGAAGCGGAATGAAGGCGAGGCGTTCGCGGGTTTGGACGGCGCGGCAGGCATTGATGGTGGCATTGATTTCGCCCATGCCGGGCATGAAGACCAGGATGTCGCCCGTGGCGCCGGAGTTGACAATGCGTTCGATGGTATCCGCCGCTTGCTCGGTGATGGGGCGTTCGTCGTGGCTGTCGAGATAGCGGATTTCGACGGGGAAACTTCGGCCTTCGGAGACAAGAATCGGACAAGCTAAAGCTTGAACTCCGAACGCGGAGGGAAGTGCGGAATGCGGAGTGCGGAGTGCGGAATCGGGGGGCGAAGAGGCGCGCGCATTGGCGGACAAATAATCGGCGACGGGTTCGGCGTCCAGTGTGGCGGACATGACGACCATTTTGAGGTCGGGACGCTGGGTCTGCTGGAGTTGTTTCACCAGGGCGAGCGAAACATCGCTCAGGAGATTGCGTTCGTGAAATTCGTCAAAAAGGATGATGCCAACATCCGCCAGCGTGCGATCATCCTGCAACCAGCGCAGAAGAATGCCTTCGGTCACGAAACAAATGCGGGTGCCTAGGCTGGTGAAGTCGTCGAAGCGGATTTGGTAGCCGACTTCAGCGCCGAGTTTGACGTTGCGTTCCCACGCGACGCGCGCGGCGACGGTGCGGGCGGCGACGCGGCGCGGTTGGAGCACGATGATTTTCCGATCACCGGCAAGTCCCGCATCAAGAAGCATTTGCGGGACTTGCGTGGTCTTGCCCGAACCAGTGGGAGCGACGAGGACGAGGCGGTTGCCCTGGCGCAGGGTGTGGACGATGGCCTCGTGGATTTGCCAAATGGGAAGGGAAGCGTTCACGGCGGAAAAGTATTAGAAAATCACCAAGGACCAAGCTCCAACATCCATACAAGCATCAAGCTCGCAAGCTCCAATCAGAAATGGCGTTGCGCTGATAAATAATTGTTTGGCCAGGCGTTGACCTGATTTCAACCCAGATTGAGATGCCGTTCGATAAAGGCCAGATGCCGGAGGATTAGCGCGGCGAGGGTCACGGCCGACATGAGGCCATTGGGCATGAATTTTTTCGACCTCAAGTAACGGACCGTGAAGAACACGAGCAGGAAGGCCAGGACGATGTCAGCCACATAAGGATTGGTAATCACCCAGAGGTTGCACAGGATCAAAATGACGGCGAAGAACGCCGACATGATGAGCGACATTTTGCTGCCCGCCTTGAGGAAGCCGATGAGGCCGCCTATGAACAGGAGCACGATGTAGATCCAAAGAACGGTTACGGAGTTGATCATATTGCCTGGAGTCTGGGCTAGTTACCCTGAATATCCAAGCTCAGAATTTCGCCCGGTTCGCACTCGACGGTGACCTCGAAGGGCCGGCAGCAAATCTCGCAATCGGTGGTGAAGCGTTGCGAGGGAACGCTGGTATCAATCGCCAGTTCAAAGGCCTGACCGCAGAACGGGCACTGGATGGTTTCGGAGACTTGCATTTGAATCAAAGCCAATTTAGCGGGGTTTGAATAAATGACAAATGGAACCGGTCTGACATTAGGTGATTTGACGGTTCAGAAGTTTGCATTATAGTGGTATTAAGCCGGCAAAAGGACTTGCCTGGCAATTTGTTCAAATGAAAGCACAGGACAGTGGTAAAAAGACGCCTTTGCGCGTGCTGGTCGTAGAGGATTCGGAGGACGATACGCGCCTCCTGGCGCGGGAGTTGCAGCGTGGCGAGTTCCAACCCAGCGTCGAGCGGGTGGACAACCACGCGGCCATGGACAGCGCCTTGCGCCGGCATCCCTGGGACCTGGTGATCAGCGATCATTCGATGCCGGGATTTGGCAGCCTGGAGGCGCTGAAATTATTGCGGGATAAACAGCCGGACGTTCCATTCATCTTGGTTTCGGGCACGATTGGCGAGAAGAAGGCGGTGAGCCTGATGAAAGCGGGCGCAAATGACTGCGTCAACAAGGATGATCTGCGGCGGTTGGTCCCTTCCATCAAGCGTGAGTTGGGCGAGGCGGAAAAGCGCCGCGCGCACCGTCGCGCGGAGGAAGAGCAGGCGGCGCTGGGATTTTTGGCGGCGATAGTGGAATCGTCGGAGGACGCGATCATTGGTTCAACCCTCGACGGAGTTATTTTGAGTTGGAACGCCGGAGCAGAGGCGATGTATGGCTATGCGGCGGACGAGGTGAAAGGACTTTCCACGTCCGTCCTGATACCGTCTTACCGGCCGAAGGAATTGCCGGAATATTATGAGCGCATCAAACGGGGTGAACAAATTGAGCGCGCGGAAGCCCTGCGACAGCGCAAGGACGGGGCGGCGATGGATGTGTCAGTGACGCTCTCGCCCATCAGGGATGCGAATGGGAAAGTGATCGGGGTTTCGGCGATTGAACGGGACATCCGGGAGCGGAAACGGGAGGAAGAGGAGCGGCTGAAACTCATTGACGAATTGACCGTGGCCCTGGGCAATGTTCGCGCGCTGAAAGGCTTGCTGCCGATTTGCTCGTCGTGCAAGAAAATCCGGGATGATCAGGGCTACTGGCAAAAAGTGGAGTCTTATATTTCCGCGCATACCGGGGCGGAATTCACCCACGGAATTTGCCCGGATTGCATGAGCAAGTTGTATCCGTCCTATTCGGTCAAGAAGGTGGCTACGAACGGCGGCGGCCCGGCGGATGAATAAAAAAGGCGAACGGAGTTGCCGTTCGCCTTTGCGTTCAGATTTGAATTTGATTAATACCGATAATGCTCGGGCTTGTACGGGCCGTCAACCGACACGCCGAGGTAGTCGGCTTGTTTCTTGGAGAGCTTGGTGAGCTTGACGCCGATTTTTTCGAGGTGCAAACGGGCCACTTCTTCGTCGAGCTTCTTGGAGAGACGATAGACGGTGGGTTCGTAGGAGTCCTTATTGGCCCACAAGTCGAGCTGGGCGAGCGTCTGGTTCGAGAACGAATTGGACATCACGAAACTCGGATGCCCGTGCGCGCATCCGAGGTTCACCAAACGTCCTTCGGCCAGCATGAAAATGCTGTCGCCGCCGGGGAAGGTGTATTTGTCCACTTGCGGCTTGATGTTGAGGCGGGTGACGCCCTTGGCGTTGTTCAAGCGGTCAATCTGGATTTCGTTGTCGAAGTGGCCAATGTTGCAAACGATGGCCTGGTCTTTCATCTTCGACATGTGCTCGAGGGTGATGATGTCGCAATTGCCGGTGGTGGTGACGTAGATGTCGCCGCGGCCGAGGGTATCCTCGATGGTGGTGACTTCGAAGCCTTCCATCGCCGCTTGCAGGGCGTTGATGGGGTCAATCTCGGTCACGATCACGCGGGCGCCGAAGCCGCGCAGGGAGTGCGCGGAACCTTTGCCGACATCGCCATAACCGCAAACCACGGCGACTTTGCCGGCGACCATGACATCGGTGGCGCGCTTGATGCCGTCAGCCAATGATTCGCGGCAACCGTAGAGATTGTCGAACTTGGACTTGGTGACGGAATCGTTGACATTGATGGCGGGCACGAGGAGCTTGCCGGCTTCTTTCATCTGATAAAGACGATGGACGCCGGTGGTGGTTTCCTCGGAGACACCTTTCCAGTCCTTGACGATATTGTGCCAGAATGTGGGGTTCTGCTTATAGACCTTCTTGAGCAAGTTTTTGATGACCTGTTCTTCGTGGCTGCCGGAGGTGGAATTCACCCAAGCATCGCCGTCTTCGAGTTGATAGCCTTTGTGGATGAGGAGGGTGACGTCGCCGCCGTCGTCCACGACGAGTTGCGGGCCTTTGCCACCCGGATGGGCAACGGCTTCGAGCGTGCAATCCCAATATTCTTCAAGCGTTTCACCTTTCCAGGCGAAGACGGGAACACCGGCGGCGGCAATCGCGGCGGCGGCGTTGTCCTGCGTGGAGAAGATATTGCAACTGGCCCAGCGGACAATCGCGCCGAGCGCCACGAGCGTCTCGATGAGCACGGCGGTCTGGATGGTCATGTGCAACGAGCCGGTGATGCGAACGCCCTTGAGCGGCTTGCTGGGCGCGTATTTTTCGCGGATGGACATGAGGCCCGGCATTTCCGCCTCGGCGATGGAGATTTCCTTGCGGCCCCACTCGGCGAGGGACATGTCCTTGACTTTGAAGTCGTGTTTGGCGCCGTTGCCGTTTTTGGCGGCGAGGCGGTTGCGCGGGGCTTTGGGCAGTTTTACAGTGGCCATAATTTATTAAGAATATTGCGTGTTGCGTGTTGCGTGATTATTTGCGTTTTGAATTATTTCACGGCGCGTTTCAAGGCGGCGGCTTTGTCGGTTTTTTCCCAGGTGATGCTGTTGAGGTCGTCCACTTTGCCGAAGTGACCGTAATTGGTCGTCTTCGAATAGATGGGGCGCAGCAGATTGAGCTGCTTCACGATGGCGGCGGGCTTGAAGCTGAATACTTCCTGCACAGCCTTCTCGATGGCTTCATCGCTGACGATGCCGGTGCCGAAGGTGTTGACGCAAACGGAAACGGGATCGGGATAACCGATGGCATAGGCGAATTGGATTTCCGCGCTGGTGGCCAGGCCCGCAGCCACGATGTTCTTCGCGACATAACGGCCCATGTAGGCGGCGCTGCGGTCAACCTTCGAAGGGTCCTTGCCGCTGAACGCGCCGCCGCCGTGACGACCCATGCCGCCGTAGCTGTCCACAATGATCTTGCGACCGGTCAATCCGGTATCGCCCTGCGGCCCGCCAACGACGAAACGACCGGTTGGGTTGATGAGGAACTGGGTTTTCTTGTCGAGCAGGTGCGCGGGCAGGACTTTCTTGATGATTTCCTTGATGACGAAATCCTTGATTTCCTTGTGCTTCACATCTGCGGAGTGCTGGGTGGAAACGACCACATTGGTGATGCGCACGGGTTGGTCATTCTCATATTGGACGGAAACCTGGCTCTTGGCATCCGGGCGAAGCCATTCGACTTTGCCGGACTTGCGGACGCGGGTCAACTCGCGGCCGAGTTGATGGGCATACATGATGGGAGCGGGCATCAATTCCGGAGTCTCAGTGCAGGCGTAACCAAACATCAAACCCTGATCGCCGGCGCCTTGTTCCTCCGTGTCCTTGCCCTCCGCAGCCTTCGCGTCAACGCCTTGGGAGATGTCAGGACTCTGGGAGGTGATGGCATTCATGATGAGAACCTTGTCCGCATGAAAAACATCATCGTCATTCACATAGCCAATTTCACGAATGGCGGCGCGGGCGATTTCATTGAAATCCAGCTTGGCCTTCGTGGTGATTTCACCGCCCACCACGACGAGATTGCTCTTGGCGTAGGTTTCGCAAGCGACGCGGCTGCGGGGGTCCTGGGCGAGACACGCATCCAGTACGGCATCGGAAATGGTGTCGCAAACTTTGTCCGGATGGCCTTCGCCAACGGACTCGGAAGAGAAGATAAAATTTTTGCTCATTTGATTTTTATTATCGGACGTTTAATACATATTGACGTATCAGGATAAGATGATATATTCTTTTCCAAGTTCGTCAACTGAAATTTCAACCAAAATTCAAAACTTGAAATTCACCAGCTCGCGATAATAGACAAACCACTGATGATGAAGCTAATGCGGCGATTAATAGAATTGATTCGACATGTTCGGCTTATCGCCATCATGTTGTTAATCGCCGCTGTCATGTCATTCGCATTATGGCGCTGGCAGCTCCGACGGGAAATTAATGGACGGCTTGCGGCGATCCATGCCAAAGGGTTGCCGACCAACTGGGCGGAAATGGCAATCTGGCCAACAACGGTGGCGGATTCAGAAAATGCAGCTTTCATCTACACCAATGCGATAGCACAGATGGTGCCGGATGGCATAACTGATAATTATCGGTTCAAATTGCCTTCAAGGGGGCAACTTTTGTCAGATGCCACGCGGGCTCAGATAAATGGAGCGATCCAAACAAACCATTTTGCTTTGGCGACAGTTTATAGTGCTGTCAAACAAAGGAACTCGCGTTATCCGGTTAACTATATGGAAGGCCCGGGGGCGAAGGTGCCCCACCTGGCTGGTTTGAAGCGGATCGCCACACTGCTGGAATGCGACGCCATCAGCAAAGCGGACGCCGGAGATGCGGTCGGAACCGCAGAGGCTATATCCGCTTCGTTCAGTGCGGCACAATCATTGGAAGGCGAGCCGCTTCTCTTATCGCAACTGACCGGTAACTCACTGCTGGGCATGAGCTGTCAAAGCCTTGAGCGGGCATTGGGCAGAATCCCGCTGACTGACGAATGGCTTGCCAAACTATCGGCACAAATAATTGGCTCCGAAACGACGAACCGGATGTTAACTGGATTGATTGGCGACCGCGCTCTTTACAACGAGTTCTTGCGGTTGGCGCAAGATGACGTGAGACAAATGGTTTCCATTGCCAACCGGAGTGCAAGTGAAGGGGAAAAGACAGATATGCCGAGCCGAAATCCCGGCATTGGCTGGAAGTTTTTGGGATTCTGGGAGCGGGATCGTAATTTTTTTCTTCGAGGGATGGAAACGAACATACTCATCGCAAGTATCGGCCCACCTGCTTCAATGTCGTTAACTAACGAAACACAAAAGTTGGAATCCCAAGCGATGAATGGTTATTATTTTTTCTCAAGCTTGGTACTACCTGGTATTTCTCACACTGCGAAAGGAGATGCCTACAGCCACGCAAATTTGAGAGTTGCGCTGGTGGCCCTCGCGATTGAGCGTTGGAGGGGAATTCATCAAGATGAAATTCCCGATTCGCTCGATCTTCTGGTGCCGTCCTTCTTGCCGTCAATTCCCGTTGATCCCTACGACGGCAAGCCGCTGCGGTTCAAACGACTCGCTAGAGGTTATGTCGTTTATAGTGTTGGCCCCAACCTGCAAGACGATGCGGGAAAAGAAAAACCTCCACACTCAGCCAAAGTTCCGCGAGATCAGCTAGACCGATATGACATCACTTTCACTGTGGAGCGTTAATTAAATTTAATTGTCATGACCACAACTCTGAAATCATTGCGGGCGCTGTCGGATCCGACGCGGCTGCGGATTATTGCCCTGCTCGAACGCGAGGAGCTGTCGGTCAACGAGTTGCAGGAGATTACGCGCATGGGGCAATCGCGGATTTCGACGCATCTGGGGTTGTTGCAGGAGGCGGGTTTGTTGCAATCGCGCCGGGAAGGGAAGAGGAGTTTTTACAAATTGATGGCAGCAGCGGAAGGGGCGGCGTTGGAATTTATTCAACTGGCGATCCGGGGCGCGAAGGAATTACCGGAGAACCGGGCGGACGAAATTAATCTGCGACGGATCGTCGCGCGGCGCAACGAGCAGGCGGAAGTCTATTTCAACCAGGTGGCGGGACGGTTCGATCGCAGTTACGGGCCGGGGCGTTCGTGGCAGGCGTTCGGCCACATGTTGCTGCGGATCATGCCGCCGCTGGTGGTGGCGGATCTGGGTTCGGGCGAGGGATTGTTGAGCGAATTGCTGGCGCGGCGCGCGAAAAAAGTGATCGCGGTGGACAACTCGGAAAAGATGGTTGCGTTCGGCGCGAACAAGGCGAAAAAGAACGGGCTGAAGAACCTGGAATTCCGGCTGGGCGATCTGGAGAATCCACCGATAGATCCGCAAAGCGTGGATCTGGTGATCCTGAGCCAGGCACTGCATCATGCGGCGGACCCCGCGCGGACCATCCAATCAGCGCACAAAATTTTGCGGGCGGGCGGGCAGCTTTGGGTGCTGGATTTGATGAAGCATCATTTCGAGCAGGCGCATGAACTGTATGGCGACCGGTGGCTGGGATTCGCGGAGAGCGATTTGCACAATTGGCTGGAAACGGCGGGCTTCAAGAAGATCGAAATCAGCGTGGTGGCACGCGAGGAACAGCCGCCGCATTTCGAAACAATTTTAGCGGGAGGGGAGAAGTAAAGGGCGAGGATGGAAGATGGAGGATGGCGGGGAACGGTTGTAGGTACAACACCTACACAAGGAAGGCGTCCCATCTTACTTCAAAATCGGACTCACCGCCATAGCGGGCGGCGAAGAAAACTGGAATGATTTTGTTGTGAAACAATACTTGCTATTCACCTATTATGTTGGCCGCCCGCTGGGTGGCGCGAAGGACTTCCTCGATTCGTTTGATACCGTGGAAGAGGCGTTGGATAATATTCTCGAGGAATGGACGCGATATTATCAAGTCGTTGACCGCGACACGATGGAGACGGTGAAAGAAGGGCTGGCGCGCTTCAAGAATTTTTCACCGCAAGGTTTCAGTTCGAACGATTCGCTTTCGGAAGGCGACAAGTAACTGGGGGGAGTTTCACGGGCAACTATTTCTTAACTCCCGCTCCACCGGGCGCGGATAGATCGAGGTCTTCCCACTGCCGGATTCCGGTGACGGGCAGCGCGAAGGCGAAGGCCTCGCGCCATTGGGGCGTGTCTGCCAGGCGGAATATTTCGTAAATCATTTTCCTGGTCGTGGGCTGGCAGGGCGATTCGGCGCTCTCGTCCCGGCGCCACAGGCCGAGCCTCAAGGGCAGCTCGTTCCGATGATCCACATGGCGGTTAAGGATGAATGAATCAATGCCCGGCAAACGGGCGGTTTTGTAATACGCGTAACAATACGCAGCGGCCTGCCACAGTTCGCCATCGGGAACCTCTTTCATGTTAAAGCCCTGCTCGGAGAGAATGATGTGCCGTTGCCGGCCTTGATAAAGCAGTTCGGGTTTGCTGAAATAGAGCGGGAGCATTTCCAGATTCTTGAACGTAATTCGGGGCGTGTCCTCCGAGCGGGTGGCAGTTTGGTCGTTCCAGGTGCGCGGTTCGGTCAGATCTTCGGGATAAGGATGATAGGCGAGGTTCCAGTCAAAATCACCGCCCGCCCGCGCAAGCTGGCCGAAATAATCCACAAACGCGCGACCGCGAAATGATTTGAGTGAAGCGTCGCCCTGGATATTCCAGTGATGTTCCAGGCAAATGTAAACCCGCCCGCACGAGCTGAATTTTCGCACCGCCGTCCGGCAGATGCGGACGGTTCTCAAATAATCCTCGGCGAATTTCTCCATCGAGGCTTCGCCGAGATTGCACCATTGCCAATGCGCGTTCACCTCGTTGCCGACGATGAAATTCACCGCGCGCCCTTGCTGATAAGGCGGGCGCGAATAACGGTCGGCCAGGAATTCAATGCAGGATTTGAAATAGCGGCAGCCTTCGGGCGTGACAGTGTTAAAGGCGGAAAGATGATTCGGCGCCGAAGGGCTGTAATCCGGATGAAGCATGATCCGGTTGATCGCGGGATCCGCGTCTTCATAGCACAGCAGAATCAGCGTCACCACCATCCCGGCGTGGGAGAGCGGGCCAACCTGCGCATCGAGAATTTCGATCACGGAGCGCCGAAAGTGATACGTGACGCCATCTGATTGCCAGGTGAAATGATTCGTCCCGCCCGAGAGATCAATCATCGCCGCCAGGTTCACGTTTAACGCGGCATGTTTGACGCCCAGCGCGATGGCGTCATCCACCATCTGAACTTGCAATCCCTTCTTGCTCGAGGTCTCCGGGAACGCCTCAGCGTAAATGGATACGCCATCCATCTTTTCGACAAAACGAATGTTGCCCAAAGGCGTTCGCGTGCCATTGGTGGCGACGAAAGCCAGGAAACCGGAATATAAACGGTCGCGCGGGCCATCCCAGCGCGGCAGTGGAATGGCGAAAGGATTACCCGGCCCGACTTGTGCGACGATCGGCAGGCTTTGGAGTTCGTTGCTCGATTGATACGGCGCGAGTTCCGCGATAAAGAAGTGTTTCTGGCTGGCCCGGCCTTCCAGCGTCAGGTTCGTGGCATCGGCGGAAACGTGGTTGATCTGGGCCGCAGATTCTTGGGCGACCACGACGGCAAGAAGCAAAACGAGACCGGCGGTAAATTTGATTAACATGCCAGACGCTTGTCCAGTCTGCCGGACGCGAAACGAATCAGGCTGCCGCCGTGACCGGCTTGATACCGGTCGTGACGAAATCCAGATAGTCAATGAATTGCTTTTTCATTTCCTTGCGGGACACGATGGCGTCAATGAGGCCGTGGTCGAGCAGGAATTCAGCGGTTTGAAATCCGGGCGGCAATTCAGCCTGCGTGGTGTCCTTGATGACCCGCGGCCCGGCGAAGCAGATCATCGCATGCGGTTCGGCAATGATGAGGTCGCCCACGCTCGCATGGCTGGCGGTGACGCCGCCGGTGGTGGGGTCGGTCAGGACGCTGATGAAAGGCAGTTTGCTTTTGGCATGATAGGCGAGGGCGCCGCAGATTTTGGCCATTTGCATCAGGCTGAACATGCCCTCATACATGCGCGCGCCGCCGCTGGCGGAAACGATGATTACGGGTAGGGATTTCGCCGTGGCATGCTCGACCAGCCGGGTGAGTTTCTCGCCCACCACGGAACCCATGGAGCCGCCGAGAAAGCTGAAATCCATCACCCCCAGGGCTACGCGAAAATCGCCAATTTTGCCCACCCCGGTGACGACCGCGTCCTTCTCGCCGGTGGATTTCTGGTAATCGGCGAGCTTGGAGGAATACGTCGCCACGCCGGTGAAGTTCAGCACATCCACGCTGGACATGGTGGCGTCCATTTCCTCGAACGAACCGGCTTCGACGAGGGATTGAACGCGATCACGGGCGCGGATCGGAAAGTGAAAGTGGCACTGGGGACAGACCTTCAGGTTTTCCTCGAGTTCCTTGTTGAAGATCATGGTGCCGCACTTTTTGCATTTGGTCCAAAGGTTTTCGGGAATCTCCCGCTTGCGGGATTTGCCGCCGCCGATTTTGGGCTTCTTGACGAAGCTGGTTTCCGGAGTGGACTGCGGGGGTGGCGTGACGGCCGGCTCGACGGTTTCCAATCCGAGCGTTTTCTTGGTGAAAGTGGTGGTGCCCATCAGGAAAGTTTAGTTTGACTGGTTGCGGGTTGAAAACGAAGAGCCACACGGTCCGAAGCCGTGTCCAAAATCCTGAGACATTGCATATAGATCATTTAAACGATTCTCAAAGCCCGCGGGCGACCGTCCAGACACAAACATCATCCGCGCCCGCCGACAACAATATTCTGGCACAAGCGCTGGTGGTTGCGCCAGTCGTAAATACATCGTCCAGCAGCACCACCCGGGCGCCCGCGAGCTTCGCGCCGGGCCGCAAGGCGAAGGCGTGCCGCACATTCTCCGCCCGTTCCTGCCGGGTGAGGAGGGTTTGGGTCCGGGTAGGTTCGACCCTTTGGAGCAGCCGGGTATTCACGGGAATTTTGGTGGCGCGGCTGAGGCAGTGCGCCAGGCGCCCGGCCTGGTTAAATTCCCGCTCGCGCCGTTTGGCGGGATGAAGCGGGACGGGAACGAGCAGGTCGCATGGCTCGCGGACGAGCACCGGCGCCGCCGCGCGAATGAGCAGGTCCGCCAGGAACGGTTCGAACCAGAGGGCGCGCTGGTATTTGTAGCGGTGAATGACGTGCAGGAGCAGTTCGCCCGCTGAAACCGCCGAGCGCGCGGCACGGAAATGCAGCTCCATCTCACGGCAATTCTCGCATTCGAACCGGGTGGTGATTTCGCCCGCGAAGGGCAGGCCGCAACGGTCGCAGAAAGGGGGTTTGATAAACCGCACCTTCTGCCAGCAAACCACACAGACAAAACCTTCGGCGGCCGTGGCGTGTTCATGGCTGCAAATTTGACAGACCTCAGGATAGACAAATCCCAGCCCCGCAGCCAGCCACTCTTTGAGCGAAGATTTTAGTTTTGCTCGCAGCCGAGAAGCCGTTCCCAGCGCCAAATTGGTTTCCGATTGCATGGCTGGTTCTATGGTCGGCGTTTTGGGTTCATTTGCAAGCCGATTGACGCCACACCTCCGCGAAGGTCATAAAAAGACTCCGCATAGCCGATTTGCTTCGGTATAGAGGAACTCGCCGGCAATGTAAGTAAAGGCCGTCGTCCCCACCGAGTCGAACAAATTTCTCAGCCAGTCATAAACAACTGTCAAAAGTGAGAACCGACCCCTTCATCTAGAGTTTGCGCGCCAACTGTCGATGGGGAGCCACCTTTACCTTTACGATTTATTAGCCGAAGTCATGGCTTCGGAACTGTAATCTTCATTTTCGGCAATTCCAGTGTGCCACTCCACACAGCGCGAGCAGCCTCGAAATCTTTCGGCACGAAATTAGTTGGCGTCGCGACAGTAAACGTGCCTGTTAAATAATATTCGTTCGTGTCTCCGGCTCTAATCTGCCATGCCTGAGTCGGATACAACGTGAGGTTCAAGCCATCGCCTCGCTTGTTGCCATAGCCATACATGTTGGCACGCAGTCGAATCGCGGAATCATACGGCAATGTAATCCAAGTAGCCCCGGCACCTCCGCCATCGCCGCCTCCTCCTGTAGAAATTGTCTTGCCATGAACGTCCTTCATCTCACAGCGAAAGCCCCTGTAAGGATCAAAGTAAAACTGCGTAGGCCTTCCGATAGCACCTGATACGTTCTGAAATTCCATAAAGACCTGGGTCTCAGGCCACGGTCCTACAAAAGCCGCACCGCGTCCGTAAGCTGCGATCATCCGGCCTCGAATACGGTGCCCGCCACTAGTGCTGACCGGGTTCGACCAATCGCTCATTGCAATGATGTTTGTGTCATCGCTGGCAAAAGAGAATTGACAGGTGGCGAGAAGAAGAAAGAGTGACGTGATGGTTCTCATGGCGCGAAGTCGGCTAACAACCATAAAGTAAAGGGGTCGTAAAGTTCTCACTATTGCCGGTTGCATCCATCTCAGTTTATTCACACTCAATATCAATGTCTTCCAAGTGATTTTTCCGAAAAGTGAGTGTCCCTTTCCAAGTCGTATAGGTAAGCTCGCCATGGCTTTGCGTTGCGTCATAGATGTGGGCGCGGCCTTTTTCTTTCCAAATTATAACGTTGTTTGTCTCGGTTGTCTGAACACCACTTTTCGCCAGCAGGGCGATGACCGCGGCACGCTCCATCCCGGGCGTGATTCCTCCCAAGACCGTCAATTGCCCCTTTTTCACCGAAGTCCGATGGATTTTGAAATCGTCATCATCGGGGCCCCCGACCTCTTGGCGATGCGCGCTGATCTCGAAACTCTCCACCATGCGTCCCTTCGCCATATTACCATCTTTGTATTCGAAGCCATCCGCGTAAATATACCATCCGGTTGGTTCCGAACGCCATTCCCGACCGCCGCGCGGATGGCCGCCGGTAAACGCCCGTCCCTTCCCGAACCGGCGTTCGAGTTCTTCCATCGTGGTCACGCCAACTTGGACATTCCCAACCCGGGCCGTCGCGGGGATTCCCGTTGGGGAGCTGATTCTGCACCCCTCAGGTTTGTCTTCGCCACAACAAGGCAAAACGCCCGCAAAATGCACACAGCAGACTATTGCAGCGCCACAAATGCCACTCAGTTTAAAAAATGTTTTCATAAAGGGGTCTCACTATTGACAGTTTCATTGGTTTTCATTTTCGTTTCGCGCGGCCTTTGCTCGCGAGGAGGTTGGATACGTTGGTCCAACTTCCCATGGCCAGATGCTGGGCGATCCATTTAAGGGTCATGGTCGTTTCGCCCCGCAATTTCCTGGCGATCTCGACTTTTTTCCGATCACCTTTGGGCCGGGTACGCAACTCGGCTTCCTTCCAACCCGGCCGCTCCGCGCCAGAACCGCAGGGCGCAACTCATGCACCAGCCCCACGTAAAAGGCGGGTGAATAGCGCAATTCACACACTTTTTCGCCGAGCCAATGTTCCAAAAGCGCGGGAGTAAGCGGGCGGTCGAGTTCGCCAGAGATCCGTTCAACGTGGCCCAAATAAGCGTCAAGCATCCGGCTGCCCGATTTTCGGAGCAGGTCTGTTGCCTTCGTAACAATTTGCCGAATGCGTGTGGTGGTAACTCCGAATTGCGCTCCCACGCTTCGCTGCGTCCGCAATGCCTGATCTTCCCCGGCGAGGCGCAATTTCAAAATCTCCGTGTCACGGCGGGGCAGCTCCCCAACGAGCGTATCGAGGAACTTCAGGAAATCAAGGGGCGCCCATTCAACGCTGGCTTCGGTGACCGTTTTGAATCCACCCGCCGCCGCTTTTTCGATCAAGCGCATGACCTCAGCAACGGTTTTCTTCCCGCAGTTTCTGACGAATCTCAGTTCGTTGACGGGGAGTCCGTCCAGATCACCAAGTCGGGTCACTCTGATTTGCCGCAGCACGTTTTCAAGCCGGACGGAAATGGGGAGGTCGCTAAACTTTAACTCGCGAACGCTGGCAGGGACGATCAGGCGGGGGTTGGCAACGCGGAAGGACGAAGCAGGCCCGAGTTGCGCGCCGGGTTCGGCGAGTTGAAACGCGCGCACCAGTTCACGCAACTCCATGACCGAAGTTCTGCCGCAGCTGCGCAATTTGGAGATGGCCCGATAGGACATTCCATGGATGTCCCCCCAATGTCTCCATCCCTGACAGTCGAATATATGCTGAAGTCGAGTTGAGAATGGTAAATCGGAAACCACCCGCCCGCGCGCCTCTTCAGGAATAAAAATTGTCTCGTCCAGTACCGCGGCGCAAAGGTAAAGGGGGCGGTTCTCACTTGTTACACTTTCATTGGTTTTCATTTAGGTTTCGCGCGGCCTTTGCTCGCGAGGAGATTGGAGACGTTGGTCCAACTTCCCATGGCCAGATGTTGGGCGATCCATTTAAGGGTCATGGTCGTTTCGCCGCGCTATCTCCTGGCAATCTCGACCTTCTTCTTATCACCTTTGGGCCGGGCAGGCAACTCGGCTTCCGCCAAACCCCACGCGCACTTTCTGCATCTCAAGGCTGGATGTACTTTTACGGGTTGTGGCTGATTCACGGGACGGTTTCCTCCGCGTTGGCCAGGGGCAGTCGGACGAGGACGATCAATGAAATCGCCAGAACCAAGAACGCCAGCCAGCCGTCAGTCAGTTTTTCAGTGCCCCAAAGCCGTTGATTGGTGGCAGCGACGGGTATGGTGAGCGCCACGTAGGCGGCCCGCCAGAAAATCCAACCCGCGTGCAGGCCGATGGAAAAATAAAGGTTGCCGGTTTTCCGGTAAGCCAGCCCGAGCAGGATGCCGGCAAGCGTCAGATTGAAAAAACCGGGAATCACCACCGGCCAATCGCTGAAGCCGCGCAGCATGCGCGGCAGAATTTCCAGGCCGGAATGCCAGGTGATCGGTCCCGCGAGATCGGCGCTCTGCATGAAATGCACCAGCGCGTAAATCATGCTGCTCAGCAGCAGGGCCGCGCGCCAATTCCAAATCTTTCGCAACGCCCCGAAAATCGCGCCGCGAAAAAGCAGTTCCTCTAGCACGGCAACAACGACTGCGGTTACGGCCGCGCCCACAATGCTTCCGGCGATGCGGGCGATGGTGAGGTTGGCATTCCATTGACGGCCATGCGCGGCCAGGACAATGGCCGCGGCGCAAGCGAGGGAGGAAAAACCCAGCGCGAAACCGGCGCTGAGGCGCTGCCATTCGCCGCCGGTTTTCACCAGGCCGACGTCGTGCCAGGATTTGGCGCCGAGGCCGCGCATCAGCGGCCAGATGCCGATGAGAGCCAGCACGAGCAGCGAGCGATTCACGTAACGATGGAAGGGATTGTGAGCCAGATGCGAAGTGGGCGCGATCCACTGGACGATCCAATAAAGACAAGGGGCCAGGAGCGCGCCGCCCAGAAAAACCATGACCAGGAAAATCAGCAGCGAGCGGATGGGGCGCATTCGGGTTCTCAAGCTTGATTCCTGATCGTAATGTTTAACCGGAGCCATTAAACCCGAACTCAATAATTTATGCCAGAAATCTCCGTTTCCAAATTGGCTCGAAATGAGGGTGGCGGAAATGGCTGGAGCATGCTAGATAATCGGCGGCGTGTTTTTCAAATCGAAGAAAGAGCCGAGTGCGAGGAGTCCGGATGAGCCCGGGCAGTTCGGGCCTTATTATCTGCAGGAACTCATCAACAGCGGCGGCATGGCGGACATCTGGCTGGCGACGGACAAGGATCAGCAGACCTATGCGCTCCGGCGGTTGCACGATGATTTGCGGTCCGATTCCACGGCGCGGAAAAGGTTTTTGCAGGGCTGTGAGGTTCTTTCCAAAATCCATAATCACGATTGCGTGATTGGCTATTTCGGGCACGGCAAAATCGAGGGCACGCTGTATTTGCTGATGGAGTATGTGGAAGGATCGAATTTGAAGTTGATGTACAGCGAGCACGACCCGGTGCTGCTTGAGAACGTGGGCAACATTCTCATTGATATGGCGACCGCCCTGGAGCACGTCCACGAGAGCGGGTTCATGCACCTGGATTTCAAGCCGGAGAACGTGCTGGTCACCCGCAACGCCAGCGTGCGGCTGGCGGATTTTGACTTGGCGTTGCCCATCCCGAAGTCGCCGAAGAAACTGGACAAAAATCCCGGCACTCCTGCATATATGTCGCCGGAACAATTGCAACACGAACCGGTGGATCAGCGGGCGGATATTTTTGCGTTTGGCGTGTCGGCCTACGAATTACTGACGAACTACAAGCCGTTTCCCGGCGAGACGCCGGCGGAAATTCTCGGGCGGCAGTTGGACCGTTCCGGATTCGTGAACCCGCGCCAGCATAATCCCGACCTGCCGTTGAATCTGGAGAAGTTGATTTTGAAATGCCTGCAACAGGACCCGGACAAGCGTTACCTTTTCATGGGCGTGCTCCTGCATGATTTGAAGACCGCGCTGTATGTTTAATCGGCCAAAAGGTCGGATTTGGAGTTCATGCTTCAGTGCGACTGTTGCGCTGACAGCCTGAAGGCTGGACACCGAACCCGTCAAGGCTCGGGCGTCCATTCCACGGCGGCATTGTTGAAATCTGACGCCATGGAAAAATAGTTCAAGTGCTGGATGAGTTCGTAAAGCTCCATGAGGTCGAGCGTCTTGACCACGCAGCCGCTGGCTCCCAATCGCTGAGCTTCTTCAAAATGAGTAGGGTCTTTCGTCCCACTGAGCACGATGATGGGGAGATTGGCGAGTTCATGCCGCGAGCGCACAAATTCCAAAACGTCGAAGCCGGACATTTGCGGCAGCTTCAAGTCCAGCAATGCCAGCCGGGGCAGGGGAAACTGGTCGCGATCCGCGTAGCGGCCATTGCCGGACAGGTAGTCAACCGCCTGCTCGCCGTCGGTAACGACGTGTAGGGTGTTGGTAATGCCCCATTTCTTGAAGGCGCGCAGCACAAGACTTGCGTCTTCGGTGCAATCTTCGACCAGCAAAATTACGTTTTCAGTCATGCCGGTTTTTATTTGGCGCTGCCACTTTCATGAGTCTCATCAGTAACCGTGGAGACGTACCTGGACTGGAAAAGGTTAACAAATATTTTCGCCCTGTGGAAATTATATTTTTGCCAATAAATGCCAACCGTTGAGGGCCTTCCAAGCTCCAAGCCACCAAGCTCCAACATCCAGAGAACATCCAAATCTCAAATTCCAATTGGAGCCGTTGGTTTGGAGCTTGATTATTGAATATTCTCTGGTGCTTGGGTGTTGGACGCTTGGTGCTTATTTCTTTATAAAACGTCTTTGGCTATGGGATCGTAAAACCCGCCACCAACGGCCGGTGATCCGATGCCAGGCCCCAATTGGGCAGGGCAAGAACGTAAGTTTCCGCAGGGTTCCAGGCCTGGACCATGTTGTGGTTGATGAGGATATAATCTATGCGGCTGTAAGTGTCCTCCACGGCATAAAAATGCGTCCAGCAGACGCTTCGGGCGGCCAGACGACGGTCGGAAGCAGGCTCGTTATCGCCGTTGCGCTCGGCGGGGCGGGTGTCCACCAGCGCTTTTTTGCCGCGCGCACCAATCACCGTCTTGACCGGCTGGGAATTGTGCAGATCGTTCAGATCACCGAGAACGACTAGATTCACCTTGGGATTTGCGGCGAGGCAGGCGTCAATTTTCTCCCGCAGGATTTTGGCTTCCTCGAGGCGCATATCGGCTTCATCGGCTGACGGGATGGGCCGTTTGGACTTGAGATGAGTGGTGATGAGTGTGAAGGCGTAGCTGGCGCTCACTTGGATATCCACTTGCGCGAATCCCCGGCTGACGAAAAACCGTTTGCCATTCTTCAAATAGGTATCGTTCGTATGCGGCTGGCTCGCCGTGATCGGAAAACGACTGAGCACGGCGACGTGGATATTGGTGTCCCAGCCGGTGACGTATTCCGAGAAGGGAAGGTCGAGGCCATTGGTTTTGAGGGACGCTTGCAATTCCAGCAGCACATTCGTCGCGCCGATTTCCTGGAGCGCGAGCACATCCGGTTTGAGCGCGAGAATGCTTTCGCGGACCTTGGCCTTGGCCGCTTCAGATTTGGCCGGTCGCGTCCCGCTGGCCTGATCCAAGTAATTCTCCACATTATAAGTGGCCACACGAAAAACCGCCGCCGCTGACGCGAAAAAGCCCGAAAGCAGGAGAACAATTAAGATCGCCACTCGGCGCGGAATGAAAACCATGCAGCGTGATAGGATTTTTGCCGGGGCAAGTCAAAGCGAAGTTTGTGAATGGAGGGATGGCAGCGACCTTTGCGCCTGGCAAGATCAGTTGGGCAATGGCCAATTTGCGGTGAGAGATTTTGGCCAAATTGACGATTGTGACTTATGACCGTGAGCTTAATGATTCCTCCAACAACAAGAAAGGAAAACTTATGAATGCTCCATGCGCAGTCAATCCAAATGTGGCAGCGAGTCCTGCCATGCACTTACTCCAAACTGTCAGAGCGATCCAATCCGTGGTGGGTGACGGGCTTAACGACGCCGAACTTACCTCCTTATTGCAAAAACAGGCCCTCCCAACCGAGGGTGGATTCGCCTTCCTGAATTATTCCGACCGGGTGGTGACCTTAAGTGTCCCGAAACAAGACCTGGCAGAGTGGTATCCCGAGGCGGGTTGGATTACGGAAAAGAAAGAGTGCATCGCCAAGTCCATTGCCCAGAAATACGGTCTTTTAGTATGTGAACCGCCGGATACTCTCTTTCCCTGGCGTGATGCCCCAAACTCCCACCACCATTTGGAATTGAGCAATGGGCGGGAAACGATCATCACCGCTCACTCGCAATATTTGAAGATACGGCTTTTCATTTCAGCGGATCCGGTCCGCAGCACGCGGGCTGTCCAAAGGCCGATAAACCTGGGTCCGGACTTGCTGCAAGAACTGTCCGCCTTGTATCACGATCAGGGGGTCAATTAGGGGTCAGGCATGCATAATGGCATATTTTCTTTTTTTACAAGCGCACGGCGTTGGCCGCGCTGCGCCAATGACCCATTTGGAGGCGTTCCGTTATCCAACGCCAGCCCATCGTCGTCTCCCGCCGCAGCCGCTGGGCCGCCTCAATCTTTATCGGGTCGCCTTTCCGGCGCGAGGCCAACTCGCTTTCCCGGACACCTCTTCGGCGCAGCACCTCGGCCACAATCCGCCCGGCCCTCGCTTGTTCGGTTTCGCGCGTGGGCCCGCTGTAATGGTGTTCGCCGGCTTCTTCGCCCAGCAAGCCGAGCAGTTTTTCCCGGAACGCTTCGCCGCCCCAGCACCAACCCCGGCGCAAGGCGCTCAGATCGCCCGTATCTTCCTGCCGCCGTTGCGCCATCAATTGCTGAAATTCACGACGGCCTTTGGCGTCATCACGCCTCACACCCCATTCTCCCCATAGCCGGTCCACGCGCAGCCAGGTTTTTCGCCGGCTGGGCGCGAGCAAGTATTGCGCGTAGCTGCTCCAGGGATAACTTTGGAGCGGTTGCCCCGGTTTTATTAGTCCGGCCCGCACCGGATTCAAATGGAGGTAATCGCACACGGTTTTCAAATAGCCATTGCCGGAACCATCCACCACCAGGGATTTATAGCGCCCGCTAAAGAGGTGACCAAAGATTTTATGCCGGCGGTTGAACCGGGCGGTATAGGTGCCCAGGAACCATTGCATCCCGGCTGACAGATTCGCCCGGGGCGTTTCCACCACCAGGTGAAAATGATTGCGCATGAGGCAATAGGCATGCACCTGCCAGTCGGTCTTGGCGCAGACTTCGGCCAGCGTGGCCTCAAAACTGCGCCGGTCCGCGTCATCCCGCACGATGTCTTCGCGCCGATCCCCGCGACTCATGACGTGATAAATCGCACCCGGATATTCGAGTCTTAATTGTCGCGGCATGGTTGAGACAATGCCACTTGGGGAAATATATGTCAATATTCATGCCTGACCCCTTTGCGACCCCTTTGCCAGCCTAAACCTGCGGCTTGGCGTTGAGGCAGTCGTGGACGGTTTCGGCGAGTTTGCGGGCGTGGAAGGGTTTTTGCAAAAAGTTGAAGCCTTCGCGCAGCGCGAGGGTTTGCGGAAGTTTCTCGGTGTTGTAGCCGCTGGTGTAAATCACCTTGAGCGCGGGCTTGGCCATTTGCAAAATCTCCGCAAGCTCGGGGCCGGTCATGCCGTCGGGCAGGACCATGTCGGTGAGCAGCAACTCGATTTTCTTGCGGTTCTGCTCCCAGAGTTCGAGGGCGGTCTTGCCGTTCCGGCATTCGAGGACTTTGTAGCCGTGGCTTTCCAGGATGTGATGAATGAGCTTCAGCAGCGGCACCTCGTCTTCCACGACCAAAATTGTTTCGGTGCCGCCGATCACCCGCGTTTCGCCGGGCGGCATCGTGGCCGCGCCGCTGGTTTCATTGCTGGCCGGCAGGAAAATCCGGAACGTGGTTCCTTGCTGGAGTTCGCTGGTGACTTCGATCCAGCCTTGGTGCTGTTTGATGATTCCGTAAACGGTGGCGAGGCCCAGGCCGGTGCCGCGGTCCAATTCCTTGGTGGTAAAGAACGGCTCGAAGATGCGCGGCAGATTTTCCGCCGGGATGCCGCAGCCGTTGTCCGCAAAGGCCAGGCAAACGCAGCGCCCCGGGGCGGCCTCGGGATTTTGCAATGCCTGTTCCGTGGTGACCATCACGGTGGAAGTGCTGATGCGGAGTTTCCCGCCTTTGGGCATGGCGTCGCGGGAATTCACGGCGAGGTTGAGCAGGACTTGCTCCATCATGCCGAGGTCGGCCTTGACGCGCGGCAGGCTCGGCGAATATTCCACATCCACAGAAATATCCTCGCCCACGATGCGCCGGAGCATTTTGCCCACGTTGTTGACGACTTCGTTCAAGTCCACGACCTGGAGTTGGATCACCTGCTTGCGGCTGAAGGTGAGCAATTGCCGGGTGAGGTCGGCGGCGCGTTTGGCGGCCTCGGAAATTTCCCGGAGCTGATCGGCGATTTGCGGGCTTAATTTTTCCTTGGCCAGCAGCAAGCCGGCGTGGCCGTTGATGACGGTGAGGAGGTTGTTGAAATCATGGGCGATGCCGCCGGCGAGCTGGCCGACGGATTCCATTTTCTGGGACTGGCGCAACTGGGCTTCGAGGCTCAGGCGTTCGGTGACGTTCATGGCCAGCGAAAGCCAGGCTTTTTTTCCGGCGAGCAGGAGCGGGTGGGTGGTGATTTCCATTTCGCAGAGCTGGCCGTTTTTTTTGCGATGCCGCCAGACGCCGGAATTGCCCGCCGCCGGGGTCAGGCCGGAAAGGCGTTGCAGGAAGGCGGGGATCTCCTCGGGCAGGGCGATTTCCCGCAGGGTCAGGGCGGAAAATTCCTCGCGGCGGTAGCCGTAATGCAGTACGGCGGCCTCGTTGGCGGTGATGAAGGCGAGCGATTCGGCGTCGAAAACATAGATGGGCGTGGGGTTGGCCTCGAACAACAGCCGGTAATGGTTTTCAGACGACCGCAAGGCCGCCTCGGCGCGCAGTCGCTGGCTGATGTCGCGGAAACTCCAGAGGCGGCCCACCACCTGGCCGTCCCGTTTTTGGGCACGTGAATAACACTCAAAGATGCGGCCATCGTTAAATTCGAGCTGGGAAGGTTGGTCTGGATCCATCTCATCAATCGGATTGCGAATCCGGGCCAGGAGAGCTTCCGGATATTTCAAATGGGACAGCGTCGGAGCCAGCGCATCGCCAACTTCGTGGCCTTCAACCTGTTCCGCCGGGAGGTGCCAGGCCTGGCGGAGCGTTTCATTGAACAGGACAACCCGACCAGCCTGGTCCACCACGAGGATGGCGTCGGCGGTCGCGTCCAGGATGTTCTTGAGCATTGAAATGTAGCGTTCCATTTCAGCAATTCACGGGATGAGATTCTCGGCCGGCATATTTATATACAGGATAGCATCCGGCAAAGGCGGGGGAATTCAAGGGAAAATCCCCTCAAAAATCGCTAAAGTATCCTTCCGGCGCGCCGATAGTTGAATTGTCGCAAGACAATGGCGGTTGGCAGCCAGTTAACGCCAACGGGAAAGACGGTGGATGCCCATCTAATATCCGCCCATGGCATGGATGCCGTGCGAAAATGCCCCGGTCGGGGTACTCAAGGAAAAGAGTTAATCATATGGTAATCAATACAAACATCGCGGCGCTCACGAGTGCCAACAACCTCAATAATTCGACGAACATGCTGAATGAGTCGCTCGCGCGCCTCTCTTCCGGTTCGAAGATCGTGAATCCGTCTGATGACCCCGCCGGTTTGGCGGAGTCCATCAGCTTGAACGCGCAAATCGGGCAGACCACGGCGGCCACCAGCAATGTTGGCAACGCGGTCTCCTTTGCCCAAACCCAGGACGGGTACCTGCAACAGATCGGCTCCGCGCTCGACCAAATGAGCACGCTGGCGGTTGAAGCGCAGGATGGGACCAAGACCAACAGTGAACGCGCGGACTACCAAAAGGAGTTCGCCACGCTCGCGGGTTACATCACGAACACTGGCCAGGCCAGCTTCAACGGTGTCAGCCTGTTCAGCGCGGCTGCTCTGTCGGTCACGACTGACGGCACCGGCAGCACATACTCGATGGCTGGGGTTGACCTCACTGCGGCGGCTTACACCGGCGCAACCGGCGCGGACATCTCCACCACCACCGGTGCCGTTTCGGCGCTGACGGCGGTTACGTCGGCGATCACGCAATTGGCGACGGACCGCGCCACGGTGGGCGCCAGCGAAGAGCGCTTGAACTACACCAACCAGGAACTGGGCGTGCTGTCGACAAACTTGTCGGCGGCCAACAGCCAGATCACTGACGTGAATGTGGCTCAAGAGAGCACGAACTACGCGAAGTATCAGATCCTCGTGCAGTCCGGGACCTCGATGCTGGCTCAAGCGAACCAGAATCCCCAATCCGTGCTGAAACTCCTCCAATAAGGGTTTAGTCACTGATTAAGCAATTCACAACCCGGGCGGCGTTCGCGCCGCCCGGGTTTTTTGCGCGTTCACAACTGAATGGCGCCGGCTTTCCGGCAACTGGTTAAAAACGAACCCATCCGATTTCAGGACACGCTTGCCTAAAGTTCTTAACCCATGTTGCCGATACTTTGATTGTCGTGACGTAACGACGCTGGCGGTTGGCAGCCACAAAGGGCCAATGGGGAAACCGGTGAAGCCCGCAATCGAAATTCACCACACGGCAAGGATGCCGTGGCAATAAAAAAGCCCCGCAAGGGGTAACTCAAGGAAAGAGTTAGTTATGGTAATTAATACAAACATCGCGGCCCTTACTAGCGCCAATAACCTCAATAATTCGACGAACATGTTGAATGAGTCGCTCGCGCGGCTCTCTTCCGGTTCGAAGATCGTGAATCCGTCTGATGATCCCGCCGGTTTGGCGGAGTCCATCAGCCTGAACGCGCAAATCGGCCAGACCACGGCGGCCAATGCCAACGTCAGCAACGCAGTCTCCTTTGCCCAAACCCAGGACGGGTATCTGCAACAGGTCGGCTCCGCGCTGGATCAGATGAGCACGCTGGCGGTCGAAGCCCAGGACGGCACCAAGACCAACAGTGAGCGCGCGGACTACCAAAAGGAGTTCGCCACACTCGCGGGTTACATCACGAACACTGGCTCGGCCAGCTTCAACGGTGTCAGCCTGTTCAGCGCGTCTGCTCTGTCCGTCACGACTGACGGCAGCGGCGGCACGTTCTCGATGACTGGGGTTAGCCTCGCTTCGGCGGCTTACACCGGCGCAACCGGCTCGGACATCTCCACCACCGCCGGCGCCGTTTCGGCCCTGACCGCCGTCACCACGGCGATCACCCAATTGGCGACGGACCGCGCCACAGTGGGCGCCAGCGAAGAGCGCTTGAACTACACCAACCAGGAACTGGGTGTGCTGTCGACTAACTTGTCGGCCGCCAACAGCCAGATCACTGACGTGAATGTGGCTCAGGAGAGCACGAACTACGCGAAGTATCAGATCCTCGTGCAGTCCGGCACCTCAATGCTCGCGCAGGCGAATCAGAATCCGCAATCCGTGCTGAAACTCCTCCAATAAGGAGTCCAGTCGCTGATTCGGTAATCAAACCCGGGCGGCTTCGCGCCGCCCGGGTAAAAAATAACAGGAAGAAACGGTTTTGATGAAGTCGGCAACGCAAGCAATAGATTCAGTCCAGTAGAAGAAGATTATGTCAGCCACCAGTTCAACCAGCTCAAGCTCGCTTTCGGGCTTGGCGTCCGGCATTGACTGGACCAACATCGTGAACGAGTTGCTCACGGTCGAGGCCGCGCCGGAGACGCAGATGAATACGAACATCTCCCCGACCAGGCGAAGAGCTCCGCGTATTCGGCCATTGGCACCACCCTCACGACGCTGGGCAAGGATCTTACCTCGCTGAGCGACCCAAGTTTTTTCGACAGCCGCACGACGTCCGTTGCCGATTCCAGCATCGCCTCCGCCACTGCGGCCGAAGGCACGCCGCTGGGAAATTATACTTTCGATGTTATCAAGCTTGCCAGCGATGCCGTGCAGCAGGGGAAAAATGCCATCGCCGCCCCCTTAAACACAACCAATGGTGTTTCGAGCGCCGGATTTGCCACTCCGGTAACCGCCGGGACCTTCACTGTGAATGGCCAGACGATCACGATTGCCGCCACCGATACGTTGCAATCCGTCTTCGCTCAGATCAATGCCAAGACCGGGACAGTGTCCGGCAGCTACGACGCCCAGACGGACGAAATTACCCTGAGCAGCACGGGCACCACCCCCATCGTCCTTGGCAGCGCCACGGACACCAGCAATTTTCTGCAGTCGGCTGAATTATACAATAACAACAGCGAAACCGTCACCAGCGCTTCCGGCCTGGGCGGCGTGGATCTGAACGCCTCCATGTCCTCCGCCAATCTCGCCACGCCTCTCTCTGATGGCGGCAGCGGCGCGGGTGAATTCATGATCAACGGCGTGCAAATTAATTTCAATGCCTCCACGGACAGCGTCAACGATGTCTTGCAGCGCATCAATGATTCCCAGGCCGGCGTGACGGCGACTTACGATTCGGTGAACGACCGTTTTGAACTCACAAACAAAACCACGGGTGACGTGGGCATCTCGTTGCAGTATGTGAGCGGGGCGGGGAATTTCCTTGCCGCCACCGGTCTTTCCAGCAGTGGCGGCGGCACCTTGCAGCACGGAACGAACCTGCAATATTCCATCAATAACGGCGGCACACTAACCAGCCAGTCCAATACCATTGACGCGACCTCCGCCGGTGTGGCCGGCTTGTCCGTCACCGCGCTCGGGCTGGGTTCGACCACGATTTCCGTCAACAGCGACACCTCCACGATTTCCTCCACCATCAGTTCCTTTGTCACGGACTACAACGCCGTTCAAACCTATATCAGCGGCCAAATCAAGCCCTCGACCGATTCCTCCGGCAACGTGACGCCCGGCACGCTCACCGGCGACCTCGATGCCGAGGGCATTGCCGACCAATTGCGGCAGATGGTGGGCAATGCGCCTACCGGCCTTTCCGGGGGGATCCAGACTTTGAATGATATCGGCATCGTTTCCAACGGCACGGACAACACCCTTTCGCTGGACACGTCCACGTTGAATAGCGCGCTGGCTAGCAACCTCGCCTCCGTGAAACAACTCTTCACCAGCTCGACCAATGGCATCGCCACTACTCTCAATACTTATGTCACGGCAACCAACGCGTCGAACGGCATGCTGGCCAATGATGAGAACAACATGACGACTGAAATCACCGGCATTAACTCAAGCATCACCGCGTTGAAGCAGAGGATTTCCAATGACCAGACGATGCTCACGAATGAATTCGTGGCGATGGAAACCGCCATCAACAGCATCAACACGCAGAAGCAATATTTAAACGATTACTTCGGCGGTTCCAGCTCCAGTTCGCAGTCGGCTCCGGTCGCGGCCGGCTCCAGCTCCTCTTCGTCCAGCTCCGCGGCTTAAGGCGGCCGTGGAAGATTTCGATTATTTCGTCACTTGATTTGATTAATGATTCTACCGATAACACACCATGTCGGATATTCTGAAAGCACGGGAAAACAGTCCGTTCCAAGTCAATTTGGATTGGGAAGTCGTCACTTTGCCGGGTCGCAGCCTGGAGTCCATCATGGGCATGTTCGCGCATCTGGAAAGTCTGGCGGCGAGAAGGCTGAAAACCCCGGACGCGCATTCCTCCGGAACTGATTCGACGCGCGGCCACCCGGCGCTGCCCAAACGCCAGCCGTATGACAATGGCGTGCGCGAGCGGATTTCATTCCGCGATCTGGGGCGCCAGATCATTCGCGCCGCGCGCGGCCAGGTGAGGTCCTTGCAGGCGCGCACGCAAGAGATGCAGTCGCTCGTTTTGATCAATGAATGGGCCACGGCGGACCGGCTGTGGGCCGGGTTGTTGCCTGATTGCAAGACGCCGCTTTTTGAGTTGAATTTCCTGGAGGAATTGTGGGGCATCCGGGCCGACCAACTCGAGGTCGGCGGCTGGTCGCTCATCCGGCACTGGCAGCAATTTGTCTTGATTCAGGCGGAGGTTGAAGTTTTGCTGGCCCGGCGGCAAAGTATCGTCGAATTATCGGATGCCTTGGAAGGGCACCTCGGGCTTTGGCTCAAACGGTTTGATGAAATCCTGGGAAAACTTGATGAAAAAAGTCTCGCTTGATTCACGTCGCGCTATGAAAACTGTTTGGCCCCGGATTTTTTGCGGCCTGCTGGCGGCCTCCCTTTTGGCCGGTTGCCGCGCCCTGCCTCAGTTGCCCGCACAGGTGCAGGACCTTGGCCCTGTCTATCGCCCCTCGAATATTTATCGCCGCGCCAATGCGCTGCCTTCAGCAATCCGGCGGGTGGCGCTTTTGCCGCTTACATCCACCTCTCCCGACGCGGCTTTGGAAGCGGGAGTCGAGACCCTGGAACCGTTGCTCTATTCGGAACTGGAAAAGTCCAAGCGTTTCGAGGTCATTCCCGTCACCCGGCCGCAATTGAAACAATGGACCGGACAGGAAGGCTGGCGCTCGGATGAGCCATTGCCGCCCGATTTTTTCGAGCGCATTAAAGCAGGCACCGGTTGCGATGCCGTTTTTTTCTGCCAATTGACCCGCTACCAGCCGTATCCACCGCTGGCTGTCGGCTGGAAGTTCAGCCTCATTGAGAACCCCAAAAACACCACCGACGCCGCTGCCGGATTTGCCCACCCTTTGATTTTCTGGTCCGCCGATGAAGTGCTGGACGCGGGCGACCCGCCGGTGTCCACGGGCGCGCGGGCCTATTATTCGCAACATCTTCGCAATGACGCGGCTTCGGCGGATCCCTCGACCATGCTGAGTTCGCCCACCCGCTTTGGCCAATACACGCTCTGGGTCCTGATTTCCACAGTGCCTGAATCCGGGACAGCAAAACACTGAACTGGCTAAAGTTTTTGACCATGAAAGCCGATAATAAGAGGCAGAGCGTAAGTATGAAGGCAACCGACCTTCCAGGCATTATGAAAATTGACACTAAACTCAATGCGGCCGACGTGACCAACGTCACTTCCGCCAAGCGCTCCACTCCCGTCGCCACAACGGCCGCGGACGATAGCTCCTTCGCAAGTTCCACCGCCCTGGCGGCGGCCTTGAAGAACACCCCTGATGTCCGCGCCTCCTCCGTTGACCGCGCCAGGGAATTGATCAACGATCCGAATTACCCCTCCGCCGACACGATCAAAAAGCTCGCTGGTTTTCTGGCCGGCCAATTGACCTCGAACGCGGAGTAACGTCCTTAAACTTGTTTCATGAGCCAACGCCCCAGCCCCTGGCAATCCTATCGCAAAGTGGCCGCCCAGACGGCCCCGCCCGCGCAACTGGTTTTGATGCTTTACGATGGCGCGATCAGTTTTCTCGAGAAGAGCCTGACCGGCTTTGATTTTACCGATCCGCTGCAATTCAACCAGACCATCAGCAACAACATCCTGCGCGCCCAGGCCATCATCAACGAGATGAACACCCGGCTGAACATGCAACAAGGCGGCGAAATCGCCGCGAATTTCCGCCGGCTTTACAATTATTTTCATCGCCGCCTGCAAGAGGCAAACCTCAAGAAGAAAAAAGAGCCGATTCTGGAAGTGCTGATGCGCCTGCGCGAATTGCGCGAAAGTTGGGCGCAGATGATGCAACAGGGTCTGGGGGCTACTCCGCGTCCGGAGGCCAGCCTGCAAGCCGCCTGAACCGGCATGAGCGCGCGTCAAGACATGGCCCTGCTTCTCGAGCAATGGCTGGAATTCACCCAGGCTGAAGGCGCGGCCATCCAATCCGCCGCCTGGGCCAAATTGCGCGTGATACAAGCCCGCAAAGCGGATTTGAAAAAATCCCTGGCCGAAGCCGAAGCCCGCTGGGTCCGCGAAAATTCCGGCGCGGTTCAGAAGCCTTTTCGAGCGGAAGTCAGCCGGCTGATTTCGCTGGAGACGCGCAACGCCGAGTTGCTTGCCGCACAGCTTCGCCGGGCGCAGGCGCAACAGGAGTCCCTCAACGACGCCGGGCGCAACCTGCGGAAAATCCAGCGCTCCTATGTCCCCCGCACCTTGCCCACCGCGTGGCAATCTTATTCCTGAACGCAACGCGCATTGCAGGGGCAATTTTGCGATTGAGTTCCGGGAAGCTATCCACCATTTTACCCTTTGTTAAATTACGATCCTTGTGGCAATGAACCTTCAGCCCGCGCTTCCGGCCAGTAGCGGTCCGATGACTGCCCCGCCGCCGGAACCGTTCGTCCCCCGCACCTGGCTGGAAGGCGGCATCGCCCTGCTGGACTCCGCCGGCAACGCGCTCGAAATCAATGAGCCGATGCTCACCTGGCTGGCCAAAAGCCAGGCCGAAATGCTGGGCCGCTCTTTCTGGGAGGTGCTCGCCAATTTCGCGCCGGCCTGGAAGGAACCGCTCGCGGGCGTGGCTGAAGGCGCGGCGTCCTTCGCGCGGTTGACGCTGAAGTTCACCCCCGGCGAATCCCAGCCCGCGCATTGGTTCAGCCTCGAGGCCGCGCGCAATGCCGCCGGCTGGTTTGTCCGCTTGAATTCGACCCTGCCGCCGCTTTCCGAATTGGAGGAGGCCATCTGGGACGAACATCTTGGCACCGAAGCCGTGCGGCGCGACATGTTCATGCGCCTGCTTCGTTCCGAGGCCCAACTCGACCATCTCCTGCGCCGCTGGCCCTGTGTGATGTTCAGCCAGCGGCCGGATTTCAGCCTGCGTTTTGCCAGCCCGAACATTGAGGAATTGACCGGCATTTCGGCGGCGGATTGGTCCGGCCAGCCGCGGCGTTTCTGGGAATTGGTCCACGAAAGCGACGCCGGCGAATTGCAGCAACAATTCAAACGCGCCGCGCATTCGGGCGCGGACTGCACCAGCACCTATCGCATCCGGCACGCGCTTACCGGCCGCGTGGCTTACGTGCTGGAGCATCGCCAGCCCACCCTCAGCGCGAACGGCCTCCTGCTGGGCTACGAAGTTGTCTGGCTGGATGTCACGCGCCAGACCATTGCCGAAAAACGTCTTTCCACCGCCGCGTGGAAGGAGACATTGGCCGTGCTCACGCTGGGCATGGCGCATGATTTCCGCAACATCATGGCCGGCATCCATTCGTTGAGCGAATCCTACCTCGCGCAAGTGACTCCGCAGCATCCTTTCCAGGAAGGCCTTTCGCTGATCAAGAAAAGTTCGCTGCAAGCCAGCCAGTTGGTGCAGCGCATGATTAATTTGCACCTCGGCCAGACCGGCGAGCGCAATTACCAGGACTTGAATGAAATCGCCCGCGACTTGCTGGAGTTGATCGGCAAGATTCTTCCGCGCCGCATTCGCATCAGCACCCAACTGGCTCCCGAAACACTGCCGATTTATGTGGACCTCGTCGAATTCCGCCAGGTGGTCATCAATCTGTTGTTGAACTCGGCCGACGCCATGCCCGATGGCGGCGACCTGATTCTGCGCACGTCACGCCATCCGCAAGTCCCGGCGCTCACGCACATGAAAGGCGTCATCCCGCGCGCGCCCTGCGTTTGTCTCACGATTGAAGACACCGGCTGCGGCATCAAGGAACGGCATCTCGCCTCCGTCTTCGACCCGTTTTTTACGACCAAATCCAAAGGCTCCGGCCTCGGCCTTTACAACGCGGCCATCGCGGTGGAGAAGCATCAGGGCGCAATCTCCATCGAATCGCAGGAGGGTATCGGCACCCGATTTCATATCTGGCTGCCGCAAACGGATTTTTCCGAAACCGGTCCGGATGGCTTTGAAAAACCAGCGGACCAATCGCCCCGCCGCAGTCTGCTGCTCCTGGGGCAATCCGGTGAATTGCTCGACAAGACCGCCGAATTTCTGCGCTCGCATAACTATCACATCGTCGTCGCCACGGCGACGGAAAGCGTGCCGGAGCTTTTGCATTCCAACGATTACCATTTTGCCGGCGTCATGCTGCTGGCGGAGCCGAACGACCGCACCACGGGCGCCATGCTTGCCGAAGTGCGTCGTCAAAGACAGGACCTCAAGACGGTCCTGAAACTGGCCGGTTGCAGCCAGGACGACCTGAACACGCAAATGCTGAACCGAGTGGATCTGCTGCTCAGCCCGGATTTATCCGAGGCAGATGCGCTCGCCAGGTTGGGACAGTTGTTTAACGCGGCTAAGACGCAATGAGGATAAAATTAAACTAATGTCAGCGGACGAAAAAAATTTGAAAGACTCGAGCCACCCGATCCTGATCGTGGACGACGAAGAAATCGTTCTCGTCGCCTTGCGCGACACCTTGCTGCGCGAGGGCTACAAGGTTGTGGCCTCGCCGCACGCCGTCCATGCGCTGAGCATCCTCAAGGAACAACAATTCTCCGTGGTCCTCACCGACCAGCAAATGCCGATGGTCACCGGGCTGGAATTTCTTGCGCAAGTGAAGCAAATCCAGCCGGACGCCACGCGCATTCTGATCACCGCCGTGCTGAGCCTGAGCACGGTGATTGACGCCATCAACAAGGGCGAGATTTATCGTTTTGTGGTGAAGCCGTGGTTGCGCGAGGAATTGCTCGCCACGGTGAAAAACGCCGTCCAGCGCTACGAATTGATTTCCAGCAACGCCCGGCTCCAGGCCGAGACGCTTGCCGTCAACGAGAAGCTCACCCAGGTCAATCACGCCCTCGAAGCGCAGGTCGCGAAAGTCGCCGAGCAAAACCAGCAACTCGCCAGACTCGCCGCCGCGCAGGAGGAAAATCTCAACCGCTCGGTCGAGCTTTGCGTGCAGACAATGCAGACCTTTTATCCCACGCTCGGCAACCAGGCCCGGCGCGTTTTCGAGCTTTGCAAAGCCATGGCGAAGAACCTTGAATTATCGCCGGAAGATACGCAGACGCTGGAAATCAGCGCGTGGATTCACGACATCGGCCTGGTCGGCGTGCCGCGCAATTTGATCAAGCGCTGGGAAGAATCGCCCGAGAGCCTGAGCGCGGACGAGCGCGCTTTGATCGAACATCATCCCGTCCTCGGCGCGGAACTCGCGCGTTTTGCCCATCACCTCGACCAGGTCGGCCCCACCATTCGCGGCCAGCACGAACGCTTTGACGGCGGGGGTTACCCCGATCAAATCAAAGGCGATGAAATTCCCTGGCTCGCGCGTCTGCTCGCCGTCCCCGTGGCTTACGCCGAGAGCAATCTCAGCGGCCAGCCCGCGGCCGACATGATCAGCCGCGACAGCGGTTCCGCATTCGACCCGGAAGCCGTGCGCGCGTTTCTGCGTTCGTTGCCCAAGGCCGTGGTTCCCGGCAAACAACGCGAAGTGCTCCTCACCGATTTGCAGCCCGGCATGGTCCTCGCGCAAGGCATCTACACCGCCAACGGCATCCTCCTCATCCCCGACGGCCAGAAATTGACCGCGACCTACATAGACAAAGTCATCAACTACAACCGCATCAACCCCATTTCGCAATCATTGTTGGTGTATTGTTAGAACGGTTGGGTCTTGGTGCGGCTGAAGGAGCAGGAACTTGGAAAACGAAATAATTTGACGCCAATCGCGCGAATTGGCGCGAATTAAAAATCACTTCGATATTCCGGGCAAGAACTGGAGGCAACCTGGAGCTGAAATTTCCAGCTTATGCCCGGTGTCGGCAAGCTGTCCGGTCGCGGGTTCTATAGTGAAGACGACGAGGGTGCCGGAATCCTGGTTGGCGGCGATAAGAAATTTACCGTTTGGCGCGAGGCCGAAATAGCGCGGAGTTTTGCCGAGCGTGGATTGGCGTTGGACGAAATTGAGGGTTCCCTTTTTCGCGTCAATCGCAAAGACGGCGATGCTGTCATCGCCGCGATTGGAGGCATACAGAAATTTTCCCGAAGGATGGACGGCGATCTCTGCGGCGGCGCTTTTACCCGCAAAATCCGGGTTCAGCGTGGAGATGGTTTGATCCTCCTTCAAAACTCCATGACGCGGTTCGTAGGCGAAAACAACGATCGTGGAACTGAGTTCATTAAGGAGATAGGCGAAACGGCCATCGGGACGAAAGGTCAGATGACGCGGGCCGGAACCGGGTTTGACGGAAACAAACGGCGGCTCGTTGGGCGTGAGCTTCCCGTGTATCGGGTCGAAGCGATAGGCCATTATTTTGTCAATGCCCAGATCGCATGCGAACGCAAAACGATTGGCGGCATCCAGCGTCAGGCAATGCGTGTGCGGTTTTTCCTGGCGATCGGGGTTGATGCTTTTGCCCTCGAATTGAAGGTAAGTGGTGGCATTCGCGAGTTGGCCATCTGTTTGAATGGGCAAGACCGCCAGGCTGCCATTGCCATAATTTGCGACCAGCGCATTCCTGCCCATGCGATCCAATATGATATGGCACGGGCCTGCGCCCGCGGAAGAACGCTGGTTGAGCAATGTCAGCTTGCCCGAACCAGCCTCAATGGCATACGCCGTGACGGCACCCTCCGGCTTGCCTGCGAAATTCCCGATTTCATTCGCGGCGTAGAGGAAGCGGCCGCGTGGCTCGAGAGCCAGGAAAGCAGGATTCGGCGTCTCGGCGGCGAGTCCGAGCGGAGTGAGCGCTCCGTTGGTCAAATTCATGCGACAAAGATAAATTCCCTTGCTCTTCGCCCCGGTGTAAGTGCCGACATAAAAGAGGCAATTGCTGACGACCGACGAAACGGAGTCTTTGGCATCCCTTGCTTCGCCGGCGGAGACAAAGGTGAACGCGACCGCTAAAAGAATTAGCGGAAGATGGAAGATTTTAAACTGGTTCATGCGGGTTTGCGACTGAGCCCGAGGGTGGGCCAAATCCAGAAAAGCGTCAAGGAAGTGCAGAGTGCGGAGCGGGGAATCGCTAACCAACGTTCAGCACCGAATGCTGCGGTTGCTTGCGGAAGCGCGTGGAAATGCAAACGCCCGGAATCAGCGTGTGGGACGTTTGTAATCGAATATCCAGAGAAGGGATGCGACCGCGAGGACGATGGCAAGAGCCCACTCCGCGATGTGATAGATTAACGGGAGAATTTGCATGGGTCAGTTTTTTCCTTGGTCAACACTGAATAAATACCCGCCAATGGGTGAATAAAGCACGATGCTGAACTCCGAAACGCCAGTTTGCCGCGCCGCCCGGTAAGCCAGCCGATGTGACACGAAGTTCACGCCTTCGCGCGCGTCTTTCACCCAGGCGCGCTCGCTAAAATATTTTTTGCTCTGAGCATCCTGTATCAATACTCGCATATGATACGATATCGGCATCCGGGCCGGGATTGATTAGTGAGTGATTTGGGAAGCTCGCGGTTCGCGGAGTCCTACACGAAATCGGGCGTTTTTTGGGATACACCGTTGGGCCGTTGGAAGCAGGCGCGAACGCATGATTGCTTGTTGGGTTTGATTCGATTATTCTGACCGAATGACTTATGTCGGCCTGGCGCGGCAATGCGCGATTGGTTTTTTGCTCTGCGTGAGCCTGAATGGCTGTCTGCCGGACAGCCAATCGGATGAGAAGAAGGAACCAAATTTTATCGCGGGAAAGAATCTGGTGATGCAAATGGATTATCAGGGGGCGGTTGATTCCTTTGAGAAATCGTTGGAGGTGAATCCGCGCTCGGCGTCGGCGCATTTTGAGCTGGGCTGGCTCTACGAAGGAAAAGTGACGCCGCCTGATCCGGCCGCCGCGATTTTCCATTACGAACGTTTTTTGCGATACAGCTCCAACCCCGACAAGGCCGAGGCGGACCTGGCCCGTCAGCAAGTCAATATTTGCAAATTGGAACTGGCCAAAACCGTGTCGGCACTGGGGCCGTTGCCATCGCCGGTGATGCGCGAAATGGACCGCGTTTTGACCGAGAACAAGGATTTGGAAAACCGCCTGGCGGCATTACAAACGCAACTGGACGAAGCTCGGGCCGCCGCTGCCCGCGCGCAGACCCCGGCCCCGGCGCCGGTTGCGCCTCCGCAAAATCCCACACCCATTGCTGTTCCCGCCAAAAACACGGTGGATTTAAAACGCAGCGAACCGCCGCGGCCGGCTGCGGTTGAATCAGGCGGACCATCCGCAAGTTACCGGGCGGGCCACACCACTTCGTTTCGGATATACACCATCAGGCAGGGAGATACCCCTGCCGCCATCGCCAGGAAATACGGGATTTCAATCGCCTCGCTGCTGGCGGCAAATCCATCGGTGAAGCCGACGCACCTGCTCGTAGGCCAGACCTTGAACATCCCCTCGCCTTAAATCGCCGCCATGACTTCGCGCATTGCCTTCTTAGTGATTGCTTTGTTCTGGCTGACCATGACCTATTTGCTTTGGCGGTCCGAGTATGTGGGGCACAATCAACTGGGGAGCAATGTGCCGCTGGCTTTGGTTTGGCGAAAAATCCTCACCGCGCCCGACAATTCGGAGTTGAATATTCTCCATGAAGGGAAAAAAGTCGGATATTGCCGGTGGGTTTCGAACATCGGGCAGGACGCCGCCACCGGGAAAGTGCTCACGGACAATCCGCCGGTGGAGGGGATGGTGCGGCGGTTGACCGGGTATCGTTTGGATTTTAACGGCAGTCTGGTTTCGAGCGAGCCGCCAGGCCGGATCAAATTCGACTTCGACCTGAAACTGGCCACCAACGAAGTCTGGCAGGAATTCAATCTCGGGCTGAAAATTCAGCGGACCGATTATAAAATTCATTCGCTGGCCAGCGAGCAAACCGTCAGGTTGGACGTGTTGGAAAAACAAACCCGGTGGGAGCGGGTCTTTAGATTTGCCGATTTGCAGAATCCGGCGGCGCTGGTCGAGGAGTTGGAGTTGCCTGGGGCCTTGGAAATGCTCGGCGCCATCGGCCAGTTGCCACCCGTCAGGAAGGACGCGTCGTTCCTGCCGCAAGTGGCCTGGACCGCGCGAAACGATTGGTTCAATGTCGGCCACACGTCGGTCCGGGTATATCGACTCGAAGCCACCCTGCTGGACCGCTACCGCATGCGGGTCATCGTAAGCCCCGTCGGAGAAATCCTGCGGGTGGAACTGCCGGAGGGATGGGAATTGATCAATAAAATTTATGACCTGTAGCGCGCGCCCATGATCGAGCTTATCCATCTTTTCAAGCATTTCGGCAATCTGACCGCCGTGAGCGATATCAACCTGGTGGTGCCGCGCGGCGAATTTTTTGCCGTGCTCGGGCCCAATGCCGCCGGCAAGACCACGACCATCAAAATTCTGGCCGGATTGATCAAGCCGACTTCCGGGAGCGCGCGGGTGGGCGGGTTCGATGTGCAAACCCACCCGTTGGAGGCGCGCCGGCGGTTGGCGTATGTGCCGGATTTTCCGTTCTTGTATGAGAAGCTGACGCCGTGGGAATTTTTCAGATTCACCGGCCAGATGTTTCAAATGGACCATGCGCGCATTCAATCCGCGGCGCACGACTTGATCGAGCGCTTCAGTCTCGAGGCCTACGTGAACAAGCCGATCGAAGGCTTGTCCCACGGCACGCGGCAGCGGGTGGCGATTGTCTCGGCGCTGTTGCACGACCCCGAGGTTTTTGTGATTGACGAGCCGATGGTGGGATTGGATCCGCAGCACGCGCGCGTGGTGAAGGATGTTTTAAAGGAAAGATCCCTGGCCGGCATGACGGTGTTTGTGTCCACGCACCAATTGAGCGTGGCGGAGGAAATGGCGGATCGTATCGGCATTATTCATCAGGGCCGTTTGGTCGCCCTGGGCACGCGGGAGGAACTGCGGCGGCAGAGCGGCGCTTCCGGCCCGCTGGAAGAGACTTTTCTGGCGCTCACGGCCAAGGAACCGCCAATATCGCCGGGCGGGAATGGCTAGGTCCTGGCTGGCGGGAAATAAGCCTGCCGTTTTTGAACGCAAATCAAACCTCGCGGTCAATGAAGTATGCCTTTTTCACTTTGCGCGGGTGAAGTGCGGATTTGGCGGCCTTGGGCCGGCAAAAGCGGCGTCGCAGCAGGATTTTGGCTCTGTGGGGTTGTGGTTGGCACTCAAAGGCCAAGAAAGAGTAAGTGCAAGGCAAATTGCCAGTAAAAAAAGATGAAGATTTGTTTGACAGTCAGCAAGATGGTCAAGTAAAACTCTCCTGCTTTTACTGTTGGAAATCCCTCGCGGGCCAATATTTAACTATCAAAATAAGATCTATGAAGAGAGCAATTGCTTCTGTCGGTCTGCTGGCGCTTGGCGCCGTAGGCGTAAACTCTGCTCATGCTGACTGGGCGGCTGGCACGGATAAACCATGGAGTCTTAACGGCACTCTGCGCGGTTTTTATGATGACAACTACAATACCCAGCCTAGCGGCCCGGGCAAATTGAAAAGCTTCGGCATCGAGATCGCGCCCGGGGCTTCCCTGAATTACTCCTCGGGGCCCACGCTGATAAAAGCCAGCTACAATTATTCGCTAAAAGACTATTTCGCCCGCCCCGGCGGCCAGCTCGACCAGAGTCATGATGTCGAGTTGTTGGTGGATCACGCCTTTAATGAGGCCAACAAACTGGAGTTTACCGAGAGCTTCGTTGACTCCCAGGAACCGCAAGTCCTGCAAGGCAGCGGCGCCACGTCCTTCCCCTTGCGCGCCAATAGCGACAACTATCGCAACACGGCTGCAATCAATTTCAATACCCAGGTCTCCCGGTTGTTGGGGTTCATGTTCGGCTATGCCAATTCCATTTACGATTACACCGGGACCCTCCCTCCCTCGGAAGTCAACATCGCGGCGCCTTACAAGACCTCCCTCAACCGGGTGGAGCAAACTTTCACCGTGAACAGCCGGTGGACGATTGAACCGGAAACCACGGGCATCTTTGGATATTCATTTGAGTCCATTGATTACATCAGTGGAGGAAATCTTCAAACCCAAGCCGGTTATCCCTTCGAGACGGCCAAGACCCGCAATAACTACTCCCACGATATTTACCTGGGGCTGGAGCACAATTTCCTGCCTACCCTGAGCTTTTCCGGTCGTGCGGGTGTGCAGATTGTTGACTATTATAATGGCCAGAACGCTCCCGGCGGCGGCACCGGTTCAGGTGCGGTTGGGCCGTTCGCCGACCTGAGTCTGACTTATGCCTACTTGGACAATGGCTCGGTGACCCTTGGTTTCCGCCAGTCCAAGAATCAGACGGATGTGGGGCCGAATCCCAACGGCTCGCTGACTCAGGATCAAGAGTCATCCACGGTATATGTTACCATTAGCCAGGTAGTGACCCCGCTTTCACCTCGGTTGACCGCCAGCCTGAACGGTCAGTTTCAGAATTCAGTATATAATGGCGGCACCCTTTATAATGGTGAAACCGACGATTATTATATCTTTGGCGCGAATCTCAGCTACCAATTCACCCGTTATCTCTCCAGTGAAGTTGGCTACAATTACACTCAACTCGATTCAGACGTTCTGGGTCGAGCCTATACCCGAAACTACGTTTATATGGGAGTGACCGCCACCTATTGAGCGCTGAATTACAGAAATAGCGGGGGGGGCTGGGCTAACATGATCTAGCCCCCCCTTTTTTTCGACGTATGGACCCCTTAAAAACACCGACGCCAACCGAAGCCAAGCTTCACTTTCTGGATTATTGGCGCATCATCCGCATCCGTAAAACGGTCATTTTGGCGGTGTTCCTGCTGGTGGTGATCACCGCCACCATTGTCACATTCATCCTTCCCGAGGCTTATTCCAGCAACGCGCGCATCCGGGTGGAGCGCGATGTAACCGATGTTCCCGGTGTGACGGGTCCAGGGATAGTTGGCGGCTATGATCCTTATTTCATCCAGACAGAATTTGAAGTCATCAAGTCTTCAACAATACTTGACCCGGTGATTGACAAGCTGGATTTGAATAAGGAATGGGCTAAAAAATATAGTTCCCCGACCAAATTCAGGATGTCCGAAAGCCGTGAAGCGCTCAAGCACATGATTGACTTGCGTCCCGCGCGCAACACCAGTCTCATTGATATCAATGTTTTCAGTGACAACAAACAGGAAGCGGCTGACATCGCCAACGCCATCGCCGAAGTGTATCAGGAGTACCGCCAGACCGTCCGCAAGAATCTTATCCTCGGCGGCATTAAAGTCTATCAGAAGGAAATGGAAGATCAGGACCTAAAGGTCCAGGAGCAGGAGAAGAAAGTCGGTGATTTGCGCACACAACTGGGCGTCATAGACACCGACCCGCAAAGTTCCGGCCCCACCGGTTCGCTCGGCCCGGTAAACG
>Ga0182013_10000748_pt1 | contig 45075 bp, 33 predicted proteins | sample 612S2MmetaG_FD_120487 | JGI IMG/M metagenome (GOLD analysis project Ga0182013, IMG submission 120487) | Permafrost microbial communities from Stordalen Mire, Sweden - 612S2M metaG | ecosystem: Environmental > Terrestrial > Soil > Wetlands > Permafrost | place: Sweden: Stordalen | collected... | reverse complement strand
CCTCGATGCCTATGTGGAGGACTCCGGCGAAGGCCGCTGGACGGTGATCGAAGCCATCGATCTCAACGTCTCCGCGCCCATCATCACCGAGTCGCTCATGCGCCGCATCCGCTCCCGCGAGGAAAACAACTTCACCGACCGCATGCTGGCCATCATGCGCAACGAGTTCGGCGGCCACGAAGTGAAGAAAAGCTAAGTACAGTTGACAGCGGACAGTCGACAGTTGACAGTCTGTAGTGTCCAGCGATGAACCAGGGCTTCTGACGAGCCGCTTTGAAGCAGCCCACCAGGCAGCGCGCAAACGGTGATCCGCTGTCAACTGTCCGCTGTCAACTGTCAACTGTCCGGAGGACACACACATGGCAACCATACAAATGAAAGTCCGGCCTGAGGACCTGTCCCAGGTTCCCAAGGGTACTGAGCGAATCCCCGATCCGGGCATCCTGGTGATCTTTGGAGCTTCGGGCGACCTGACAAAGCGCAAGCTGCTGCCTGCCCTTTTTCATCTCCGCCAGGCCAACCTGCTGCCCAAAGAGTTCGCCATCGTCGGCGTTGCCCGTCGTCCTCTGGGCGATGAGTTCGCACAGGACATGCGCCAGGGAATCATCGAGTTCGGCGACGTGGAAGGCGGCGACGCCAAGCTCGACGAGTTCGTCAGCCACATCAGCTATTTTCCGCTGAAGTTCGACGCGCCCGAAGACTACGCCGGTCTGAAGACGGAACTCGAGCGCATCGACCAAGAAAAAGGCATTCACGGCGACCGGCTCTTCTACCTCGCCACGGCGCCCGAGTTCTTTGCCGGCATCATTGAAAATCTGGGCGCCCAGGGCATGGCCCAGCCTGAACAAGGCAAGATCGCGGTGGTCATTGAAAAGCCCTTCGGCCACGACCTCGACTCCGCCCGCGATCTCAACCACAAGGTCAACGCCGTCTTCCACGAGAGCCAGGTCTTCCGCATCGACCACTACCTGGGCAAGGAGACAGTGCAGAATCTGCTCGTCTTTCGCTTCGCCAACGGCATCTTCGAGCCGGTCTGGAATCGCAACTTCATTGACAATGTCCAGATCACGGTGGCCGAAACCCTGGGCGTGGAAGGCCGCGGCCCGTTCTACGAGAAAGCCGGTGCCCTCCGCGACGTAGTCCAAAACCACATGATGGAGTTGCTCTCCCTCGTCGCCCTGGAGCCGCCCTCCAGCTTCGAGTCCGAGAGCGTCCGCCGCGAGAAGCTCAAAGTCTGGCAGGCCATCCCCTCCATCCCCATCCTCAACGCCGTGCGCGGCCAATACGGCCCCGGGATCGTTTCCGGCCAGCACGTCGTGGGTTACCGGGACGAAGACCGCGTCAACCCCGAGTCGGGCACCGAGACCTACGCCGCACTTCGCCTCGAAATCGAAAACTGGCGCTGGGCCGGCGTTCCCTTCTTCCTGCGTGCCGGCAAACGGCTCAAAAAGCGCGCCACCGAGATCAGCATTCAGTTCAAACAGCCGCCCCTGTTGATCTTCAACCGCATGCAGTCCACCGGCCCCTGCCAGGAGATTCAACCCAACCTGCTCACCATCCGCATCCAGCCCGATGAAGGCATCGCGCTGCGCTTCGGCGCCAAGGTTCCCACCACTCCCGAAATGAATGTCTGCCCGGTCAACATGGACTTCGACTACCAGTCCGCCTTCGGCAAGTCCCGGGCCAACGGCTACGAGCGTCTGCTCCTCGACGCCATGCTCGGCGACCAGACCCTGTTCTCGCACCGCGACGGCGTCGAAACCACCTGGGCCCTCTATACCCCGATCCTCGACGCCTGGGCCGACAAGAAGCCTGAAGTCTTCCCCAACTACTTCGCCGGTAACTGGGGCCCGGAGTGCGCCGACCGTCTGTTAGAAAAAACCGGTCACAAATGGAGAAACGACCTCGGCCGCAAGGGGTGAAAGTCAGGGGCCACTGATCAGGGATGAGCGCCGATCCACAACAGCAAGAAAAATCCGGCGCTGGCCCAATCGTATCGACCGGACTTCCAGCTCAAACCGGAATCCGTCATAAGGGGGTCTCGCTCGTTTTGACCGCGAGCCTGCTCGTGCACCGGCGCTCTACTCGTCGGTCACGCAGCCCTCGCTTGCTGTCTTCACCGAGCGTATATACTTTGCCAGCACGCCGTTCTTCGCCTTGTAAGCCGGCATGGTCCACGCCTTCTTTCGTTCCGCCAGTTCGGTATCTGAGAGATCGACCGTGAGAAAGTTCCCCTGCGCATCGATAGTGATGCGGTCGCCATTGCGAATCAAGGCCAGTGGACCACCTATTTGAGCTTCGGGCGTAATGTGCCCCACGATAAAGCCGTGCGAAGCGCCGGAAAAACGGCCGTCCGTGATGAGCGCGACGCTCCCACCCAATCCAGCTCCGACAATGGCCGAGGTGGGAGTGAGCATCTCCGGCATGCCGGGACCACCCTTCGGCCCCTCGTAGCGTATGACTACGACATCGCCGGCGGCGATCTCCTTGCGCTCGATGCCATGCAGGATCTCTTCTTCGGAGTCGAACACTTTAGCCGGCCCGGAAAAGCGCAGCCCTTCTTTCCCGGTGATCTTTGCCACGGCTCCTTCCGGCGCCAGATTGCCTTTGAGAATCTGAATGTGTCCGGTTGCCTTGATCGGGTTCGACAAGGGGCGAACGATCTGTTGACCTTCGCTCAGCCCTGGCAGCGGCTCAAGGTTTTCGCGCAGGGTTCTGCCCGTCACCGTCATGCAGTCGCCGTGGAGCAGGCCCGCTTCGAGCAGCATCTTCATCACTGCGGGAATGCCTCCGGCTTCCTTCAGATCTTCCATAACATAAGCGCCGCTCGGCTTGAAGTCGGCCAGCAGAGGCACCCGCGAACTGATACTTTGAAAATCGTCAAGAGTGAGCGGAATATGCAGCGACCTTGCCATGGCAATCAGGTGCAGAACCGCGTTGGTCGATCCACCGACTGCCGTAATCAGCGTCATCGCGTTGTCAAATGCCTCGCGCGTCATGATGTCGCTGGGTTTCAGGTCGCGCTCAAGCAGGGTGCGAATTGCCTGCCCGGCACGGAAGCACTCGTCGAGCTTGAGCGGATCTTCGGCTGGCGTCGACGAACTGTACGGCAGTGACATTCCCAGCGCTTCAATGCCTGCGGCCATGGTATTCGCCGTGTACATGCCGCCGCAGGCGCCGGCCCCGGGGCAGGCATGATGGACCACTGACTGGCGCTCTTCATCCGTCATCCTGCCGGCGAGATACTCCCCGTAACTCTGAAACGGCGAAACAATATCAATGCGCTTTCCATTCAAGTGGCCGGATCGAATCGTCCCTCCGTACACCATGAGCGCCGGACGATTCACTCGCGCCATCGCGATGATGCAGCCGGGCATGTTCTTGTCGCATCCGGGAATGGAAATGTTGGCGTCATACCATTGCGCATTCATCACGGTCTCGATCGAATCGGCGATCAGATCGCGGGAAGGAAGCGAAAAGCTCATTCCGCGAGTTCCCATGGAGATGGCGTCGCTGACCCCGATGGTGTTGAATCGCATCCCCACCAGCCCCGCGGCGGTGACCCCCTCTTTCACTCTTTCAGAGAGGCCCAGCAGGTGCATGTTGCACGGATTGCCTTCTAGCCACATGCTGACGATGCCCACCTGCGCCTTGCTCATATCGGCGTCTTTCAATCCTGTGGCATAGAGCATGGCCTGCGATCCGCCCTGCGATTTGGGCTGCGTGACGGTTGCGCTGTATTTGTTCAGAGCCTGGGGTTCCATTTCGGCGGGCATAATGCACCTCTGGAGTTTTGGCTTGCGGCCGCTCGCGGGAGCGGCTATTAATGTTATTGCAGTATAGGAGCAGCAACAGCGCTCGGCAAATGATGTCGGACTGCCGCAGAGCGTAGGGATTTCGGGCTTTCGACTGCTACCTTTTTGCATCGAGTCAATTGTGTCAGAGGAGACGGGTGAGGTGGAGCTTGCGAGCACAGAAGCAGCCGGGACGGGCGCTGGTCGTGGGAGGGTCGCGATCGTTACCGGCGCGGGCAGCGGGATTGGCCGCGCGGTCGCACTCGCGCTGCAGGCCGTTGGATATTCAGTCGTGCTGGCTGGACGCCGCACTGCAGAGCTCGAGCATACAGCCGCCAGCGGTGTCTCCGGCGGCGCAAAAATGATTGCGGTAGCCACGGACGTGGGCCAGCCGGAATCCGTGAGCGCATTGTTTGCGCGGACCCGGGAAGAGTTCGGCCGGCTCGATCTGTTGTTTAACAATGCGGGTACCGGCGCTCCGGGGATCCCCATGGAGGATATTACTTATGCCCAGTGGATGCAGGTGGTACAGGTGAATTTGACCGGCGCCTTCCTTTGCGCACAGGAGGCGATTCGCCTGATGAAAGCGCAGCAGCCGCGCGGAGGCCGGATCATCAACAATGGATCGATCTCCGCTCATGCCCCGCGACCCAACTCGGCGCCCTACACAGCAACCAAGCACGCCATTACCGGGCTGACGAAGTGCATTTCGCTCGACGGCCGCGCGCACGACATTGCCTGTAGCCAGATCGACATCGGCAATGCCGCTACGGAGTTGAGTGAGAGGTTGGCAGTCGGAGCTCTGCAGCCCGACGGCGACATCGTCTCTGAACCGCGATTCGATGTGAAGCACGTTGCGGACGGAGTTGTTTACATGGCAGGGCTGCCGCTCGATGTGAATGTCCAGTTTATTACGTTGATGGCGACCAAGATGCCTTTCATCGGCCGCGGGTGAGCGTCGGAAGGCGGCCATTCCTCCGAATTCACAGTAGCTCGCCGATCAATCTGGAGATCAAGCATGTTGCATCGTTACCTAAAGCTCGCGCTCCTGCCTTGTGCATTCCTTCTTCTGGCTCGGTGGGCGCAATCGGAGGGCAATCCTCCTATCACCGGACCACTCACGGTTTCCAGCAATCCACGCTACTTCCAGGACCCCTCGGGAAGGATTGTGCTCCTCAATGGGTCACAGACCTGGAACACATTTCAGGATTGGGGTACAGACGGAACGGTGCAGCCGCTCGACTTTGACGCTTTTGTCAAATTTCTCTCCGATCACGGCCACAACTTCACGCTGCTGTGGCGGGTGGAACAGCCCAGGTTCTGCCATCTCCCGGTCACCGCGGGCACGCCGCCGGACTTCGTCTCCTCGCCGCAACCGTGGCTCAGAACCGGCCCCGGAAAGGCCACGGACGGCGGGCCGAAATTCGACCTCACCAAGTTTGACCAGAGCTATTTCGACCGCCTGCGAGCCAGGACAGAGGCCTTGAACAAGGCGGGCATCTACGCCGGCATCTACCTCTTCACGGGTGAGTTTGTGAATATCTTCCGCTGTCCATCCGACGGCTACTCCTTCACCGGCACCAACAATATCAATGGTGTTGACGACGGCTACAAGAGCGGACCGCAAGGCAATGGCTCAGTCGACATGACCGCGCCCAACGCTATCACGAAGGTTCAGGATGCGTACGTCGACAAGGTCATCGACACGCTCAACGATCTTCCCAACGTCCTTTGGGTTGTCTCCGAGGAGGCGCCTCCAACATCCCTCTGGTGGAACGACCATTTGATTGAGCACGTCAGGGCCTATGAAGCGGCCAAGCCATTTCATCATCCCGTCGGCTACGCGGAGCCCATTCGGGTCCCCGATTCCGTCTCGTACAACTCCGACGCAGACTGGGTGGCGCCGACCGCAACTGTTTCGCCTACCGCTTCCTGTGGAAAAGGAAAACCGGCCTGCAAGGTGAACGTGAATGACAGCGACCATTCGTATTTTGGGATGTGGCAGCTCACGACTCAGCAAAATCGAAACTACGAATGGGAAAACGTACTGAACGGAAACTCAGTGCTCTTCATGGACCCCTACCTGGTCTATTACCCGCGCCAGGACCGCAACAACTGTGCCTCGCCGACTCACGGCATCTGTTCCGGGCCCGATCCCCGGTATGAGAACTTCAGAAACAATCTCGGCTACACGCTGAAATACGCGAGCCGGCTGAACCTGGCTCGCGCTACTCCTCAACCGGATCTCAGTACGACCGGCTATTGCCTCGCGCAAACGCCTTCCGTGGGCGCGGAATACCTGGTCTATGCAGCCGAAGGTGGCTCTTTCGAGGTGGATCTTTCCGCCATGTCCGCGTCGCGGAAACTCTCGGTCGAATGGTTCAACCCCACCACCGGCGAAAAGATCCCGGCAGATACCGTTCCCGCCGGTTCGCGCGCGCAGCGGTTCACTCCGCCGTTCAAGGGCGATGCGGTGCTCTACCTGGTGGATACGGATGGCCACTCCGAATGATGGACTGCGAGGTTCACGTTTGAGATTGAGAACTTCCATGCGATCAAGGCGTTTCACACCGCTGCAGAAAGCAGGGCAGTCGTTGCTTGAATCCGAGATAAGCACGCCCGCACTCCTGCTTGACATGGCCGCCATGGAGGCTAACCTCAATAGGATGGCCGCTTTCTTTCAGGAAGGCGCCACGCGCTTGCGGCCCCACTACAAGAATCACAAATCGGTTGCTCTCGCGCATCGCCAAATCGCACTGGGAGCGATTGGAATGAGTTGCGCGACGCTCGGCGAGGTTGAAGCGCTCGTCAAAGCCGGCATTCAAAGTATTCTACTCGTCAATGAAATCGCCGGCTCGGTCAAGATCGATCGTTTTGCCAGGCTCTCGCAACAAGCAGATGTCATTCTGGCGGTTGACAATGAGAAAACCGTTGCTGATTTGTCGGCGGCTTCCGCTCGATATGGCATCCCGCTCAGCATATTAGTGGATGTCGATACCGGTTTGAACCGCTGCGGAGTGGCTCCGGGAGAACCTGCACTTGCCCTGGCACAATTCGCCGTCAGGCAAGGGCTGAAATTGCGTGGCGTGACGGGGTACGAAGGACATTGCGGCCGCATGCCTCCTTGCGAGGAAAAGATCGAAGCCACGCATCGGGCGCTGGAAAAGCTGGTGAGTACGGCGGAGCTCATTCGAGCACATGGTTTGCCGGTCGAGATTGTAAGTGCCGGCGGAACGGGAACCTATTCCATTTCCGGCAGGTTTCCCGGAGTTACCGAGATCCAGGCGGGCTCGTACCTTTTGATGGATACTGACTACCGCACCGTTTGCAAAGACTTTGACTTGGCTTTGAGCGTGTTAGGAACAGTCATCAGCAGGACGGGCAATACGCGCCTGATTTTGGACATCGGCCTCAAGTCCATCAGCTGCGAAAGAGGATTGCCGGTGTTGAAGAACGTGGGCGGTGCAAAGATAAGACGGCTCACGGCAGAGCACGCGATCATTGACATCGTGGTCCCGGACTTGTCACTGCAGGTCGGCGACCATGTGGAGCTCTGGGCTCACTATAGCGACGCTACGGTAAACCTGCATCGGCAAATGTATGGAATGCGCGACGGTCAAGTGGAAGAGATGTTTGTGCTGGAAGGCTGAGAAGGATCGGGAAGAGCTTCAGGAGCAATTGCGTTGTGCGACAACCCGGCACACCTGCTGTTCGATAAGGGGGGCGGGACAATCGTGAAAGTCTTCAAGGGTGGAATCATCGGGTGCGGGTTCTTCTCTCAGCACCATCAGGAGGCGTGGCGGCGCATGCCAAACGTCCGGATTGTGGCCGCGTGCGACCGATACATCGAAAGAGCCCAGGGCGTCGGACAGCGAGCCTACGAATCGGCAGAGGCGATGATTGCCGCCGAGGACCTCGATTTCGTCGACATCGTCTCCCGGTCGAGCACCCATCTCGATTTGATCTCTCTCGCGGCGAAAAAGGGAGTGGCCATCGTCTGCCAAAAGCCATTGGCTCCGGATTGGAAAACCGCATGCCGCATTGTTGACGTTGCCGAATCGATGCACGTTCGGCTGATGGTTCACGATAACTGGAGATGGCAGGCCTGGTATCGTGCGGCACACAACTTGATCCGCAATGGATATATCGGAACTCCAATCGCGTACGGAATCCGATGCCGATGGAGTGCCGGAACCGGTGACGAACCCTATTTGAAGCAGGAGTATTTCCGTGATTTGCGGCGGTTGATCATCGACGAAACTTTGGTCCATCACATCGATACGGTACGATTTCTTTTTGGCGACATCTCATCGGTCTATGCGGAAACCGGACGACTCAATCCGATGATCCACGGCGAGGATCAGGCGATCCTGACCTTACGGCACGCTAACGACGTGCTCGGAACCATCGACGGCCACAGCTTTCTAGACCAGGACGACGTGGGCCCGACCATGGACGACGCCATCTTCGAGGGCGAGTCAGGCGCCATCCGCTTATCTCCGCTGGGCGAAATCTGGTCGGGTCATAGAAAGATCTGGACCGATGATTTTTCCGTCGGGTACCGTGGCGACAGCGTCTACGCAACGCTGCTCCACTTCATCGGCTGCCTTGAGTCCGGTCAACCATTCGAATCGGAAGCCCGCGAATATTTGGAAAAGACCTACGCGGTTGTTGAGGCTGCCTACTTGAGCGCAGAGTCAAAACGCCGCATTGAAACAGCCGAGATCCTGGCCCCCACCGCGCCATAGGCGTTGTTGCCATTGTCGGTTGGAAGACCGAAGCCGGCCGGCGCAGCGGGCATCTCTTGGCTCATCAATCACCACTGATTCACGCATCATCAGCGTGCATGCCCTCCTGTACGTCTGCGCTGCGCGCCGTCTTGCGACTCAACCCATTCGCCTGAAAATCTGTGACCTGAATCACTGTCCGGCAAGTGCAGGAGAGCGTTTCATATGCCTCATACCCCGCGCCGCGCGGCGTGTGGAGGGATTCGTGGCCGGTTCCAGATTACCGCAGTGGCGCAGGGCCTCGCAGATTTGCTTTTTGCTGTTGTTCCTCGCCTTGCTGATCTTCACCTCGCTGCGGGCCTTGCCCGGCTCAACCAATGACATTCATCTGCATGCGCCCGTGCGCCTCTTTTTCGAGTGGGATCCGCTAGTTGCGATCGCCAACGCGCTGGCAGGCCACGCGCTTTATCGCGGCCTGTTGTGGAGCCTGGTTATTCTGCTGCCCACGCTGTTCCTGGGCCGGTTTTTCTGCGGCTGGATTTGTCCCATGGGCACGCTGCAACATTTTGTGGGCAACATGCGTTCCGAGGCCAAGCGCGGCAAACAGCGCATCGAGTCGAACCGCTATAAACGCTGGCAGACGATCAAATATGCAGTCTTGCTGGCTGGGCTGGTGGCTGCCGCGCTCGGCTCCATGGCAATTGGCTGGCTCGATCCGTTCAGCCTGCTGGTTCGTTCGGTGGGACTCTCGATTCTTCCGGCCTTCAACTTCGCCGTGCGCGCTTTACTCAGCCCGTTCGAGAACAGCCACGTGACCGCAATCGAGGCAGCCGGCGAAGGCATCCATGCCGTCCTCGGGCTCGCGCTGCTCGACTTCCGTCAGGCGCACTTCGCGCAGGGATTGATTCTCGGCATTCTTTTCATCGGGATTCTCTTGGCCAGTTTGCGGGTGACACGACTCTGGTGCCGCTCGATTTGTCCGCTTGGCGCGCTATTGGGTGCGGTCTCGCGCTGGAGCGTTCTCGGGCTGCACAAGGACCCGAAAGCCTGCAATCAATGCAACCGCTGCCTGCTCAATTGCCAGGGCGGCGACGATCCGGTGGGCGGCCTACCGTGGCGCAAGTCCGAATGCCTGATGTGCATGAACTGCGTCGGTAGTTGCCCCGATCACGCACTGGTTTTCAGATTTTTCCGCAAGGAGAAAGAAGTGCCTTCACCCGATCTCGGCCGGCGCAGGACCGTGACCGGGATCGCAGCGGGCGCGGCGCTGGTTCCGCTGATGCGCGCCAATACCGGCATGGGCAAGAGTCGGCACGAACGGCTATTGCGGCCGCCGGGCGCGCTAAACGAGCCGGATTTTCTCTCCCGCTGCATCCGCTGCGGCGAGTGCATGAAGGTGTGCCCCAACAACGCGCTGCAACCCACGCTGGGCGAAGCCGGATTGGAAGGCTTGTGGACACCAACGCTGGTGCCTCGCATAGGCTATTGCGAGCCCAGCTGCGTGTTGTGTGGTGAAGTGTGCCCCACCGGCGCCATCTGGCAGATTACGCCAAAAGAAAAGGGCTGGGTGGTGGGTGTGGGCGGCTCTGCGGCAGCCAATCAGCCGGTGCGCCTGGGCACTGCCTTTTACGATCGCGGGCGATGCCTGCCGTGGGCCATGGCCACCGAATGCATTGTGTGCGAAGAGTGGTGTCCGGTTTCGCCCAAGGCAATTTATGTGGAGGAAGCGCAGGCGGTGGACTCGGCCGGAAACACGAGGACGCTGAAACAGCCGCGCGTGGACCCGAGCCGCTGCGTGGGATGCGGCGCTTGCGAGTATGCGTGCCCGCTGCAGGAGCATCCGGCCGTCTACGTGACCAGCATTGGCGAAAGCCGCTCGCCCACCAGCCAGATTTTATTGAGTCGTAGGTAAGGAGACCGGGGATGCGTTGTTCAGGTGGATGGAGATGGGCGGTTGTGGTCACGGCATTCGCGGTCGTAGTGGCCGGGGCGGGATGCAGGAAGAAAGCTGTGGATCCCTTCCCGGCGTCCGGAAGCGTGTCCGGATGGGAGAAATCCGACGACACGCGGTTTTTCGCTGCAAAGGATCTTTGGCAATATATCGACGGCGATGCCGAGCAGTATATCCAGGCCGGTGTGGTTTCCACGTCGACCTCGGATTACAAGTTTCAGGGGCAGTTGGAAGCGGTGGTGGACGTGTACACCATGGGGAACGCCGGGGGCGCGCGGAAGATACTTCAAGCCGGCGAGAGTAAGGATGGAAAGCAGGTTGCCCTAGGCGATGGCGGCGTGGCCTACGAACAAAGCGTGATATTCAGCAAGGGGCCGTACCTGGTTCGTATCGTTGCCTATGAGGCTACCCCGGATGGACCGGCGGCGCTGTTGGCGTTGGCGAACGGCGTGGAAGCGAAGCTGTGATCAGGGAGGGAGAAGCATGAAGAATCGCAGGGAATTCTTGAAGGAAGCAGCCGCCGGAGCCGTGCTGCTTGGTTCCTCCGCCGCGGCGGACAAATTGGCGTTGGCCGCATCGCTGAACTCAAATGCCGTCGGTGGCAAATCAAAGGTGGTTGTGGCCAGAGACGCCGCGGCGCACGGAACGGGCACGCAGCCGGATGAGCAGCGCGTTCTCGATCTGCTCGACAAGGCCATGGCTGCTTACACCGGTCGCGAGAAGCCGGTGGAGGCATGGAAGCGCGTGCTGCCGGCGAATATTTTGAGCGGCCAGGTAATCGGCCTCAAGGTAAATGGACTAGGCGGACGTGGCATCTCGACGCATGCGGCGCTGGTGCTGGCCATCGTCGAGCGGCTCCAGCAGGCTGGCGTGAAGGCTGGCAACATCGTGGTATGGGATCGCAACGCGCCTGATCTTCAGGCCTGTGGGTTGACCATTAACACCGACCCGAGCCGCATTCGCTGTTTCGGCAGCGATGCATCCGGCTTTGAAGACGAACAGTCGTCGTGGGGCTCGGCACAGATCCGGCTCTCGAAGATTCTCACCCGCGAGTGCGCGATGGTGATCGGCCTGCCCATCCTGAAAGATCACGATTTGGCGGGTGTTACTTTCTCGATGAAAAACATGTACGGGGTGGTTGATCGGCCTTTCACGCTGCATTCCAATAACTGCAATCCCGCCGTCGCCGACTTGAACTGCATCACGGCGATTCGCGAAAAGGTGCGCTTTACTATCGGCGATGCCCTGTCGAGCGTCTACCAGGGCGGACCGGCGTACCGGTCCGAACATCTCTGGCGTCCGAATGCGCTGGTGGTCGGCGAAGATCGCGTCGCCGTGGATCACACCGCGTGGCAGATGCTGGACCGCAAGCGCATTGACGCGGGACTGCCTACGCTCGAAGCCGCGGGCCGCGGGCCAAAGTACATCGCGACCGCGGCCGATGCAGCGCATCGGCTGGGCACCAACGATCCGCAACATATTGATTTGGTCGAAGTTTGACAAGGAGGCTGGAGATGGCCGGGGAAATCAGCGAGTCATCGGCCCGGAAGCCGGCGCCAGCCGGTTCATCCATGACGCGCCGTGAAGCCATGTTGCAGCTTCTGCGGGTGGGGGGAGTGGCGGCAGGCGCGGCGGGCGCGGCTGTATGGCTCAGCGAGCGCAGCTTCCGTCCCGTCCCCGCCGAGGCCGAGCAGGCGCGGAGGGATCATCGCATACCAGCCGATGCCCAGCTTCCGCACGTGACAGTCATTCAAGGCGGCGAGCCGCGAGCGCTGGTCGCACAGGCGTTTGAAAACCTGGGTGGCGTTCGCCGCTTCGTGAGCCGCGGCGACGTGGTGGTGATCAAGCCCAACATCGCATGGGACCGCACACCGGAGCAGGCGGCGAACACCAATCCGGAGGTGGTGGCCGAAGTAGTGCGGCAGTGCTGGCAGGCGGGCGCAAAGCGCGTGATCGTGACCGATGTGAGCTGCAATGAACCGCGCCGCTGCTTTCAGCGTTCAGGCATCCAGGCGGCGGCCCGCGCCGAGGGCGCCGAAGTGGTGCTGCCCGATCCTCAGCGCTTCCGCGAAGTGGACATGGGCGGAGTAGTGCTGAAGGTCTGGCCGGTGTTTGCGCCGTTTCTTGAAGCGGACAAGATTTTCAATCTGCCCATTGCCAAGCATCACATGCTCACCGGCGCAACGCTGGGCATGAAGAACTGGTACGGCATTCTGGGCGGCCAGCGCAACCGCCTGCACCAACAGATTCACCAGAGCCTCGCAGACCTGGCCGGCTTCATGCTGCCTACGCTCACCATCATGGACTGCTATCGCGTGCTGGTGCGTAACGGGCCTACGGGCGGCAATCTTGAAGACGTGGAATTGAAGAAGTCGCTGGTGGCCGGAACCGATCCAGTGGCCATTGACGCTTACGTGGCTAAGGCATACTGGAATCTCGATCCCGAAAAGCTGCCGTATCTGCAAATGGCCGCCGCGCGCGGCCTGGGCGTGCTCGAATTCGAAAAGGTGCAGGTGAAAGTGAGCCAGCTGGCATAAAGAGCGCGATCAATACCTCCACAAATTGGGGCACGACGCCTTCCGTCTTGTTCACCGGGCACCCGCTCCCATCCATGTGAAATTGCGTTGAGGAGCGGCATAGCTCTATACGCGATTCGACCGTCGCCCGGGTATCGGTCAGAGGTAGAATCAGCTTGGAAATCGTCAGCACCTCGCGCAAAGCAACATTCCAGCATGTTCGTATGTGATCGCATTTGCAGCCAGCAAGACAAATGAGATGGAGGACGCAGTGACAGTGAAGCGCGTCATCGCACCTTGGATGGTATCCGCGGGAAAACTGAATTTATGCCTGTTGGTTCTCGTGATCCTGCCGGCAACGCGCACGGCCGCGCAAGTGGAATATGTCGATCCCACGATTGGCAATGTCAGTATTCTTCTTGTGCCCACGCGCCCGGCCGTTTTCCTGCCCAACAGCATGGTGCGCGTATATCCAATGCGGGCCGATGCAACCGACGATCGCATCGATTCCTTTCCATTGACGATCATTTCGCACCGCATGGACGAGTTGTTCAGCATCATCCCCGGAGACGGCGCTCCGGCTGCCTACGATCAGGAAGTGACAACGCCGTACTACTATTCCACCCGCTTCGATGATTCGCTGATCAGGACCGAGTTCACCGTAACCGAGCGCTGCGGCTATTTCCGCTTTACCTTTCCCGACGACCGAGTTTCGCTTGTCATGGCCAACCGCATGCCAGGCATTCTCACGATGAAGGATGCTGTGAGCCTTAGCGGCGAAGAGCGCTTCAATGGCATGAAGGTTTTTGTCTTCGGTGAATTCAGTGAGCCGGTAACCGTCAAACTGGAAGATTTGGGCGATAGAAACAGAGTTATCGCGTCCCGACCGGGAACACGGGTGCTTGAGTTTCGGTATGGAATCTCGTTTATAAGCGTTGAGCAGGCAAAGAGGAACCTGAACCGTGAGATTCCAAGTTGGGATTTTGACTCGATAAAAGCTTCAGCAAAGGACCGCTGGAACCTGGCTCTCGGGCGCATTGTTGTGGAAGGCGGCACCGAAGCGCAACGAAGAGTCTTTTACACCGCCCTTTATCGCTGCTACGAGAGAATGGTCAACATTACCGAAGACGGCCGCTACTATAGCGCGTCTGACCATCGTGTCCACCAAGACCCCCGTCCGTTCTATGTTGACAACTGGCTTTGGGACACTTTCCGCGCACTCGAGCCCCTGCAGACATTGTTGAACCCCGACGTGGAAGCGGACAAGATCCAGTCGTATGTGCGCATGTATCAGCAAGCAGGCATCATGCCGACTTTTGCTGCGCTCACAGGACCCTTCGCGTGCATGAATGGCAATCACGCTGCGCCGTGGTTCGCAGATGCATGGTTCAAAGGCGTCCATAACTTCGATCTTCCGACGGCCTTTGACGGCGTTCGTAAACGGTCGCTTGAAGATACATTGCTGCCCTGGCGCCTGGGGCCCAAAGGGCCGCTCGATGAGTTCTATGCCGCCCATGGCTATATGCCGGCTCTGCATCCTGGAGAGAAAGAAACCGATCCGCGGGTCCATCCCTTTGAGAAGCGGCAACCCGTACCGGTGACTCTGGAGAACAGCTTCGACGATTGGTCAATTGCCCAGCTTGCCCGCGTGCTCAAGAAACCGCAGGACGAAGCGCTTTTTCTTAAACGTGCGGCAAATTACAAAAACGTCTTCCGCGCAGACAAAGGTATGATGTGGCCTAAAGACGCGGAGGGACAATGGATTGAGCCGCTCGATCCCAAGTTCGATGGTGGCCTCGGCGGCCGGGACTACTACGACGAGAACAATGGCTACACATATACCTGGGATGTCGCGCACGACTTCGATGGGCTCATCGCTCTAATGGGCGGAAGAGCGAAGGCCACCGCCAATCTGGACCAGCTTTTTCGCGAGTCCCTTGGTCGGTCGAAGTACGAATTTCAGGCTAAATTTCCCGATTCTACGTCGATGGTAGGCCAGTTCTCAATGGGCAACGAACCGAGTCTCGCCATTCCGTATATCTACAATCGGCTCGGAGCGCCCTGGAAGACGCAGAAACGCGTTCGCATGCTTCTCGAGTCTTTCTTCACAGACACATTGCAGGGTATGCCGGGGGATGAAGACGGGGGCGGCATGAGTGCATTCGTGGTCTTCTCAATGTTGGGCTTCTATCCTGTCACGCCCGGCATTCCAACCTACGACATCGCCAGCCCGGTCTTTGAGAAATCAACCATCCATCTCGAGAATGGAAAGGACTTCGTGATTGTTGCTCACCACACCTCGCGCGAAAACAAGTATGTGCAGTCGATTCTCCTGAATGGAATACCGCTCGACCAGGTGTGGTTTCGACACGCAGACATCGTCGATGGGGGTACCCTTGAATTGAGCATGGGCGATACGCCGAACACCAGGCTCGGAACCTCAACGGCCAGTTTGCCGCCTTCATCAATTGACGTACACCCAGAAGATCTGGTCAGGTAAGGATCGCCCATGACCCGGCAGAAAAATGCCACGCAGTGCAACTTCCCGGCATCAGACACAAGGGAGTGAGGAGACAAGACAAATGGATATCAAGAGGGTTGGAACACAGGCTTCTGGGAAGGGGCCTTCTGACTGGTTCACTGGTACAGTGCGGGTCGATCCCTTGTTCCAGGCGCCTGATCCAGCGCTTGTTTCAGGCGCCAGCGTAACGTTTGAACCGGGTGCGCGGACGGCATGGCACACCCACCCGCTGGGCCAGACGCTTATCGTCACGGCGGGCTGCGGCTGGGCTCAGCGCGAGGGTGGACCGGTCGAGGAAATCCGGCCGGGAGATGTGGTCTGGTTTCCTCCGGGAGAGAAACACTGGCACGGCGCGACACACACGACGGCAATGACGCACATCGCAATCCAGGAGAGACTCGACGGCAAAGTGGTTGACTGGATGGAGCAGGTCAGCAGCCAGCAATATAGAAAGGACTGAAATCGCGTCCATTCATCTTTCTCTTCCGCTTGAACCGGTCCCACCACTACCTCGGAGCTGATCGCTTGCCATTTACTTAACAATCAGTGAGGCGCGTGGAAGTGCCACCGCTTCAAGATGGTCGGTTTGCAGCCGTAAGCGCTGTACTCTCAAACTGAATCCGGAGCATGAAAGGCAAACCAGTAATAGCGCCTCCAGCAGAACATGCAACGGACTGGCCGAAGTGCAAACATACTCAGCAGTTCGTCGAATGATCGCAACTCGGCCTCTTTGAATTTGATCGAGTTGCAGCTAGGGCATTTGTGCTTCATCCAAATCACGTTTGGCAGCCAACGCGGCCAGTTCATATCTGTCACATTCATTTTGTTTCCCTCTTACGCGCAAGCCTAGAGTCCTTGTGCCGCTTGAGTAATAGAGTGCGCATCGAGCCATGCAAGCAGAGTGCGCACACTGCCCTCAGCCAGAGCTATGCATGAATCTGCGGCGCCGTAGTAAAGATGAATCGTGTCCCCATCGGTGCCGATCGTTTGTCCGCAGGGAAACACCACGCCCTTCACGTCACCGTTGACCTCATAGACAGCTTCAGGGCCGAACATCCAGGAATCTCCGCGCTGAAGGCAGATCTCGGGTTTGTCGAGATCGAAAAGCGCAAGTCCCAGGCGATAAATACCGCCCGCAGCGGTCTGCCGAACCCCGTGATAGATTGTCAGCCAGCCTTTAGGAGTCTCAATCGGTGGCGAGCAGAGTCCGATCTTGTTCGCATCCCACCAACCCCCGCGACGTGCCTCCAGCATCACTTTGTGGCCGCCCCAATGCCGCAGGTCCGGAGAGTAAGAAATCCACATATGCGCGCCGGTTGGTGTAACGGGGCGATGGATCATGGCCCAGTTGCCGTTGATTCTGCGCGGCAAAAGAGCAGCATCCTTGTCTTCCGGCTGCATAATCACGCCAAGTCGCTCAAAAGTCCTGAAGTCCCGCGTCAACGCGAGCGAAACCCCGGGTCCGCCGCGCGCAAAGGAGGTGTAGGCAATCGCGTATTGTTCAAGTTCCGGAACATAGGTGATACGTGGGTCTTCGATACCCCAGATTTCTTCCGGATATTCGCGCGGGTTGGCGATAAGTGTTGGCTTAGAATCTACTCTCCATCCATCAACCCCGTTTTCCGAGCGAGCAGCACAGAGGTGAGATATGCCTGTGCGGTCTTCGACTCTACAGAGCAGGAGCGTATCTCCATCGGCTAGAAGCACTGCTCCTGCATTGAAGACACTGTTAATCGGATAAGACCAATCCTGCCGGCTGAGGATTGGGTTCTTCGGGTGCCGGGTAAACACCTCTAGATCCGCATAATCCACCGCTTGTTCCTTTTGCGCGATAGACATGAGCGGGGCAGCCGAAATGGTATTTGAGCTCAAAGAGAGGCACTCATTTCCTGATGAAGTTCTACTGCGTTGGTAACTTTCTCCTCTTGCATTTCAAGGAAGGCCATGAGGAAGGAGAGCGTGGATTCTGCTCCCTGATTTTCGTTCACACGATCGGGGTGCAAGCCATCTCTGCACCCGCCTGTAACGGTATCGTAAAGAGGAATATGCAAGTCGTTTTTACCCAGGAACCAGCGGAAGACTCGTCGAGCCTCGTCGAGCCAGCGCCTTTCATGCGTGAGCCGGTAGGCTGTCAGGCAGGCGGAGATCGTCGCATTCGCCTCTACCGGCTGTTGATCGAACCGAGCTTTCTCTTTGCCTTCCGCGAAGAACCCGTTAGAACCGATCGGCACGAATATCTCTTCATCACCTCGGTGTTGCTCCGCCGCAAGCCACCGAAGAGACTCGATCCCGCTGGCTATCATCTTCTGATTGCTACTTCTCCAGCCTGCAAGAATCAGGGCCTGTGAGAGCCGTGCGTTTGAGTAAGCAAGGCTCTTCTCGAACCAATGCCAGCTTCCAGCTTTCGTTTGCTCGTAAATCTTCAACAACCGATTGGCGAGAGCGTTTCGCGCACCCTGGACGGCTCTGTCGCCTGGGAACCAGTCCAGGTAGGCCTGCATTCCGAGGATGCTGAAGGCCCACGCGCGAGGGCTGCTGAATGTGGCCGCCGCCGGCATGGCAGCCTCGAACAGACGGCCCGCCGCTCCGCGTAGTCCCACATCTTGTGAGTGGCCCAGCACTGTTCCCAAAGCCCAAAGCGCGCGGCCATGACTGTCTTCGGAGCCGACGTCCTCCAGCCAGTTCCGGTCGTAGCCCAGAAAGTTTCTGAACCGTCCAGTGTCGGAGCGAAAAGCTAGCCACAAGAATGCCAGGTAGAGATGAGAGAGCCTGGCATAGTCCACCGTGTCTCCGTAAAGACTGGTCTCGTTCAGCGTATTCGACACGATCAGCGCCCGCGCATTGTCGTCCGTGGTGTAACCTTCGCGCGTGTTGGGCACCGAAAAGATTGCGTGCTGCAACACGCCGGTATCATCCGTCATGTGCAACAAGTGCGCGGCATTCAGCTCGGGCAGTTCGTTTTCGTCGCGGAAGATCAGCTCGTCCATCTGTGCGGGTCTTGGCCGCAGACCGCGCTCGAAGCGCGCACGCTGAAAACTCGCCATGTAGGCGCGAGCCGTTTTCGACCAGGTTGTTTCGCGAGAGTAGAGATACGCGCGCTTGCGCATGGCGTGGCGTTCCGCATCATTCTCCATAAGCCGCAACACCGCACTCGCAATGGAGGCGGGATCGTCGAAGGGAACTATCACGCCGCGCTGTTCCGCCAGTAGTTCCTTAGCGTGCCAGTACGGTGTGGAGATAATGGCTTTTCCCGCCCCCAGTGCAATGGCGAGCGTGCCGGAAACCACCTGCGCCTCCTGCCGGTAGGGCGTGATGTAGATGTCCGCAGCGCCAACATGCTCAATTAACTCTTCGGTACTCACAAATCGGTTGTTGAAAATCAACTGCGAAGAGACGCCCAACTTTTCTGCGAGAGATTTCAGCCCGTTGCGATACTGTTCCCCATCTCGATGCCGGATATGCGGGTGCGTTACGCCTGAAACGATGTACACCACATTTGGATGCCGCGCCAAAATTGCAGGCAGCGCGCGGATTACATTCTCGATGCCCTTGTTCGGTGATAGCAGACCGAAGGTAAGCAGAACAGACTTTCCTTCCGTGCCGAACTTGTCCTTGAAATAATTGGGGTCCGTGAATGGCATCTCTGGCACGCCATGCGGAATCACGTCGATCTTATCGCCCGGAACCGCATACACATCTCGCAGCATCCCGGCGGCCAGTTCGCTCATCACAACGAGGCGATCGGAATGGGTTGCGATTTCTTCAAGTACTGCCCGCTGCAGCCCATCCGGCTCGCGAAGAACCGTGTGTAGCGTGGTCACCAGGGGCATCTTCAGTTTGCGAAGAAGCGTCAAAATATGGCTCCCTGCGTCTCCGCCATAGATGCCGTATTCATGTTGCAAACTCACAAGATCATTGCCATTGAAATTCAGAAAGTCGGCTGCGCGCTCGTAGGATGCCAGGTCTTCCTGTTCGAGCTCCAAGCGCACTTGTTCCGGGTAGTCGTACCGCGAACCCGGATCGTTGACAGGAATCGCAAATAATCGCTCCCTGCCATATTCCGCCGCGACCGCCGTACAGAGGTCGGTGGTAAACGTCGCGATGCCACACTCGCGGGGAAGATAATTTCCGATAAAAGCGATACGCGTCGGCAGCGGAACATGAACGTCCTCTCCGCCGATCGATGGCAGCGCTGCCGCGATAGAACTACTGGCTGACCTGTCTGAATGTTCATTTTCGTAGGAATTCATTCTTCCTGCTTTCATTTGATTAGCCGGCCAGCGCAGAGAATGCGCCCATAGGCGGTGTGGTCTTGACGTTTGGCTTGCCGCGCTACGCGTGCGGAAACCCATGTCAGATGGCGTTCGGGAAGTCCAGGGAAGTGTAGTGCTGAATCTGTCGTGGCTGCACGGTTACCTTTGCGACATGGAAGATCAGGTACTTCGCAACCTGAATAGAATCGAGTTCCGCGGCGTTGAATCGTGACGCGATTCCACCCAGTGCATGGATCAATGCACTGTCGATCGCATTCTGCCGGGATGTCCCAATGCCTCTGCGGGCGCAGGACTTCCGAATCCACATAAAGTGCCATCCGGCTTGGCGAATCATGGTGTCAAAGATCTTCGCAGTAAGCTCCTCTACCTGCGTCCAGTTCTCGCCAACGGCTTCCTGAAGCGGGTCCATGCGGTTTGGCAGAACACACCCCTTGCGCAGGAAAACCGAATGCTGCTTCATGCTTGCGCGCCGGTAGGCGCTGGGGAAATCGGAATAGACGCTGATTTGACCGCGCTATCAGTCGAAGCAGTCTCATTTGAAGCTGGTCGCCGTGGCGTTTTCGCAATTGCATGTACCGAAGCCGAGCGTCTCGGTTTCTGCCCTAAGTAGCCCGAAGCGTCGGAAGCACCTGCGGGACGATACAGCCGCTTGCCGTTGAGTTCGCGAAGAGATAAGCGCTTCTTTACCTCGCTCTTATTCAGGAAACCCATAGCAACTCCAGTCGTACAGTTTGCGTCCTTGAATGGAACTCGTCCGAAGCAGAACCTTGTACGCTGAAGGCGAGAGGGAAATAAGAACCTACTACTCCGAGCATACGCTCTTATTTATGCGAGTGCCGTTAATTAATTACCTGCGCTGACTTACAAGAACTTACCAATCACTTCGCGCATGGCCGTGGCGGTTTGTCGAAGATACTTGTCTTGGGTAAATTACGAACCCAGCGGCTCCGCGGCTTCTGCAGGTTGAATGGTTGTAACGTCCAGCAGCGGGAATGCATCTGGAGATTGCCAGACGGGCCATGCCAGGTCTGGCATAGGCTTTGCCTGAAATAGTCTCTTGCACTGCCGCGCCGTCCACCGGGCCCATCCCTTCGACTTTTTCCGCCGTGCGCTGTCGGTCGAGATACCGGTGCCCGCGTACATCTGCCGGTAGAGTTTGGAGAGGAAGACGAAGGCGATGCGCGCGCGCAGATTGGGTGTACACGCCGATCTCTGCCAGATCGCAGGCCAGGTATAGAAGCGGTCCCACACTTTCTGCGTTCTCTCGCGAATTTCGTCCGAACTCATCAAGGGGTGCGGCGTAAACATCTTGGGACGGACCTCGGTTGGGATGAGCCAATAGCGAGTGATGGGCACCCCGCCAACCGTTGCGGGATGACTCGCCTGCTCCTTTTCCCATCGCCCGAAATCGACGGTGCCGGGGAACGGCGTCATCATGACGAATTGCGCAAAGGTGACGCCCGCTTTGAGCGCCATTTCCACGGTGGCATCAAAAGTGGCAGGCTTATCCGTTGGCAACCCGAATATAAACGAGCCAAGCACGTGGACGCCGTGCTGCCTGAAAGTCTGCAAGCGCGCGGCCAATGCATCTCCTGAAAAGTTGAAATCCTTGAAAACCGCCTTCAGACCTTCCGGCGTCACCGCCTCGACACCTACCAGCGCGCCCTTGATGTTAGCTCGGCGCATGGCGTCGAGGTAATCGCCGTCTTCGCCGGCCTCCATGGTGATCTGCGTATAGAACACCATGTCCTTGGGCAGCTTGGCGAGTTCTTTCATCAACTCGAAGCGCTCGATGCGAATCGCGGTCAGTTCCTGCAGTTTGGCGATATTGTTTTGCTCGCGGGCCAAGCGCAGATCGGTCAGGCTTACCGGATAAAAATTGTCGTCCGCCAGAGCAATGAATCGAAAACCGATGCGCCTGAGCTGAATGATTTCGTCGATCACCGACCGAAAGGGGCGCTGACGCGGCTGTTGTCCATCGGTGCGCCAGACGCTACAAAACGAGCAATGCTTGGGACAGCCCCGGATGGTCTGCACCGAGGCCCACATGTATTTGTCAGCCTGCATCAGGTCCCAGCGCGCCGCCAGAAACTGGTTTCCGCCGATCCGGCCGCCCTCGTAGATCCTCTCCGGCTTTCCGGCGAGACAGTCCGTCACAACCACGCCCCAGGCAATATCTCCATCGCCTTTCACAACTGCATGCGCCTCGCCGTGTTCAAAGGCCTCTTCGGGGAACAGCGTGGCATGGATCCCCCCGTACACCACCCATGCGCCGCGGCTGCGCGCCATTTTGCCCACCGCGTAGCCGCGCAATGCATTGCCGGTATGTACGCTGATGCCCACAATGTCGCCGGGCTGGATGCTCTCCGGCACAATCTGCTCCAGCGACTCGTCGACAAGATGTGGATCACCCGCGGAGCGCGGTGTTGCTGCCGCAAGAACAAACAGCCATCTGGGAGTGATGACCGCCGTACCAAAGGAGTTATCGCTGGGATTGACCAGGTGCACACTCATCTGAATCCTCTTTCCTCGTGGGAGTATGGTTGGATTCAGAGAGCGTCTTCACATCAACGGATCGTTTACCAGCACCTTTCGCCGGCATGATTCGACGAATTAGCCGGCCATCCGGTTCCTCGTCAATCATACACAGACCGCGCAGAAGATTTGACACAAAATCCATCCGCCGAAAAAGAGATAATAATCACGGCGAATGGCCAGTGTTGTTCTGTTTTGCTCACATCGACCACGGAGTTTCATGAATGTTCTTAACTTATTTGGTACACGCAATGTAAGACGGAGAGTTTCTTAAGCCCTCGATTGATGAGTCGCCATCTGATCTTGCTGCCCAGCTCAGAAGTCCCGCCTTAGCCTGGCAAAAACAGAGGCCGTGAGAAGCAAGGGCAGAAGAACTCTTCGGAGCCAAGTGCGATGATTTCAGGCCGCAGCCTGCACCACATTCTTGAGCCGCTCTCCGTTCATGTAGCGACGCAACTCCGCAGCCGCCGTCCGCAGCGCGTTCGGCGCGGCCTCCGGGCTGGCCGCGCCTGTATGGGGAGTAATCAAAACATTGGGGCAGTTCCACAGTTTGTGCCCCTGCGGCAGCGGTTCCGGATCGGTCACGTCCAGCGCCGCGCGAATGTGCCCCGCCTGCAAAGCCCCCACTAGCGCATCGGTATTCACCACCGCTCCCCGCGCCGCATTCACCAGCAGAGCACCCTGCTGCATCAATGCAAGTTGCGGCTGATCGATGAGCCAGTGGGTCTGCTCGGAGTATGGCACGATCAGCACCACAATCTGCGCATCCGGCAGCAGGCTGTCGAGCTCCCCGGCCGCATGGACCGCAGGCTCGGTTCGGGCACTGCGCGCTACGCGCGTCATCTCAACGCGGAACGGCTCCAGCATCCGCTCAATCTCCTTGCCGATCGAGCCGTACCCCACCAGCAGCACCCGCTTGCCCGTCAGCTCCTCTAGCAGCACCGGCGGATAGATGGGCCGAGTATCGCCGCTGATGGCCTCATACAGCGCGCTGGCCTCGAACCGCCGCTTCCACACTCCCGACCGCTGAACCTCCTGATAAAACGGGAAGTACTTGAGCATCGAAAGAATCGCCGCAATAACCCATTCGGCGGTAGCTACGTTATGCGCACCGCGAGCGCTGCAGACTGTCACCTGAGGTCCCACCAGCGGCGGGATCCACTCCGTCCCCGCCAACATCGCAAGCACCAGCCTCACGCCTCGCAGATGCGGCCACGCCCGAATCGCGCGCGCCGGGTAGAAATCCGGAATCCAGACATCGATTTCAATCGTCTCATCCAAATTCTCTGGAATAGCAATCAGCTCGACTCCCGCGGGGAAATCGCTGAACAACTCTGCCGACAAGGTGGAAGGATATCCGACTCGAAGCATGGGAAGCGCCGCCCTTTCGACAGGGCCAAATAAATTCTATGCTAAAGGCATGCGCCTCAAACCGAACAAGACGTGGTCGCAACACCAGCTTGCCGTCAAGCTGCGCGTCGCACCCGGAACCAATGAGGGCCTCCTCAACTGGGAGCGCCGGCGCCTGCTCATTCACGCCGCCAAAACCGCGCTGGCGGCGGCCCTGTGCTGGTGGGTCGCGTTGAAGCTCGGACTCCATGACGGGTATTGGAGTTCGATCAGCGCCATCATCGTGCTCCAGTCCAACGTCGGCGCCACGGTCACCGCCTCGCGCGAACGGGTGCTGGGGACGCTTATCGGCGCGTTGCTCGGCTTCGGATTTTCCTTCTTTGGTCCACTCTTGCTCAGCTATTTCCTCGCATTGATGGTGGCCGTGATCATCTCCGGTCTTCTCGAACTGCGCAACAGTTCGCGGCTGGCTTGCGTCACTATCACCATCGTCATGCTGGTCCATGCGGGAGGCTCGCACTGGCGTCTGGCGCTCGACCGCGTCAGCGAAGTGATTCTGGGGATTGTGGTTGCACTGGCCGTCACCACGCTCGTCTTTCCCGATCGCGCCCGTTTGCGGCTGCGCGATGGTCTGGCCCAGGAATTCCTGCTGCTCGGAGCCTTTTTCGAAACCATCCTCGAGGGCTTTCGCGGTTCTCCGGCTCAAAACCTGGCCTCGCTGCGCGACAATCTGCAGGCCACGCTCCAGGGCAACGACCAGCTCCTTCACGCCTCGCGCAACGAGCCATCGGGTCCCGGATGGAGGGAGGGCCTTGAAATGCTCGCGCAGTTTGGCCGATCCCTGTTCGAGGCCTTGCTGGCGCTCGATCTCTCCGTCAAAGATAGCCGCGAAGATCATTACGCGCAGCAACTTGAGCCGGCGCTCGGACGCCTGGCTGCCGATGTCCGCGCGGGGTTCAATCACGCAGCGGGCTGCATTCATCGATGGCGATTCGATACTCCGCCCGCGGGGATGAACCTGGAGCACGACATTGCCGATCTTGAGGCGCGCATGGCCGAGGTGCGGAATGTGGGATCGAGCTTCTCGCAGGCGGAGATACTGCGCGCCTACGCTGTGCAGCTTCATCTCAAGCAGGTTGCCCGGACGCTCCGCGCCTCCCGCGTTGACACCAGCCGCGCCGTTGGCGAGGCTGCTACCCAGCCGGTCGGGTCCCCGGATGGCGTTTGAATTACACTGTCCATTGCGGAGGATTCAGTTGCAGGTTCGTAAATTTCTATTGCCCCTTCTATGTGCCTGCCTGATACTTGCCGCCCACTGTCGCGGCCAGCAGCCGCCGGCCCAACCTAAACCGGGGGGCATGGGCGGCGGTATCTCTGCGGGCGTCATGGCCGCCCCACAGTACGACGAGCAAAGGCGGCCCATCACCGCCGGGGGTTTCGTCGACAAGGGGCCGGTGATATTTGAGGACATCACCCGGCAGGCGGGGCTCTCCGGCTGGAGCCACAAGATGGGCGTGCCGGAAAAGAACTTCATTGTCGAGACCAACGGTTCCGGTGTCTGCCTGCTGGACTACGACAACGACGGATGGCTCGACATCTACCTGGTAAACGGGTCCACTTTCGATGCACTGGACGGCAAGGAAGAGACGCCGCACGCAGCGCTTTTCCACAACAATCATGATGGAACCTTCACCGACGTGTCGGCGCAGGCCGGCGTGACCAATGGCCGCTGGGGCTACGGATGTTCGGTTGCCGACTACGACAATGACGGCTGGCCCGACATCTTTGTGGGCAACTACGGCAAAAACCGTCTCTACCACAATAACCACGATGGAACCTTCACCGACGTTGCCGAGAAAGCCGGCGTGCAGCTCGGCAACTGGTCATCCGGTTCGGCCTGGGGCGACTACGACGGAGACGGGCGGCTGGATCTCTATGTTTCAGGCTATGTGCACTTCGACCGCGACAACCTTCCCATTGGCGGCTCGAAGGCGGTAGGTTACACATTCTGCCAGTATCGGGGCGCGCCGGTGAATTGCGGCCCGCGCGGGCTGGTCGGCGAGCCCGATCATCTGTTCCACAACAACGGCGACGGCACTTTTACCGACGTAACCCAAAAGGCCGGCGTGGAAGACAAGGAACGGTACTACGGCTTTACGGCGATCTTTGCCGATATCAATGGCGACGGCAAACCTGACCTGGTGGTGGGCAACGATTCCACGCCCAATTATCTTTACATCAATAAAGGCGACGGCACCTTCGAGGACGACAGCTACCTGTCCGGTTTCGCGCTGAATAATGACGGGCGCGAGATTGCCTCGATGGGCATTGCCGCGGGCGATTACGAGAACAACGGTCAGCTCGATTTCTTCATCACCGATTTTGGCGACGACTACAAAGTCCTCTTCCACAACGACGGCGACGCCAGCTTTACCGACGTCAGCTATAAGGCAGGCGTCGCGCAGACCGGGATTCCTTTCGTCAGCTGGGGCGATGGCTTTATTGATTACGACAACGATGGCTGGCTCGACCTGTTTATGGTCAACGGCCACGTCTATCCGCAGGTGGACCAGCACGACTGGGGCACCACGTTTGCCGAGCGGCCGCTGCTCTTTCACAATATCCCGGAACCCTCCGGGAAGGGGCGCCGGTTCGAGTACGTTCCGCCGGTCAAGGGAACCGGGCTTGCAGTGGTCGTGCCGGGACGCGGGGCAGCCTTCGGCGATCTGTTCAACGACGGCAAGACCGACGTGGTCATCAACGTGATTGACGGGCATCCTGTGCTGCTGCGTAACGTGAACCCGGACCATCACCACTGGGTTGAACTCAAGCTGGTGGGCGGCCCCAAAAGCCCGCGCGACGCCACCTGCGCTACCGCCTACCTGACGGCCAACGGAATGCGCCAACGGCGGGATGTGCTGGCCAGCGGCAGTTACATCAGCGCGAACGACCGGCGCCTGCACTTTGGACTGGGCGATGCCACCGCGGCGGGCTCGGTCGAGGTTCACTGGCCGTCCGGCGCCAAAGAAACCATCAAGCTGCCGGCCGAGGACCGCATCTACACGATTACAGAGGGACTAGGCATTACCGGCGCGCTTTGCGGCGGCAAGCCATGCGCGGATTGAACCTCGCCCAATCCCGAGGCCGTTGCTCCAGGAGTCTCACTCAGCCTTAAGATGACGCGGCTCGACATAGCTGAAACTTCACTGGACAACGCCGCTTAGCTCCCCAAGAGTGTTACAACTGATGGAGATGGTTAAGCCTGCAAAACAAAGAGTTGAACCGTCACCCGGTCGGCCCGTCAACCTGCGCATTCTAGGCGAGTATCTTGACCTGTCGCCGGCCACCATCTCGCTGGTGTTGAATAATGCTCCCGGGGTGAAGGCCATCCCGGAACACACGCGGGAACGGGTCAAAGCGGCCGCCGCCAAGTTCGATTACCGTCCCAGTTTTTACGCGCGGTCCTTGAGAAAGAAGCAAACTTATTCCATCGGGGTACTGGTCCCGGAGCTGAACGACAGCTACGCTACCCAGGTCCTATCCGGCGTGGAGGAGTTCCTGCTTGAAGAAGGCTACTTCTACCTGACTGCGAGTCACCGGCGCAAGCCAGATTTAATTGAAGAGTACCCACGAATGCTGATGGAGCGCTCGGTTGAAGGCTTCATTCTCATCGATACCGCGCTCAAATGCAAATTGAATAAGCCGGTTGTAGCGGTGGCAGGGCATCGCGAGATTGAAGGCGTTACCAACGTTGTCCTCGACCAGCGCCGGGCGGCTGAACTCACGCTGCGGCACCTCTACCAACTGGGCCATCGCAAAATCGCCTTCATGCGCGGCGGCGGCCACAGTTCGGACGCCGATGATCGCTGGGTACACTTGAACAGTGTGGCCAGTGAGCTGAACATCAAGGTGCGGCCCGAGTTGACCGTGCAACTTATGCTTCGGGTTTCTACGCCGGAGCTGGGTTTCGGACCGACCTGCGAGCTGTTGAATCGGAATGAGCCTTTCACCGCCATGGTCTGCTACAACGACATCGCGGCCATCGGGGCCACCAGGGCCATCATGAGTCACGGCCTGCGGGTGCCTGATGATATCTCCGTGGTAGGGTTTGACGACATTCAATTCGCTGCTTTCCACAACCCCAGTTTGACGACCATACGCCAACCCCTGCATGAGATGGGCGTGGTTGCTGCGCGCATCCTGCTGCAACGGGTCCGCGAGGAAGCGATATTTCCAAATTCGGTGCCTATTCTGCCGGAACTGGTGATTCGCGAGTCCACCTGTCCACCGAACGAGAAGCGGAACCGATTGAAACGGCTCTGAAGCGTTCCCGGAATGGATGTTTTGTGAAGCAGGCTCCTCCGTTGCGAAAAAGTACTCATGGAAGTTCTTAAGAAACTTTTCGAACAGCATTTCCGGCTTCCGGCCGAGGTGATCGAGCCGCTGCAAGGTCAGCTCGGAGGCTCGGGGCGCGCCATCGTCCGGATGAAAGCGGGAGGTTTCAGCGCCATCGGCGTTGTGTATTCCGTACGCGAAGAGAACGTTGCATTTCTCGAGTTCTCAAGGCATTTTCGCCGCTACGGATTATCGGTCCCGGAGATCTACGGCGAGGAGTTGAGCCAGGGCGCATATCTCGAACAAGATCTCGGCGACGTCACGCTCTTTGAGTTTATTGGACGCGATCGAGCAGGCGAAGCGGTTGCGCCGGCGGCGATTGAGGCCTATCGCCGCGTAGTATCGGTTTTGCCGCGTTTTCAGGTCGAAGCAGGCCGCGATTTGAATTACAAGGTGTGCTATCCGCGGGCCAGCTTCGATCGTCAATCAATTGCCTGGGATCTGAACTATTTCAAATATTATTTTCTGCGCCTCGCCGGCATACCTTTTAACGAACAGGCGCTCGAATCTGATTTCGGCCGACTGACGAAGTTCCTCCTGAGCGCCAACCATGATTATTTTCTTTATCGGGATTTCCAATCGCGCAACGTGATGCTGGTCGACGGCCAACCCTATTTCCTCGACTACCAGGGCGGCCGCAAAGGCGCTCTCCAATACGATATCGCATCTCTGCTCTACGACGGCAAAGCCGATCTGCCGCCCCGGTTGCGCCAGGAATTGCTCGACTACTATCTTGATTGCCTCTCCGAACACATCGAGCTCAAGCGCGAACAGTTCATGGAGCATTACTACGCCTATGTCTATGTGCGCATCTTGCAGGCCCTTGGCGCCTACGGTTTTCGCGGCTTCTATGAGCGCAAGGCCCATTTCCTGCAGAGCGTGCCTTATGCGCTGAAGAATCTCCGCTGGCTGGCTGAACGTGTCAAGCTTCCCATAGCCCTGCCGTCACTGATGGACTCTCTGCAATCCATGTTGGACTCGGAGGTCTTACGGAGTCTGACCTCCGGGGCCTCTGCCATGACGGTGCGGATCTACAGTTTTTCGTTCCACCGCGAAATGCCGGCCGACAAGACCGGCCACGGCGGCGGATTTGTTTTTGATGCGCGCGCCCTTCCCAATCCCGGGCGTGAAGAACGATTTCGCCACTTGACAGGCAAGAACGCCCCGGTCATCGAATATCTGCTTCAACAGCCTAGCGTGCATCAATTCCTCTCCAATGTCTTTTCGCTCGTGGACTCAAGCGTTGGCACCTATCAGCGCCGCGGATTCAACAGTCTGATGGTGTCGTTCGGTTGTACCGGGGGGCAGCACCGATCGGTGTTCCTCGCGGAGCAGCTGGCCAATCACCTGCGCGGCAAAACAGGGATTGAGGTGGCCGTCCGGCACATCGAACTCGAGAAGATGAACCTTGAAACTCCACGCAAACCGGAAGAGTTGAGTAGATGAGGGCGATGATTCTCGCCGCCGGCCTGGGCACGCGTCTGCGGCCGCTCACTGCCGGCCGCCCCAAGGCCCTGGTGACCGTTGCCGGCCACACCATGTTGGAAATCGCTCTCAACCGCCTGCGCACCTTTGGTGTGCGCCAGGTGATGGTCAACACGCATCATCACGCGGAGATGATCAACGACTTCCTGAAAGCCCATGACAACTTCGGAATGAGCATTGAAATCTCTCGCGAGGAAGTTCTGCTGGATACCGGCGGCGGGTTGAAGAGAGCCGCATGGTTCTTTCTTGCCGGCAGTTCGGATGAGCCGTTTATCCTGCACAACGTCGATATCATCAGCACCATCGATCTGGCCCGCATGGTGCAATTTCATGTTGAGCAGAATGCGCTCGCCAGCCTGGCGGTCCAGGATCGCGCGACCTCGCGCTATCTGCTTTTCGACGAGGATGGCCAGCTCTGCGGCCGTCGAATCCGGTCCGAAGAGACGAATGGCGATGGGCGGCCTCAGGAAGCTGAGACTGAGCTGATCCGACCTGCCGGCAACGTGAGTGCTTTGGCCTTTTCCGGCATTCATGTCATCTCTCCGCGTCTTCTTACGAAGCTGACTGAGGAAGGCGCCTTCTCGATTATTTCGGCTTATCTGCGCCTGGCGGCTCAGCGAGAAAAGATCGTTGCCTTTCGTGCCGATGAATACTATTGGCGCGATCTTGGCCGTTCTGAAGACGTGATCAAGGCCGAGAGCGAAATAGCGGCGGGCATCTACAAGTAGGTAGCAGGTAGCGGCGGAAATTTTTGCTGCCTCCATCCGGCGATCGGACCCGCTGGCTCGGCTAAATTTGCATCCAACATGATGAGAATCGCCGACTTCCCCGACGCATATGTCACTCCAACGACTTTTGAATCTCGGCTTTCTACGGTCCGTGCTGGCACTGGTTGAGCTATGCGCTCTGCCATTCCCTGGGACCACTTCCGTCGTGCTTGCCCAGGCTGCTCCGCAAGCTCAGCCCGCGGTGCAGGATCCGGGACACGATCCCACTTTGCCCCAGCCCCAGCCGCGCCTGGATATCGACCGCGATCCGATTCCATCGCTCGATCCGGACACGAGCACGCCGGCGGCAACTCCTGCTTCGTCCGGTCCAACGCCCGCAGGGGTCCTTCAGAAGCGGGCGGACGGCATGTACACATTGCACACCGACGTGGACGAGGTGCTGTTGAATTGCACCGTGATCGACGCAAATGGACGGACCGTCTCAGACCTGGGCCAAAACAACTTCCGCGTCTGGGAAGATGGCGTATCGGAGACCATCAATTCAGTTGTCCACCAGGATCTTCCCGTATCGATGGGCTTGCTGGTCGATAACTCAGGCTCGATGCTCGATAAACGCGCAACAGTGAACGCGGCCGCAATGAACTTGCTGCGGGCATCCAATCCACAGAATGCGACATTTGTCGTCAATTTTTCTGATCGAGCCTTTCTCGATCAGGGATTTACTTCGGATTTAGTCTCGCTGAATCGAAGCCTTTCACGTTCCGACCCCCGCGGCACCACGGCGTTATACGACGCACTGGCGGCATCCGCCGACGAGTTGGTCAAGCAGGGAAAGCACCAGAAACAGGTGTTGTTGATCATCACCGATGGTGCTGATAACGCGTCTCGCCTTAATCTGGAGCAGGCCATCCGCCGTGTGCAAGATCTGGGCGGGCCCGTGGTCTACTCCATCGGACTGCTGTTTGACGCAGAACCCCAGGAAGCTGCTCGGGCGAGAGACGCTCTTGAAAAGCTCTCCGACGAGACCGGTGGTATCGCGTATTTTCCTCGAGATTTCCAGGATGTAAACCGCGTGGCGTTGGAAGTCGCCCGCGATATTCGGAACCAATATACGGTCGCGTACCACTCCAGCAAGCCGGCCAGCCTGGGAGGCTATCGGACCGTTCGCGTAGAAGCCTCCGCGCCGAATCAGGCTAAGCTCATCGTGAGAACGCGCCGCGGCTACTATGCCAAACCGGCCCAACCCGCGCAGACGGCACAAGAAACAAAGCCATGAACGAGGCCTCTCTAGTCTCCCACCCGCGAATCAATGCAAGTGGAAGTCAACTTCGATGACCATCTGCACAGCCACGGGGTGTCCCTGGTACATGGCCGGCCTGAATCTGTATTGCCTTACCGCTTCAACCGCCTTGTCATCAAGTCCCATGCCGAGATGACGCACCACTCTCACGTTCTGCGGATTCCCTTGTGCATCGACGATCAGTTGTATTGCCACAGTGCCTTGGTAGTCGGCGCGACGAGCTTCCTCAGTAAACTCCGGCTGGGCAGAATGGAGCACTTGAGGCGCGCTCACGCCGCCGCCCACGCTCATTAGCCCGCCTCCATACCCACCGCCTGCGCCTGCGCCCGCTCCACTGCCTTGGCCCGATCCTATTCCGCCTCCCAGCCCGTGTCCGAATCCGGAATTGCTCCCCCTACCTTGCGAGGCGAGCGCGACTTGCGGCGAGTCTGACGCGCCGAGGTTCGGCATGTTGCTGTTGTCGGGCATCTTGATCTGAGCCGTAGGCTCAACCGCGAGTTTTGGATTATTCACCCTCACGATCTGTGGGGGCAGTGTCTGGATTCGAGCAATTTTGGGCGGCTGTCCCTGGGTCGGTTCGACGATCTGATGTGCGCCCCCGCCCCCGCCGCCGCCCATTACTCTCGCCACCGGCATGACCTTGGGAGGAGGAGGATCGAAAAGTTCCATCGGCGTCACCAGTGTATTGGCCGTTTGCACGACGTTGGTGTGTGCCGTTACGCCCCACCACAAAATTCCCGTGACAACGACGCCATGAACGATGAACGAGACAGCGCTCGAAGTGCGATCCTTCTTGAACTGCAGCGGTTCAAACCCCTTCCAGATGCGAACATCGGGCACAGCCCCCACGCCCGCCGCCGCGTAGCGATTGGTAACTAACTGCGGCATCGGCTGCTGTCTCATCGGGAAAGAGGCGTTATCGAAATCCAAGGCAAGCGATGAACGATTGTAAGGCGCTTCAAGCTGCGCGCTGCTCGATTCGACAGCGGAAAGCTCAGCGCGTGATGTCGATTTAGGATTTTCCGATATGAGTTTGCTCATAGCTAGTTGCCGGCTTGATGGCTTCTCCGGCTTTCCCCTTCTTTAAATTGGCCTGAATATATTCTGTAGTGAATTGACAGCTAACTTCCGCAACCTACCCGCCACTTTATTTGCTTCCCAACTATGTGCGTTGCAATTGCAGCATTACCAGATTCCCTTATCGCTTCCTGTCAGCTTCTGTCCCACCACCGCGGCGGTGGCTAGCCACGGCAACAGGCTTAACCGCGCGCCGGACTGAATGTTCCCTCTTCCCAGAACCCCTGCCAGTTGCGCTCCGAAGAGCCGCGCCGATTGGGGTAGGATCGGCACCCGTAAAAACTCCCGCTTGTAATAAATTTGATTGCCCCCGAAGCGGGCTGAGGCCGTGACGAACTCGGGCAATTCCAAGCCTTGTCCCCGAAAGCTTCTCACGTAATCGGAGACGATTGCCAAATACGTCGCAACACCTTCCCAGATGCCGGCGGAAGTCGCCAGGAATCGCAACTCGGCGTACTCGATGGCGCCTGATTGTGCCAGTTCCGCCGAATCCACGATGTCGCAGAGCCGGAAATAAAAATGCCGGTACATCCGCTGCAAAGTTGAAATGATCAGGCGATCGGAGACTGAAGCAACGCGAAAACTGAAAGCTCCAATGTTAACCTGCCGTGTCCGCCGCAGCAGGTTTGAGGCAATCTCCAGCTGTTCGCCGGTTTGTCCAAGTCGTCCCATATGAATTTCGACCGCTTCAGGCAAGCCGGGCACGATGAAGTTCCACTTCCCGGCCAGCCGGTCCCCCCAACTCCGCGGTGCAATCGAAGCCTTGAACCGGCTCTTCATCAATTTGCGAATCTCACCCGCATCTGCGTCTGAATACAAATCCAGGTCGCTGCCAAGGTCGGGCCAGTGATCGAGCGATTTGATCACCGCTATGCCGAGTCCCTGGACTTCGAACGCCTCGCAAATCTCACTCAAGTATCTGATCGCCGTGTCGATTCGAGCGCGCTCGGTCGCGAGAGCGGATTCGGCAAGCTCTCGAAGCGCGACATTCTGAGTCACGCCCGCCGCGACCTGCAATCCGCGAATCACCACGTGGTTGGATTGAGCGAGAGCAATCAGATTGTCAAACTCGTCCCGGCTGAGCCGGTCCAATTCACCTCTCATTTCCGGATCTGCGGGTAAGAGTGCTCCGACGCCTTTGCTCGACCCGAGCAGAAGGCGTGAGAGAAGAGTCATCGAAGCTTTCGAAAGCGAGTGACTATCCGGTCTGGTCATTAGATGGACCTTTAGTTTAGTTAGTATCCGGTAAGTATTAGTTACGAGGCTGTAAGTCGTTCGACGGTGGATCCGGTGAAGAATTAAGATCCGGCGGTGCCGGATTATGACGAGCCGGCGTGTCGCCGCGAGGAGTCAGTTCAACCGGGCCTATTTGTTCGCGGCGCTTCTGGCTGTATGCGTCCAATGCACCGTCGACGTTGTGGTCGCTATCTGCAGCTACTGTCAAAAGGGGTTTGCCTTGGGCCGAGAATTTTGTCGCCAGCCCCACGCGAGCGTTTGAATCCGCCGCCTTCCGAGCCTTCTGATAGAAGAATTGCGCTGTCTCCAGGTCGCCGTCATGCTCGGCCACATACGCGCGGTTGTTGAGAGAGAAGGCGCTTGACGAATCCAGAGCGTAGGCATGGAGAAAATCTTCCCTTGCCGCGGACCAGTCGTTCCGATTCTCCTCCGCCACGCCGCGCATGCTGAACATCATGGCCTGCGAGTAGTCCGGGTTAAGCTGCAGCATCCGTTTTTCAAGGCGCTTGGCATTCGCCGCGGCCATTTCCCGCACTGGCCGGCCCTTCCATGCCTTGTCCGCGGCGACGATCACCTTTTCCGGGGATTGCGATTCACTTGCCGCCTGGTAGTTCTTTATCGCGCTTTGGTAATCGCCCACAGACTCCTGAGCCACACCCAAATTATTCAGCGTAAACGGATTGCCCGGATCAAGCGACCGGGCCTGGACGAGAAGAGAAATAGCGTCAAATCCCCGGCTATCTAAAAGCAGTCTCATCGCGTCAACGTTCATCCGATTGATGCGCATAGGAAGGTTCTGGAGGCTATCAATCGCCGCTGTCATCGGCTTGTCTTTCAGGCCTTCGACACTGGTTAGAGCAATGTTCGCGTTGCAACCTTGCTTCAAGGCCAAGTCATAAAACTCATGTGCACGATCCAACTGCCCATGCAACTCAGAAAGATACCCGAGGTTATTGAGGGTGAACGGATCGGAAGGATCATAGAGATACGCTTTGAGAAAAAGAGACTCCGCCTTGTCGGTCTGATGCCTTCTTACGGCCTCTACGCCCTCGCGATTGAGTCGCTGGACCGGACTCAATCTGGCCGGCAACGGGACTTCGATGGTCACCCGATCACCCGCCCAACTCCTCGGAATGCCAGCGCTCGCCACGATCGCAACCACTGCCGCCAATTTTCCCATCGTCGTCATTGGCCTATAACTCCATCGTCGGCCTATACACAGTCCATGCACTGACGCTTTTTAGTTAGATGCGGAAATACACCGTGTGTTGCTCCCGGGTGATCCGGTCAAAGGCCAGACCACCGGGGTGCGCTCGGCGACATCAAACACAGTTGTCAACTGGTTCCGCAACAGCAGGAGAACTCATGTCAGGACGCGTTCTCGCAGCGGTCATCGCAACTGGCCTCATACTCACACCGGTGAAAATCGCGTTTGCGCAGCGAGGGGCGGCAGATGACTCGCTCCGGGCAGCTGGTAGTGGCGCTCTATCCAGTAGTCTCTCTGACTTACCGCCGCTGCCACGTGGCCAAAGCACAGTGTTCGGCGGAGAAATCAAGAGTCTTGATCCGGTGCGCGATCAATTGACCCTGATGATATACGGGCAGAAAGCGATGAAGATACTCTTTGACGAGCGGACACAGGCATATCTTGATGGGAAGAAGATTCCACTGCGCGATCTGCGCGCGGAAGACCACGCCTCTGTTGAGACCATGCTGGACGGAACAAAAGTGTTTGCTGTCAGCATTCGTGTCCTATCGCAATCGCCCGAAGGCGAATATCAGGGCAGGGTACTGAGTTACAACCCCGTGACCGGAGAATTGTCGCTTGCTGCTTCGGCGTCGAGCGAGCCTTTCAGGGTGATCGTAGCAGCAGACACTGGGTTCACCCGGCTCGGGCAACCAGAGTTTGTATCGGCAGGATCGGGGCGTGACGACCTCGCAAAGGGGTCGCTTCTTTCCGTCACTTTCAAATCTGGAAATCATAACCGCGGCGTAGCCAGTCGCATCGCCGTTCTAGCCGTGCCTGGTTCCACATTCGTCTTTACGGGAAATGTTTCGTCTCTCGACCTGGGTTTCGGAGTTATGGTTCTGGTGGATCCGCGTGATGATCAAAGTTATCGGGTCTTCTTCGACTCCACGAGTCTGCCGTCCAGCCGGACTCTCCGTCTCGGAGATCATGTCAGAGTGACCGCGAATTATGATGGAACACACTACGTAGCGAGTGAAATTGCGAGCAATTGATTTCTAAGGGGACACGCAATCAGGCTCATGCTGCGCGCCATTCTCGCGCAAGTGTTCCTAAAGCGAAGCAGTCTGGTTCTCGGAGCTTCAGCTCGGGACATCTGAATGTGCCGATTCGCCGCGTCGGGCCGGAGTGCTGCCCCCCCAACTTGATCCTTCCTGCAGCCGTTGAACTCCTGGGATGGCTCTCGCGCTGGTCATGTCCCTCTTGAATCGGCTCAGTTCAAACCAGCGCAGATAATTACTTACAATATTGGTCATGCTCATCTCGATGCCCGCGCAAAAATTCTGCGTGGCCATCTCGCGCTCCAGCTCGGGGGACTGCAGAATCGCGGCAAGTTGCTCCGCCAGGTCGCCTGCGTCACTCACTCTATGAAAGCGCACAGCCATTCCTTCTTCCGCCGCCATGACCCGGAAGTCGGACAAATCTGCACAGACAATCGGGATGCCGAATTCGCATGCCTGATGGGCTGGGCCACTGGATCCGGTCGCGGAATCGTACGGCATTACGACGACAGACGTTTTCTGAAATAAATCAGGAATTGCTTCCTCCGCAACATACCCGCGAAACTCGATCGGTAGATCTTTGGGCTGTGCCTCTCGTATCGATTCCCAATAGCCGGCTCTGGTGTGGTGATTGGCGCCGGCGATAATCAGCCGTGCATTCGGAACTTTTTTGAGGACCAGCGGGAAGGCCTCCATGAGCGTTTCAAGACGCTTGTAAGTTCCCCAGTGGCCGATAGCCAGAATGCGCTGGTCCGGATTTCCGCGCTTGGTGAAGTCTGGAGGAACAGGCATGGTTGCGAATGTCCCATGCGTACCGAGCAGGACGTTCTTAGCCGAATATTTTGTTCTAAGCGTGCGATGGTAGCTTGGCAGCAGGACGGAAATCGAGTTGGCGCAAAGCAGCATCCTCGTCGTCACCGCCGTGCCCATGCGAAGAATGCCTTTCATGCGCACGCCGGCCACGCCGAAATCGACATGTTCGAGAATATGGTGCAGCGTGATATGCGTGAAAAATCCTGCAGCGCGTGTGAGCGCCGGCGCGGAAAGCCCCGCGAATGCAGCGAAGGGGCTCTCAGGAGTTGCAAAGCTTGAGAAAACCAGGTTGTACCACACTACGTCCGGCTTCAATTTGCGAATCGTACTCAACAGTTGCAGCGGTGTTGCTAGGCTGCCGAACTTCCAGCACCGAATCACATTGAACCCGGGCAATTCCGATTGCCCATGGGCCGGGAGCGACTTGCCGTTTTCGTCGGTCGCAAAATCGTACTCGGTCAGTTCGTCGGCAAGGATCGTCAACTCGATGTCCGGCCTGCGTTGCAACTCTCGCGCAATATGAAACGCATACTCATTGAGCTGGCGCCCACTGGGCGGGAAAGTCGCAATTAAACATATCTTCATTGTCTATTCCGCCCTTAAAAAATGCTGATTTCAATATAGGGTCGCAGCTGTTGATTATGCCCGCCTGTGAAGTTCAGGAATGTCTCCGATTGCACTCCCGCGGAGAAACGAATGGGGTAGGCAAGATCGAGCGGGCCCTCATCGGCGTTGAACTTGCGATGAAACGGCCTCGCGAACGAAATGGAGATGCCGTTCTGAGTCGCATCGTATACGTGAAATCCCCTCACGCTCGAATATGCGCTTGAAACCTGAAGATCCCAGTTCCGCTTTGGTGTAAAGTCGATCGTTCCGGCAGGCCGTAAGCTTTGCGCAATCCCTGAGCTTGTCCCGACCACTCGCCACGCGCGCAGATCCTCCGCCACTGCCCTCACATTCAGCCGACGCGAAAACCTGCGCTCGAAGCCCACATAAGCTGATGTGAGATAGTCTTGATAGTTTACCGGCGAGAATTTCTGATCGTTCCGGCCCCATCCCGTAACCAGGGCCGTGTTTCCCCACGGAGCCCCGACGCGGAAGTCCAATGCTTCGGTTACCGCGCTTGAGTTCAGATCGCTCTCAGTGAATGGACCTCCCTCGTGTATCACGTAGCCGCTGCACGAGAGCGCATCAAAAAATGAGCTTGAAGATACATACAAAAATTCGCGAAAAAGATTCTGATTCATTTGCACAGGCGATAGAGAGTCGCGGCGAACCGTTCCCTGAATGCCGCCGTCGAAGGTCAGCGTGTTAGTTGCGAGATGAACGGTAGGGTTCAAACCAAAATTGAACGTGTAATCCGTGGTATTGCGATTGACCACTGAGTTCGTAGCAGGGACGGATATCAAGCCTTGCGCATTGCGAAGCTGAAAAAATCCGGATGCGGTTGGAAAGCGGTCGGCATGGAGATGAAAGGCATCGGTCCATAACGTCTGAAGAGACGAGCGCGGAGGAGGCAAGAGGGAGGTATCCGTAACGGGTACCGCAAACGTCGCATCCAGCTTGGAATCCAGCACGTACACGGTCGAGTCTTCGAAGATAGGCGCCACCGTGAGATCCGATAGGACGCTTACCAGCGGAGTGATTCTCAGCCCTTCGTCCGCACCTGCCTGGAGCATGCTCTGTTCCGCCGTTTGATCGTCATTCTCAGCGTTCGACGCCTGCGCAAACGAAGTCAGAGCCTGGGCGCCCTCGTGTTCCTGGCGAAATACGTTCGCTTCCGCCATCAGATACTGATAGTCGGGAGTGTCTTCCGCGGTTACGCTCACTGCCGACAATTCCGCCTGGGCTTTGGCCGTATCTCCCAAGGCCAAATAATTGTTTGCCAGGCCAATTCGCACTTCGGCATCAGGAGCCCCGGCTAACTTTGCCCGCTCAAGATAAGTCTGCGAAAGTTCGTAGTCATGCGTGGTGCGAAACACATCGGCCGCTGCGATAAAATCGCCATCGCTAGGTGGCGCCGTGTCGCCCGCTTCAGATTCCATCCATGCCAGCGCGATCTGCCTCTCCGCGTCGTCAGTGTGTCCCTGCTGCGCCATCAGTTGAGCAATCGCCAGCCGAACCTCCACTCGATCTGCGTTCGGTCCATCGAGCGCCCTGCGAAATCGCCCCATCGCACCCGCGTTGTCTCCCAGCGTGCTCAACGCTTCTCCAGTTGAGACGAAAATCTGGCTTCGTTCAGCAACCGGCTCCGCTTCAGCGCGCTGTTCCGCGATTTGGACGTACTTGGTTGCCTGGTCGCGCTCCTGCAGATTTGCATGAGCGCGCGCCAACAGTGCATACACATTCGCATCTGCGGGAGAAAACTTGGCCGCGACTTCCAGTTCGTCGATTGCCTCGTGAAACCTCCGTTCGGCAAACATCGTGTTTCCCAGGCCCAGATGCAGCGCTCCATCGTGGGGAGCGAACTTCAAAGCAGCCCGATACTCGAGAGCTGCCTTAGTCAACATATCTTCGCGCCCATACGCGGTTGCACGGATTACGTGAATGTCGCGGGAGTCTCCCAAAAAGTGCGCGGCCAGGTCAGCCTGCCGCAAAGCCGCCTGGGGCTTGCGCAAATCCAGGCTCGCATACGCGAGTCCCAGATGCGCCTCCCCGTCGTTCGGCTCCCTCAGAAGGGCAGCTTCGAAATCATTGGCAGCCTGTTGCGGCCGATGCAGATCGTTAAACATGTATCCGCGGTTGACATACGCAGTCTCAATATTCGGATCGCGGTTCAGCGCTTCCGTGAAGTCCTGCACAGCCTCCGTGCTGAGACCCCGGTGCTTATAAACGTATCCCGCAAGCAGCGGAATATCCGGTTCCTTGGGAAGCACATTCTCGTACTTTGTGGTCAGGGTCAGCAACTCGTCATACTTCCCGAGATGAAGAAAGTCATACCCTAGATAGACCACCACATCCCGGTCTCGCGGAAGAACCTTGATAGCCTCCTCGCCCGTGTCAATCGATTCCTGATATTTGCCCTCGAAACTCAAAACCCGTTCTTCCTCGCGAAGGACCTGGGGATTCGCCAGCATATCGCCGCTTGCTCGACTCCTCCACGTTTCAGCCAGCTCCAGATTATGCGCTTCGATTGCGGCGTTCATTCCCCCCGCGACGATGGGCGCGTTGTGCGGAGCCATACCGTAGCCCTTGCGATAAAAGGTCTCGGCCTTGCCGAACTCTCGCTTCGCCGTGTACAAATCGCCGAGCGCAAGATAGGGCACATACAACGTAGGATCGGCTTGGGCCAGGCGCAGGAAGTATTTCTCCGCATCCAGATCGCGGCCCGCGGCACGCGAGGCATAACCTATCGAAGTCAGCGCAAATCGGTTCGCAGGAGCAGAGGAGAGAATCTGCTTGTAGGCCCCGATCGCATCCCCGGTGCGCCCCATCTTCATCAAAATGTCGCCATCGAGTTGCAGGTCGTCCCGATCGGCCGCATTCGCCGCGATTGCCTCTTTCACATCGGCCAGTGCGCCATCCAGATCGCCGGCATTCATTTTGATCAGCGCGCGCAAGCGAAGGTATTTACCTCTGCCGGGACCCGACCCGTCGACTGCATTGATCAGCGTCTGTGCAATCCCCAGTTCATGATGCGCGGCGGCTTCGTCCCCCAGCGCACTATCCACCGCCAACAGATCCATATGGATTTGGATGCCGTAGAGCGATCCCTCGGGCGGGTTTGCAGGCAGATTCGCCAATGCAGTGGTATATTCCTTCACGGCTTCCTCGTCCTTGTCCTCCGACTGCGCAATCTCTCCGCGGATTGCATGAAGCCTGTAGCTGTTGGCATTCAGTCCCTCGGCGCGCATTAGAAACGGCGCGGCAGCACCGACCGACCCAGCCGCAAACTCAGCCTGTGCTGCTGAAAGCTGCAGTTCGAGATCCTTCGGCATCTCATTCGCGGCCATCGAATAGAGCTTTGCGGAGTCATCGAGCTTGCCGTCAAGTTGATAGGTGTAGGCCAGCTCCGCGGTGACATCGGGCTTGGGGTTACGGATCGACTTGAGAGCTGCGATCGCCTCATGATACTTCCCGGACTCGCGATAGTAGCCCGCCATGCTGCGCTGCACCTCAGGGTCGTTCGGAGCGCGGCGCTGTGCCAGGTGGAGGAAAGACTCAGCCTGGTCGGGTTGCTTCAACTCCTGGTAGCAAAGTGACAAGAGCAGCTCCGACCGCGCACCAGGCTGCATTCGCTCGGCCTTCTGCAACCAGTCGATTGCGCTGTTGTAGTCTTTCGATTTCAGATACAGCTCTCCCAGAAGCAGCATGTCATCTTTGCGTCTCGGGTCGGCCGAGATTACTTGCTTGAAAAGGCGCTCGGCATCGTCAATCCGGCCCATCACGTCATAGTCTTGCGCCAATCCGGACAGCCCATCCATGGATGCCGGGTCCAGTCGAAGCCCGTGCTTATACGCATCCACGGATTGTTGGTATTTTGCATTGAGCCGCGCGGCATAGCCCAGCAGGAACCATAGCTGGGGATCGTTTGGCGCAGCCTGCGCGGCTCGTTCTGCATATTCGAATGCAAGTGCGTGATCTCCGTGTTGCAACGCCAATTGCGCTGCGCGAGAAAGGCGGGCATTTTGAATGTTCGAGCCCCAGCCGATCGACTGATCCGAGGATTCCTTTGTCTTGGCCTGCGGAGTTTTGGAGGCGTCTGATCCAAGTTCAAAGGTCTGTGCTGCGCTCGCGGATATGAGAACGGCAGACAACAACATCGTGTATAGAACCCTTGAAATTACTCGCCAAGCAGTCAAAGGGGGTCACCGAATCCCTGATCACCAAGATGAAGGTTTGGATTCGCAAAGCGGCCCTGGTGTTGGCTACATGAAAAGTTGTTGGTATCCAGTCCACGCATATCCACTGCGGTTTGAAAGCAGCGGCACGTAAGGCAACCTCCCACGGCAATTTATTAATCGAATGGTCAGCAGGGTTGCGAGTTTCAATTAGCTGATGCTTTTTGTCATAGAACAGCGCATTGCTGAACAGCAACGCTTTTAGTTGACCCGCGCGAACGGATCCTTCACCTGAGCCCAATCCATGCGGTTAGAGGCTGTCGTGCAAAATCGTACTTCAATTGAAGCCTCGCGGCGTCCGATTCCCGTTACCCTCCTTCTGTTGGCGGCTCTGGCAGTTCATCTTCCCTTGCTTCTGATGAAGTTGCCATTGAAGTCATACGACACGAACTTCCACATCTTTTTTGCGGCGCATTATCTGCACCACTGGTTTGATCCATGGAACGCAAAATGGTATGCGGGTTTTTCTCAGATGACCTATCCGCCATTGCCGCAGCAATGGGTCGCAATAGTGTCCAGAGTTCTCGGACTCGACATGGCTTACATGGCCGTGCAACTGGTCGCGATTCTGCTGCTGGTGGTCGGTGTATACCGTTTCTCGCGGCTGTGGGTGAGTCCGCGTGCAGCATCGATAGCGGCCCTCGCGAGCATTTTTCTAGGCTCGGAAAGTTTCCTCGTATATTCTGCCGGACAACTCGGTACCACAGCGGCTGCGCCGATCTACCTGAACGCCCTTCCGTTCCTGTTTGAGTGGGTGCGATTCGGAAACTGGCGATCATTCTTTAAAACGATCGTGCTGTTCGCGGCCGCAGCAGCCACCCACCATGCGACTTTGTTGTTTGGATCTTTTTTCTTTGCTGTGCCAGTGTTAGCGTTAGCGTTGCTTGACCGAGAAAACGGCGAACGCGTCCCGACTCCGGCATTCTTCGCTCGCACTGCAATGATCACATTAGTTACGGGCGCCGTCATCGCGATTGTCCTGCTTCCATTTTGGATCGCGCTGATTCACTATCCCGTCACCCAGACTCCCATTCCACATCCCAGTCGGGCAAACTACGTTCTGAGCCCCCAGTGGGGCTTGAATTACTTCGTCGTCCCTTACGGAGCTTTGGTCCTGGCATTGCCGTTCATTTTTATTCGCGGATCTCTGGCGGTTCGGCTGCGTCCTCTACTGCTTGGATTTTGGGTCGCGTTTCTGGTGGGCCTCGGAGGAACAACTCCCGTGGGACGCCTCTTGCTCGGACGCGCCTTCAACGTTCTCACGATGGAACGTTTCAGCTATTGGGCAACGCTCCTCGCGCTACCCTTCGTCGGGCTTCTGGCTTTGGAGCTTTTCGAGCAGTATAGGTTGCGAGCGGTTACAGGTCTATCGATACTGGCTGCCTTTACATTTGCGCTGGCCGTGGGATGGACTACGTATCATCCCGCGGATGGCGAAGACTTCAAAGTAGACACAGTCGCGTCGTGGCTTAATCGCGACGGCCACGATCAATATCGATACCTAACATTGGGTTTCGGCAACAAGATCTCGCGGTTGGCAGTCATGACAGATGCCGGCAGCGTGGATGGCGAATGGAATTCCGGGCGCATGCTTCCAGAGTTGACACAATTTGGCGGAGGCGCGCTGACAAGTTCCAAGTATTTCGGAGAAGCCGGGCTCGACGCGCTGCGCGCAATGCTCACACACGCTGACCACTACGGATTGAAGTGGGTGTTTGTGCGAGATCCATTCTACGATCCGCTCTTGACCTTTGCCGGCTGGCGTCCCGTAGACAGCCTTGAAGACAATACGATCATTGTGTGGAGCAAGGATGGAGTGCCACCCGCGGCACCGGTGAATGCGCCCCAGATACCTCCTCACTGGCAAGGACTGATGTGGGGAATTCTGCCTTTCGGAAGCAGTCTTCTGGCGATACTCGTCGTGCTGATTCCACAGAAGCGCAGACAGGACGTCCGTTCCGAATATCCCAGTGTCGGCGATGAGGAGCTCGTTTCGGGAAGGATGGCCTTATGAATAAAGGCGTGGTCCTTGCTGCTGTCCTCTCCATCGTAACTGTAGCTTTTGTTGTTATAGGCACCATCTGGCCTGGCCCATCGGCCTTGGCTTATGCCGGCGGTCAGGGCGTAGTGCATTCAACCGCTACCCCTGAAGCAGCCGTTGCAAACCTGGGCAGTCAAATTCAGTCGCAAGCCTGGTCGAAAGCATACGCGAGCCTGGCCAACAAGGGTCAGTTCACTCAGACCGAATTTGTGCACGATTTGACCGGATTCTACCCCGGTCTTCGCACCTACGCGACCCTCGACAAATTCGAAGTGAGGCCGCTTCATGCGTCTGATAATGAGGCTGACGTTCAGCTCAAATTATTTTGGTCGACGGTCGTCGGCATTTCTGTCAGCTCGCGCAATCTTCATATGGTGAGAAATGGAGACCACTGGCAAGCAAAGTGGCCTATCGAGAAAGAGCCCGTTGTGCCGCCGCAGGTCATTCCCGTGAACTACCTCCGCTGGGACGTGATCTATCGCGGTCCGGGAGACGATTGGGGCGCTCAGGATGTTGAAGAGCCCCATGTTCGCATCGTCGACATGCACGCCGTCCAGCGCGCCGACGGTGTGGTGGTCTTGGGTGAACTCCTCAATGAGGACGTGGTGCCCGCATATGTGTCGGTGAACGCAACCCTTCAGTCAAAGAGCCAGGCTGCAATCGCAACCGAAGGAAGCTTTGACAAAATCTCACACGTCCTGCTGCCTAAACAAGTGACTCCTTTCCTCATTCGGTTTCCGGATGTTTCCTTGTCGGATGTGGGGAGTGTGCGCATGACTCCTTTTTCGACGCTCATCCCAGCTTCCGCGGATCCCGTGATCGCAATCGACGATGCGACCCTGAGCCCTGCCCCAGACGCGTATTTGACGGGGCAACTCGTCAATCAAAGCGGCCAGGTCGTAAATGTCGCACACGTGCTCGGCACTTTCTACGACAAGTCGGGCCAGGTGGTGTGGGTGGCAGATCAGTACCTCGACAGTGCGTTGCTGCCACAAACCCCGGCTCCGTTCAGTATTCACATTCCTGAAGATCTGGCGCGAAGAGTAAGCAGCGAGCGTGCAGTAGTGGCTTCCTACATAGCCGGAGGTCCGCGATGAAGTACGGACGTGCAATTCTGTTGGGAGCCATGGCTCTCGCTATGTTGCATCAGGTCTTCCCGGAGGGCGGCCTCACCGTTCCCGGCACCGTTACGGCAGGGAGCGCATTCTCAATTCAGAGTTCGGGAAGTGGAGGGGCAACCCTCT
>Ga0182013_10000747_pt1 | contig 45077 bp, 39 predicted proteins | sample 612S2MmetaG_FD_120487 | JGI IMG/M metagenome (GOLD analysis project Ga0182013, IMG submission 120487) | Permafrost microbial communities from Stordalen Mire, Sweden - 612S2M metaG | ecosystem: Environmental > Terrestrial > Soil > Wetlands > Permafrost | place: Sweden: Stordalen | collected... | reverse complement strand
CCAGGAGCGAAACCCGCGCCACCTACTAGCGTGCCGTTGTTCGTGCCACCCATGCTGTCACCAGCGCTGCCTTCCGCTGCCCACCAGCTAATCAAACCGCTAGGCGGCGTCACGCAGACGGGAATTACCGTCAGCAAGGCATTAGAACTGTTCGTGAAACCGTACGCGTTGGAAATGAGTACCGAATAATTACCCGCCATGGAAAGCTGTATATTGGTGAGGGCCAGTGTGGCATTGGTCGCGCCCAATATATTCGTCCCGCCTAATTGCCATTGATACCCCAGCGGCTGAGCGCCGTTGGCCGTGACACCAAAGCTCGCGACGCCATCCTGAGTCACGGTCTGATTCTGCGGCTCTGTTAGCACAATCGGTGGGCTGGGGCATTTACCTGTGATGCTGGCGCTATAAATGCCTTGGATTTGGGCTGCTGAGAGGGCGGTATTGTAAAACGAAACTTCATCAATCAAACCGCTGAAATATTGGGAGGAACTCCCGGTGGCCCAGGCTTGCGCGCCAATGCACACTGGGGCATTGCCATTTAGAATGGTGAATGGTGTCTGAACGCGGCTCGCTATCTGAACGCCGTTGACATAAAGTGAACGCGTGCCCGTGCTATGGTCGTAAACTGCCGCCACATGGCTCCAAGCCCCCAGGCTGACCGAATTGTTTGAACTGATGAGCACCTGGAATGAAGCGTTCCCTTCGTCGGCGGCATCGCTCAGGGCTGTGGCAAAGCCCAAACCGGGTGACAAATCAAAAGTATAACTGAGCTGACCCGCCTGACCCCATTTCCCAAATATGGTCTGCTCAACACCACTCTTGGTCGGATAAATCCAAGCCTCAACAGTGAAACTGCCCGTCGGAGTCAGACTGGAATTATTCGGGATCAATACATACTGGTTTGTGCCATTGAGACTGAAAGCCTGTCCCACTTTACCGGGAGCAAACCCGGCGCCGCCTTCCAGAGCGCCGCTATTCGTGCCGACGCTGTCGGCTGCGGTGCCTTCCGCCGCCCACCAACTCACCAGGCCGCTAGGCGGCGGCACGCAGGGGGGAAGGTTTATGGTCAGGACGGCAGTCGCGCTGTTCGTGGTACCGTAGGCATTGGAAATGCTCACGGAATAACTTCCCGCCATGGAAAGTTGCACATTGGTGAGCGCCAATGTGGAATTAGTGGCTCCGGTAATATTCGTCCCGCCGAATAGCCATTGGTAACCATAAGGAGAAAGTCCAGCCACCAGTACATTAAAGCTGGCAATGTTACCTTCAGCCACAGTTTCACTCTGCGGCTGGGTTTCAATCGTCGGCGGTCCGATACACTTGCCCGCGCTGCCCGCTGCATAAATCGCCTGGATTTCCGCCGCCGAGAGGGCGCGGCTATAAATGGACACTTCATCAATCAGGCCGCCGAAGTATTGAATCGGGCTAATTCCGCCGGCAGCCTGCGCCCCGATGCACACCGGGGCATCGCTGTTAAAAATGGTGAAGGGCGTTTGCACCCGGCTCGCTACCTGAACCCCGTTAATGTAAAGATAGCGCGCGCCTGTGCTTTGGTCGTAAACAGCCGCCATATGGCTCCAAACGCCGAGACTGACCGCATTATTCGAACTGGCCAGACCTTGAAAAGATGCGTTCCCTTCATTTGCGGCATCAGAAATGGCAGTCGAAAAAGCCAAAGCCGGTGACAAATCAAAAGTGTAACTCAGTTGGCCAGGCTGACCCCATTTGCCAAAAATGGTCTGCTCCGTGCCGCTTTGAGTTGGAAGAATCCAAGCCTCAAAAGTAAAACTTCCTGACGGATTAAGGCTGGGGCTGTTTGAAATCAGCACGAACTGATTGGTGCCGATAAAGCTGAAGGCATCCCCCACCTCACCGAGGGCGAACCCCGAACCGCTCTGCAGGGTTCCATTATTGGTGCCGACGAAATCCCGGTCATTGCCTTCGCCGCGCCACCAACTGATGATACCGGATGGCACGGGGTCACAGTTTTGAGCAACAGAAATATTTGCGGCCAACGCCAATGAAAATAGGGTGGCCGAAAAAACCTTGCTTGCGAAGCCGACACGTCGGCTGATTGCGTTTCCGATCATTTCCATAATTGTCAGTCCTTTCAATCAATCAATCTTCATTAAAATGTTTAGATCCCTCCAGAGATCTTCCTTGTGAGAATACTATACGCAAAGTTAAACGTGGAAGGCAAGGAGAAAATATCCGCCAATTTACTCAAAGTGTAATCGGTAGGTGCGCGATCTAATTTGGCTCTGGTTGCAACCAGGTTAAGCCAGCTTCTTTACGATGCACTGAATCTGCGCCACGATATTTGGATTCGTTAATTGATCAATGGCAATATACCGGGACCAAAGTCTGGGGAAAAAAATGATCTGAATTTTGCGGTGGAAGTAAAGACCGTTGTTCAGCCAATTCAAGAACATGGCCACGGGATTCCTTGATGGTGCTCCGTGTCTGATAAGGCGCCGGTCATACCCCTGATCCTGCAGGGTCAATTTGACCAACTGCGAATTCGGCAACGATAGCGCCAAATCAAGCACGTTAACCGATACAGGAGACCAACTCTGGGCTTTGGAGATGGTAAAAGTAGCCTTGTGGTCGGAGTTAAAACGACTTGGGAAAACCCCCTGTTCATAAAGATCTTCGTCGGGCACCATAAAAATCAAATGGCCACCCGGTTTGACCAACTTCCACCAATCCAACAAGGCCGCCCTGGGATTCTTCATGTGCTCGAGACAATGCGATGAATATACAAAGTCGAACTGCTCCTTCACATACTTGGTGATTTCATTCGCATCTCCATCTTCAACGTCAAACCTTCGCGCGTTTGGGCTGATGGGGTCGGGGCCACAACCTACGTCAATTCCTTGTCCCGTCAGTAGAGCTTTTTCCTGCGGCCCCAATAAAGTCAGTGTTTTGGAAGTTTCGTTCATGAACGGGTAATGCCCTATTCAGGCACCTGATTTTGTTGAAGTTTCACTATTTAGACGAAGCCAGGTATTGCGCAAATTTTTCAAATAGTTCGAACCCGGCTGCGAAACACAGAAATCATTCGGGTTTTAATAAGTTCCCAATTGGTTTTTAGCAAGTCCTTTTTAAGATCCACCTTCGTGCGGATTGATTTGTAGGGCGGCCGGGTGATAATTAATTCGTAGCGCGAAGTATCCGGGAAATACAAAGGGGTGGCCGGATTGTCCGTGGAGCGATAAAGGGTGAAGGGCACCCTGGCAAAATAAAGGATGGCGGCCATGCCGGAAAACGCGCAATGCCGCGTTTTTGCCGCAGCCAGCATTTGCACATTATCCAGAATGTCGCGATTGAGATCTATTACCCGCTCGTTCTTTTCCGAGACACATTCCTTGCGAAATTGCTCCGTGTAAACCCTGCTGAAAGTTTCGACGCGACTATAATCCCCAATCTTGAGCACCCAATTGGGATCCCAACCGAAACCGTGTTCTTCCCCCATGAATTCAGTGACAAACTTTTTTGATTGCGTCGGCCACCAACGGAAGCCCAGATTGTAATATTCGCCGGGGATGCCGTAATCGGCGGGATTGAAGCGGTAGGGCTGGCCGCCGCAATTATATCCCTTTACCGGAAAATCCACCAGGGTAAGCGAATCGGTAAAGTCCTGAAGTGCCAGCAACCGTTCCACTTGTTGGAACGGCTTGAAACATCGCGGCAATACCCAGTGAATTTTTCTCCCGGTCTGGCGGTAAACCCATTCCGCCACCGGCCAGGAGTACACAAAATCACCCAGTTTGCCCGTGTGTGTTAGAATCAGCGGCTTCACAGTTCATGATAAACATAGTTAAATCAGCGCGCGCAATCAATACAATCCGACACAACCGGAAACAGGCGACCCAGGCAACCTTAGTCCGCTTTTGGGTGCGTACCCGGTCGGTAAGCCGCCAGCCAAACCGCGCTCAAAAGAAAACAAACAACTCCGGCGGCAAGAAAATATTTCCACGCGCGAAGAATTTGAATCGCCCAATAGGAGAGGCGACCGAGTTCGCGCGGTTGACGGAATGCGAACCAGCCTGCCGGATTTTCGTCGCGGGCCACGATTTTGAATTCACCCTTGGGTGCGCGCGCGTAGGCGCTTATCCATCGCCCGCCCGCGCTCGTGTCCTGAGTCACACTGATTTTCCGCCCAGTCGGCAATTCCACCAAGTCCAATGACAATCCCGGTCCGCCCAATTCACCCGCCACGGGAAACTCCAGGAACGGCAACGCGGATTTTTGGACCGGCAAACTTTCGAGTCTCCGTGCGCTCGTCGAATTTGGCGCGGGGCAAAATCCCCAAACGGGTTCGGATGGTTGGTTCTTTATAGCTGGAGCGCAGTTGCTCGAAGAGTGCTCGGGACCATCATTTTGAAAAACAACTTTGAGCGGTGCGCGAACACAAGCGGGCAGGAGGCTGCGGATATGAGGATTGCGAAGCAACGCGACTTCATTTGTTACATTGGCGGGCATCAGAATATAGACTCCTGGCTTATTCAACAGGACGCCTGGATCATCCGTGGCGAGGAAGGCGCGGGTCGTCTTGAGCTGCATTTGCTGAACGAGTTTACTCTCTGGAATATCAATTTGCCAGGCGTGGTTGCTTAGTAGCCCCAGACCGGCGAGACAACTAATCGCCCAGAGCAGAAAACCGGAATACCATAACCGGGCCGGCCGTAATCGCACGCGATATCGAATCAACAAGAGGCCGATTGCCGCGCAATTTGCGATCATAATGAAACTGGACGAATCCATGTAGCGCCAGTAAGGAAGACTGCCGCCCGCGCCGCGCCCGTAAGCCGCCGCTGCCGCCTGCGCGCTTACCCAGAATCCAATCCCCAAAACCAGGCGTTCTCCCGGCATTTGATCCTCATTCGATTTCAAATAAATCCAACCCAATAAAATCAGCGGAAATAAATTGCAAGGAGCATAGACCGGCAACACAATCCAGGGCCATGCGAGATTGTTCCCAAGCGAAATAATGAAATCGCCGACCGAATGCGCCTGCAAAACATGGTGAATGGGCACATCTTTTTTCAGCATAAATCCGGCTGTGGTGATTGCCAGGCAAAACGCGAGCGTGGGGAAGTTTCGCCGCCAGTTTTTCCGGTGTTTCAGCAAATCCAACAGGATCAGCGCCACCACCGCGTCGCTGGCTAAAAAGCCGGAGGCCGTCGTAAACAGCGAACCGACAGCGACCATTACCCCCAACCACCATTTGGCCGAAAGTGGTTTACTTAGGCCCAACAGCCAAATCGTGAGCAGGGAGAACAGCAGCAGGAAATAGAACTGAGATTGAAAGCCCCACAACGTATTTTCCCAAGCGAAGGGAAGCACCAAGGCCAGAACCAACGGCAGCCAGATGAATGGCCAGATGGCCTTTCCGATCAGCCGCGCCAGCAGGCCGCCAAAGCCCGCAAGGATGGCCGAGTGGAAGAACGCATTGGCGACCATCTGCAATTGATTGTCCCATTGTCCGTTCAACAGGAGCAAAATCAGGTCATAGATGCGCGTGAATAAAATCCGGTGCTCGTTGTGGGCGCGAAGCAACAACGGCAGCGAAAGACGGCCCTCGAAATAGGGGGCGTAGAGAAACTCCGCCTCGCCATACCATTGGTCCCAGAAGGGCAGCGGCGTTCCGCATTTAAGAATTAAGAAAAGTTTCGCACCCAGACCGATCAGGAAAATGCTCAACATCCAACCGAAATGATCGCGTAGAAAAGATACGAAACGCACCCGGCGGCAGGGGCTGGGGTCGGCAACGCCTTCCTGGGAAGCAATGTCCGGTGGATTCATAATTGCCGCTGCATGTCTTTCACGAAGTCGAAACCTTCGGCAGCCCGAATTTCCGCAGCCGGCAGATTTCGTCCCAGCGATTGAAACGCTTGCGGAGAAAACGCAGCATCCACCAATCGCTCCGCCGGCGCAACGGTCGGAGACGCCGCCGCTCGGCCAGGACGTGACCTCGCAGCCGCCAGCAATCCGCCACCGCGCGCAGATACGCGCGCCTGATGAACGACCAGCGCCGCACGAGCAATAGCCCGACCACCGCCTCCATCGCGTACAAACCCAGTTGCAGCAGTACCAGCAGCAGCAAAATATTTTTGGCGTTCTTCAAAATGATGAGCAGGCTGTTTCGATTCGTAAAAAATCTTTTTGTGTCGCTCGTGCGGAATTCCACCACGGTGCCTCCGCCTTTCGGATTCACATTCGCCGCGCCGCGGTGGTGCAATCGCGCCGCCGGGACCGCGATCGCCTTGCCGCCCGTCGCCCACAGCCGCCATGACAAATCAAATTCATCCACGAACATGAAAAATTCCGCGTCGAAACCGCCAAGCTTCTCAAACCATTCATGACGGATTAAATAAGAGCAGCCTTCCGGCATGAAAACCTTGCGCGTATCCGCATGGGGAAATCGCGCGGTGGCCAGTCCAAACCAATCAAATCCGCCCGCGCCCAGCGATTGAAACGAATCGTCGTCAAAATTCATCACCAGCGGCGTGGCGGCGTCAGCCGCGGCGCGCTCGGTTTCGCGGAGCAACACTTCGAGGCAATCCGGTTCGAGCCATGCGTCATTGTTGAGAAAAAAAAGAAAACGGCCCCGGGCCACTTTCGCCCCGCGATTGTTCCCTTCGCAAAAACCCAGGTTCGAACCGTTCTGCAAACAGCGTCCATTCGGCCAGTCGCGCACCAGGTTTTCCGCGAGCAAATCCGAGCCGTCGCTGGAACGATTATCAGCCACGATAATTTCGATTTGCCCCAAAATGGTTTGTTGCCGCACCGACGCCAGGCAGCGCTCCAGCCACTTTGCGCCGTTGTAATTCAGGATGATTACGCTGATAAGCGGCTGGCTCGCGGCGGCGCGGGCGGCACGACCGCCGTCCGTTTGAGTCATGTTGGATTGCTGTGATTCCATTTCGATCCGAGCGCCGTTCGCTCAGTGAACCACCAACCTAAAAGACGGTCTGCCGTCAATCAATCCCAATCTCAATGACGGACGGGTCACCTGAATTTTTACCTGGATTTTAATGGGCATTGCCCTTCCCCGGCCAGGCAAAGCAAATCTGCTCGCCGGGCCATGGCTGTGGGAAGGCAACGCGGCGCACGACCGCGAAACCACGCCGCTCCAGCAGCCCCGCCAAATCCTCCACCCGCTGCCACCAAAAACTGGCGTAATGGTCCGGCGCGATCGCCTGCGCCTCGCCATGAATCGCCTCGATGATCAACCATCCGTCCGGTTTAAGGAGCCGGATGATTTCAGCGATCAATTTTTCCGGATCGAACGCGTGATCGAAGGAATTGGTGAAAATCACATCCACTGATTGCACTGGAAACTGGACTTCGTGGAAATCACCGGGCAAGACAAATTTATTTCCGCGGCCCGGATTGAGATCCAAACCGACCGCGAAACAGCCCAGATCATGGAATGCCTTCACTTCCGTGCCCTGCCGTGCGCCGAGACAGAGCACGGAGGCGCCCTTTTTCAGGCCAGGCAGGGTTTGCAGGCGCTCGACAAGTTGACGACGGTAATTGACATCGTAATCCGTGAGATCGAGGTATTTTAGTTTGGATCCCTGATGCCTCAGATATTGCTCGTAGGACGAATATTCGCGCTGCTTGAAAGACGCGTTGTCCGGCGCGGATTTCCAACGATCACCCGTGCGGGCGTTAAAAAAGAGAATGCTGAGAAATTGCCGCCAGCGGCGCGGGCGAAAAACTTCCAACGCCCGTCCGGGCGTCCGGAAAATCTTCTTCATTTCATCCGCGATGATTCCGAACATGATGGGCTGGGATAAAAATTTAAAACGCTGACCACTCTGTTCACGAGATTCCGTAAGTCCGGAAAGTCTTTCTTTGGAGGTTCAAGTCTGGAACTTCTCTGGCGCTTGGATGTTGGCGCTTGGAGCTTGTTTCGCCTCCGGCGGAAACGCCGTTACGGCGATGGCCGGTATCCGCCGTTTCTGATACCACGCGACGGCGAAAAGGTCCACGATGCCGCGCCCGAGGCGATTCCAGACGCCGTATTTTGAAACCCCGGCCACGCGGGGACGGTGGTTCACGGGAATTTCGCAAATGCGCGCGCCGGCCGAATGCGCCAGCACGGGCATAAAACGATGAAAACCGTTAAAGGCAAACAACGTGTCCAGCGCGCTTCGCTTGAACACCCGCAGGTTGCAACCGGTGTCGCGGAAATCAACTTTGAGAATCGCCCTGCGCGCGGCCCGGGCGATTCTGGAGGAAGTGCGGCGCATAAAATTATCCTGCCGCGCGGCGCGCATCCCGCAAACCACATCGTATTCCTTGAGTCCGGCGAGCAGACGGGGCAGGTCGGCGGGATCGTTTTGCAAATCGCCGTCGAGGGTCATGATGATCGGCCCGGCGCTGCCGCGGAAACCGGTCCAGAGTGCGGCGCTCTGACCGCTATTACGCCCATGGCGCAGACCGCGCACGCGGGGATCAAGTGTGTTCGCGGCGATGATTTGCGCCCAGGTGCCGTCCGTGCTCGCATCGTCCACCAGCACCAATTCCAGCGGGCGCGGTTCATCGCGCAGCGCGGCAAGGATTTGCTTCGCGAGCGGAGCGACGTTGTCCATTTCGTTGAACAACGGAACAATGATCGAAATATCTGGTTGCATGACGGTTCAACGCGATCCGCACCGGTTGACTTCCGCGCGAATATGGCGGAAGGGCATTTGAAAATCAAGGGTGGGGGATTTTCAGAAAGCCGCGGGCGCAAGAAATTTCAAATCGGAGTCCTGATTCGAGGACGCGTCTCATTGGCTCGCAGTTCGCTTTTCCCGCCTGTGGGCCACCGTCGGGCCAGGCACCGGCGAGAATCCCAGATCAACCCCAAAAATCCTTTATTCCCCTGACGAACATTCCCCTGACTCATCGCCCCTTTGCCGACGGATAAAGCCAGGGGGATGATTGGCAGGGGAATTCAGACTTCCCGAAACCAGGTTGAAAAATCACTTCGCCAAGTCACGGCCAGAGGTCGCCTCCTTCCAGGGTTTTGTTTTTCATCGCGCGAAACTGCCATGTTTTACCATTCTTTGTCCTTTGTTTTCGCCGCCGGTTGGACTATTGCTCGAGGGACCTTGATTCCATGATCCGTTACGAATTCCACCTGCGCATTACGGCCGATCAATATTTGGATTATTATCGCGGAACCGCCCGTCATGTGATCGCTCGCTGCACCACCGGGCAGAATGTTCAGTTTCCAGCATCGCTGCTGCAACAGTTCGTCACCAAGGATGGCATCTCGGGCACATTCGCGCTGACTTGTGACGACCAACTTCGGAACTCCCGTCTCGAACGCCTGAACCAATGACCCAGGCCCATCCGCCGGAACCGCGCGGTCCGGACCCTCGACCATTTAAACGGAAGTGAGGGCCGCGCGGGCGTCCTCGCCGGCGCCAATTTTCTCCAGGAAATAGTCGTAGTTGCCGGGATAGGATTTCACCTGGCCGGAATTGACGTGGAGAACCTTGGTGGCGAGGTGCCGGATGAAATGCACATCGTGCGAAATGAACACCAACGAACCTTCGTAACGTTCCAAAGCCAGCGTGAGCGACTCCACCGTCGTGATGTCCAGATGCGTGGTCGGTTCATCCATGAGCAGGAGATTCGGCGGGTCCACCAGGAATTTGACCAGGTTCAACCGGCTTTTTTCGCCGCCGCTTAACACGCCAGTCAGCTTGTAAATTTCCTCCTTGCGGAACATGAACGAACCCAGAATCCCCCGCGCCTCGTCTTCCTTGAGAGCGGGCGCGCTGGCGAGCACTTCTTCCAGCACCGTCTTGTTCACGTCCAGCGTGTCCGCGCGATGCTGGCTGAAATAACCGAGTTTGGCGTTATGCCCCAGTTTGCGTTCGCCTTTCTGAAATTCCACTGCGCCCGCCAGAATTTTCAGTAAGGTGGATTTACCAGCGCCGTTCGGGCCGACCAGCACAGTGCGCTCGCCACGCTCGATGGTCAGGTCGAGTCCGGCATAAACCACATTCGCGCCATACGCCATGTGGATGCCTTCGAGCGTAACCGCGCGTTGACCGCCGCGGGTGGGCGGCGGAATCTGAAAACGAAACGGCTTTCGTGGCGGGGTTGGTTTCTCGATCAACTCCAACCGCTCGATTTGTTTGAGCTTGCTCATGGCTTGCGAGGCCTTGGACGGAATGGCGCGAAACCGGTCGGCGAATTCCTGCAGCGCGGAGATTTCCTTCTGTTGATTCTTGTAGGCCGCCACCTGGTTTTCGTAATTGGCCTCGCGTTGGCGCAGGAACTCGGAATAGTTGCCGGCGTAGGAAATCAGCTTCTTCTCCGAGATTTCGTAAACCTGGGTCACAATCTCGTCCATGAACTGGCGATCATGCGAAATCAGGAACACCGCGCCGGAATAATTCTTGAGATAATTCTGCAGCCAAAGCAGCGCCAGCAAATCGAGATGATTGGTCGGTTCATCCAAAAGAAGCAAATCAGGCTCCATAACCAAAAGTCGGGCGAGGTGCGCGCGCATGATCCAGCCGCCGCTCATTTCCCGCGCGGGCCGGTCGAAATCCGCTTCGCGATAACCCAGACCCGTCAGCATTTTCTTGGCCTTGGCAGCCACCTGCGGATCATTCAACGCATCGTGCTTGGCATGTGCCTCCAGATATTCCGGACTGGCAACATCACCGGCGGATTCCAGTTCATGGAGTCGCTTCTCCAGCCGGGGGAGTTCAACAACTTTGCCCGTGGCCACTTCCATCACCGTTTCCTCGCCTGCGGCTTCCCCCTCCTGCGGTAGGTAACCGACCATCGTCCACTCGTCGCGCTGAAGCGTGCCCTCGTCCGGCTGTGTCCGCTTGAGAATAATTGAGAACAGCGTGGACTTGCCGGCGCCATTGGGGCCAACCAAGGCCACGCGGTCGCCGTAATTAACCTGCATGGCGGCGTTCTCGAACAATACTCGAGCGCCCATGGACATCTTCAAATCACGAATTGTAAGCATTAAATCATCGGCCGCCAGCGCTTGACCATTCAGGGGAGCTTGATTTTCCGACCCGAATCCCTGAACCATTCAAGGAAGGGAGGACTTCGCTTTGCGGGCGACCGATATACCAGCCTGGGGCGTCCAGGCATTAAACGCCAGCCAAAACGAGGCCAAATAATCCTTGCGGCACGGCGTACGCTGCCGCTCCGGCGTCGTGAAATGTTTTCACCTTGAGCAGCGTGGCTGAACGTCCGGCCACGTAGTTGGATCCCGGTTGCCGCAGCATCAATCCCTCGCCGCCATTTATGCAAATGGCAGGGAGTGAGACCCATACCCGCCTCCATTCGCCGCGTGCGCCCGCTTGACTCGATTACTTCTCACCCACTTTTAATCAAACCCCGTCGGGCGCGGCGCAAGTTGACACGGTTCTTGATGAACCTTTCCCAGAGACTCGCGCCGATCCTGATCCCGGGCCGTTCGATGAATTGATATGACAATATGGCAATTAAAAAAATTGAGGAAAAAACGCAAAACCAATCCGCCCAAGGAGGCAAAAATCGGAAATGCCATTCGAGCCAATAGATAAGAGGCTCGTGCCAGAGGTAAAGCGAATAACTTATTATCCCAACAAAACCGATTGCCTTAAAAAAGCCATTTTTAGGGAGGCCCTGCCCTATCGCCCAATCCAAACACACCGCCGAAATCATTGACTCCGCCAAAAAAGTATAAGGGAAAAGACCATCAACGCTGATAGTGACAAACAATGCGGGAATGAGCGCGAGAATCCAAATGGAGTGCCATTTAAACCCGTTTTGTCCCCTGGCCGCATGCTCAGCCAGAAACGCGCCGAGCGTCCAGTCAAACCAAGTTGATAACGGGGAGACGAAAAGGTTCGCATTTAAAACCAGGTCGGGAACCCCGCAAAACAAAAGAACCATCAGCCGGAACGCGACTCCTACTGCAAACGTAATGAAGAGACAGGCACCGAATCCAAACTTGGACCTGACCAGGAGAATTATTGGGTAAAGCATGTAAAGCTGCATCTCCACTCCGATGCTCCAAAAAGCAGGATTTATTCCAAAAAAATATTGCGTGCTTAAATTGTGCGCCAAAAATGCGTGGGTAAATAATTGTTTTAGAGCATCCGGCGCAAATAAAGCATGCCTGAAGGTGAGCAAATAAAAAACACCGAGAGAGACGAAATAGGCGGGGCAGATCCTCCACAATCTGCGCCAAAAAAATTCCTTCGTCGAAAATCCGCGCGCATTCAAAAAAGAAATGTGGATGCAAAACCCGCTCAGAACGAAAAATAGAGCCACCCCGCATGAACCCAAATGGCTGGTAAGGGAAAGGAAATTTATGGTTCCCCATATCCCTTTTGTATTGCTGGACGCAAGCGAGGAAAGGCTAAGGTGGACGGAAATCACAAGCAGAATCGCCACCCCACGGAACACGTCCGGCTCAAAGAAATGTTTTGGTTTCATCGAGGTATGCGTAGGAGGAGCGTTATCACAAGACAATTTATCCAATCAAGGCCGTTCGATGCGCGGTCGGCACTCCTCCGCAGGAATGACATAGACTCGACACGGCTCACAAAAAATATGGCGATTTGCCATGGCGAATATGCTTCGTATCTTGACCTCTTGGACAAGAAAACTAAAATCGGTCAAGACCTGCACATTGTCCGGACCAATGACATAAATGTCGTCCGGATGCCATTGCATGATGATGTGGTTCTTTGGGAATCGGACGGCGTTTTGGATGTCGCCAAAACCATCTGGAATCCGGTAATTGTAAACGTAGCGGGCAGTCCATGCGTCAATCAATACCGGATGCTCCTTCGTAACGCGCAAATTGAGCGCCGCCTGGAACAAATCCCCGCGATTGTTCGTGATTTTTCCCCTGAATCTTTGGACCTCATTTGCGATGATTTCGGCATTTGCCAAGAGGAACAAAAATACCAGCGCGACAGTCAATCTCGGAGCCAATGCCGGTAAATGCTTCGCTGTATGCGAAGAAAATAATAGCAGGGCCAGCACCACATACCATAGCGCGCCTGCCCCCAGACCTCTGGCTATGGCCTCTGCGAGGAAACCAAAAAGGATGGCAAACCCCGTGAGGGCCGAATCCGACTTAAACTTTGGCCAGGCGAAAAAAAGAAGCGCCGCCAACGCCCAAAGCAGCGGACTCTGGGAATCATTCAAATAAGGATTATCGTTCAGGAAATTGAGCAGACGATCCAACCTTGTTCGGGTGGTGAATATGCGTGCGTTAACGGCGAAAGTGTGCCAAAATTCACTCCAACGAAAATCTATTTGCCAGAGAAACAGCCCCAATATGAAGGCCCCCGCAAACAAAACGGGAAGGACGGCTAATAACCTGGATTTCGATGAACCAGCTTTCAACCAAAGTTTTCCGACCGATAAAACCAGTAATGAACCGGAGAAAAATGCCAGCCTGGGCGCGGCGGACGCGCCCAAAAGAAGCAATAACATCCCAAAAAAATTGGCCAGGAGATTGAAACCGAGGCATTCAACCAGGGCGTACCCGGCCATGGTTGCTCCTACAGACAGCGCCTCGGTCCGGAGCCCGGTCGCGTGCAGGGCGGTGCACACGCCCAAAGGCACCAGACATTCCCATAGGCGTAATGCACCTTGCTTGCGCAGCAGGGCGATGGTTGAGACCGCGGCTATAAAATACCACGCCATATAAAACCCTCTTACGGCCCGATCCGAGATTCCGGTGAACTTCAACCAGGAAGCGAGCGCATAGGAATGCGTTGGCGGATATACAAAATAATAGTGACTCGGGTACTCCTGCCTAACTATGAGCGGATTGGAAAAATCGCCTCCTTCCGCCATATGTAAGGCCGCCCCAATATAATACAAATCGTCCGGCATCGGCTTGGGATAATCCCGCGCCCAAAGGCAAATCATGAGGGCCCCCGCCCAAACAATTGAAAATGGCAACCTTACGGTCAAACGGGAAAATAACTTCATAACGTTCTATTGTACGGGCTCAAAATTGTAATCTTAATCAAATGAGAATTTGAGGGCAAGCCAGATGCTCATGGGGTAGTGTTCTAATTTGAATCCGAATCGGCGAAATCCGTTCCGATAATGTGGGCGATCACGAAAAGAATACACATCGCAACAATCGTTGCCACATTTACCCAATCCCGCGAAAACAGTGAGGATATGAGGGCCATCGGAATTACGCCTACTCCGAAGAAAAATAAACCAACAATTGTCCACACTTTACCCCAATGAGCCATCGTCAACAGGAGCGAATACATCCACAAATCAAATAAGCAGAGCGTGGCCCATAACGTCATGGCCACACCAAGCCATCTGCGAGTCTTTCGGAACCAAGCAAAAACGAGCGATAATAAGATTATCAGCATCAACGACAGGGTCACTATCATGTTTACGACTGGTAAAATCCTTTCACTAACCCAAGCGGCTCCGTTGAAGAAAAGAACCCCTAACACGGTGATTGCCGACAAAAACGCAACTCCTACCGCGAAACTTCCAACAATTTTTCGGATTTCTCTTAGTTTCATTTACTGAGGTGGATTACATTTAGAGCACGGCGATAACCCCCTTGATTTGGCTTCATCCAGTGATATTTCAATATCGCTATAGCGTAGGTAGCTGCATCCTGCGCTGTGATATTTCTTCCCGGTTCGAGTGATATGCACCGTGACTGATTGGGGTTGTATTGGTGCTTGGTTTGCAGAATAAGGCGGCGTTACGGGTTGCTTATCGCACCCCACAAAAATAGTGCTAAAGGCGATGAGAACTACAAACAGGATTCGTTGGATCGAGTTCATGGCTTCCGTGGTATCAGGCATTTAGCTGTACATCAATGTAATTGCTGCTTAATTTAACATGTTCGCCCCGTCTGCTTACGCCGGCTGGTTTAAAAGGCTAAGGAGAGGCTCAATAGTCCAGATGATTTCCAGACGATTCCAACGATGTAAGATTGTCTGTTGACATCTGTTCATACTCTGGCAGAAATCGTACACTTAAATGCGCCTGCCGTGGTCTCGTTACCGCTGCCGATCTGGCGTCGCGCGGAGACCAGTTTAAGCCCAGCGCAGTCTTGGGTGGCTTGACGTCTTTCCATTGTTGCCTCAAACCGCGGCTGAAGCCTCTTGCAAAATCCCTCAGGTTGTATTACCGTCTTTTTTGTCGGAATGAGTTGGGTCTTTGACATCCTCCGCCGTCGCGTAAAAACGCTATGTCGGACAAGCCGGGCTGGATGGTCTCCGCCGCGTAAAGACGCCTTGGCGGACGAGCAAGTTGCGCCATCGGAATTTAGCATGGCGGAGGGCGCATTTTCGCGCGGCCGGCGGTCAAACGCCGAACCGGTGGTTGCTGTGCCCTCAAAAAAAGACCGAATTTTGATGGCTTTGCCCAGGAGTCCAAGCAAGTCCAAGTAAATCCAAGTAGTTGGACGGTTTCACCCGTCACGACGGACACCTTGCCGCCGCTTGCCGACGCTATCGCCGCGCGCGCGGCCGGCCGCGCCGGCGACACTTTGTCCGTCTGGGGCTGGGCGCCGGAATATAATGTGGAAACGGGACTGATGCCGGCCACCCGGGACGCCATCGGACACTATGTCATCTCCGAAAGCCCGCCACGGAATTATTTCAGAAACAGATACTTGAATGATTTGGCAAAAAACCGCCCCGCGCTTTTCATAGATGCCGTCTCCGAAAAGAACTTCCATTGGACCTGGTCGCTGGACCAGACGCACGAAAGTTTTCCCGAACTGGACAAATTCATCGAGGATAACTATGCCTTATGGCAGAGCATCCCGGAAACCAACCAGGTCAGGCAAGGCCGCCCCGTGCGGATATATGTGCTTAAGGAAAGATTGCCCGCGCTGGAACACATCCCGACCAATTGGAACATTTCCACGAATCCGGTTTTCGAGGCTCCCTAAAGACCATTTGAATCTTGTGCGCGCTCAAAACGCGGCTTGCCTCAGTGCCATCGTTTCTGTTTTGCTCCAGTATGGAAACGAACGCCATTTTGACCCCGGGTTGAGTTTATGAACGGCCAATTAGCAAACGCAGCCACCTCGAAAAAGCGTCTCATCTATGCCGGAGTGATGGCCCTCCTTTTTTGCGCGCTGGTTTGGCCGGTGATTTTATCCGGCAGCAAACGAGAGGATCGCATCGGCGCGGAGGGAGATCAGCGTTTGTATCATTTCCCAACGATTGTGAAGATGGCGCAGGCTTGGCCGCATCCGGATTTAAACGACGTCGGCCAGGGCCAGATGACGCCGACATTTCATGTGCTCATGGCGGCGCTCATGCATTATTGCGGGCTGGGCCTGGAGGGCCTGCGCCTGGTGAACAGCCTGACCGGTCTGGCGCTGGTTCTGGCCGTATTCTGGTACACCAGCAAATGCGCGGATGCCCCGACCGCTTTCGCGCTCTGCCTGCCGTATCTGCTTTCTCCTTTCATGTTGAGCTGCTCCATGTGGCTGATGACGAATAATCTCGCCCTCTTTTTTTCCACCATCGCCCTGGCCGGGGCGGCGTTGTTTCCGCCGACGACGGCCCGGGTCATCGGCAACGGTCTCGCCGCGATGGCCGCCACCGCGGTCCGGCAAATCAGCGTGTGGCTCATCGCGCCCATCGCGGCGGCGATCATTTGCGAGCGATTGCGATTTCCCGCCCGGGTTTCGACCGAATCGGAGAAAAATCCGCCGGCGCCTCAGTTGCTCTTGAATCTTGGCATCGCCGTCGCCCTGCCGGTGGCGGCGCTGTTGTTTTATTTCATCCAATGGCATGGGCTGATGCCGCCGACCGCGCAGTTGCAGGGCGTGAACAACCATTTCATGATCGTTCCGTTGGCCCTGGCCCAAACCGCTTTCTGCTGCTGCTTCCTGGCTCCGGCGACCCTGGAGGGTCCGCTGATTAAATATCTGCGCGATTGGCGGGTCTGGGCCGCGGCGGCTTTCTGCCTGGCGCTGGCCGCATTGCCGCATTCCGCGACGCCCAACGATCCGACCGGAGCAGTAATTGCCTCAACAAAAACCCCGGCCATCCTGGGCCGCGTCATTTTGTGGCTGCCGCCCGCAGCCCTCGGGGGCGCGGGGCTGATGGCGTTTTTGATCGCTGCCGCGGAGCGGTCCCAGGCGCGCGCCGCCCTGATCATCATGGTTGGATTCGGCGGTTGGCTTGCGGCGCACACAACGCCGGCGCACGCCTTGCGGCGCTATTGCGACATCATCCTTATCATGGTCATCTGGCTGGCCGCGCAGTGTCTGCCACCGGGCCGGAAACCGTTCCGATTTTGGTTCGGCATCGCCTCGCTGTCGCTCGTTCAACTGGCCACAGCCATTTACCAGATTTATCTGCCCGTGCTCTGGGGAAAGTAACAGAGCCTCCCGGCGACCAACCAGATCAAGGAAGACCATCCGATGAATCCTCCGGGCCGGGATGCGCGTTTCTTTCGCTACGGCCAGACAAAGCTCTCTCCGAGTGCTTGCTTGGCTGGAAACGAAGCCATGGAGTAAAGAACCACGTGCGGCGAGTCATATACCCGTGAAAAAACCAGGTCGGAATAGCGATGAAAGGGGCTGCCGGGGCTGGCATTGCCCGAGTTGTTTTGCCCGGCCTCCGGCGGTTTCCTTAGCAAAGCCTGCGTCAGCCTGGTCCACATGGCGAAAACCCCATCATTGCCGCGGGGGGCATGCCAGCTTTCGATGTCTAGAATCAGGAAATGGGTAAAACCCGCCCGATAAGCCTGGGCGCACTTCGAGGGAAACCCTGACGGCAGTTCGTCACTAACGGCGAGAACATTGCGGTCCAGCCACACGGCGGGCGAGGCCCCGTAATGAAGGTACAACACCAATACCCGCGCATCAGCCGGGAGCAATTTCGCCGCCCGCTCAATGTCGGGATAGCTGGGAACCCGGCAGGTTTTCAAATCAACGGTGAAAAGCAGCGCCACGATCACGTGCAAAAGCAGCGCCAGGCCAAGCGCGGCCCGCCACAGCGCGCTGACGCGGAGCTGGTCCATGAGAAAATTAAACCCAAACGCCGAGGCCATGACGCACCACGCCAGCGGAGGCAGGATGTATTGCGGTTCCGTCACCTTGCGAATCACGAAGAGCAGATAAAACAGGTTCGAAATAACGATGGTCCATTTAACGGCCGGGTTCATGGACCGCTTTTCCCGAGCGGCAAAAATCAGCCCGATAAATCCCAGCACCCCCATTCCAAACGGAAGCGCGCAGCCCAGCAGGAATTTATAAAACCACAAACTGACCAGGCCGGACCAGCCGCCCCGGCCCGCCAGGATCCCGATAACCGTCATGGAAGAGGGCGGCGCAAACCAATACAGTAAAAATTCCCACAGTATCAGCCCGCTCAACGGCGCCCAGCCCCAGAGGGACGCCAGGCGCAGGCCATCCCGCCTGGATTGGCAATGGCTCGCCACCAATAACGCGGTCAGCACAGGCAGCCCAAAAACTATCACGCTGACCTTCGCCAATATGGCGAACAAGAAACTTGCGCTCGAAGCGGATAATTTTCCCCGCAGCGCGAACCAGAAGGCCGCGAGCATCCCCGCGGAGCAGAGAATGTCCGGCATCGGCGCCTGGCCGAAATGCAGGACCAGCGGCGCGGTGGCCCAGACGCCGGCCCCCAGCGCCGAAGCCATCGGCGGCAGCCAGAAACGCAGGATCCAAAACATCAATTGAATGGAGAGCAGCGCAAAGGCCCCGGAGATGAGCCGGACCACCGCCCGCTCGTGACTCGTCACCCGCATCAGCGGCCAGGCAATCAGCCCATGAAAGGGAACTTCCTGCAGCGCGGCCGTAAAATGTTGCGTTTCAAACCCCGGAGAACTGAAGGAAACCTTCGGCGTGAACACGGAGGTCCAGCCGTCGCGGTAAACGTGCCGCGCCATGTCAAACGTCTGGTTCTGCCTTTCATTATGCGCGGAAAGAAAAGGCCCGTCCAAATCCAGCAATAAAACAGACAGGAACAATATTTGAAACAGATGAACCAGCCAGTTCGCTTGCTTTTCCCGAAGCTGGGTGGTCGTCGGCGGATCATCCGGGCGCGTTGAATCGTGAGCCATTAGGTTGATAAATGCCAAGGAGATGGAGTTTCGCTATAACGCAACAAAAGACTCTTCAATCATGCCGCCGATGAAACTACAACCGGAAAATTTGCGCAAGGGACTTATAAAGTTATATGCCAAGTTCGGTCAGCTCTGCGGAGCAACGTTCTCCGGACGGTCAAAATCGCCTCCGAAACACAAGCTGGCCGGGAGAATAAGGTTGCGAAATTGATTTTTATTGATTTTACTATCGTTTAATCATGGCTAATGCGGCAGTCATATCACGGGCGAATCTGGTGTACGGGCTTTGTCTGCCCTTGGCCGTCCTGCTGGGTTATCTTTTGGCTTCGCCTTTCGAATCCGGCAGCGTTGCCGTGGTGGTCTTGGTGATCTCGGTGCTCAGCATCCCCATTCTGATGCGGTGGCACCACCCGTTGCTGATCTTCAGTTGTAACGCGGCCATCTACCCCTACCTGGTCCCGGGCCGCCCCGCGCTATGGACGATCATGGCGCTGGTGAGCGCTTTTTTTCTGCTGCTGAACCGCTCCCTGGGCCGGGATGTGCGTTTCTTTCGCGACCGGCAGGTTTCCTTCTCGCTCATTTGCCTGGGCCTTGTGGCCTTGGTGACGGCTTACGTCAACGGCGGCATCGGCCTGCACTACTTTGGCTCGCAAAATTCGGGTGGCAAACGCTATCTGACACTCGTATGCGGCATTCTCGTCTATTTTGGCCTTTCGACCCTGCCCATTGAACGGAATCGCGCCAAGCTGGCGGTGGCGGTGTTCTATTTGTCGGCGCTTACCGGATTGGTGGGTTATCTGGCCGGTTTTGCCGGTCCGTCCTCGTACTTTCTGGTGGAACTATTTCCCATAGAAGGAGGAGTCACTGAACTCAATCTCATGGGTGCCGACCCGCTGGGTCAGGAAATGGTCCGGCTGGGCGGGCTGGGAGGCGTGGCCGGCGGGATATTCTTTTATTTGCTGGCCAGGTATGGATTGCGGGGAACATTTGAATTGAGGCGCCCGTGGCGCTGGATCCTTTTCCTGCTGGCCATCCTGGCCACCTTGTACTCAGGCTTCCGCTCCAACCTGATTCTGTTGCTGCTCACGATGGGAATGATGTTTTGTCTGGAGGGCCTGTTCACCTTGCGTAATGTGCTCACTTTGACCCTGGTCCTTTCCATCGTCACAGCCATCGGCCTGCCGTTCACGCAAAGGATGCCGCAATCCGTGCAACGGTCCTTGTCCTTCCTGCCCGTCAATGTGGATACCGTGGTGCGCCTCAATGCGGACGATTCGACCAATTGGCGCCTGCAAATGTGGCAGGACGTGCTGCCGACCATTCCCAGGTATTTGATCAAAGGCAAGGGCTTTGGAATGGATTCTGACGAGATTTTCCTCATCGGAAATGCGCAAAGGGCGGGATTTGCCAAGCCCTACGAGGAGCAGATGTTCGCCGGTAATTATCACAGCGGGCCGCTGTCGTTGATTATTCCCCTCGGGATTTTTGGCTCGCTGGCCTTTGTCTGGTTTCTTTACGCCGCCACCAAAGTATTGATACGAAACTGGCGGAATGGCGATCCGGCCCTGAAATCTATCAATACCTTTCTTCTGGGCATTTTTATCGTCCGCATCTTCTTCTTCATCTTCGTGTTTGGCGCGATTGCGCAGGATTTGGCGGTTTTTGCGGGCATAGTCGGCCTGGGAGTCAGCCTGAACGCCGGTTCCGCAGCACCGGAAACATCATTGCCTGAGCCGGAGGCCGATGACGCGGGCGAAATTACCTGAAAAATGGCCCGGATTCTGCTTTATCACTTCTGCTGTCCGGCATACTGACACATGACGAATGCTTTTTCACTTTTCCGGTCTTTGATTATCTACAGCGTTTGCCTGCCTTTGGCGATTGTGGTCGGCTACCTGCTGGCCACGCCCCTGGACCTGGGCTCTCTGGTGCCCATTTGTATGGTCCTGGGACTCCTCAGCATCCCTATTTTCCTGCGCTGGCATTACCCGATAATGATCGTCAGTTGGAACATGAGCGCCGGGCTGTACTTTCTCCCAGGCAAACCTTCCCTTGCCCTGTGCCTGGTCTTTCTGAGCTTCGGTTTTTCCTTTCTGGCGTTCATCCTGAACCGGAATTTGAAGTTTATTGCGGTGCCTGCCATCGCCCGGCCTTTGATCTTTCTGTCAGTGGTCGTCCTCATCACCGCCCGGCTGACCGGCGGTTTCGGCTTGAGCGTTGCCGGCTCGGAAGCCATTGGCGGCAAACGGTATGTTTTCCTGCTCGCCGGGGTGGTCGGCTTTTTTGCGCTTACCGCGCGGAGGATTCCGGCGGACAAGGTTAACCTCTACATCAAGCTCTACTTTCTCGGAGCCCTGACCGGACTCATTGGCATGACGTGCGCCTTCATCTCCCCATCGCTTTATATTATATTCCTGATTTTTCCGGCCGATACGAGTTTAATGACCAGCGGCTTGACCACCCCCGGTGGTGACAGCGTCATCCCCCGTCTCGGCAACCTGGCGCTGGCCAGCATGGCCGTCATCAGGTTGATCTGCGCGCGTTTTGGGCTTCAAGGGGTGCTGGACATTAGAAAACTTTGGCCTCTGCCGGCGGTCCTGCTGCTGGCGGCAACGACCTTGTTCGGAGGCTTCAGGTCCATGTTCATTGAAGTGGCCTTATTCTTCCTCGTGCTTTTCTATCTGGAAGGATTGGCCCGCAGCCGTTACCTGCTGGTCGCTGTTCTCACCGGCTTGCTGACTTTGGCCATGCTGGTTCCGTTCGCGGATAAATTGCCCATGTCGGTCCAGCGCTCCCTGGCGGTTCTGCCGGTGTTGAAGATTGATCCGGAGGCGACGCGCAACGCCCAGGACACCACCGAATGGCGTTTGGAGATGTGGAGAAACGTCGTCCCCACCATTCCTCAATACCTGATCCTGGGGAAGGGTCTGGGCATGGATCCACACGATTTGGCCATGTTGCAATCAGGCCTGAATACGGGCACGGATACCAGCTATGGCTCGATGATAGCCGGGGATTACCATAACGGCCCGCTTTCGGTCATCATTCCTTTCGGCATTCCGGGAGCGATCGGATTTATCTGGTTCCTGGTGGCCGAGTACCGGGTTTTGCAGCAGAACTTTCGCCATGGAGATCCCTCGTTGCGACGGATAAATGGTGTGTTGTTCGCCTGTTTCATTGTAAAAACCATCATGTTTCTTTGCGTGGTTGGCAGCCTATACTCCGATCTGGTTTTCTTCACGGGATTTGTGGGCATGAGCGTGGCTTTGAACGGCGGGGTTTGCAAACGCGCAGTTGAATCCAGCCCGGTGCCGATGTTGAAAGGGTTCAGGTTGGTGAACGCCGCCAGATAATGCGAACTTTGCCGCGCTTGGCTTGCCACCCGGTGACCCTGCCCATTCAAGCGACGGCGATTCGCCAGGCTTCTTCTTAAATGCGCTTTTCAGTCATCACCCCCAGTTTTCGTAATTCCGATTGGCTCAAGCTCTGCATTGCTTCGGTCGCCGACCAGGCCGTCGAGGTGGAACATATTGTTCAGGACGCCGGGTCGGATGACGGCACCCTGGACTGGCTGCCGGGCGACCCGCGCGTCCAGGCGTTCGTCGAGCGCGATCAGGGCATGTATGACGCGGTCAACCGCGGCCTGCGCCGCGCCCAGGGCGATATTTTGTCCTACCTGAACTGTGACGAGCAGTACCTGCCGGGCGCGCTCCAGAGCGTGCAACAATTCTTCCGGGACAACCCCCGCGTCGAAATCCTGTTCGCCGATTTCGTGGTCGTGGACGGCGCGGGGAAATATTTGTTTCATCGCAAGGTGCAGACGCCCCTGCTGTATCATACCTGGGTCTCGCATCTGGCCACCTTTACCTGCGCCACTTTCTTCCGGCGCAGCCTGATCGCCGACGAGGGCCTTTTTTTCGATGCCGGTTTGAAGGATGTCGGGGATGGGGATTGGATGTTGCGCGTGTTGCGGCGGAAGACACCGATGGCGGTGATGCGGCGTTTTACTTCGGTCTTCACTTCCACGGGCGAAAACATGAGCGCCCGGCCCAACGCGCGCCGCGAGAGGCTGGCGCTGCTCAATTCCGCCCCGCTGTGGGCCCGGCGGCTGAAGCCGCTGCTGGTGCTTCACCACCGCTTGCGGAGGCTAATGGGCGGGATTTATTTTCAGAAACCGTTCACCTACGCCCTCTATACCAGCGGCAGCCCGAAGCAGCGCGTCGAGCAAAAAGTTGACCGCCCAAATTTCAAATGGAAAATTTAAAGCGCCGGCTCTTCCAACTTCAAAAAGAAAACCGATAAAATGGCTTTGTAGAAACCGGCCGCGCCGAGGGGCTGAATTCAATTCAGGTTTCTTGACGCAAGCATTGGGCTTTTCAATTTCTTCGCAACTGCCGGCTCCATTCGCTGCACGACCTGTCAGGCAGCACCGCGCTGTCTCTAATCATACTCGTTGCAAATGAGTGTCTTTGAAAGCGGTCTCATACTTCAATCCGTAACCAGCCAGCCGATCCAAGCCAATGTGCGCAAACCAAATCAACACCAGCCAATAGTACGAGGTCCGACCGGAAAACCACAGAGCTGAGAATACCAAAACTGGAACTGAATAAGTGTGGCCTGGATTGTAAAAAAACGCGCCCGCCTTCTTGCCCGCAAGATAACCCAACATAAACAAATCAGGCGTCAGGAAAAGCGCGGCAAACCAAAGCCAACTGCCATGCGTCTGCTGGTAAGGCAGGCAAGCGGCGAGCAAAACGGCCGCGCCCTCAATATGCAGTAGTAATCCGGGTTTCATAATGCCAATCCGTTTAGTGCTGTTGCGCGCGAAGTCCTGCGTGGATGGGGTGGCCAACGGGATTCGAACCCGCAACAACAAGCTCCACAAGCTTGGACTCTACCATTGAGCTATGGCCACCAACCGATGGAGGACCATTCTACTTTCCGGCCACCGCACAGTCAAGCGCAGCCTGACCCGGCGGAATCGCCCGCCGGCCCGGTTTTATCTGTGCTTTACGAAACGCGTTTTTGGCTTAAAATTTCCCCATGGTTACGCTCGATGCCTGCCCGTTGTTCGCTCAACTTACCCCGCAAGAATTGAAGTTTTTGCAGGCCTCGGCCCAGGAAAAGAAATTCGCCGGCGACCGGGAAATCTTCAAGGAAGGCGATACCGGGGACGGCGTTTACACGGTCAAGCAGGGGACGGTGCAGATTTCCGGCTTTGTGGGCAAGGACGTGCGGCATGTATTTTCCAGGGTGCAGCCCGGCGAAATTTTTGGCGAAATGGCGGTGTTGGAAAACAAACCGCGTTCGGCCAGCGCCGTGGCGGTCGGGGAAACGGTCGTCTATTTCATTCCGCGTGATGCCATGCTGAAGCTCGTCGAAACTTCGCCGCATCTTTCCCTGGGTTTGCTGCGTGAAATCAGCCATCGCCTCCGTGAATTCAACCACCAGTACATCCAGGAAGTGCTCCAGACCGAACGGCTGGCCTTGGTGGGCCGCTTCGCCCATTCCATCGTGCATGATTTGAAGAACCCGCTCAACATCATCAGCATCACGGCGGAAATGGCGGGCATGGAAAAAAACACGCCCGAACTCCGCCGCCTGGCGCGCGCGCGGATCATGAAGCAGGTCGAGCGCATCAGCGACCTCGTCAACGAGATTCTGGAATTCACCCAGGGTTCGCAGGCCGCGTTCGTGCCCGCGCCGACAGACTACGAAGTGTTCGTGCAACAACTCATTGATGAAATCCGGCCCGAGATTGACCTCAAATCTGTCTCCATCGAACTTGAAAATCAACCGCCGTCCGTCAAGTTGTTGCTGAATCCCAAGCGCCTGCGCCGCGTGTTTTACAATCTCATCCACAACGCCACCGACGCCATGACTTCCGGCGGCAGGATTCTAATCCGATTCGAAATCGTGGGCGGCGAAATCATCACGGAAATTGAAGACACGGGTCCCGGTATCGCGCCGGAAATTGCGGACCGCTTGTTCGACGCCTTCGCCACTTACGGCAAGGCGCACGGCACCGGATTGGGCCTTTCCATCTGCAAGAAAATTGTCGAGGACCATCACGGGCGGATTTCCGCGCGAAACGAGCCGAGGCGCGGCGCTATTTTTTCCTTCGCCCTTCCCGTCCACCAAAATCAGTAACCGCCCACCCGGCGCACGATGAATCGCATCCGCTTATTGTCGGAACAAGTCGCGAACCAGATCGCCGCGGGGGAAGTGGTCGAACGCCCGGCGAGCGTGGTCAAGGAATTGGTCGAGAACTCCCTGGACGCCGGCGCGCAGCGGCTCACTGTGGAAATTCAAGCCGGTGGACGCAGCCTGATCCGCGTGACGGATGACGGCCAGGGCATGAGCCGCGACGACGCCCTGCTTTGCCTCGAACGCCATGCCACAAGCAAGATCCGACTCGCCGAAGACCTCAGCGCGATTGCCACGATGGGCTTTCGCGGCGAAGCCCTGCCGAGCATCGCCAGCGTGAGCCGCTTCGTTCTCACCACGAGGGAGCGGGATGGCGACACCGCCGAGGGCACGCAAATCATCATCAACGGCGGCAAAATCCTCGAAGTCAAAGCCGCGGGCGGCGCGACCGGCACGAGCGTGGAAGTGCGCTCGCTTTTTTTCAACCTGCCCGCGCGCCGGAAGTTTTTGCGCAGCGAAGAAACGGAATTCGCGCACATCCAGCACTACCTCACACTGGCCGCGCTTGCTTATCCGCAAGTGGCTTTCTCGCTTGTGAAGGACGGCCGGCTCATCTGGCAACTGGCGGCGGTGAGTTCAAACCCCGACCCCGCCTCACAGCTCGCCGCCTTGCTCGAACGCATCCGCGCCGTCGAAGGCGGCGACCAAAAACTATTACCCGTTGATTTCTCCGTCGAACTCGCCGAACCCGCCTTAATCGAAGACGCCGATCAACCATCCTCTATTCTCCATCCTCCATCCTCGTCTTCGACCTTTCGCGTTTGGGGTTTCATGGGCGCGCCGGGCGTGTCGCGTTCGACCCGCGAAGACCAGCATTTGTTCGTGAACCGGCGGCCGGTGGAAAATCGCGGGCTCAACTTCGCCTTGCTCGAAGGCTATCACACCGCGCTGATGAAGGGGCGTTTTCCCGTCTGCTGTTTGTTTCTGGAAATTGATCCCGCCGCGGTGGACGTGAACATTCATCCCGCCAAACGCGAAGTGAAATTTCATCAGGAAAGCCAGGTGCGGCGATTGACGGCGCAGGCCATTCGCGAAACTCTGCTTCGTTTTCATGCTGGAGCCGCACGCAAGGAAATCCTGGCGTCCGCCGTGCCGCAGCATCCGCCACCCGAGCCAGTTGAACCAAGCCCCTCGCTGCCCTTCACTCATACGCCTGCAGCGCCAGCTTTATCCACGCCGACAGCACGCGCCGCTTCGCAGACCATCGCCTCATGGCCCGCACGAACACCAGTGGAATTAATCCCGCCGTTGCACCCGCCTGCAACCGAGCCTTCCCACACGCAACCCGCAACACGCAACACGTCCCCAACCCCTTCGCCCGCCACGTCCGCCGCCGCCGTTCCATTACTAAAAGTCCCTCTGCGCCTCGTCGGCGTCATTGGCCGGCTTTACGTCGTGCTGGAATCCGATCGCGGCCTCGTGCTGCTCGACCAGCACGCGGCGCACGAGCGGATTTTATTCGAGCAAATGCTCAATCGTCTGGAACAGCAGGGCGCGGCGTTCTCCCAAAAACTACTGCTGCCCGAAACCGTGGAACTCTCCGTTCGCGACGCCCATTTTTTGCGCGAACAACTGCCGATGCTGACTCGGCTGGGCGTCGGGTTGAGCGAATTTGGCGAGCGCACCTTTCTGCTCGACGCGCTGCCGCCGTTCGTCAAAGTGTCCGACGCCCGCCGTTTTGTTTTGGAATTGGTGGATGAACTCAAGGCCGCCGGGCAGGAAGTCAACAGCCTGCGCCTCGGCGAACACACCATCGCCAAGACGGTTTGCCGCCATGCCGTAAAAGCCAACGACCCGCTCACCGGCCCGGAACTGGAAAACCTGGTGGAAGATTTGCGCCATTGCGCGATGCCCTACACCTGCCCGCACGGCCGCCCCACGTTGATCGAAATGAATTACCGCGAATTGGAAAAAAAATTCGGCCGCAGCCAGTGAACTTCCCGGGGAGCACACGCGCCAGTGCCCGTCTGGAAAGACCGCAGAAAGCGCGGCTAAAATCCAATCGGTTGATTTTCTCAGGAGCACATTTTGAACAAGAAAACAGCGTATCTGTTTTTCGTTGCCTTGATGTGGTCGGCGGGGGCGCCGACCACTGCACGCGAGGGCGCGTGCGCTCCCCGGGAAAGAAACCGGCGCGCTGAAATTTCGTCAAACCGCCGCCGGCGTTGCCGCCGGCACATCTTCGACTTGCGCGTTTTTCTCGAGGAAGACCAAAGTCTTTTCGCTCGCGACCTGGTCGTAAATCTCCACGATACCGTTGCGCTTCTGCAAGTCCTTCACGAACTGTTCCGGCGGAATTTGATACATTCCGGCCAGATGCTGAATGCGCGCCGCGACTTCCTCCTGCGAAACCTTGATGTCTTCCTTCTCGGCGATTTTTCGCAACAAGAAATTCACCTTCACACGGCTCTTGGCGGTGTCCGCGGCCGCGGAATAAATCTGCTCCTTCTGCCCCTCGATCATTTCCTTGGACACGCCGCGCTTCTGGTTTTCATTGACGATGTCATAGACCACGTTGCGCGTTTCCTGCGACACGACCGATTCCGGCAGATCAAACGTGACCCGGCCCAGCAACTGTTGCACCAGTTGATTGCGGAGGCTCCGCTCCTTTTTGTAATTCAGCTCATTTTCCAAATCCTTGCGGACACCCTCGCGCAATTTTTCCAGGTTCTCCGCGCCGTAGGATATGGCGAAGGCGTCGTCCAATGGCGGCACAACTTTTTCCTTCACCCCGACCACTTCCACTTCATAGACGCCCTTTAGATTGGCGAGTTGCGGCGTCACAAAATCAGCCGGGAAATCCACGTTCACCGTGCGTTTGTCGCCCGCCTTGGCGCCCACGAGCTGCTCGCCAAAACCCGGGATGAACGATGATTGATCCAGGTTGATCCAAAAGTTCTTTTGCTCCGTCAACCCTTTGGCCGTGGGAGCGATATCCGTAATCGGCTTGCCATCGGTCGTGCCGGTGTAATTCACCACGGCCACATCGCCCGTCTGGGCCGCGCGGTCCACCGTTTTGTATTCCATCTGGCGCTCGCGCAACATCGTGATCGCGCGTTCCAGGTCCGCGTCCGTGACCGTGGTGGTTTCGCGCTTCACCGGCAGGCCCTTGTATTCGGGCAGTTGAAATTCCGGCGCCGTCTCCACCGTGGCGGCAAACTGCAACGCCTGGCCGCGGCCAAACTGGATTTCCTCGATGTCCGGGTAACCCACCACGTCGAGCTTTTGCTCGTCGAGCGCCTTGCGATACGCCTCGGGGATGAGTTTCTTTTTGACCTCCTCCTGGATGTCCTTCTCGTAGCGCTTGGCGATCATGTCGCGCGGGGCCTTGCCCGGGCGGAATCCCGGCAGCGCCGCCTCGCGCTGGAAATTCTTGATCATGGAATCAAACGCCGCGTCCACGTCCTTGGACTCGATTTCCACCCGCACCAATTTTTTGCACGGGGCCAGATTTTCAACCGTCACATTCACAAGCAAACCTTTCCATTTAAATTACAAAATTTCCCACCGGCCAACCCAAGCTAATGGATATTTACCATCCAGCGAGCCGGAAAGCGTATGCAATGCGCTCCATGTCGTCAAGAAGGACCTCCGCCAAACGCGTCGGCCAAACGCCGGTCAATTGCAAAAAATGTGTCTCCTCAAGCGGTTTTAACCGATATTAAGCGGTACCAAGCGGTACCAAGCGGTACGATCACCATTTTCGCCCGGTTTGCTGGTCAAAAAGAGACAGTCAAACCGTCAAACTACTTGGATTTGCTTGGACTTGGTTTGACTCGTGGTGACTTCCATCCGGATTTCCCGACGGCGAAGCCTACAGCCCTCCCAAAATGTGAAAGAACTCACGCCTCCGACGTAGTAAAGATTACCACACGCCAATAATTGCGCAAATCGTTTTGCAGAGGAATTATCGAGTGGTCGCCGTGAAGACACGCTAAAGCGTGGACACCGAGCGCCTGCGCTTCGGCTCAAACCGGCCGGACCATCTCAAAACGGTCCATCGTGCGGCAATACCAGTTCGGGCTGGCCATGCGGCCGATGACGTGAAATTTCTCCGGGAGAATCCGCTGGGTTTTGGCGTCGAACATTTCGTCGCGCACATGAATGCGCTTGACCAAACCGATGATCAGCCGGTTCCCGCCGATTTGCAGCGTGCCCCATTCCGCGCATTCCAGGCTCGCGGGCGCTTCGGCGATGCGCGGCGGTTTCACGAGGGAACTAGGCGCGGTGGTCAGTCCAGCCGATTGCAGTTCGCTCACGCCGTAAGGCAGCCCAGCCGCCGTCCGGTTCATCGCCTCGGCCACGCTTTCATCCACTAGGTTAACCACGAATTCATGCGTCAAACGGATGTTGCGCGCGGTGTCCTTGGGCGTGCCGTCCTGGCGGTCGCCCGGACAAAAGCCGATGATGGGCGGGTCCGCACCCAGGGCGTTGAAAAAACTGAACGGCGCGATGTTCACCACGCCATCCAGCCCCAGCGTCGTCACCCACGCAATCGGCCGCGGCGTGACCAGCGACGCCAGGACGCCGTAAGCGCGGTCCGCATATTTGCCTTCAAGATCGAGTTCCATAAATCAAAATTTGTTATTCATCGGTTGGCGAGTTTTTACACTTGGACCGTCACTCGAAAAGGGGAAGTGTTCTTTGCGGCTTTGCCTAAATGTGAAGTTTAGACGGCTATGCCCTTGGACGGAACCTGAGCACTCTGCTGCTTTCGAAGGCTTTTTATCGAACGACCGGAATTTTTTTGCCGCTTGCGGGCCTCGGCGAAAAGAAGATGCACGTCGTGACCGCGGGCGGCGGACAATTCGTCTTTTATGCGCCAGATTTCCTGGAGCACCAGATCACCGCCGTCTTTCGCGGCAGGGTATTTTCCCGTTTTAAGCATAATCAATCCCCCAGCATTTCTTCCGGCGTGCAAATGGCCGGCAACTCAAACCCGGATGCTTCGACCAGCCGGCGCAAACGCACTTGAATTGCCCCATTCGCAATATGCCGACAATTCCATGTAAGCAATATATCCAAATTGTGGGCGGTAGCCAGCGCAATGTGCGCGGTGTCGCCGTCTGCATTTGCGGGAAGGAGTCCGGATCGAAGAATTTTCCCGGCTAATTTTTCTGCGGCGGATGTCAGATCCACGATCGGGAGGTCTGCGGTGATTTCAAGTCGGCGGCGCGCCGTTTCACTCTCTCCCGCGGCAATTTCGTCGAGGACGATCTGCGACGTGAAAAGTTCATGCTCCTGGCGCTTCAAATTCCACCAATCGCGGGTGAGTTCTTGTCGGGCCGCTTGCAAGAGATTTCGCGCGGGGCGGGCGACAACATAACTCGGAATGGTGCTTTCGATGTAAATCCGCATCGTGATATTTCTACGCCCGCCGCTCCTTGATTGCCGCCAAAATATCGGCCACGACTTCGGCCTTCGGTTTCGCGCCGAGGTTGCCTTTGCCGTGAAGGCGAACGCTTACGTTGCCGGCTTCCATGTCGCGGCCGCCGATGACGAGCATGGTGTGGACTTTCGCCTTTTCCGCTTCCTGAATTTTGCCGTTGATTTTGTTGGTCGAATAATCGGCGTCCGCGCGCACGAAATTCGCGCGGAGTTCGGCCACGATGGTTTTGGCGTAGTTCACCAGCGGTTCGTCATCGCCGATGGTGAGGACGCGGACCTGCTCGGGCGCGAGCCAGAGGGGGAAATTGCCGGCGTAATGCTCGATGAGAAAACCGATGAACCGCTCGTGCGTGCCCAGCGGCGCGCGATGGATGCAGAGCGGCGTTTTGTCCGTATTGTCTTTGTCGCGATAGACGAGGCCGAACTTGGCGGGCACGCCGAAATCCACCTGGTTGGTCGCCAGCGTGAATTCCTTGCCGATGACGTTCCACACTTGCACGTCAATCTTCGGGCCGTAGAACGCGGCTTCGTTCGCCACTTCCACGTAATTGATTTTCGAGTCAATCAACACCTGGCGGACCATGTCCTCGGTCTGCTTCCAAACCGCGGGTTCGTTCAAGTATTTCTTGCCGAGTTCCGACGGCGCGTGCGTGCTGAAGCGCATGGTGTATTTCTCGATGCCGAAAATCTTGAAATATTTCAGATACATTTCATTGACGGCGTTGAACTCGGACGCGAATTGTTCCGGCGAACAATAGATGTGCGCGTCGTTCATATTGAGCGTGCGGACGCGCATCAAACCGAACAACTCGCCGGACTGCTCGTAACGGTAGCAAGTGCCGTATTCGGCGAGGCGCAACGGCAAATCCCGGTAACTCCGCGGCTCCGCCGCAAAAATGCGGTGATGATGCGGACAGTTCATGGCTTTCAGGTAATAAAGCTCTTCTTTCATAGCACGCTTTGCGATGCGAACCGCTTTGTTTGCCGCTTTGAATTCTTCTGCCAGTTCAGGCGGAGCTTCGAATTCCATCTCAGAATCTATTTCCATCTTGCCTTCGTCATCAATCTTGCCATACGACAGACGAGCTTTCGCTTCGTTATAACTCGGCAACAACCTAGCTTTTTCAGCAACCTTCTCAAGGCTGCTTTCTGCGGCGAGAAGATCTTTTTCCGCTCTCCCTCGCGACTCGGCGTCCGGTATTAGTTTTATCGGCGGAAACATCGAGTCCGCATAGTACGGCAAATGCCCCGAAGTCTTATACATTTTCTCCCGCGCAATATGCGGAGTCTTCACCCGCACATACCCGGCAGCAAACTCAGTTTCCTTCGCCAGTTTCTCCAGTTCCTCGACAATCGCCGTTCCCTTGGGCAACCAAAGCGGCAAACCCGGCCCGACATATTCATTATCCATCGCATACAGGCCCATCTCCGCGCCGATCTTGCGGTGGTCGCGGCGCTTGGCTTCTTCCAGCATCGTGAAATACGCCTCCATCTCGGTCTTGTTCTTGAACGCGGTGCCGTAGATGCGCTGGAGTTGCGGATTTTTTTCGTCGCCCTTGTAATACGCGCTGGCCACGGTGGTGAGCTTGAACGCGCCAATGTTCCCAGTGCGCATCACGTGCGGCCCGGCGCACAGGTCCATGAAATCGCCGTTCTGAAAATACGAAATCATCTCGCCCTCGGGAATCTGCGCGATGAGGTCGAGCTTGAACTTGCTCGGGAGGCCGGGCCGCTCGGCGAGCGCGCCGAGGCGTCCGCTTTGCGCGTCCTTGATGGCCTCCTCGCGGGTGACGACGCGTTTCTCGAAAACGTGGTTGGCCTTGATTTCCTTTTTCATCTCGGCCTCGATCTTCTCGAAATCCTCGGGCGCGATGCGGTGCGAAAGCTCGGCGTCGTAATAGAAACCGTTTTCGACGGGCGGGCCGTAAGCCAGTTGGGCGTCCGGCCAGAGGCGCAAGAGCGCGGTGGCGAAGACGTGCGCGCAGGAATGGCGCAGGCGTTCGAGGTCGGTCATTTTGTGGCGCTCGTCGAGGGACTTGCGCTCGGGCTTGGGTTCGTTTTCGTTGGGCATAGCCGGATTAGTTCAAAGTTTAAGGTTTAAAGTTTAAAGTCAAGGCAGCGTTGGCGCGGCTTGGCAGCCTGTTCGGTGTCCACGCTTTAGCGTGTCCCCGCCCGGACAGCCTAAAGGCTGGACACCGAACGCTGGCGCCGTGGTTCAAAGTTATGGGTTTAACATTCAAAGTTGCATGGGATAAACAAAAACGCCTCGAACTGGCAAATCGAGGCGTTGGCGTTCACGTTTTGTTCGTGAACGCTAAAAAGTCGTCGTTGTGTTGCGGGCCAATGCCATGATTGAACCTTATACAATTTGGCGGCCTTTGGCAAATTCAAAAAGTGGCGGGTAATATTATTGATTAGACGGAAGGTGGTTAATCGGTAAAGTGCTGCCATGAAGTTGTGTGCCCAGCGGCTGGCTTCGGCGTCGAATAAGAGGGCGGTTCTTTATGTTTGTCCCACCGATCATTGAGCGGGAACTGCGCATCGCTTTGCGGGAACACGAGGCGGTGAAATCGCGTTTCCGCATCGCCGCCGGTGCGGCGGGGGTGGTCTGTTTATTTTTGGTTTTTGGCTTGCTGGCGCATTCATCTGCGTGGGGCAGCTCACTCCATCAATTGCTTTTCTATGGCGGGCTTTACCTGGCGATCCTCCCGCCGGCGCGGGTCAGCGCCGGATTGTTTTGCGAAGAGCGGCGCAATCAAACCCTGGAATTGCTTTACCTCGCGGGCCTTGGGTCGGGCGAATTGTTCCTTGGAAAATTGTTGGGCGGTGTGTTGATCGCCTCGGGGGACTTGCTCGCGCTGACTCCGTTTTTGGCGGTGCCGTTTTTGAGTGGCGGCGTTTCGCTGGATTTGTTTCTGGCGACGATTGGGTGTTTTCCGGTGCTGCTGCTGTTCACGGTTTCGATCGGAGTGCTGGCCTCGGTGATGTGCCGGGATGACGGCGCGGCGCTGGTTTGCTCGGTAATCCTGGGCGGCATTATTACCCTGGCGCTGCCGTTGCCATATTATCTGGGCACGACCATCACCCGTGTGCCGCCATTTTCGTCGGAGTGGCTTTGCCTGAGTCCGGCCTACGCGCCTTATCTCGTGGGGACGAATTTTGCGGGCGGCACACCGCATCTATTTTGGAAGACGGCGGGAGTAATCGTGTTGTGGTCACTGATTTGTTTGAGTGGCGCGGCGATGTTGCTCAGCCGGAATTGGCGGCAGGAGATCGTGCGAAACGCGCCGGACGGCTGGGTTGGAAAATGGTCGGCATGGCTCCATGGCTCGAAGGCGTGGCGGCTGGCGTTGCGCCGGGAAATACTGCCGCGCAACCCTTTTCAGTGGCTGGCGCAACAGGACCGGCGACCGGTGCTCCTGGCTTGGTCCCTGATGGCAGGAATCGTTGTGCTCTGGCTGCTGGGCTGGGCGTCGTGGCCGCGAGCGTGGCCCACACCGGTGAATTTTTACCTCACGGCGCTCCTGCTCTTCGCGGGCAGCGTCGGGATCATGACTTACGCGGCGGCGCGACGGATTGGGATTGAACGCCGCGAAGGTTCGTTGGAATTAATCCTGACGACACCCTTGGCGCCGCGTCAAATCCTTGAAGGCCAGTTGACGGCGTTGCGGGCGCAATTCCGTCCCGTCCGTTTTGCGCTGCTCGGCTTGTGCGGGCTGATGATGGCCGGAGGATTGCTGACGCGCTCCTGGACCGTGCGGACGATGATTTCCTATTGCCTGATCTGGTTTTGGTTTGCCGTCTGGAGTTTATTTATCATCCCCACGGAAAACGCAACGAAGGCCATGTGGGTGGCGCTGAATACGGGCCGGCCGACCTTTGCGGTTTTCCATCGTCCCCGATCCGGCGCGTGGTGGTGGATAGGCATGGCCATCAATTTGCAAAACTGTTGGTACGGGTTGACGCGGGCGGGCAGTTTTCCGAGCGGATCCACGGTGGAGCTCATCGTGGTTTCGCTGGTCTCATTCTGGTTCCTTACCATTGGCAGTTCCATGGCCTGGGTAGCCAGGGCGGCTGGCCAGAATTCCTGGGGCGGCCTGACGAGCCGCTTTGTAAACGAACTGCGACTCATCGCGCGCGAACCGCTGCCCGACCCCAAGGACCCGCGCTTCAAGAAATGGAATGTGAATGAAAGCATGCCGATGTCCGCCTACGTCAAATCCTATCCGGAGCGGAAGCAACCAGAATGGGGGCAACGCCTGGGCGGGCTGGCTGGCCGGCAATTGGGCCGGGGCTGGGCGCGTTGGCAGCGGCGGGGAAAGTCTTGACGGCTCCCAACGACAATGCGCCGGAACCGCCCCAGTCTCCCGAATCAGCCGTGGCGGCAATAATCGGTAAAAATGGCGCGCCCCCAATAGAGCCCGCGATCATTCCTGCATTCGTGTGATTGCCAAAAACATTGCTTGCAATTTGGGTGGGTTCCCTTATTTTTTTCAAACTTCGATCGGAAGCGAGCGTAGCTCAGCCTGGTAGAGCATCACGTTGCCAACGTGAGTGTCGAGGGTTCGAATCCCTTCGCTCGCTCCATTTTCTCACCCGCGACAGGTTGCGCCAAACCGCGACAAATACCAATATTTACAAGGCTTTTATCAGGGTTTTGCCCTTCGCCGTTTGCGCCAGCTTGCGTCACGTTTTGACGGTCTGCGCCTAAAATCTGTGCGCGTATTTGTGTATAGCCTAGCCGAGGGAGTCCCTTAATTGCGTCGTAAATAGGCAACCGCGTTTCATCCGTGTAAACTTTCGCTGTCAGCTTAATATCGCTGTGCCGCATCAGTTTCATGGCGAACCGCTGTGGAATGTTGTTCCGTTGCAGAAACGTCGCCCAGGTATAGCGCAGCGCGTGGAAATCGGCGTACCGTCCCGACTCGTCCCGATATGCGATCTGGTTACGCTCCGCATCCACTTTCAACCGTGACGCGCGGGGGATGCCATTTGGAAAGACCAAGTCACCCGACGCAAACCGGACTGGACGATATTCCTTCAACGCCTCGACCATTTCAGGCACGAGGCAAACTTGTTCTTCTGTCTTGTTCTTTGCAACGACCGCACGAACCACCACAAACGGCGCACCCGCATCAAGGTGCAGGTCAGCCCAGGTCAGTTGCCGGAGTTCTTCTTGCCGCAATCCCGTGCGTGCCGCCGTAAAATAGATGATGCCCCGAGGCCCCGACCCTTTCACGAGCTTTGAAAGTTCCTCATCGGAAAACGCACGACGGACGCGACGGCGCTGCCCGCGCTCATCTACTTTCGGAACGTGCTTGAGTGGATTGGTTTTAATTCTGCCGACGCGCTCCATCCAATTCAGGAAGGAGATCATGCCTTGCAGGTAATGGTTCAAAGTCCGCGCGGCATCTTTGCGTTGATTGCGCCATGCCGTGAACGAATCAGGCGTGATTTGAATTGGCACCGTCCAATGGCAATCATCCATTAACCGAACAATCCGCCCTTTGAGCAATTTTGCACCCCGGCCACCGCGCCCGCTCCGCGCACGACGCTCCAAATCCGCAACGTAATCTTCCAAATGCGCTTTCAAGGGCTTCTTAGCCGAATCTCGAATAACGCGCGGTTCAAGAATGCCCGCCGCTTCCCGCTCTTGTTCCTGGACAAACTCGCGAGCTTTCTTTTCCGCGACTTGCCTGTCAGTCACGCCGAGCGATTTCCAGCGGTCAACCGGCATGTCGCCGATGCGATAGCGCAGGTAATAGCATCGCGTTTCCTGCAATTTGCCCTCTTTCCGAAACCGACGTTTTTCAATTTGAAATATCATGACAGACCTCCTTGCATAATTTGCCGCACCTGGCTCATGCGAAACCGGACGCCGCCCAGTACCATGACCTTCGTGAGCCGACCAAGGTTCACGAGGCGGTCAATTGTGCGAGCGGAACACGCCAAGAGCGATGCAGCCTCTTTCTTACGCAGCAACTTTTCTTCCGTTGTGTTCGTTATGTTCTTATCCTGCATTGCGTTCGTCCTCCTCGTGGTCAACTGCCGCAGCCGCAGCGTCCCGTTCCGGCAGGCTTCTCGAATAAGCCCGATATATGGCGTTGTGATCTGCAATCACTCCATATTCTTTCAGCCAATCCGCGATTTCCCGAAACGAGAATCGCTTGTTATCCCGCAGCACTTTGATGGTTTGAATGTATTCCTCCAATAACTTGCGGTCAGGTTCTTTCATGGCCTCTTCCAGCAGGTATTCCGGCGGGGGGTTCTCCAATTGGACGACTTGAGCGCCGTCCGTTGGCTTGGGTTTGATGTTTTGCGCGGGCGGGATTGCCGCCTTTGCCCGTTTACCAGTCCGTTTTGTAATTTTCATGGCTAGAACATAAACGCACGAAACGAACGATGCAATCAAAAAGTGAGATTGAATGGAAATATTGAAGGAAAATGTTCTCCCCGTTCGCGTTCCCATGCTTGGCAACTCGCTTGCGAATCCCAGGCCAAGCCAGTTGCCAACCATGCGAACGCTCACCCCGATCTCAGCCTGGTCGTGTCAAATTTGCAACCAGCACTGCGCCCTTCACCCTCCGCAGAACTGGTTTCAAACTCGACACCACCAGGTTCATGTCGCGCGGGGTCACACCCTTGGACGGTTCACCGTTTTCGCCGCGAATCATCTTTTCGGTGTATCGGCGAGGACAGTGGCCGGTCTGAGGAAGTTGTAAGAACATCGGTTCCGTTTGCGATATTGAAGGTAGAGGCTGTTCAAGTGAACAAACCTAAAATGGGCGGCGGATGCTGCCAGCACTGTGGAACAGGCCTCATAAGAAAGAATAAGACCATGAAAATGTTGATCAAACTTGTTTTTGTCGCTGCTCTGTTGTTTTGCGGTTTAACAGCGGATGCTGGCTCAGTGCGCGGCTACTATCGCAGCAACGGCACTTACGTCGCTCCGTACTTCCGTTCCAACTATGGTTCAGTCGGCGGCGGGTACCAGCCTGCTTACATCTATCGAAACCCATACGCCGCGTATCCATCCGTGACTGTGCGCGGCTACACTCGAAACAACGGGACATTCGTAATGCCTTACGTCAGGACGCCTGCCAACGATACCGTAACGGACAATCTCAGCTATCGCGGCTACGGAACCGTCCGCGTTCCGCGTTACTGAGAGGTGCTTGCGCCCTGTCCATGGCGCCGCTAATTTACTCGTAATCGTCGAACAGGCAACTGCGCGATTGCAATCAAGTATGAATGAAAAACCTTATGATGGCTATCAGGTGGCTCTCACAGCGGACTTTGAAACGGCAGTTGAAGCAATTCTGAAGCAACATGCCGCTTTGATCTGCTGGAATGAACCGGGGGTGTCTCCCGTTACGCGGAGGGAGGATAACGGCACATGTTGTTTTGTTAGCACCGGGGATTTCCGATTTGTTGTGACTTGTGCGCATGTTTGGGAAGGCTTTCAGAATTACCTCATCAAGAATGGTAATGGCTGCCTGTGGGTCAGTTTGACCTTACACCCTGGGGCGAATGGCCCATCTATTCCATACCGAATCGCCAATCCAATATTGATTGACAAAAATGACGGTCTTGATCTGGCAACCTTTACGTTTGAAGGCATCGAAAAGCTCGAATCGTGGCGATTCTATCCTTATTTCCGTAATTCATCTCAGGCTATCTCCAAAGGCGAGGGAGTATTTTTCTTGGGCTATCCGGGCGACGAAGTAAGAAGAGCGACCGCCATTGGAGTATTAGGGTACACTCTCTTTAAGTTTACGGTACATGATGTCAGTCACCGTACATTTTTGTTGCACGACCCACCAGGAGCACGGCAATGGGTTGACGCTGGCGGAAATAGGCTCCCAATGCAAAGGATTCCAGGGGTGAGCGGATCTCCGGTATTGCGAGTGGCTCGTTCCAGCCATGGACTATTGAAGATAGACCTGGCCGGATTCGTATCTGGGCTTTTGTCCCCAGGCATCACAAATTCGGACTTGGAACCGGTTGGAATGGAGTCAAGCGGCTCGTACGAAATGTCGGATGGCGACATATTTATCACGCAAGCGCGGTTCCTTCAGCTTGACGGATCAATACAGGAACGGTTGGAAACGATGTAGGAAATTAGACCACTAGCGCAACAATGCGAACGCAATAATTCCCGCCAACGCTAGGGCGAGTGTCAACAAAAGGAACTTTTTACGATTTGCCACTTGTTGCTTTCGTTCATCCATAGTCCGCCGCATGGCCTCGCGCCTTTCCAATTTCTCGCGTTCACACCGCATCCGCTTTTCGTAGTGTTCGGGATAACGGTTGCGAACCTGCTCAAGAACCGCGTTTTGTCCGTTGTTCCCGATATTGGCTGCATCAGGAAGAGACTCTTTGGCGGCTCTGAGACGATCCTCCTCTGACAATAGTCGAGAATCAACCTCTGGACCAAGACTACCCTGCCTCAGATGCGAGAAGAACCATCCGCCTATTTGGAGCGAAGTAATAATTGGAAGCAAAAGTCTCACCAAACCCGCGTCACCGAGCATTTGCAGAAACTCGTCCTTCAATTTGGGACTCCTTGAAATGACCGTTTTTAGCGCAGACAGCCCACGCTGAATATAGACACCGACAGACCCGACTGAAATTCCGTGTTTTTCTGCAATTTGATTGTAGGAAAGCTGGTCAAAAAAGTGGTCACGCAGGACTATGCGATATTCCTTCTTAACCTTGCTGCCAAGCTCTGTCAACAGTTCCCCGAGCTCTTTGATAGTCAACTCATCCAACCCACTCGCGTCCGTCACCTCAACAACTTGAAGATTGTCGGCATCCACCAAAGCTTCCAAGCTTTCAACTTTGTTGCGCCCCCGTTTTGCAGCATACAGTTTTCTCAATTTGTCTGTGGCGATATTATGCGCAATTGCTGCCACCAAGGGCTTGAGTTCGTTTTCAGATTCTAGAGACTCGACCTTTCCGACGATCTCTGCGAGTGCTTCAATCGCAACGTCTTCGCATTCAGTGCGGAGTGTATCCCCAAGCCGAACTCGTGCCGCGTCGAAAGCCACCGGATAGGTGCGGCTAAATACCTCTTTCCAGGCATCGGGCTCACCTGCGACCAGTTTTTCCAGAAGCTGCATATCTAAGTCTTTACGATATTGGTAGAGGCAATGCCAGTTGGAAAGTACAGCGCCGACATTCACGCAAACACGCGAACACTCCGCCCCATGCCGTGAGCCAGGACAAACGAGGGCGATTCTCGCCAAAGCCATTGAGACTTTCGCGCCCGAAACCGGAACACAATAGATGCTTCGCTTGAGAGGTTCCGTCCCCAGGCGCGAAAGACGACCCACCCCCTTGGCTTTCACGTTTTTCGCAGGTATCCCCAATGGTTCTCAAAACGGCTCATTTGAATCTCCAGCTTCATCCGGCAAATCGTCGGCTGTATCACAATCGTCGCCGCAATCGTTGTCCGAGCGCTGCCCCGCAACACCGCAACTTTCGCCGAGTGTTTCATCGAACCGCCGCCACAAAGCCCGCGACACGTCGCCGAGCTTTTCTTTGCCACGGTCGTCCAGATACGCCGCTGGATTCAGGGCGTAATGCCCCAGCAGTTGCGTAGCCAGGCCGGATTCAAACGCCCCCTTGAGAAACCGGAACGGCATCGGAATCCACGCTAGTGAATCTTTGATGTAATAATTCCAGCGCGGTCCGAAATAATCCGCAAAATCGCCGTAGTCGCAAAAATTGAGCATCCCGGCGGCAATCTTCAATCGCGTCCTGTGAATCAGATTGCCAAGACTGTGAATCGAAAACTTACTGCCAATCGCCCGGTTGATTCCTTTCGAGAAGCGCACCAGCCGACAGCGTTTCCCGTCCTGGGTGGCATTGTAGGTTTTCACGAGGTAATCGCCCAGGTAAAGGCCGACCGCTTGCCCTGACTTTTTGACCGGCAGCAGTTCGACGCGCCCGAAACGGTATTTGCAGGCGGTTTCCCGCAGGACCCTCCATTCAGCCGCCAGAGCTTCACTCCGCAAATGTTTTCCCCGGCGCAGGCGGAACGGCAGCTTGTAATTGGACAGCGTTGCCATGTCCGTGCCCGTGCGAATGTCCTCTTTCGTTGCAACAACGACATGCAGATGCCAGACGCGATCCCGGTGCATTTCAAAGACGCAGACCCAATCCTCATAACGCTTCGCAACAATATTCGTGGAAAACGAATGCCAACGCTTTTGGACAAAGTCCCATTCTTTGGCTTGCTGGCGTAGCGCCCACGTCTCGTAAGAGCCTTTGCCGCTTCCAGGGACGCCAAAGGAGAGCGTAAGGAGGCCGACGCGCTCAATGCCATGCTTTCGCACCATCCATTCAACGGCCATGATCATTTTATGACGGGTTCTTTTCTGATTTGGTGTTAGCCCCACCCGCGAAGGAGGAGTGTATTTTTCTTTCTCAATGCAGTTATCACTATATTGACAAGGAAGGCCATCGGCGGGCGGCGCTGCGCGCCGCTCCGCCGACGGCCCTTCCACGTCCACCCTTGCGCCCGCATCCGCACAAGCAGCAGACACATTATCCTGGCGCAGCAACGGCTCCGACCTCGCCTCAAATTGGCTGGCAACGAAATCCATTGAAGCCCTCCTTACTTCGTTGCCGAGTCAACGATTGCGAGAATCGCCGACTGGAGTGCTTGAGGAAGTTTTTCCCACGCTGCGACTACCCGCGCCAGCTCAGGACTAGCTATGTCTGGCGTCTGTGCGCGTATTTGTGTATAGTCACCTGTCGAAACTGGCGAAACTAACGTGTTTTCAGCGGCTTGTGAATTTTGCTGCGAGAGTTCGAATCCCTTCGCTCGCTCCATTCTTTTTTTTTGGCTTTTCATAGATTCATTGGGGTTTCTCAAGGTTTTATCGGGATTTCCCGACGAATTCCGTCGACCACCAGGGTTTTGCACCAGTTTTGCACCACCGTTTCCCCGGGGGCGGGAAATAATCGGTCCGGTCTTCCTCTCGCAACTTAATTTTCCGCACCGCGCTCGCTCCTGCATCTGGCTGCGGACCTCACCAAAAATATTTGCTGCTTCGCAAATATTTCCAACCGGACAGATACACCCCAACCCATAAAACTATTTATGGAAAACGGTGTCCAAGATGATTCGGAGAACAGCCCTCCTGTCGCCACGGTGACAGTCGGGTCGGTCGTCATTCCCATATATTACGCGCCGGTGACGGTCCAGAAACCCAAATCCGCCGCGACCAACGAAGGTGAAGCTCTGCCCGCTGAAACCAAAACCTACGACTCTTTCATCTTCTCGTATTATGAAGGAACGGAGCGCCAGAAGCGGCGGCGCAATACCTTGGAAAAAGCCAAGGGTCATGCCAAAGAAGTCGCCACGCGCCTGAACAAAGATGGAGCCCGAGCGGAATACATGACAGAACGTGACCGTCGCATTTACGTCATGGCCAGGCGCGCCGTCACACCGCTGAAACTAGAAGTGGACGAGGCCTGCCGCCGTTACGCCGAACTCCAAACCCGACTTAAACATGGCACTTTGGAGCAGGCCGTGGATTTCATGAACGACCACGGCCAGCGGGTTCGTCACGGCGTCACCTCGCTGGAGATTTACGAGGAATACCTTGTCCACTTGGAGAAGCGGGGGGTGGGCGATTATTACCTGCGCGACGTTAAACGGTATGTTGGCGGATTTGTGAAGAAATTTCCCGGAGTGTTTAGTCGAAACCAAACCACGGATATCGATGGCTTTCTCGCTGGCCTGGGCGGGAAATCTCGCAATAAAAACAACCACCGGGACGCCATCATTTCATTTTTCAAGTTTGCACAAGAAAAGGGATTTCTTCCTTATGGCATGCCCCATGCGGCGCTCGCCACGACGGAATTCTTCGCTGCGCGCCAGAAAATCACTATGGAGACCGAAGCCCTCGCCCTGCTCGAACCAAACGACATTTACACCCCGGAGGAAGGTCGAAAATTGCTCGCCGTCAAGAGTGAGCCGCTACTGCTGCCGTCCGTCGAAATCAAAATGTTGTCCGGCGTCAGGACCGAAGAAATAACGCGATTGTGGTGGGTCATGGTGGCCGAAGAGGAGGAGTTAATCCGGATTCCAGACGCGGTGGGGAAAATGGATGCGCGCCGCGTGCCGATCCTGCCAGTTCTTGGCCGACGTCTGCAGGCCATCGACCCTGAAGTCAAACATGATCGCGTCTGCGTCGATTGGAGTTCGGCTAACTCCCTTTATCATGCATGGCAGCGCCTCTGCAAAAAAGCCGGCGTTCCTTACCGCCGGAACGCATTCCGCAACAGCTATTTTACCTACCGGCTCGTCATTTTGGGAAACGACAAAATCAAAGAGGTCGCCGAGGAGGGTGGCACCTCCGTCGCGATGCTGAAAAAGAATTATCTTTCGCGGGCACCCGTTTCGCGCGCTCAGGCTGAGGAGTGGTTCGCGCTATGACCCTGGTCATTCCAGCACAGATCGAGGGGCATGATTCCATCAATCCCATGCCCGAGCTGCGAGCTCCGCACGAACGGGAAATGAATTTGCTTGTATGTGACCACGGGCGTTCCAGAAAGCCTTACCATGTTAATATGGAAGAAGCTGAAAAATCGAATACGGCATCAGTCGTGCGGGTTTGCAAGCGCGCCCTCGCGGATCACTACGCCCTCGCGGATCACTACGCCGTCGCGGATCACTACGCCGTCGCGGATCACTACGCCGTCGCGGATCACTACGCCGTCGGGATGCGCACGCTGGAGAATTGGCAGTCCGAACACATAATTGTTGGCCAGTTGGAAAAGGGGAAATGGACATTCGACATGGAGGAATGCGATCGCCGACTTTTTCTCCATAAAAACCCGGTCAAAAAGGCCAATAAACAAACAATTTCCGACAATGGCTCGGTCGAGAAAGTCAAAGACAGGCAACAATCGCCCGACAGGTGCGGAGCTGGCACCTCGACGGGCAGAAAGGAAATCCATGGAACCAAATAATAATTCGTTCAGGAAGTATACCGACAAGGCAGGAATCGCAGCCCACTACGACGTGTGCCCGCGCACGATCAACGAATGGATGCGCTTGGGGCTGTTGGTCTTTTTCAAAATCAAGAGAGTCGTGCGGTTCGACATCGCTGCATGCGACGAATCCATGCGCGCGAACGGATACTGACCATGAACAGCGAAAACAACAGGACACAGCAAAGCCGAGCCGGCCGCGGGAGGGAGAATCGTGATAATTCTCCCTGCGACAGGTCGGCCCTTTTTCTCTTGGGCAACTTTGAAAGCGATTGAAGAAAATGAACAAATCGGAATCAGCAATTGAAATCAAGGCACCGGCTGCGCCATCACCCTCGGACGATCATGCGGGACTCGGAACGAGATACATGCGCGGGGAGATCGATCGGAATTCTGCCATTCTGGAATTGGCGGCGTCATTTCCCACGCTGAAATGGCAGCTGATGGGGATGAATTCCAAGAACTGGGACATCAACCGTTTCATGTCGAATCTCGGTGTGCTTTGTTCCGGCGAAAGGCACGCCAAGCTGTTCGTCGCCTCGGTCTGGGACAGCGAATGGCCGGCGGATCATGGGATGGAGTTCAGAGTGGTCGATGCCATTTCGGTTTGGGACGTGGCACACCGTGCGTCTTTTCTCCAGTGGTGTCACGACCCTTTTTGGCCATGAAGAACACCAACTCATGAGTCGCCGTGGGGCAACCGTGTCATGGTTTGGAAAGCTCGTCCTTCAACAGCCTTCGGAGTTCTGGTTTGAGCAACGCGATCCTGACAAATTGTGGCCGCAGTCGAGCGTCGGCTCCGTCAACGAAGAATTGAGCCATGAAATGGCCAGTTGGCAGGGTAGTGCTCTGAATTTGCAAATTCTGGCCCGGGCCGACGGTGTGCCGTGCTCCATTCTGCAGAGGGAAATCCGCAGACAATACTTTGGCAAAAACTTCAATACCTGCCATCCGTCGGTACAATTCATCCAGATCAGCCGGGCGGTTGTCGTGCTCTGCCAGATCGAAGATAAGCTGATCCATGTCCCGCCGGTCGGGCTCTGATTTTCCGAAGATGTTGTGCAAGAATTTCATGTCGGACGTGATCAGGCGCAGGGCTCATTGTTTGGACTCGGTCAATTCAACACGATGCCCGTCTGGATCGACAACCACGGCACGGCGGCCGCATTCTGAGTCCCTGGGTGGCGATACGATCGCTCCAAGCTGATCCGCCAAGGCGGCAATCACCATATAACTCGAAAACGCCGCCGGGCAGCTCGGCCGCAAAATGCTCGGCAACTGTGCCGTGCCGATGCTTCGTAAATAGCAGACCCAGCCGAGTGTAAAAAGCTGCGGCGCGCGCAATATCGGGTGAGCGCAACACCACAAGATTCAGAGTGGTTTTG
>Ga0182013_10000746_pt1 | contig 45146 bp, 44 predicted proteins | sample 612S2MmetaG_FD_120487 | JGI IMG/M metagenome (GOLD analysis project Ga0182013, IMG submission 120487) | Permafrost microbial communities from Stordalen Mire, Sweden - 612S2M metaG | ecosystem: Environmental > Terrestrial > Soil > Wetlands > Permafrost | place: Sweden: Stordalen | collected... | reverse complement strand
GAGCAGGCTGAGATTCATCGCATCTTTGTTGCGCTCACGCGGCAGGTGGGCACTTACGCCACCGGTCTCACTGATGGTGCGCGGGTACTCGCTCTCGTTGATACGATGCAGGCCCGCGCCCGGTTCGCGCGCGATTACGATTGCGTCGCTCCCGTCATTACGCCTGACAGGCTTGATCTTGACGCCGCCCGTCATCCGCTGCTCGAAAAGCGCCTTCGTGCTAGCGGCGCGCGCCCCAACACAGCCGTTGTTCCGCTAGCGCTCGAGCTCAACGCCAAACACCGCCAGCTCATCATCAGCGGCCCCAATACCGGCGGCAAGACGGTAACTCTCAAAACCACTGCGCTGCTTGCCATGATGGCGCAAGCCGGCATACCCGTGCCAGCCACGGCTGCGAGCTTCCCTGTCTTTACGGGATTTCTCGCGGACATCGGCGACGCGCAGTCGATCGAGGCCGCGCTCTCAACGTTTTCAGCGCATATTACGAATCTGGACCGGCTCTCGCGGCTGGCCGGGCCGGAGTCTCTTGTGCTGCTCGATGAGCTGGGTTCTTCGACCGATCCCGAAGAAGGATCGGCACTGGCCGTGGCGATTGCGTCGTACTTTCTCGCGGCCGGTGCGTGGTCGCTCATCTCCACGCACCATACCTCGCTCAAGGTGTATGCCGCGAACACAACCGGCGTGCTCAATGCGGCCGCAGGCGTGGATGAGATGACCCTGGCTCCGAATTACCACCTCCGCCTTGGCGTGCCGGGTGCTTCTGCCGGCATTCAAACCGCGGAACGCCTGGGCCTGAATGCGGAGATTGTTGCCGCAGCACGCCAGCGGCTGGGCTCGCAGCAGGTGGACATCGCGCGCTTCCTCGATCGCCTGCACAACGAAGTCACACAACTTGAGGCCGAACGCAAAGCTGCACGTGAGCAGCAGTACGGGCTCAACCAGGAGCGTGCCCGGTTGGCCCGCGAGGGCGATGTGGAATTGCGCAACCGGACGCGCGAGCTCGAAGGGAAGCTGGCTTCGCTGCTCAAGGAGTTTGAGTTCCAGATGCGCGAGAACGTCCGTGCCATTGAAGATCGCGCCGCTCAGCAGAAGCTCTCAAAAGAAGCAGAACGCCGCATTCAGCGCCTGCGCCGTGAGTTTCAGGAGAGCTTCAACCAGACTGTCGTCGCCCACCGCACCGGCGCCGACCAGGGCGACGCCAATGCGCAGCCGCACCTGCTCAAGCACGTTGCTCCAGGCGACCAGGTGCGCATCAAGACCATGAACAAGATCGCGATTGTGCAGCGCGAGATTGAAAAGGACCTGTTCGAGGTCGCGCTCGGCCCGATCAAAATGCGCGTCAAGCGCGACGACCTCTGCGAGGCGCAGCCCTTTGGTCAAGGTTTAGAGGCCGCGAAGAAGGCCGATCCACTCGCCGCCGCACGAAAGCAAAAGAATGTCCACGTAACGGTGAGCAGTGACTCCACCGACGACATGCGCATGGAGATCAACCTGATCGGCCGCACAGTGGATGAAGCGACGGGCGAGCTGGAGAAATATCTGGACCGCGCTTTTCTGGCGGGCTTGCCGCGCATCCGCGTGATTCATGGGCATGGCGCCGGCATTCTCCGCCGCGGGGTGCGCGAGTTCCTCAAGGGCCATCCCCACGTGGCCACATTCGCCGAAGCTCCACAAAACGAGGGGGGGCAAGGGGCGACGCTAGTGGAGTTAAGGCAGTAATAAGAATTCGTGGTTTATCATTGCTTGCAAATGACATTCCATCCTGTGCGCTCGCGGATTCTCGCCGCACTGATCGTATTGTCCTGTGCGCGTTCCGGCGCACAGGCCGCTCCACCAGAGAACGACCTGATTCATGCCGCAGGTTGGGGCGATCTGGCGCGCATCAAGGCACTGCTTGCTGCAAAGGCCGATGTCAATGCGACTGCGGGCAACGGCATGACGGCGTTGATTGCGGCATCGGTCGGTGGATACGAGCAGATTGTGCGAGCGTTGATCGGGGCCAGCGCTGACGTAGATGCCAAGAATAGCGAAGGCATCACGGCCCTGATGGCGGCTTCGCAGTTTGGCCATCTCGATGCCGTGCGGGACCTGATCAACGCACATGCAGACGTGAACATCAAAAACAGCGAGGGCGACTCGGCCCTGGTGTTCGCATCGGGCATGGGCCATTTGGATGTGCTGAGAGTCTTGATCGAGATCAAGGCCGATGTGAATGCCAAAGACGTGCACGGCAACACCGCTTTGATGGACGTAGTGGATCGAGGCCAACAGCCGGCTCTTCGCGCGTTAATCGACGCCGGAGCCGACGTCAACGCGCAGAATAACGACGGGGTTTCGGCACTAATGCTGGCGGCCCAGGATAATCACCTGGAGGCATTGAAAGCGCTGCTCGCAGCGGGTGCTGACGCGAACCTCAAAGATAAGGACGACACCACCGCATTGCTGGCTGCGTCGATTGGCAGCCACGCAGGATTTGAAATCGTGCAGAGCCTGATTGACGCCAAGGCCGACGTGAATGCGCGGGATCGAAATGGCGAATCGCCTTTGACACTGGAGGCTCTGAATGGCCCCGTGGAAACTGTGCGCGCGCTGATCGCCGCCAAGGCAGACGTGAACAACCGGAACAATGCCGGTATGAGCGCTTTGATGGCGCCCGCATTTACTGGCCGGCGCGACGTGATGCGGCCGTTAATCACTTTCGGATCCGACGTCAATGCCCGAGATACCGCCGGTACGACGGTGCTCATCTTTGCGGCGCAGGAGTGCAACCCTGAAGGCCTGCGACTCCTGATCGCGGCAGGTGCCGATGTAAATGCCAAGGCGACCAATGCCGGAGCGCCGACCGCCGATGGAGATGCCACGCCTCTGATGGTGGCCTCCAAAGGCGGTTCGTTTGAGGCGGTGCGGGTTCTGCTCGACGCGAAGGCCGATGTCAATGCCAAAACATCGACGGGAGTCACAGCGTTGATACTGGCGGCGAAGGCAAGCCATGCGGATGTCGTGAAGGCCCTACTCGACGCCAAAGCCGACGTGAACGCTATAACAACGGACGGTAAAACTGCGTTGGCGGCGGCCGGCGAACACGCGGATTTGAAGGCTCTCCTGGTGCAGGCAGGCGCCACGCGATAACAACCCTGGCCGCAATTCAAACCGAGATCGGCAGAACTCGAGGCGCGGCAGAAGAGACAATTCAATGACATCTCTGTAACAAGGGAAGCGTCGCCATCCGTTATGATCGCAAATAGCTTTTGGGGGAGGTCCCGATGCGCAAATTCAGCTTGATTCTGATGCTTTGCCTGGCGTGCGCCAGCCTGTTTGCCGAACCGAAGTCCATTTACGACTTCACCATCAAGTCCATCGACGGGCAGCAGGTGAGCCTGGGGAGCTACAGCGGCAAGGTCGTTCTGCTGGTGAACGTGGCCAGCAAGTGCGGATTTACCCCGCAATACGCGGGTCTCGAAAAGCTCTACGAAAAGTACAAAGACCGCGGCCTGGTGATTGTGGGCATTCCTGCCAACAACTTCGCGCAGCAGGAGCCGGGCACGGACGAGGAGATCAAGAAGTTCTGCAGCAGCAAGTACATGGTGACTTTCCCGATGATGGCGAAGGTGTCGGTGCTGGGCGATGACCAGACGCCGCTCTACACCTTCCTGACCGGCAAGTCGACCGACCCGCAATTCGGCGGCGACATCAAGTGGAACTTCACCAAGTTTCTCTTCGACCGCAGCGGCAAGCCGGTGGCGCGGTTCGAGCCCGCTACGACCCCCGACTCCCCGGAAGTTGCCGCCGCTGTTGAAGCCGCGCTCGGGAAGTAGCAGCCAGTCCGTAATTACATCGAGCCAGAAACCGGGGCCGCACTGCCGTCATGGCAGAGAATGGAAGCCACAGCCTTGGTTCCTTTCTTGCGGCCTTCGCTGCCTGAGCTGGCCATCGGCGCGCCTTTCATTTCATGCAGCAGTTTCACCAACCGCTCAAATCCCTGTTCCCGCGCGGTCTTATTGCCAGGAACGGTGTTGGCCGGATCTTCACCCGCGCGCATGAAACCATGGCCGGCGCCATCGTAGGTGATCGGGTCATAGGTTTTTCCAGCCGCCTTCATGGCCGCGGTCGTTGCCGGTACGGTGGCCCCGATGCGAGCGTCGTTTCCGGCGTAGAAGCCGTAGACCGGCGCCGTGATGGTGGAAACATCCGCGGGCCCAGGACCGTAGAACACGAATGCCGCCGATAGATCCTTGGTGCGATGGGCCGCGAAGGCGAAGGACTTGCCACCACCCCAGCAGAAGCCGGCAACGGCGATCTTTCCATCGGCCGCCGGAAGCTTCTTGCCGTAGTCGGCAGCCGCATCCAGGTCGGCATTCACGACGTCGGGATCGAGCCCCGATACGGCCTTGATGGCGGCATCCTGCGCTGGAAACTCGCTCGATCCACCGCCGTTCGGGCCGAGCCCGCTCAGCAGGTCGGGCGCAATCACAATAAAGCCCTGACCGGCCAACTCGTCTGCCATCTCCTTGGCCCAGTCCGTGAGCCCGAAGATTTCGTGGATGAGCACAACCACTGGCGCCTTCCCCTTGACTTCGGGATACACGACCAGTGCCTGCAGGCTGCGGGTGCCGTGGTGCAGCGTGACAAATTCCCGATGGCGCGACGAAGCCTCCAGCCTTGTCTTGGCCCAGTCCTGTGCGTGAAGAGAAACGGCCAATGGAAGCGCAATCAGAAGTGCTGCGACCAGCGAGGTGCGGGGAAACCACGTCAATTTCATGGCGACAAGTCTAGCCTCGATCAAGATCAGGCCGCAAGAGTTCTTTCTTGAATTTGTCGCCGTTTCAAAACGGTGGTCCTGAAGAATTGAGCGCAGCTGCCATAAAGAAGGGGCCGCAGGCTTATAGCCACGGCCCCTGTGAAATGGCGCGTTCGCGCGTCGGGTGCTTGGTCCTTGCGCTTTTTTCTGGCCCAAGCGGAAAGGCTACCAAGCCATTGCGAGCGAACAGCGAGCGTCTGCCCCACCGCAGGTGGTTAGGCCATGGCTTCGCGGCCCATCGGCTCGAAGTGAAGCTGGTTCGAGTTGCGATCCACGTCGATGCGTACGTGCGATCCGTGCAGGATTTCGCCGTTGAGAATCTTGATCGCCAGCGGGTCTTGCACCATCCTCTGTAAAGCGCGCTTCAACGGCCGCGCACCATAGGCCGCGTCGGAACCAGCCGCGAGAATCAGTTGCCGCGCCGGCCCGGTCAGTTCAATCGAAATCTGCCGGCTTTCGAGCAGCTTCTCCACCTCTTGCAGACGGAGATCGAGGATCTGGCTCATCTGCGCGTTCCCGAGGGTTCGGAAGATCACGATGTCATCCACACGATTCAGGAACTCGGGCCGGAAATGCTCGCGCAGGACACGCATGACCGACTCGCGTGCCATGTCGTAGTCATGCTCGGTCTTCAGCGCATCGCCCACAAGCATCGCCGCGCCCAGGTTCGACGTCATGATGAGAACTGTGTTCTTGAAGTCGACCGTGCGCCCTTTGGCGTCGGTCAGACGCCCATCGTCCATCACCTGCAACAGAATGTTGAACACATCCGGATGCGCCTTCTCGATTTCGTCGAAAAGAATCACCGCGTAGGGACGCCTGCGAATGGCTTCAGTCAACTGGCCGCCCTCGTCATAGCCCACGTATCCCGGGGGCGCGCCAATCAAGCGAGCCACGGCGTGCTTTTCCATGTATTCGCTCATATCGATGCGCACCATGGCCTGTTCGTCATCGAACAAGAACTCCGCGAGAGCGCGCGCGGTTTCCGTTTTACCCACGCCCGTCGGTCCAAGAAAAATAAAAGAGCCAATCGGCCGCTTGGGATCGCTTAACCCGGCGCGCGAACGCCGGATCGCATTGGCCACCACGGTCAGCGCCGTATCCTGCCCGACCACACGTTCCTGCAACCGTGTTTCCATCGCGACGAGTTTTTTCACTTCGCCTTCGAGCATGCGCGAAACAGGAATGCCCGTCCACTTGCTCACAATGCGGGCAATGTCTTCCTCGTCCACTTCTTCTTTCAGCATGCGGGCAACGCCGGTCTTGCCGTCCTGCGCTGCGTCCAACTGCTTCAGCTCTGCTTCGAGCTTCGGCAAATCGCCGTACTGTATCTGCGCCGCGCGCTCCAGTTGGCCTTTGCGCGTCTGCTCCTCGGCTTCAAAGCGCAGAGCTTCAATCTTCTTCTTCAAGCCGCTGATGCGGGTAATGGCTTCGCGTTCACGCGTCCAGCGCGCGCGCAGCGCTGTGATCTGCTCGGTCAGCGTCGCGACCTCGCGTTCCACTTCGGTGCGGCGGCCCACGCTGTTCGAGTCCGTTTCGCGCTTAAGCGCTTCGCGTTCAATCTCGAGCGAGGTCTTCGCGCGCTCCAACTGATCGATTTCCGTCGGTACGGAACCGATCTGGATGGCCAGCGACGCCGCAGCTTCGTCAACCAGGTCGATTGCCTTGTCGGGCAGAAAGCGATCGTTGATGTAACGATGCGACAGGACGGCTGCGGAAACAATCGCCGCATCCTTGATGCGCACGTTATGGTGGGCCTCGTAGCGGTCTTTCAATCCGCGCAGAATTGCAATCGTGTCTTCAACGTTGGGTTCGCCCACATACACAATCTGGAAGCGACGTTCGAGAGCTGCGTCTTTCTCAATGTATTTGCGGTACTCATTCAGCGTGGTTGCGCCAATGGCCCGCAGTTCGCCGCGTGCCAACGCCGGCTTGAGCATGTTGCTGGCATCAATCGCGCCTTCGGCCGCTCCGGCACCAACGAGAGTGTGCAGCTCGTCGATGAAGAGGACGATCTCGCCGTTCGATTCTTCGATTTCTTTAAGCACGGCTTTGAGCCTGTCTTCGAATTCGCCGCGATACTTGGCGCCGGCGAGCATCGATCCCAGGTCGAGCGAAATCACGCGTTTGTCGCGCAGGCTCTCTGGCACGTCGCCAGAGACGATACGCCGCGCGAGGCCCTCCACAATGGCGGTCTTGCCCACGCCGGGCTCGCCAATCAGTACGGGATTATTCTTGGTGCGGCGGCTCAATACCTGGATCACGCGGCGAATTTCTTCGTCACGCCCGATCACAGGGTCGAGCTTGCCACGCCGCGCCAAATCGGTGAGGTCTTTCGCATACTTCTCCAGCGCTTGAAATTTGCCTTCGGGATTCTGGTCGGTCACGCGCTGCGAACCGCGCACCGCAGTCAAGGCCTTAAGGATGGCTTCATGGGTCGCACCGAGGGCCACCAGCGCGTCGCGCGCGGCATCACCCTTCGCATGGGCTACGCCAAGCAGCAGGTGCTCGGTTGAGACGTACTCGTCTTTGAAATTGGCGGCCTCACGGAATGCCTGTTCCAGCGCCTTGTTGAGCGCCTGGCTCAGGCCGGGCTGGCTTGTGGAACCTGAAACACGAGGCAGTTTCTCCTCGATCTGGTGCAAGTCGCTCTCCAGCCGCTCGGTCGGCACGCCAATCTTGTCGAGGACGGAAGGGATGACACCCTCGCGATCCTCAATGAGCGCCAGCAACAGGTGTGCGGGCTGAACTTCGGGGTTGCCCAACTCCGCGGCGCGCACCTGCGCCTGCTGCATTGCCTGCTGCGACTTCACCGTAAATTTGTCCCAACGAATTGCCATAAAGCAGCTCCCAGCTTTTAGCTCTCAGCTTCCAGCGTTTTCTCGCCAGCCGTCAACACCGAGGTTCTTCATTCCGATTGATTGTCCACCACGCTACGTGTTTCATAAAACAAGCGCCGAAGGGCGAAGACAAGCCACCCTCCGGCGTCATTGAAGCCTTTACCTGCCGCTGGTTAGCTGAAAGCTAAGAGCTGACAGCTGGCAAGCGGCTCTTACCGCACTCCCGCGAGCTCCGGTTCTTCCACCTTCTTGCCGGCTTCCACTTTCTTCGCACCCTCGACATTGATCTTGATCTGCCGTGGCCGCGCTTCAGCCTTCTTGCTCAATTCGAATTTCAGTACGCCTGCCGTGTACGTGGCCTGCACAGTCTCCGCGTTCACCGTCGCGGGCAGCGTAAAGGCGCGGAAGAAGCTGCCGTAGCGGCGCTCGATCCGATGGAAGTTCTGCTCCTTCTCTTCGGCTTCGAACTTGCGCTCGCCCTTGACGGTGAGCGTGTTGTTTTCCACGCGAATATCCAGGTCCTTCTCTTCGATGCCAGGAACTTCGAGCTTCAACACGATCTTCGTGGTGTCTTCATAAATATCGACTGCGGGCGCAAAAGTGGCAGTCGTCCCTGCTTCTGCCCCTTCATTCAGGTCGCGGAAGAGTGAGTTCACGCGGTTCTGCAAGGAGACAACTTCGCGAAACGGGTCCCAACGATTGATTTGCATAATGATCATCCTCCAGATGTTTTTCGATGAATGGGCCGGGAGCCTGACTCCTGGCCGCTCAACTCATCTGATGAAACTATAGCACAATAGATGCATAAAATATTAGTGTTATACGCTCATATTTTTAAACATAACGTAAGCTTCGCAGAATCAATCAGTTGGTTTCAGGGTAGACATCCCATGGAAACACCCTGATGAGAGAAAAGCATTGCAAGCCCTCCGTTTAGCCATTGCCACGGTTCCTGACCATCAAGGTCAACGACCTTCCAGCAACGTGCCCCTACAATGATCAGGATGCTTCAACTCCCCGCGACCCTGGACTGGCACTGGCTGTGGCTCGCTGTTGCCGCTTTTCTTGCCGGCGTGCTCAACGCTGTGGCCGGCGGCGGCAGCTTTCTGCTCTTTCCCGCCATGCTCGGCATGAAGATGCTTCCGGTGCAGGCCAACGCCACCAACACCGTGGCGCTCTGGCCCGGGCAGTTCACGTCGGTCGCCGCCTATCGCGAAGACATCCGCAGGAATCGCCGCCTTGCCTGGCCCATGGGCATCGCCGGACTGATCGGTGGAACCATCGGCGCGCTGGTTCTCCTGAATACGCCGCAGAAGACCTTTCTTCATCTCGTTCCCTGGCTCCTGCTGGTCTCCGCACTGATCTTCGCCGCCAGTGGACCGATTGCAAGGCGGCTGGCACGGCGTCGCGTCAGCTCCGATCCAGTCAGCCAGCCGCCTCGCCTGTTGCCTGTCTTTCTCTCCACCATCTTCGTTTGCTTTTACATTGGCTATTTCGGCGCGGGCGCCGGGTTCCTGCTCATAACGGCTCTTTCTCTTTTCGGATTTCAGGACTTGAACGAGATCAATGCACTCAAAGTAGTCTCCACCACCATGGCCAATGGGGTCGCGTTTCTGATCTTCGTGGTCAGCAAGCAAGTGGAGTGGCACTACTGCCTGCTTGCCATGATCACTTGCGCCATCGGCGGTTACTCGTCCGCGCGTCTGGCCCGCAGAATTCCACAGCCGGTTCTGCGCGGCACCGTCGTCGCCATCGGCCTGGGTATGGCCGCCTGGTTCTTCTGGCGCACTCCGTAAAGAGAGGGATCAGGGATCAGGGTGTCAGAAAATCCAGCCTCATCACGATTCACTGACCACTCTCCACTGATCCCTGGTCAGCACCCGTGACCCCTGTAAACTGTTCTTATGAGCCATGAAGGCATACGCTTCGTTGACAAGGAACACGCTGTCCGCGAGACGGAAGAAAATCGGGCCTTGCCGCGCATTGCCATCACGCCCGATAAGGTGCGCGTGCTGCTGACCGAGGGCAAAGGCCTGGAGATCGACTGGCAAGATGGGCATCGCAGTGCGTGGACATTTGCCTGGCTGCGGGACGCCTGCCCCTGCGCAACGTGCAATGAAGAGCGCGCCAACGCCGGGCGCAAGCCGGGCCAGCCCAAGCCCAAAGCGGCGAACCTGCTGCCGATGTACACGCCGCCCCCCAAGCCGGCCAGCGCGCACGCGGTGGGGCGTTACGCGCTCCAGTTCAACTGGGAAGACGGGCACAGCGCAGGCATCTACTCATGGGAATATCTGCGCCGGGTATGCCAGTGCCGCGAGTGCACCTTCGCCGCAGAGAAAACCGCGGGCACGCCTAACTGATCAACGGATCTGCGATGCGCGCCATCGCGGAAATTGCCTTAATGCATCATTTGTTAGCGGGTGTTTCAGCGCGCGGCGACGGTCTGCACGACGGCGGGTACGACGACGCGCAGGATTTCGGGCACAACCAGATAGACAAGGTAGGCCGTGAAGAGCCCAATCGGCAGCGAGAGGGCCACGAGGGCAAGTGTCCGAGGTTGAGTTTGCGTGGGCTTCATGACGTCGCCTCCTGTAGAACTCTTCTACGCGCCGGGGGCCGCGGTGGTTCCAGCAATTGAATTCAATTTGCGGACCTTGGTCATGCGCCGGAGTCGATCAGGCTTTTCGCAAGGGCCACGGCATTCCGAGCAGTGTCGGCCACGAGAAGCAGGTTGCGGTTTTTGGACTTAAGAAAGCCGGCCGCCACCGCCGTGTCGAGGAAGGTCAGCAGCCCATTCCAATAGCCGATTGTGTTGATAAGAATGCAGGGCTTGGCGTGGAGCGCGAGCTGCGCCCAAGTCACCGCTTCCAGCAGTTCCTCGAGTGTGCCGTAGCCGCCCGGCAAAATCAGAAACGCGTCGGCCAGCTCGGCCATGCGGGCCTTGCGCTGGTGCATGGTGGAGACAAGTTCCAGACGCGACAGGCGCGCGTGGGCAATCTCTTTCCCGGCGAGCACATCGGGGAGAACGCCGATCACCTCCGCGCCTCCGACGAGAGCGGCATCGGCGACCGCGCCCATCAGGCCAATGCTTGCTCCGCCGTAGACAAGGCCCATGCCGGCTGCGGCGATGGCTTGGCCGAGTGCGGCAGCTTCCAAAAGGAAAGCCGGGTCATTGCCGTCCGCTGACCCGCAGTAAACAGCAACGCGGCGTGGAGATTCACTGGGTGGCGTCATCGTGGTTCAAGAATAGCGGGCTTCGCCTCTGGCTAGCCTCGCTCAAGATAATCTCGCGGGTTGAGTATCGCGATACCACGAAAAGGATGGAGTGTAAGCAAGTCTTCGTCGCCGGTGATGATTACTTCGGCTTGGCCATGCGCTGCGACTTCAAGGAATTTATCGTCTCTTGGGTCCCGGCAGACGCGCACCGGGCTTGATATTTTGATGTTCATGCAAAGACGTGCATACTCGTCGATAATCGCTTCGCGAAGAGCACGACGCACGATGGAATCGAATTTATCGCGCATTAGGACTGCGCGAAGCTCGCCCACCGTTTCATCGGAAGCAAGCAGAGTTCCATCGACGCGGGCCCGCAACAGTGCGCGATGCGGGACCGATCCAGTACGAAGAAGCGCACTCACGAGCACATTGGTATCGAAGACCAACCTTCGGGGTTGGTTCATGGCTCAGCAAGCAGGCTTTGCAACTTCTCTTCAGTCAATCCATTTGATTCTGCCTCGGCGGAGGCAAGAGCCGACACGCGATCGAATTCCCGCCAGCGCTCTTTGATCATTTTTTCGTACTCTTCCGCCGAAACCAGCACGGCCACATCCCGATCGTGGCGACGGATGTGGACCGGTTCGCGCTGCGATTGGTCGAGCATAGCGGCAAAATTCTGTTTGGCGTGCGTGGCGGAGACCGTCGGCATGACCCCATGCTATCAAAAATAGACAAATTGTACAATTTAGACAAAATGTTCAATTTATCTATTTTCCCCAAGACCGACGAACCGATACTTGGCCTAAGTCGCAGTAAACGTTTGGGCTGGGCGAAGGCCGATGGGTGAGACTTAGGCGGCTGAAGGGGTTTCCTCGGCGATGACGGCGGGCTCGCCTGCGGCGGAAGGCGTTAGCAGCGGCCATCCCTTGCGGAGCACGAACTCCAGCCATGCACCCGCGAACTGCGAGGTGAGAACGGCGACGATGACCAGGGTGGTGTAGAAGGTGGGGCTGATGATGCCGGCTTCGAAAGCCACGCTGGCGAGAACGATGCCCGGTCCACCGCGTGCGTTCGTTGTAATCGCCAGGTTGATGAGGTCCAGGCCACGGAATCCCGCGCAGCGCCCGGCCAGGGATACCGAGAGAATCTTGATCGCGCAGCTTCCGAGCAGGAATGCCCCAATCATTCCCCACGAGAAGCCACGGATCAGGTCGAGTTTCAGCCCGACCAGCGCGAAGTAGACGGGAATGAAAACGGCGAAGGCCACTTTGCCAATGGCATCGAGCGAGTCGGCGAAGATGCGCCGCTTCTTATGAATGACCGCGAATCCGGCAAGGAAGGCGGCGAACACAAGGCTCACATCGAGCGCCCCGGCGATGGCGCAATAGGCCAGTAGCACCGCAATCGCATAGCCTGCAGGCGAGTGCTTGGCGAGCACATTGAAGCGCGCCTTATTGATGCGTTTGATGATGCGCGGGACGATGGTCAGGCCAAGAACGAAAAAGGCGACCGTGGCCGTGAGGTGGTACGACATGGCGCGCGGGTTGAGCGCGGCTTTTCCGGCGACGGCGGTGGCCACGGCCAGCGCGAGCCACAGCACAATGTCTTCGAGGACGGCGACGCCCAGAACCAGGCGCGCAAAACGGGTATGCAGAATCTTCAGATCGGCGAAGATTTTGGAGACGACGGGCACCGATGTGACCGCAACGCCCACGGCCAGAATGATGATCAGCGACAGCCGATTTCCGTTGGGCCCTGCGAGGGCCGGCCGAATCAGCAAGGGCCCCAGGCACAGCGCCAGCAGGAAGGGAATACCCGTGCCCACCAACGTGAGCCACGTTACCTCGCGGCGTTCATCGCGGCGGAACACCTCCTGCGTTTCGGCACCCGACAGGAACATGAGTAGAAGAAGGCCGAGCCAGTAGAGGAAGTCGAGCAGATTTCCCTGATGTTTCACGCCCTGGAGCAGGTGCGTGACAAAGGGGAGCCGGCCCAGAACCGCGGGGCCCAGAATCACGCCCGCCAGGATTTCGCCAACCACCTTGGGCTGCCGCAGCCGAACGAAGACGTACCCCAGCAACTGCGCCAGCCCAAGAATCAGCAGGATGACGAAAAGCACTGAGGTCAGTTCAGAATTCGACACAAGAGACACTCCGCGTGGAAGTTGGGAACTTAAAGGGGCTCAATAATTCTCTTCTTTCTAATTTAGATGTTCGTTCGCCGGGCACGGTTGGACAATATGGTCATTTCGTGACCGCCAAACCTGGTCAGGACAGCCGCTCGAGAAGGCAAACGGTCACGCTGTCGCCTTCCTTCTTGTCCAGTTTCTTCTGGAGTTCGGCTTTTACCGGCAGCTTGTGCGTCCCGTCGCCCAGGGCCATGAACGAGCTTTGGAAAGCATGACCATCCACCGTTCCCTTCACTTTGACCAAGCCCCTGGTTCCGAAGAATTTGGCGGAGTCCGGCATCACGACATAGGTCCAACCGCCCTTGGCAGGCGATTTCTGCAAAGGCGCGGTAAATGTCTTCTTCAACGAGCCCTCCAAACTTCGCGGTGAGGCATGGTTCGGCCACTGAGCCGCGCTCGACCGTAGTCTGGCACGCGCCCGGGAGCATGGGCAACCCTGTTCCTGCGGTCAACTCTCCAGGCAGGTACACTGAAGGAGGAACCTTTCTCTCTGGACTCACTCCGTGCCGTCTCTTACCGACAATTTAAACCCCGAGCAGCGCGCCGCCGTTGAAACTACGGAGGGCCCTCTGCTGATTCTGGCCGGAGCCGGTTCAGGCAAAACGCGCGTCATTACCAGCCGCATCGCCTGGCTGATCCGGGAAAAGGGCGTCGCTCCCGACTCCATTCTTGCTGTCACCTTCACCAACAAGGCCGCTAGCGAAATGGCAGAACGCGTCGAGCGTCTTCTCGGGCATTCCTCGCTCGCCAAACCGCTGATTGCCACGTTCCACTCCATGTGCGTGCGCATGCTTCGTCGGGATATCGAGGCGCTCAAAGTGGGCAACGAAGGCCTCACCCGCTCGTTCGCCATCTACGACGAAAACGACCAGCAGGCCATCGTGAAGCAAGTGATGCGCCGCATGGGCATTGACACCAAGCAGCTTACGCCGCGCACGGTGCTGGGCCGCATTAGCTGGGCCAAGAACCACATGGTCGATCCGCAGGAATACTACCTGGCCAGCAAGGATCCAAACAGCGAGCGCATTGCGCACATTTACCAAAGCTACAAAGCCGAACTGCGCAAGAACAACGCCCTCGACTTCGACGATTTACTTCTTGAAGCCATGCGTTTGCTCAAAGTCTCGTCCGAAGTGCGCGAGCGCTACAACCGCCGCTACCGTTATCTCCTGGTCGATGAGTACCAGGACACGAATCGCCCGCAGTATGAGCTGATGAAGCTGCTCGCGGGCGAAGCGAAGAACGTCTGCGCGGTCGGCGACGAAGACCAAAGCATCTATTCGTGGCGCGGCGCCGATATCCGCAACATTCTCGAGTTCGAGAAAGATTTTCCCAACGCGCGCATCGTTCGCCTGGAGCAAAATTACCGGTCGACGCAGATCATTCTCGAAGCGGCGGGTGCCGTGGTTGCGAATAACCTGCGCCGCAAGGGAAAGAAGCTGTGGACCGATCGCCAGGGCGGAAGCCTCATCGGCTACTACGAAGCGCCCGACGGTGAAAACGAAGCCCTGTTCATCGCTGACCGCATTCAGACCTTCTTTCGCCAGGCGCAATCCGCTGACAGTGAAGAGCCCGCGCGAGTCGCGGTGCTCTATCGCACCAACTCCCAATCGCGGCTGGTGGAAGAGGCTTTGCGCCGCTATAACATTCGCTACACCATGGTGGGCGGATTCAGCTTCTACGAGCGCGCGGAGATCAAAGACCTGCTGGGCTATCTGCGACTCATTCGGAATCCTCACGACTCCATGGCGCTGCAACGCGTGATCAACACGCCGGCCCGCGGCATCGGCAAAACCACGCTTGAAACTCTGGAGCGGCTTGCGCTTGAAACCGGCAAATCGACGTGGGATGCGCTGAGTGAGGCGATCCGCAATCGCCTGATCCCCGCACGCGCACTGATGGCTCTGGACTCGTTTAGGCAACTCATTCTCGATGCGCAGGCCATGATGGATCCTGACTTTGCCGGCAAGCTTGCGGCGGATGTGGGCGCGAATGAGCAAGCGAGCGAAGAGAGCGATACGAATTTTTCGTTCGGCGACGCCGCACCCTCCGCCGAAGAAAATCAGCGGGCAGAGGAAGCGCTCGACGCAGCGGCCGAATTCAACTTTGGCGGCAATGAGGGCCAGCTTCCGTTGCTTGACGCCGCCAGTTTTTCGCCGTTTGCCGCTGCGCCGAAACGCCCGTTTCTGAAAATGCCCAAGGACAATCGAGTGCCCCAGGTTTCGCCATTGAGACCTGGGAACGACGAAACCAGGATCGAGCCTGCAGGAATCGATGCATCCGAAGAAAAGCCCGCGTTTCGCGCACCGGGCGACGCCGCCACGCTGCCGGAATTGATCCGCTTCCTCATCGACCGGACCGGCTACATCAAGGCGCTCGAGGCCGAGGGCTCTCCGGAATCCTTCAGCCGCATTGAAAACCTGAAAGAACTGGCCAACGCCGCCCACGATGCCGAGGTGCGTGGAGAAACGCTCGCAGAATTCCTGGACCACGCGGCACTCGCATCCGACACCGACCAGTTCGATCCCGAAGCCCGGGTGACCCTCATGACTCTGCACGCCGCCAAGGGCCTTGAGTTCCCGCTGGTATTTCTTGCCGGTCTTGAAGAGGGGCTCTTCCCGCATTCGCGCACGCTCATGAATCCTGAGGAACTGGAAGAAGAGCGCCGCCTATGCTACGTGGGCATGACGCGCGCCATGAACACGCTTGTGCTGACGCGCGCGCATTACCGCCGCCGTTATGGAAACGACGCGCCGGAAATGAGCATTCCTTCCCGCTTTCTTGAAGAAGTCCCGAACCAGTTGGTCGAGAACCTGGGCAGCCGCACGCCTGCCGCGGCGTACAGGACCAACGGCTACGGCGGATACGGCTCCGCGCGCCGAAGTGGCCGCTTCAGCGAAGACAGCGACACCCATTACAACTACGAGGATGAAAGCCAGGAAACCGTCGCGGGCGGCGAAGCGCGAGGAAGTACAGGAGCGGGAGCCAAACGCGCGCCGGCAAAACCCTTTGTCGCTTCGTGGATGACGGCCAAACCCAAGGTTTCCTCTCCGGCCGCAGGTGCTGCCGGAGAAACGGAGAGTAAATCCGCGTCTGGATCGGCTCCGGAAGAGAAATCCATGGATAATATCGCCCGCTTCTTTGGCGGCAAGGGTGTCGCTCTCAAGCCTGGGGTTCTCGCTCGCCCGTCCATGAACATTCCAGCCTCGACGGGAGCATCCAACCTGGCGAAGGGTCAGCGTGTGCGTCATGCCAAGTATGGCGAGGGCACGGTGCTGCTGCGCGAAGGCGAGGGCGAAGATGCGAAGCTCACCGTTCTGTTCACGCGCCACGGCATGAAAAAGCTGATGGAAAAATTCGCCAATCTGCAGAAAATCTGACGGGTATGCGCCGGCCTGAATGAAACTCCCGCTACTCGGCGGCGGAGTTAGCAAATGCTTCCACGGCAGCAATATTCTTAAGCAACTCCGGCGGAAAGCCATGCCGTTCCATCAGGTACTCCGGGCTGTTGTAGGAGAGCCAGACCTTTGCTTCGTCGTCTTCCCAAACGAGGATTTTCAGTGGCAGGTCGATCGCGACGCTGGGGGTGGCAAGCATCAGTGGCGTTCCGGCGTTGGGGCTGCCAAAGATCAGCAGCTTGGTGGGATTCATTTTCATGCCTACCTTCTCGGCTTCGCCGCTATGGTCCACCAGCGCAAAGAGAGTCACTCCCTTGGATTTCAGAATCCCCGTGAGCCTTGAGACGGTTTCGTCCACAGTGTGACGGCTCGAACGATCGTCAATTCCTTTGTTCGATGCAAAGCGCATAGCTACCTCCTGACCGGTTCCAGGCGCAAGGCCGCCTGCGAATTGCGTGTTGAATGCCGGCGACTTCTTCCGGCGAGAGGCTGTCAATCAACCGCGAGCGATGTTACGCCGCGGCACTATAATCCATTCCGAGACCACGACGAGTCGGAGGGTATCCCGCGAGATGAAAAAGTTGCGCAGTCCGTTCATCCTCTTTATATTGACCCTTGCCGTGCTAAGCGCTTACTGCAGTTCTCCGACGAAAGGCAAGTATACGAGCGGCAAAAAATCGGTCGCCTATGAAGTGTTCGGTGATGATTCGAGCGGACCGCTCCTGATCCTCCTGCACGGGTCCAGCGGACCGGATGTACCGCTCTATCGCCAGCAGGCCGACTATTTTGCAGCAAAAGGCTACACCGTTTTGTTTCTACACTATTTTGATGCTACAGGCTCATCCATGCCGTCCAGCCAGAACTACGTACTCTGGGCTAAAGCGGTGGAAGATTTGGTGCGGGAATGCCAGAGCACGCCTGCATGGGCGGATCGCAAGATTGCGCTCATGGGTCTGTCTTTAGGGGCGTCTGTTGCATTGGCCGCTGGATCGCAGAATGCTCGAGTGAGCGCCATTGCCGATTGGTACGGAAGTCTACCGGATGATTTTCTTCCAAAGCTCAAGGGCATGCCCCCGTTGCTTATTCTTCACGGAAATCGTGATGATGTCATTCCGATCATCAACGCTCAACAATTGGTGCGCCTATGCGGAATGGAGCATTTCGCGTGCGAAAGCCATTTTTACCAAGACCAGGGGCATGGTTTTATGAAAGGCGCGCTTGAAGACGCGGATGCCCGGACGCTTGATTTCTTTGCCCGAACAATGAAGTAGTGAAACGCGGTCTGTCCTCATTGAATCCGGAGACGCCCCGATTCCTTTCAGGTCAATCCGAAACGCTCGCTTCTCCCGCTTGACCATCCATTCTTCGGTCGCGAAATCCCCAACCTTGCGCGTGAACTTGATCGCCTCCAATCCTTATCCCTTGTAGGTATTGGCAATGTCCTTGCCGTTGATGTTAAGGTTCTCGACGAATGTAAAGTCATCGCCCTTGAAGGTGCCGTTGGCAATTTCGGTTGTTCCCCTATCGTCCTTGGGAGTGCCGGTCAGCTTGTCCCCATCGACTTTGAACGTGTAGGTGTAGTGTTGTTCGCCGATCTGCGTGTTGAAAGTGGCGGTCCATTGCCCTGAAACGTCCTGCGCCAGCGCCGACAACGCCATAGCCATCACTCCGAATGCGATCAAAAACACCCCGCGAACTTTCATCGTGCCGTTCTCCCTGAAAATAGGCACAAGGCCGCAGGGTCACGGTCCTAGAGGCTGATGCTCGCGATGCCTTTGTCTGGCTGAGGGACGCGACGCCGGCCGGAGAAGGCGCGCGCGTTCCAAGCATTTGCCCATTTTCCCTGGAGATTCTAGAATGTGTCGGTCTTCCTATGGGGCATGCACCATGCGCAGATTCGCTCTCACACCTCTGCTTCTGTTGACGGCGCTGGCCGCACGTGCGCAAAAACCGGCGCAGCCCACGAAGGATGCGGTCAACCCGATCACAGTAGAGCAGCTTGAACAATCGCTGACCGAAACCCATGGCGGCGCCGACGCAGAATTGGCCCGGTCGCTCATGCGGCTCGAACTGACCGAACGCTTAAGCGCCAGCCGATTCACGCATTTGAAGGAAGCCCTGCCCGGAGAAAAATCTGCCCAGGCGCTGCTGATTCTCACCGACCGATCGGAGTTTCTGAATCCGCCAAAGGATGAGATTGTCGACCAGCCGGTACCGGATTCGGCCGCGACACGGGCGATGTTGGTTGCAATCGTCAACTACGTGAACACTACGCAACGGCAGCTTCCCAACCTGATGGCGACGCGGGAAACCACCGGCTTTGAAGACCGGCCTGCCCAGGATTCGCTAGAGTCCACAGGCATTGTAAGCATGAGCGCGATGCCGTTGCATCAGATTGCAAGCTCGACTAGGGTGGTCACGTATCGCGACCGCAAAGAAATTGTGGACGAAAAGGCATCCAAGGGTATGAAGCAGGGCGCGCCGGTGGAGGGACTTGTCACATCGGGCGAGTTCGGGCCGATCCTGAGCACGGTTGTCGCGGATGCATTAAAGGGCGCGATCACCTGGGCTCGTTGGGAAGAGGGAGCTGCCGAGCGCAACGCAGTTTTCCATTTTTCGGTTCCGGAGGGCAAGTCGAACTACTTCGTCAAGTTCTGCTGTTATGTCGATGGCTACCAGGCGGGCGGTGAGCCCGAACTTGCGGTTTTCAACGAAAGAGCCGGCTACCACGGCGATATCACCTTCAACCCGGCCGACGGATCGATCCTGCGGGTCTCACTTCAGGCAGAAATGCCGCCCACAGGCCTGGTTGCCAACGCCGGTATCGTGATCGAATACAGCGAAGTCGAAATCGGGGGAAAGACCTACATCTGTCCGAGCCGAAGCGTGTCGCTCCTTCAGGCGCATGTGGGCCAGCAGAACCCGATGTTCGCCAAATCGAATTACCGGGGACCGGCGAAGACGTTCTTGAATGACGTTCAGTTCAAGCAATACCGCCGTTTCGGCTCGGAGACGCGCATTCTCACTTCCGACGTGGAGCCTGCTCCAAAATAGCGACTTCCGGCCAATTCGCAGATCGAAACTAGAGATTTCTGAGCCTCCCGATCCGGGAATGGTCCTGCCCGGAAAGTAACCGCCCGCCAGCATTCTGCACGGTTTATTTTCAATTTCCGTGCTACACTCTTATTCAATCGTAGAATTCGATCTGAAGTTTTTGCCTGTTCCGGTTACCGCCTACTCGCAAACTTCCACATTGCGTTCGCGGTAAATCAGTATCGAAGGAGCAACACACAATGGAACAGGGAACAGTCAAGTGGTTTAATGACGCCAAGGGTTTTGGATTTTTGAGCCGTGAAAACGGCGAGGACGTTTTCGTCCATCACACCGCCATCCAGTCGAACGGATTCCGTTCACTTCAGGAAGGCCAGCGCGTTCAGTTCAACGTCACCAAGGGCCCCAAGGGCTGGCAGGCTGAGAACGTTCAGGTTGTCTAGTTTGTGACGTCTGGGACAAACACCCCAGGAAATGCGAATCAATCAAAAAGGGACGGCAAAGCTGCCGTCCCTTTTTGCGCTTTCAGGATTTTGATTTGGCAGCCATTCAAGGCTGCGACGCATTCCTGTTCGTCGGGCAAGGCTGCCATCGCTGCCTCGCATCCTTCTACGAGTCCAGGCTAGGCTGCGGGCTCAAGGCTGTTCGCCTGCGGCGGTGTGCGATGCATGCCCTCGATTGACCCGTCGTGCGTGCCCAGGTATTGCAGTACATCGTTGATCGAATCTTCAAAGCGACCGCCCGTCTTGTGCGTTGCTTTTACGCCTTTCGACACAAGCTGGCACACTTCAAAACGGTTCATGCCCTGTGACAGGGCGCGATGGATCTGGTTGGAACGCATGGACTGACTCCAGCAAGCAGGGTGATTGTTGCGTGGGGTGCGGAACTCGTCAGAAGCTGATTACGGCGGCCGGAGCCGAGCAGGCTGGTCTCTTCACAGATATGTGTCAATACTGATTGTACGCTGGAAATCGTTTCTTCCCCGGACTTTCACGCTCACGGCGTAAGCCGCGTGGAAACCCCAGTTCTTGTGCCAAATTGGAATATCAGAGAGTTTGGCCCAGCCGTTTCTCCATTTGGGCGCGGTACGTTCGGCTCAACAGGGGAATTTGCATTCGCCGACAACACGGGCTGCGCCGCGGGAGGTCGAGGCGAATGTGACGAGCCGGAACCATGCTACGCCAGGGGGTCCCGGGTTAAATGACACGGCGTGCGCGGAGTTCAGGGATCCTTCAAGCGCTGCCCGCTTTCGTTGGGGCAAATTCCCTGCTATCCTATACGTCTTATCCACCCGCAAGCCGGGTACCCTGAAGAGATTGCAGCGAAAGAGGTTACACGTGGCAGACACCACCAAGGTCGAAAGCAAGGAAGAACGCAAGAAACTGAAACGCACCGCCCGCAAGAAGGCGGCTCCTAAAGCGAAGCGCACCGGCGCCCGCGGCGAGAAGAAGAAGAAGGTTAAAAAGCTCGCGCGCGGCCAGTCGAAGCGCTAGATCGGTTCGACGCATACGGCGTCCCGATGCTGCCCATCAGCATCGGGACTCGCCTTCTCTCAGCCGATCTATTTGGCGGCTGCGGAGCTCAATCGAGCGCCGCTCTGTCAATTCCTCGCACGGCAAACGAATCAATTTTCGACATTCCAAGGGCCGACCTCATCCTGTACACTGCGGCGAAGGCTACGCGCACCTGGAATCGCATTCTGCAAACAAAGCTTTCATGCAATTGAGGAGTCCCCGCAACCTGACGGATGAGGAGAACTGCTCTGCCCAGCCAACTGCTTGCCCGCAAGTCCATCGATAAACTCATTCGAGACTCGGAAGAACCCGAGCATGCACTGAAGAAGACCCTTGGCCCGTGGTCGCTGACCGCGCTCGGCATCGGGGCTGTCATTGGCTCGGGCATCTTCACCGTCATCGGGACGGCCATCTCCGGCGAGCAGTTCGATACATCGAGCGTCCTCAATACCCCGCTGGGCGACTACCTGATCCACCATACCGCTCTCGCCGGTCGACCCGGCGCCGGTCCAGCCATCGCGCTGTCGCTCGTGCTCGTGGCTTTTGTCTGCGCGCTGACTGGCCTCTGTTATGCCGAGCTCGCCTCGATGATTCCCATCGCCGGATCGGCCTATACCTACACCTACGCCACGATGGGCGAACTCATCGCGTGGATCATTGGCTGGGACCTGATCCTGGAGTATGCCGGCTCCAACATGACAGTCAGCGTCGGCTTTGCCGCCCACATTGTCGATCTTCTCGATTGGTTTGGCTTCCATCCTTCCGCTACCTGGATCTCGCCAGCCTATCTCCCCGAGGGCCTCCAGGACTTGGCGGGCAACTGGCTTTACCACCCCGGGTGGCACTTCGGCTTCAACATCCCCGCGTTTCTTGTTGTCCTCATCCTCACCGTCATTCTGGTGCGCGGCATTCGCGAGTCGGCCGAGACCAACAACATGATGGTGGGCATCAAGCTCATTGCGATTCTCATTTTCGTCATCGCCGCCATCAGCTTCATCCATCCCGGCAACTACCATCCATTCATACCCAATGGGTTCAGCGGCATACTTACCGGCGGTTCCATCATCTTCTTCACCTACATCGGCTTCGATTCCGTGTCGACAGCGGCCGAAGAATGCAGAAATCCGCAGCGCGATTTACCCATCGGCATCATCGCGACTCTGATCGTTTGCACAGTTCTTTATGTCGCCGTGGCCGTCTGCCTCACCGGCCTTGTACCCTGGCAGTCCATGGTGGGCGACGCCGCACCCGTGGTTAACGCACTCAAGAAGCTCTCACTGTTGCCGGGCGGACACTCCCTGCACTGGGTCAGGCTCGTCGTGCTCTTCGGTGCTCTCATGGGCATGCTCTCCAGCCTGCTCGTGTACCAGCTCGGCCAGTCCCGCGTCTGGTTCTCCATGTCCCGCGATGGCCTGCTGCCGAAAATTTTTTCCAGCATCCATCCGCGTTTCCGCACCCCCGCCTTTTCCACCTGGGTTGCCGGTTTTGTGGTCGCCATTCCCTCTGGCCTGTTCGACATCGGCACCCTCGCCAACCTCTCCAACATTGGCACGCTTTTTGCTTTCATTTTGGTTTCCATCGGGGTCATCGTGCTGCGCTATCGCGAGCCGGACCGCAAACGCGGGTTCCGCGTTCCCTTTGGGCCCGTCATTCCAGCGCTCAGCGTGGTCTTCTGCTTCCTGCTCATGGCCGGCCTGGACATCCTCACCTGGTGGCGATTCTTTATCTGGCTCGTCATTGGCCTGGTCATCTATTTCTTCTACAGTCGGCACCACACCGAGTTCGCCAAGGCCCGTTAGACTCGAAAGATGCTGGACACCGAAGGCTTCATTCGCCGGCTGCCGAAGGCCGAGTTGCACCTGCATCTCGAAGGCACGATACTGCCCTCCACCCTGGTGGAGTTGAGCGCCCGCCACGATGCCCGACCGCTGACTCTCGCGGAAGCTGAGTCTCTTTACCAATTCACTGACTTCACCGGTTTTATCGAGGCCTTCAAGGCCGTAACGCGCCTGCTTACCCAGCCCGAAGACTACGAGCTGGCCGCCTGGCGCATGATCGAGCGCCTCGCCGAACAAGGGGTGGTCCACGCCGAGGTCTACATTTCGGTGGGCGTCATCTACATGTGGCGCAACCATGATCCGGCAGCTTTCGAGCCGATCTTCGAGGGGTTGGAGCGGGCACGGGAACGCGGCCAGCGCGAACTTGGCCTGTCGCTGTATTGGATCTTCGACGCCGTGCGTCACTTTTCCGTTGAAGAGGGTGCCCGCGTCTTCCGCAAAGCCGCTGAAATGCGCCAGCACTTCCCCTCCATCGTCGGCATCGGTCTTGGCGGAGACGAACGGCGCACGGGCTCCGATGCGTACCGCGCCCTTTACGCTGAAGCAGCCGGGGCGGGTTTGCGTCTCACCAACCACGCGGGAGAAACGACTGGCCCGGAGGCAATCTGGGAAGCGCTCTCCATAGGCTCCGAACGCATTGGCCACGCGCTCTCGGCGCTGGAAGACCCCGATCTACTCCACGAACTCAAAACCCGCAAGACGCCCCTGGAGCTGAACCCTACTTCCAATGTCCGCACCAGCGTGTGCGCTTCGTTTGCCGAACACCCGCTACGTTTCTACTTCGATCGTGGCCTGCTGGTGACGCTTAATTCCGACGACCCGGCATTTTTCGGCTCCGACCTCGCCAACGAATACCTACTGGCACATACCACGCAAGGATTCACGCGCGAAGAGCTGCGCCGGCTGGCGGCCAATTCCATTGAGGCGAGCTTCCTTCCCGATTCGGCCAAAGCCGATTGGCTCTCCCGCATCGATTCCGCGCGTTGAACAAAAGTGTTAAGGCTTACATTCTCCGGTGGGAGTTCGTCCAATGGGAGTTGGGGTATCATGGTCGTGTAGGAGGGCTTCAAGTCATGTCCACTGAACCCGAGATTTCGACCTCCGAAGAGTCTTCCGGAGGCAACGTGGAGCGCAACACGCTTCGCGTACTCGGCTGGTTCTCGATGGGGATGGCTGTGGCCGCGCTCGGCATCTATGTTGGAACCGAGTTGCGCAGCCGCTACAAGTTCAAGCGCCGCACGCCCTACGACTTCTACGCCAACGCCGGCGAGCGCCGGGCCAGCGAATTCAGTTCCAGCGAATTTGGCATGGGGATCTAGGCCCCGTTCTTCTTTTCGTTCAGCGCGTGCCGCCTTCGGGCGGCACTTCTCATTTGTGCCGCTTTTTCAACGGGCCGCTGCAACCGCCGGCTGCGTTAGGCTAAGACGTTATGGGCCGCATCCGCATTCTCCCCGATCAGGTCGCGAACCAGATCGCCGCCGGCGAGGTCGTCGACCGCCCGGCGTCGGTGGTGAAGGAGCTGCTCGAGAATGCGCTCGATGCCGGCGCGAATCGCATTCGGGTGGACGTTGAAGCCGGCGGCCGGAAGCTGATTCGCATTGCCGACGACGGCCACGGCATGAATCGCGACGATGCTCTTCTGGCCTTCGAGCGCCACGCCACCTCGAAACTCCGCACCGCAGACGACCTTCTTTCGATCGCTACACTTGGTTTCCGCGGCGAGGCGCTTCCGTCCATTGCTTCAGTGGCGCGGGTGACACTGGAGACGAGCCCCGCCCCCCAGCCGAATTCGCCGGAAAGCAGCACCCTGGGCACACACCTGGAAATCGCAGGAGGGAAGATCCTGCATGTAGATGACGCAGCTTTGCCAACCGGAACGACGATCACTGTCGCGGATCTGTTTTTCAATACGCCAGCACGGCGCAAATTTCTCCGCGCCGAGGGCACGGAGCTTGCCCATGTCACGGCGCTTGTAACGCACTACGCGCTGGTTCATCCGGAAAAACACTTCGAGCTTCTCTCGGCGACGCACACCCTGCTTTCAGCTCCGCCGGTGACCCGAACCGCCGAACGCATCTATCAGATTTTCGGCAAAGACACGCTTGCCCAGTTGCTGCCAGTTGCCGCCGAGAGGCCCCTCGCGCACGGCGGCCTGCCCGAACCGCCGCCGTGGAAGAAAGATCCCGACGAGCCACAACGCGATCCCGGCTCCCTGCGGCTATCGGGCTTCTATTCCAAGCCCGAGCTGCAAAAACTGAATCGCAACTCGATTTACATCTTTGTTAATAAAAGGCTTATTCGAGACCGCCTGCTCATCCATGCCATTACTGAGGCGTATCGCAACATCATTCCGCCTACCAGCTTCCCGGTGGTTCTGCTGTTTCTCGAAATGCCACCCGAGGAAGTCGACGTCAACGTCCATCCCGCCAAGACTGAGGTTCGTTTCCGCCAACAAAGCCTGATTCACGACTTTGTTCGCGACAGCCTGCGCCGCGCGCTGGTCGAATCGCGTCCGGCGGCGGGCTTCCTGGCCGCTCTCGACAACTCACCCGCCGCCAGCCCGTCTCTGATGCCGCCGGCCGGCTCGCCATTGCCCGGCGCGCCGGAACGCTCCGCTCCACCGGATTCCGAAGCGATGGCTCGCGATGAATCAACGCAAGCCGCTGAACGATTTGTGCTTACGTCTCCCGTCCCCAGCCCGATTCCGGGCAAGCTGCCCTTCGACCTGGGTGGCCTCAGCGCGGTAAGCTGGGATCAGAAGGCTTGGGGTGAAGCCGCCAAAGCGATCTTCGATCCGCTCGCGGCAACCGGGCCCGACGGCTGTTCCCATCCGCTGAGTGACGCCACACTTCATGGAATGAGTCCAGCCACCGAGACGGCACGAGTCGAAGCCGAGCAGGCGGCTACCCGTCTGAACCACCTGGGGTCGTTGCGCCCGCTCGGTCAGCTCCGCAACTCTTTTATTTTGGCCTCAGGGGACGACGGTTTGTGGATCGTGGACCAGCATGTGGCCCACGAACGCGTTCTTTTTGAAAAGATTTTGCGGGATCGCCAAGTGGAAAAAGTTCAACGCCAGAGATTACTCATGCCCATTCTCGTGGAGCTGAGGCCGGCGCAAATGGTCGTTTTCGCTTTGATAGCCGAAGAATTGGAGCGCAATGGATTTGAGGTAGAACCCTTTGGCCATCAAACACTTGCGGTCAAAGCCGCACCCGTGGGCCTAGAAGGAGCAGGGCTGGAGCGCATGCTCGGCGAGGTGATCGATCAATCCAGCCCGGAAGGCGAACAACTCATTCATAGTGAAGATCTTAAGACTCTCCGCTCGCGCATCGCGGCTTCCATTGCCTGCCACTCCGCAATCAAGATCAACACGCCTCTTGACCCGCAACGAATGGAATGGTTACTGTTGGAGCTGGCAAAAACGAGTCATCCAACGAGTTGCCCGCACGGACGTCCAATCGCATTACTGTATTCGTGGAAGGAAATCCAGCGGGCCTTCCATCGCGTCTAAAACACAGGTAACATAGGGAAGGCGGCAGTTTTCTGCTCTCAGGAGTAGAAGTTGCCCGGCGATAGAGCCGACCAGGGACCACGTATCCCGAATCTACAGCTTTTAGTCATGCCCTCGTAAGCGGGCATTGACCTTGATCGAGGCTAGCAACGGCGCTGGGATCTTTGGTTGTGGCAAATCGCCAACCTGGAAGTGAGGTTTTCTCTTTGACAGCAGAGCAATTAGAAGCATCGCGCGCCGAAAGGATGCGCCAGAACGGACATGGGGCGCTGACATTGGAAGACGCCCGGACGTGGATTGAAGAGACTGGATTATGTCTTTTTCTGCCGCGGAGGCAGTTTTCCTCATCGATCGCGCCAAGTTTTGTCGAGGCCGTAGCCGGCCATCAGAACGCAACTCCTGACCCGAGGCATGTTCACCTTTCGGAAGAACTGCTTGTGCGTTTGGAACTGAATGACGTTGCGGTTCGGTTGAATCTTCTGGGGCAGCCGGGGGAGCACCCCGACTTTGTCGTGGCGAGCTGGGTGTTGCCATACGTGTATGCCCTGCGTGGCGACCGCGATTGGCGCCGCAGCCCGCAACTGACTGGTTCGCGGCAAGTTTCGCCTCTCGCCATCCAGGCCTACAAGCACCTTGAGGCAGGCGACGCAACCATCGCCGAACTCAAGCACGCTCTCGGCCGGGAAGTTTCTGAAGTCGCCGTGGTGCGGGCCATAACGGAGCTTTGGCAACAGCTGCGCATCATTCCGGTAATCGCCGCACCCGGTTCGCCGGCCAAGTGGCAGTTACTCCGTCATCGTTTCCAGAAGGCCATCGCCGAAGGTGCTTCTACCTCCCAGGTGACCGCAATCTCTGTGCTTGCTTCGATTTACCTGCAAGCCGTGATTGCCGCCAGCATGGAAGAGGTAGAGCTGTTCCTGGCTCCGCTGACCGCTCGAAGCAAAGTGCGCGAAGTTCTGCGAGGACTGCTGGCCACGCGCCAGGTGCATACCATCTCGCTCGGTCACGCACCGCACTTTTACGTCGCGGGAACCTTACCCGAGTTTGCGGTTGCCCCGACCCTCTATTCCAGTTCATCCATGCCTGCGAGCGCCTACTTTTTACGCTCCCGCGACCACGAAGATGAGCTGCATCATGAGGTTCCGGCCCCTGCCAAGATCGTGCAAGCGGCTCCTGCTCCGGTTGTTGAACCCGCGAAGCCCGTCGAAGCTCTCATGCCGCGTCCTGTTACGCCGCGCAAGCCTGCTGCCGCCAGCAAGCCCTCGGCAGCTCGGCCCATCTTCAACCGGAGCGCAGCGCACTCCCGCGATCGCAAGCCAGCAGCCTCATCGGCAAACAGCCGGCCCGCCCGGCGCGTTGCCAACGACAGCCACAACACCAACGGGCGCACGGCGAACGGCCACACCTCTAACGGTCACTCGGCCAATGGCCATTCGTCCAACGGCCACTCACCGAACGGTTCCAGGCCGGCCGCGGGTGCTCGCTGGACTGCGAATGGTTCAGCCGGCGCCAAGGCGAAGCACAACGGCAATGGCTCCCACGCCGCCAACGGTTCTCGTCCCGCGAATTCTGGGAACGGCACGCGCTCAGCCAATGGCGCGAGTAAGAGCGTTCGTCTCAACGGAGCCGCAGCTCGGCCATCCAATGGAACTTCAGCTCGCCCGTCGAAGGGGAGTCCTGCAGCACGGACTTCAAAATCCTCGGCACCCGCCTGGGGTCAGCGCAATGCCCGTTCCAGCGGCGCACGGGCAACCGGCAAGCCTGCTTCCAACGGCCGCAGCAATGGACTTTCAAGGACCGGGGGCACCTCGCGTAACGCAGGCGCCGTGCGCAAGGAAGCTCGCACCGGATCGCGCCCATCCGGGGGTAGCCGCAAGCCTGCACTGACCGCCGGTACAGCGGCCGGCAACAGCAAGCGGTATGGCTTCACCGCGCGTCCCAAGGCGGGGACAAAGAAGCGCGGATGAGTCCAGAAGAAGGCGCGCCGCAGACCGGTTTCGATGGGCGGAATGTCATCATTGCCATTGACGGGCCGGCTGGGGCGGGCAAAAGCACAATTGCCCGCCACCTGGCCCGGCATTTTGGCCTGCTCAACCTGGAGACCGGCGCTATGTATCGAGCCTTCGCACTGAAGGCTCTCCGCGCCGAAATCTCTCTGGACGACGCAGCCGCGTTGCAAACCCTTGCCGCCGAAACCAGCATTCGACTCGAACCCGGCGACGAAGAGAACCGCGTCCTCCTCGATGAAGAAGACGTCACTGGCTTTATTCGCAATCGCACCGTCACCGACGCCGCGTCTAAGGTCAGCGTTTTCCCACCGATTCGCGCATGGATGGTGCGTCTACAGCAACAGTTGGGCGCGGACGGCGGCGTGGTGATGGAGGGCCGGGACATCGGGACAGTGGTCTTTCCCCATGCCGACGTCAAAATCTTTCTTGACGCTGCGCCTGAGGTGCGCGGCCTGCGCCGGTTCGAGCAGATGGGCCCAAGTCCTGCCATTCAGCCTGAAGAGGTGATCCGCGAGCTCCACGCCCGCGATGAGCGCGACCGGAATCGTGCCGACTCTCCGCTGAGGCCTTCGTCCGATGCAATTCTGCTGAATTCGACCGATATGACGCTTGACGAGGCGGTGGCTGCGGCAGAAGCGATTGTTGATGAAAGGCTCAGCTCTCCCCGCACCGCGGGGAAGGGAATACGATAGGCTCTTAGTTATATGGAGACCACCTGCACCCGCTGCCATCAGACCGTTGAGCCGGACAAAGGCTTCTGCCCCACGTGCGGAATGCCGCAGCTTTTGTATTCGGCGGATGCGGTTCCAGGGCAGGCGCCGCCCGAGCGGTGGAATGAGCCCATTCGCGACGCCAGCATTGTGGATTGGAAGCGCGGGATGCGCGCTGCATTGACCATGGCCGTGCCCGCCGGCATTCTCTGCTCTCTTTTCTCGCCGGTAAGCATTTTCGGGCTGATCTGGATGTCTGTCGCGGCAGCCTGGGCTGTTGCGCTTTACCTGCGCAGCCAGCGGCCGGCATGGATCACGACTGGCGCCGGTGCGCGCATTGGTCTTGTGACCGGTTTGCTGGGCGGATGGATAGCTGCGGCGGCCTCCGGAATTACCCTTTTCGTGATGCGCTTCGTTCTGCACGAGGGCAAGACGCTCGACGACACCTGGCAAAGCGTCATTGCCGACCAGGTTGTTCGTCAGTGGACTCAGGCAGGGATCGATGCGCAAAGCATTCTTATGTACAAGTCGTGGCTGCTTTCGCCTGAAGGCCGTGCGGGCGCAATGTTAGGCGCCGTGCTCTTGCTGGTAACAGCGCTGATCTTTTTTGCCGTAGGCGGCGGAGCACTGGGCGCGCGATTCCAGGCGCGGAGCCGGCGCTCGTCAGTCTGATTGTTGCCCTCGGAAACGTGACGGATTCTCCACAACTTGCCCCGAACCGGCACCCACTCGTATCATCCTGCGAGAGACAATCGATGAGCGAAACTGAAACCAATCCTGGTCTGCGCGCGAAGGGCAGGCTGATGTCTGCCTCGGAGATTGAGCGCACCCTTGTGCGCCTGGCCCACGAAATCGTGGAGAAAAGCAACGGCAGCGAGGACCTCGCACTGGTGGGCATTAAACGCCGCGGCGTTCCGCTTGCGGAGCGGCTGGGCAAGCTCATCTCCGGCATTGAAAAACATCCCGTCGACACGGGTGTCCTCGACATTCAGTTTTATCGGGACGATCTCTCGACAGCGGACATTCGTCCCGTGGTCACCCCGGGAGCGATCGGCATCGATATTGAAGGGCGCGATGTTGTGTTGTGCGACGACGTTCTGTATACCGGCCGCACCATCCGCGCGGCTCTCGATGCGCTGTTCGATCATGGCCGCCCGCGCCGCGTGCAGCTCGCCGTGCTCATCGATCGCGGCCATCGCGAGCTGCCCATTGAAGCCACCTACATTGGCCGCCATGTGCCCACCAGCAGCCGCGAAATCATCGAAGTCAAATTTCGCGAAGTCGACAACGACGAACAGGTTTTGCTGGTGGAGCGCGTATAGCAAGCAAGGCAGCTTCCAGCCGAAAGCTGAGAGCTAAGAGCTAGAAGCTGAGAATTCATGAACCCGACCGCAGCACCCACGCGCCGCCCGATTCATCCGCCGCCAGCACCCGAATCGCCGTTTCCATATCATCCTGGCTCGCTTCTTTCCGCTTCTGATCTGAGCCTGGAGCAGATCGGCCACATTCTCACACGCGCCAGCGTGCTCGAGACGCAGGACCCGCTCACGCGCGATCGGCTCTTCGCCAAGCGCCGTGTGGCTCTTCTCTTTTACGAGTCCTCCACGCGCACGCGCACAAGCTTTGAACTGGCAGCCAAGGCTTTGGGCGCCGACACCACGCTGGTTTCAAGCCTCTCTTCGAGCATTGAAAAGGGTGAATCGCTTAAAGATACGGGCCTGACGCTGCGAGCACTTGGCGCGGAAACCATCATCTTGCGCCACAACTCCTCCGGTGCTCCGTGGCTTCTCGAAGCCGAGACGCGCCTTCCAGTCCTCAATGCCGGCGACGGCATGCACGAGCATCCCACCCAGGCGCTGCTCGATCTGCGCACCATCCTCACGCATTTGCGGCCTGGCGTTGCGAATGTGACCGGCGAAACCCTCGCCGGCGTTACCGTCACGATTGTCGGCGACATTCTTCATAGCCGCGTCGCACGCTCCAACATGCTTTTGCTGCCTCGGCTCGGTGCGCACGTCTTGCTCTGCGGCCCCAGAGAGCTGTTGCCCGAGCTCGCCACGCAGTCGGGCCCCGGCATCGCTATCGAACGCAACTTCGAGGCGGCCTTGCGCCAGTCGGAAGCAGTGATGATGCTGCGCATTCAGGCCGAGCGCCTTGCCGGTTTGCAATTGGAACTGGAGGAGTACAAAGCGAACTACCAGCTCACCGGACAACGCCTGGCGAGTCAGGCACCCACGGCCATTGTCCTCCACCCAGGGCCCATCATTCGCGGGCTCGAAGTCACGGCCGGCGTCGCCGACGGTCCGCAGTCCGCCATTCTGGAACAAGTGCGCAACGGGGTTGCCATTCGCATGGCTGTGGTAGAGCGAGCGTTGACCGCATCGACCCAGACGGGAGGCCACGCATGACAGCACTTGTGATTCGCGGCGGTCACCTGATTGACCCGGCCGCAGGCGTGGATGGGCCTAAAGATATTTTCCTGAAAGACGGCCGCGTGGCCGAGATTGCCGCTCCCGGCAAGCTCAAGCAAGCCAATGGCGCCGGTCCCGAAGTCCAGGTGCTCGACGCAACGGGGCTAACAATCGCGCCCGGCCTGGTGGACATTCATGTGCATCTCCGCGAGCCCGGCCAGGGTTACAAGGAGACCATCGCAACCGGCACGGCCGCTGCTGCTGCAGGTGGATTTACCGCGGTTGCGGCGATGCCCAACACGAAGCCTGTAAACGACTCGCCGGAAATTACGCGTTGGATGCAGGCGCCCGAGCGCGGTGCATCGGTGCGCGTCTTCCCCATCGGTGCCGCAACACGCGGCTCCAAGGGCGAGGCCATCAATGATTTCGCGGCCCTCAAATCCGCGGGCTGTGTGGCCGTTACGGATGACGGGTATCCCATTCTCAAAGACAACATCATGCGCGAAACGCTCTCTGCCGCATCGCGCGTTGGCTTGAGCGTGATTCAGCACGCCGAAGACACCCGCCTCACCCAGGGCGCCAGCATGAACGCTGGTGCAATCGCATTCAAGCTCGGATTGCGGGGCATGCCGCGCGAGGCAGAATCCGGGATGGTTGAGCGCGACATTCGCCTGGTGACCGAACTGCGCGATCCGCGTGTCCACCTGCACGTGGCCCACACATCCACCGCGGCAGCGCTTGCCGCTGTCCGCCAGGCTCGCCGCAGCGGATTGCGCGTCACCTGCGAAGTCGCTCCGCACCACTTCCTTCTTACTGAGGAGTACGTCGGCCAATACAACACCAACGCCAAAATGAATCCGCCTTTGCGCGCGGCCGTCGATCGCGACGCAATGATCGAGGCCATCCTCGACGGTGTTGTCGACGCCATTGCCACCGACCACGCGCCCCACGCCATTCACGAAAAGGAAGTCGAGTTCGAGCATGCGCCCAACGGCATTACAGGTCTTGAGACGGCGCTGGGCCTGAGCCTGCGCTGGCTGCATAAAGAGTGGAAGATGCCCCTTGGCCGCGTCCTGAGTTTGCTCAGCGCCCAGCCCGCCGCCTTGCTCGGTCTTAAAGGCCGCGGCACTCTCACCGTCGGCAGCTTCGCCGATGTTGTTGTCTTCGATCCCAAAACCGAATGGATCTTCCGCGCGCGCGATACGCGCTCCAAGTCGCGAAACACGCCGTTCGACGGCTGGACCATGCAGGGCAAGGTCAAGTGGACCATCAGCGAAGGCCGCATTGCCTTCGAAGACGCATAATCAAACGCCGCTCTCCCACCGGCATCCATAAAAATCCGTTGCTCCGCAGCGTTGCGGGCCCTATCCTTGCCCTGCAGCCCCTGTTCGCCGTGGACTGCACAGGATTCCCCGCGCTGGAGCGCAATCGATGGATAAACGTGAGTTTTTGAAGGCTTCCGGAGTGCTTGCCGCCGGAAGCATGTTGTCGCATGTGCTGCCTGGGCAAGAGCCGGCGGGGCCGCGCGAAAACTGGGCCGGCAACATCACGTACAGCACCGATCGCCTGCTGACGCCCGGCTCGCTGGAAGAGGTGCAGCAGGCCGTGAAAACCACCGCGAAAATGCGCGCTCTCGGATCGCGGCACTCGTTCAACACAATCGCCGACAGCCGCTCCGCGCAGATTTCGCTCAAGCGTCTCGACCAGATGACCATCGACGACAAGGCAAAAACCGTTACCGTGGGCGCCGGCGTTCCCTACGGCAAGCTTGCTCCGTTTATTGATGCCCGCGGCTACTCGCTACAAAACCTGGCCTCGCTTCCGCATATTTCCGTAGCCGGCGCAATTGCCACTGCGACGCACGGCTCAGGACTCACGAATCGCAACCTGGCTTCGGCCGTAGCTGCCTTGGAATTCGTCACCGCAAACGGGGAGGTGGCCACTCTATCGCGCGCGAAAGATGGTGAGCGTTTCCTCGCGGCGGTGGTCGGCCTTGGCGCTTACGGTGTTGTCACCCGTGTCACGCTCGACCTGCTGCCTTCGTACCAGATGGCTCAGTCCGTGTACGAACACCTCTCCTTCGACAATCTTAAAGATCATTTCGAGGCGATCTACGGCAGCGGCTACAGCGTCAGCCTGTTTACCCTCTGGCAAAACCACGAGGCAACACAGCTCTGGATCAAGCGCCGTATTCTACCCGGCGCCAAAAACGAATGGCCGCCCGAGTTTTACGGAGCCAAACTCGCCACGCGCAAGGTGCATCCCGTTGCCGGGCACGACGCCGAACCCTGCACCGAACAGCAGGGCGTTCCCGGTCCATGGTATGAGCGCCTGCCCCACTTCCGCATGAACTTCACGCCCTCGAGCGGCCGCGAACTGCAGACCGAGTACTTGATTCCACGTGAGCACGCGTATGAGGCCATCCTCGCCGTGGAGAAGCTGCGCGACCAGATCACGCCTCATCTTTTTATCACCGAGCTGCGCACCATCGCTGCCGACGACTTCTGGATGAGTACTGCTTACCGGCGCGACTCACTCGCAATCCACTTCACCTGGAAGCCCGAGTGGCCCGAGGTAGGCAAAATTCTGCCGCAGATCGAAAAGCAGCTTGAGCCGTTTGAACCTCGCCCCCACTGGGCCAAGCTCTTCACACTGCCGCCCGCAACACTTCAATCCCGATACAGGAAGCTCGATGAATTCAAAGCCTTCCTCAAGACTTGCGATCCTGACGGCAAGTTCCGCAACGAGTTCCTGGCCGCAAACCTGTATTCAAGCTGAGAGCCGCCGGTCAACGCGGCCGATCGTAATATCCCGAACGGATCACCATGCTCGCGACCCGCTCCGGCATTTTCAACTCAATGCGATGAAATGCGCCGTCGTGTTGTAATGCTGGCGGGTTGTAAATCAGCCTGTACTCATTACGCAGGTCGGCCTCAATCTGGAGCAAATCGCTGACGACTTCAGCTTCGGAATCTGCGCTGGCAAAGGCACGGCCTCCGGTCTGCGCAGCAAGATCCGACAAGACCTTTGGGCCGCTCGACCACAAGCTGGGATTCGGTTCCGCGCGAAATGTATAGATGGCGGTGTTGGACTTCTGGCAGACGTTCACCACCTCGGCGAGTGACATGTAGCTGTGATTGTCCTCTCCGTCGGAGAAAAGCAAGATCACGTTCCCGCTCCTCGCATGATCAACCTGACCAATGACGGTGAAACAGGCACGGAAGAGTGTGTCGAACAACGCCGTCCCGCCCAGCGGATTATCGCGCCCGGTTACAGCCTGGCCGATCGACCGCGTCAAAGCTGAGGTGTCGCTTGTCCACGTCTGCGCAATGTTCGAAATGTACCCGAACTCCATCACAAATGCCTGATCGTTCCTTTGCCGCAGCACGCGTTGCGCGAATTCGATAGATACAGCACGGTCGACGCCGAGATGTGCCGCCATCGACGCGCTTGTATCGAGAAGGATTCCGGCTCGGATGGGGAGATTCTGCAAGGGAGAAAATGCAACGATGCGGCGCGGCGGCGAGCCATTGTCCAGCAGGCTCAACTCATCGAGCTTTAAGTCGTTGACGGCCAGACCATCCGCGCCGGATGCATGGAACCTCAGGCTCACTTCGTCGACCGACAGCTTGAACGGCGGCAATTGCTCCGTCGATCCGGCGCTTGTCTGTCCATGCGCCCAGCGCGCGGCGCAGAACGCCACAAGTATCGCCGCGCACACTGCAGTCATCGCCAGGCGCATCGCCATCGCTTTCTGAAATTATGCAATGCGATTTAGACGCAGCTCAAGCGGAGTAGCAACCCGGCTTCATCTTGAGCAACAGCCGGCTTAGGGAATCGGCTCCGCAACAAGATCTTGCGGCGAGCTCACATCGTAGGGCGATCCAGGCGCTTCGCCGGCCTTCTCGGTCGTAACGGTGAAGGCAAACAACTTGCCGCTTGCCGTGCTGATCGCGTAAAGGTGGTTCGACTTGTCCCAGAAACACGCAACAATCGCGTCTTTTGTAAGCAAACCGGTTTCCCGCGTGATCGCCTTTTCCCCGTTGAAATGGAAGACCTGCAATCCGCTTGACCCGGCAACCGCCAGCAGCTCGCCTGACGGTGACATCTTCAGATCGTTCACGAGCCCCGCTTCAGTCTCCGGCATTTTCCCTGCCGTGTTCGTTGTGCTCAAGTTCCCCGCGTCGTCCGCGGTATAACTGGCAAGCTGCGCAGGACGATCGGGAAGGAACGTATTTTGATTCACCGGCTGCATTGTCATGGCCACGTGGTTCGAACCATCCGTCGCCGTCAGAGCAGGGCAATAAAAGTAGCCATTCGGCGGCGTCGGAGGCGCACCGTTGATGTTGATCGCACGCAGATCGCCGTTGCTACTCCGCTTGAATCCGTAGATCCCCCAATACATGTCCCGGATGCACGACGCCGTGTACGCGTATACATCGTTGCCAATGAAACTCGCCGGAAGCTGCAGCCACGCATTCGCGCCGCTATCGCCAACCGTTTCCACGTTTCCATTCGATGCGGCCACGTTGAAGCTCTCATAGGTGTTGTTCGCGCATCCGCTGCCGTTGGTCTCCATGTCGTAGAGCGATCGTCCGCTTCGGTCAAAAAACAGCGCGCCCAGCGTGTTGCAGTCGTCGGACTTGGCTGCGTTCTTCGATGCTTCGTAATGCAGAGCCCCGTCCGATTCAATCTTGTACGAATCGATGTCGAATCCATTCGCATTCACGGCCACGAGATACTTTGCATTTGCCGCCAGGCTCATCACATTTTCCGGGAATGGCGAGCCCGCGATGGGGGTGAGTTTTCCGTTCGTCGCGGCGGAATAGGCCACAATTTCGTTCGCGCTTCCACCTTTCGGTGTGCTCGCGATATAGACAAGGGCAACAGGTGCTGCCTCAGCATTTGAAGAGATCGCTTGCCGGTTGGGATTGGCAGCGATTTGAGCGTTTGCTCCCAACGATATTGCGGAAATCAAGCACACGAGTACAAGGCGATGGTTTTTCATCAGGCAACTCCAGACTTCAGGCAAGATCACTCAACCAGTGGAAGGTTCAAGCGAACTTAGCGAGGCGCCGGACCGCATGGTCAGGCAAACACTCTGATGCTTTCAAGGAGAGAAAGGTAGCGTGCTCGATTCCTCAATTCAGGAAAGAATGGAGCGGAACGGCGCAGAGCTGCGTCGTTTTTACCCTTTGCGGCGATAGAGAATCTGAAAATCGTATCCAGCACTGGCCGGAAACAAGCTCGCCACATGCCGCAGCCGTTCCGCCAGGGCAGGCGCGGCCAGCAACGGGTAGTCGCGCTCGCGCAGATCGTGGTAATCGAAGTCCACCGCCAGCGAAAGCATGTAGACCGCCAGTGAGTCAGAGAAGGCCGACTCGTAAAAGCTGTTGCGCGATCGCTCATCCACAATTTTCTTGCTGTCGCGACTCTCCAGGCCGCGCTGATCCAAAGCCCGCCGCCGCGACTCCCACGCATCCTGGCTCGTTTCGCCGCGCACCTGCGCCTCGGCCTGCGACCACACCAGAGCTGAAAAACTCTCCGGCACACCCGCCGCGTCAACAAAGTTATGCGCAACGTTGATAAAAAACTCAAATGCCAGCCCGAAGCGGTCTTCTACCAAACGCGTAGAAAGGAAAACCGCTTCCGTCGTGCCGAACGTCACGTTGCGATGGCAAATAGCGCGATCGCCAAGCTCGACCGAGTACGACGGAGCCACCATCACATCACCGGTGTCGGCAATCGCGAGCGGCACAAAATAGTAGGTGCGGTTGGCCAGCGCGGCAGACAGTGTTACGGGCACCGCGCCCACCAGCCGCTCAAGGTCGGTGTCAGAGACGCGCGTCTCGCCCCACGCTGCGTAATGAACGCCGTTGGGGGCCTCGCCGACCGTCACCTGCGTTGCGACCTTTTCCGCGTGCCACAACTCGGCTTGTGCGCTCGTTGCCATCAACCTGTATTCTAGACGAGAAAAGGGAGTTGCTTACAGATGGCCGAATGGGTCGGAACGCGACGCGGCGGAAAAATCCTGGGTTTCCCACTGGAAGGGTTTGGACTTTTCACCAGTCTCCTGCTCGCGCTGGCATCTGCTTTCCTCACGTTCTTTGCCTCGACCACGGTCGCCATCTTCTCGCTGCTGGCATGGAATGTCTTCGGACATCATGCGATTAGCTACGCTGACAGTTACCGATACGTTGGGTTTCCCGCAGGTGTCCTCGTGCTGGTCGTTGCCCTCCCACTCTTCGGCGCAGTGTGGTTTCGCGCCAAAATGCTGAGGTAGCCAAATGCAACCTGTGCACTCCATCTCCCTGGATGCTCTTCAGGAGGGTCGGCCACGCAGCGGCGAGCAGGCGCGCGCATGGTGTGCGCGGCTTGAAGCAGGCGCAGTCCTTTACTTTCCCGAAACGCCTCTTCCGATTCCCGCGCAGGACCAGGATTTTCTGCTTGGCAGCTCGCAAACCGAAAGCACGCTGCACAAGAACATTGCCTATAAGCCGGCACAGGACAAGCTGAGCGGCATGGACGCGCAAGCCGACGACACTACCACGGAACGCCTGGCCACCTTCATGCGCTGGTACTCGTCCAGCGTCACCAGCTTTCTGTCCGGGTTTCTTGCCCCGTATCGGCAGGGATGGCTGCTTGACTACGCCAGCTTTCGCCCCATTGAGGAGGACGGACGCGATTTACCGAAGCATCGACGGAACGATCTGCTGCACACTGATGCTTTTCCCACGCGGCCCACACGCGGACGGCGGATTCTTCGTTTCTTTCACAACATCCACCCCACGCGCACACGGGACTGGATGGTGGGCGAGCCCTTTACGCAGATCCTGGGCCAATTCACTCCGGGCAAGCTGGCAATGCCGGTCTCGAATGGAACCTTAACGAGAGCTGCCAAGAGTCTCGCGTCCGCGACGGGGCTCGCGAAGATCGCGCCTCGATGGAAGCGCACGCCCTACGACCAGTTCATGCACGAGCTGCATAATGCGATGAAGGAAGACGAGCAGTTTCAGCGTGACTGCGTGCGGCACTCGTTCCAGTTCGCGCCGGGGTCAAGCTGGATGGTCTATACCGACACGGTTCCGCACGCGGTGCTCGCCGGCCAGTTCGCGCTGGAGCAGACGTTCCTTGTGGATCCCGCGGCAACCGTCAACCCGTCTACAGCGCCGGTTGCGGTGCTTGAGAAACTCGCGGGCGCACGGTTGGTGTAGAAAGACAAGAAAGCCGGCAGCGCACATCTGCGATGCCGGCTCTTTCTCAACACTGAAACGACTGTCTTCCTTCGGACTACGCCCCCGCAGGCTTCGGGTTCTCCTTGTCGTACTTGGCCACGTGAATCTTCCGCGCCAGGCCAACCTTCGAAAGAAGCCAGATTCCCCAAAAGTTCGGGTCAAATTCGTACCAGGCCAATCCGTGCCGTGCCGATACCGGGTGGGCATGATGATTGTTGTGCCATCCCTCGCCGCCGGTGAGGAGTGCCACCCACCAGCTGTTGCGTGAGTCGTCGCGAGTTTTGAAACGCCGACCACCCCAAAGGTGCGTCGCGGAATTCACCAGCCAGGTTGCGTGCAATCCGAGTGTCACGCGCAGAAACGCGCCCCACAAGAGCCAGCCAATCGCATTTACGGGCCCCCCGGTGAGCCATCCCACGGCAAACAGAACCACGCCGCTCGCCACCAGCGGAATCCAATGGAATTTGCTCAGCCACACATGGAAGCGGTCGCGGCCTAGATCGGGGGAATAGCGGTTCAGAAATTCGGCTTGTGCGTGAAGCGAGTTGCCAACCAGGATCCAACCCGTATGTGCCCACCACGCGCCCTCGCGCGGAGTGTGCGGATCGCCGTCCTGGTCGCTCAATTGATGATGCACGCGATGAGTCGAAACCCAGAACATGGGTCCGCCTTCCAGCGCCAGCGTGGCACACGTCGACATCACGTATTCAAGCCATTTGGGAACCTGGTAACCCCGATGCGTCAAAAGCCGGTGATAGCACATGCCGATGCCCACATTGATGGCGACAACGTACAGCACCACCATGACCGCGAACCGTTGCCAACTGAAGAAGAACAGGGCCGCAATCGCGCCAATATGAAAGGCGATCACCACGAATAGAGTCAACCAGTTGATGCCCTGGCTCACCGTCGCGGCGCGTCCCATGCGAATGTCAACTCGCTCGGTCGCAGCTTGCGGAATGACCGCGGCTGGCGTGAGCACTTCCTGCTCCGCAGGGATCGGGAGCGCTAGGCCTTCAGTTGTGACTGCGGGGGAAGTTGGAACGGGTAACACTGACGCCATTCGGTTAGACATCCTTCGCGAGCGGAAAGCTACCCGCTCTTAACTTCATTGTATAGGATGCGCGTTTTGCCAACTGAGGCTTTGCGCCCCGTCAACCAGCATTCAAGGTTATTCACTTCTGTCGCAGCCAAAATGTTGCCGCCAAGCCCTTTGAATCCATGGCGCGCTTACAGCGCTTCCAGAATCGGTGTGTCCGGAATCCCGCGCTCTAAAATACCCTTTTACTTAAAGAAAAGGGTGCCCTTTGCTCTGCTTCAAAAGGCTTCATGGATTGCGGAACCGCTCTAGTCGTTGCTTTCTACACCACCACCGGTGACGAATAGCTTTTCCGCCTGCCCGCGCAGCACGCGATAGAGGGCGAATTGCCGTTGTGTGGCACCGCGCAGCTCAAAGAGCAACTCACCCCGGTTATCGGCCAGGGCATCCACGGCGTCCACCAATCGCATGCGCGGTTTCTGGTCAAGATGCGCGCCGTCCGTTACGTTCTTCAAGAGGACAAGCGCATTTCCATACAAATCGGGCTGCGCCACCAGGGTCACAAACTTTTGCTGAGCTAAGGGCCCGTCGGTATGCGCGCTCAGCACGAGTGTCGCGCCCGATCCATACGCCAGCTCGAAGACGCGAAACTGCTCGTTGTCGAGCGGCACAGGCGCGGTCGGCGCTGGTTTCGCGGCTTTCCGTGTGGTCGTCGTTGCGGTTCGCTTCGCCGCAGGCTTGGCCGCCGGCGGGTTCAGGCCCAGTGCAGTTCGCGCAATGTCTTCCATCGCCGACTTCATCTTCGCCTCATCGTCCAGATTCGACCACGAGTAAAGCCACGGATGGGGCGGCCGGGTCCTGGCATCCGAGACTGCGACCACCTGCTGCACATCCGGCGGAAATCCCTTCAGGCTCGGAGCCACTTCGATCGCATCGCCTGTCGATTTGCCCCGCATCAGCCGAGGCCTGTCTGGATCGGATGCCGCAACCGTATCCTCATCGCTCGCAGTCGGAGCAGGCTCGCTCTTCTTCGATTTCTTCATCACCGGCCGATCGGGATCGCTGCTTGCCTGGGTGCTGTCACCGGAACTCGCGGAATCGCTCTTATGCAGCACCGGCCCGTTGCCGCTCCCACTCCCGGGCGCGGTTGTTGTCGAGCTGCCGGTGTCCGGGCTGTCCGCCTTCTTGCGCAGTACCGGCCGATCCGGATCGCCGGGCTCGCTCGGCGCGCCGGCGTCGCTGCTTCCGCTGCCGTTTTTGGCAGGTGCGTCCGCGGGGTGTTTGCGATGCAGAACCGGCTCATCGCTCTGCGCATCGTCTCCATCGTCCAGGTGGACATACGCCAGGTCTTTGGCTGTTGGCTTCGGCTTCGCCGAGGGCAAAGGCTTCCACGCTCCGAAGCCAACCCAGCCGCCGTCCTGCTGTCCCGCGTTCTTGATGTCGAAAAGTCCCACCGGCTTGCCGTCCTGCTCCAATTCGTATTCAACTTCGGGAATAAGTGCCATTGGCTCCGGTCGTGCCAGATAAACGCTTCCATCCTGCAATGCACCGCCGTCCAGCACTGCCACGGGCACCAGACGGCTCGCCTTAGGATTTCCCTCGTCTCCCGTGTATTCGAGAACCGCGACCGAACGCAGCTCTGGTGCTTCCTTCTTGCCCTCCGTTACCTTGCCCACGTATTGCGCAGATGCAGCGCAGCTTGCCGCCATCGCGAGGATCGCCACCCATCCCATCCGACACATCCGCAATTTCAATCGTCTGCGCAAAGCCATGAATAAACCGCCCACGGGAATTATCATACGGATGGTTGAGCTGCCCCATCCAGGGCAAGAGGAACTACGGAATGGAACTGAATCAGAAGGTCGCCGATTTTACGCTGCAAACCGACGAAGATAAGGCCGTAACCTTATCCGACTACAAAGGCAAGCCCGTCGTTCTCTTTTTTTATCCTAGAGCGGACACTCCTGGCTGCACCATTGAGGCCTGCGGGTTTCGCGACACCTTCAAGAAGCTGCAGACGGCCGGGGCTGTGGTGCTCGGCATTTCGCGGGACACGCCCAAGGCCCAGGCGAAGTTTCGCGCCAAGTACGACCTGCCCTACACACTCCTTGCTGATGTAGACGAGAAAGTCTGCAATCAGTTTGGCGTTATGAAGGAAAAGAACATGTACGGCAAGAAGGTCTGGGGTATTGAACGGACCACATTTGTGATCGGCCCCGATCAGACTTTGCTGCACATCTTCCCCAAAGTCACGCCCGAAGGCCACGCTGAACAGGTTCTGGCGCTCGTCAAGGAATGGAACAAGACTCACAAATGAAGAAGAAAGGCTCTGAACCAGGTCCTTCTTCGGTTTCATCGCAAACCGGCCGGGCGCCCCATCCATCCGCAGCCACATCGCGAATGGGTGGGAAAGCAAGCACTTCAAGCATCTACGGCCACCTGCTTCCCCGCTCCTTCTTCGAAGACAAGCCCGAGCTGGTAGCCCCGCGCCTTCTAGGCAAGCTTCTTGTCCACAGTACCGGCGGCCTGGTCCTCGCCGGTCGGATTGTCGAAGTCGAAGCCTATCTCGGCCCGCACGACGACACGCCCGACCCTGCTGCGCATTCCCACCGGGGCCCCACTCCGCGCAATGAGGTCCTCTTTGGCTCGGCAGGGCATGCTTACATCTACGCAATCTACGGTCGCTACTTCTGCGCTAACATCTCCTGCGAAACCGTGGGGCGGGCCGGGTCCATTCTCCTGCGTGCCCTCGAACCTCTCGGCGACCCCAGCGCTCTCCGCCAAATGGCCATCAATCGCGGCCTTGCGTCCAATGCGCCGCCCCGCTTCCTTACCTCCGGTCCCGGCCGGCTCTGCCAGGCACTCGGCCTCACCCGGCTTGGCCATAACGGTCTCGACCTGGTCAATCGGGCTTCTCCATTGCAAGTCCGCGACGACACAGCCGCCTTCCCTGAAGCGCTGGTGACCGTGCGCATCGGCATCACGCACGCCCCCGACTTGCCTTTGCGCTTCGCTTTGCCGGCACATCCCTACGTCTCAGGAGCCAGGGGCCTAACTGGCCAACGCATCTTAATCCGGTAGAATTCCGTCCATCGGTTAAGGCACTCCCCTCAGAAAGGAATTCCGCTCTTGAAATTTGCCTCCCGCTTCTTGCCCATCGCAACGATCCTGCTCGGCGCCGCCTTTGCTGTCTCCACATTCGCTCAGCAACCGCAAGGCCCACCTCCGGGGCCCGGCGGTCCGCCGCCCGGACAATTCGCGCTTCCCGAGCCCACCAATCTGAAGGTTCTGCCCAAGAACACGAACGGCCAGCAACTGCGCGACATTATGCAGAATTGGGCCGGCTCGCTCGGCGTTCACTGCAACACCTGTCACACGCAGGATACGAAGAATCTTGACCCGAACGGTCGTCCGCGCATGAACTTCGCTGACGACTCCAAGCCGGAAAAGAACACGGCGCGCCTCATGTACACCATGGTGCAGGGCATCAACAAGGACTACATCATGAAGCTCGAGAATGTTGAGCAGCCGGTGGCCTGCGGCACCTGTCACCGCGGCCACCTCGATCCCGAGCCGTTCGTGATCCCCAAGCGCGAGCATGGCGGTCCGCCGCCGGGGGCGCCGCCCGCGGGAGCTCCGGCTCCCCAAAACTAAATCAAACCCGTTCTGGGAGAACGGTCACACGAACCTCCTGCGAGCAGAAAGCAAGCATCTGCTCCACCGCAGGGGTTCACGGCTTCCACACAAACGTGGCTACCGCGCCCGCAGGCAGCGTGGTAGCCGCCGTCTTGCCCCTGAATCCAATTCGGAATCCCTGCGCCGCTTTTCCGGCATTGAGCGCATAGAGCACCACCGTGCCGTTCGGATTGCGAAACGCCACGTCTTTCAGCGTCGTTTCCGCGGGTTCATCGGACGCAATGCGCACCGCGCCCGCCTGCAGAAACTTGCTCGCCTGCCCCAGCACGAAGAAGTCCAGCTCCGGTTTCACCTGCGGCTTGTCGGGGTTTGAAATGTCGATCGTCACCAACCCGCGGCAGGTATCGCAACCGCCCACCACCGGCCCGTGATTCTGGTCCGTCGCCAGCGCCCAAAGCACATAACTGCGCGACCAGTTGCGCATCACGGCGATCAGCTCGGCCGCCTCATCCGCAAAGATGGTTCCTGTCTGCCAGGTCCCGCCGCTTGACTCCGTCACCCATTCATCCTTCTGAGGGAACTCCTCATGGATCTTCGTCATGACAGAGGGATCGCCGCCGTAGTGATGCCACGCCGTTCCGGCAGCGAGCGCGCCCGCTTTTTCATCACGAAGCACAGTTTCGGGATAGTCGGGCCGGTCCCAGTTGTGGTCGTAAGCCATCACTTTCGGCGTCAAGTCCGCCGCGGACAGCGCCGGGCCCAGCGCATTGCCGAAGAAAAGCGCTTGCTCTTCCGCCGTCATCTGCATGCCGCTATAGGTAGGCGGCGCATACAAGGGCTCGTTCTCCACGCTTATGGCCCAAATCGGCACGCCGGCCGCCTGGTAGCCCTGAACAGTCTTCACCAGGTAATTCGCAAATGCCGGAAAATCCTCCGGCCACAGGCTCGACTTCTCTTTCGTTTCCGGGTTCGATCCCAGCATCGACCCTGAAGTCTTCATCCATCCCGGCGGACTCCACGGCGTCAGCATCACGTGCATCCCCGGGTTGATTCCCAGAATTTGCCGCAGCTCCGGCAGAATGTATTCCGCGTCGTGCGCCAGGCTGAAATGCTCAAGCTTGGGATCGGTCGCTCCCTCGGGTGTTGTGCAGGCTTTGGCTGCCTGCTGACACAGGTCGTCGAACGAATAAAACGTCACCGCCAGATCAGACGAGCCCACCGGCTGCCGCAGGATACTCAGCCCAATCCCGCTCTTGCGGCTGAACAGCATCTTGAATGTCGCGTCCATCTGCGCCGGCTGCAGTTTCTTCGCAAACAGCCAGGCCGCCGAGTCGGTTAGAGACGCGCCAAACCCGTCAATCTCCTGAAAGCGCTTCCCGTCATCCACTGTCAGCACCGGCAGAATCGCCTCGGGCCCGTTCTTGGCGCTCAGGTGCAGCGTCGCCCGCTCCGAGAGAGTCTCCAGCAAATCAGGCGTGGTCTGGTAGACAGAGATGGTCTGCGCGCCGCATCCGGCCGCGGCCAGCGGAGAAACAAGAAGACAACACAAAAAGCGTGCGCAGCGCACCATGAATTCCTCCTTCACGCGGAAGAAGAATCCTAGTCCATCACACTGTGCAGCGAAAAGCTTCTAGGAACTCGTTGAAATTCGCCGCGTTGTAGCGGAATCATTGGTGATTTGCGTTTCTGTCGAGCCGAAATCTGTTTGAATGGTGCATTTCGGCAGTGGTCATCAGGGTTTGCGGGCATCGG
>Ga0182013_10000744_pt1 | contig 45242 bp, 36 predicted proteins | sample 612S2MmetaG_FD_120487 | JGI IMG/M metagenome (GOLD analysis project Ga0182013, IMG submission 120487) | Permafrost microbial communities from Stordalen Mire, Sweden - 612S2M metaG | ecosystem: Environmental > Terrestrial > Soil > Wetlands > Permafrost | place: Sweden: Stordalen | collected... | reverse complement strand
GACGGCAACCTCCCGCATTTCACGAACCGGCTGATCCTCGAATCGAGCCCGTACCTGCGCCAACACGCGCACAATCCGGTCAACTGGTTTGCGTGGAGCGACGAAGCGTTCGACGAAGCACGCACGCGGGGCGTCCCGGTCTTCCTGTCCATCGGCTACTCGACGTGTCATTGGTGCCACGTCATGGAGGAAGAATCGTTCGAGGATCTGGAGATCGCGCGATTCCTCAACGAGTCCTACGTCGCGATCAAAGTCGACCGCGAGGAGCGGCCCGACATCGATACCGTGTACATGACGGCGGTGCAGACACTGCGCGGACAAGGCGGCTGGCCGATGAGCGTCTGGCTCGACGCCGACCGCCGGCCGTTTTTCGCCGGCACCTACTTCCCGGCACGTGACGGCGATCGCGGCACGGGAACCGGCTTCTTTACGATTTTGCGCGAACTCGCCGCGATTTACCGCACCGATCCCCAGCGCGTCGCCGAGGCGGCGAAGTCGATCACGGCCGCGGTGCGTTCGGCAATGGGCGGCGCTCCGGCCGGCGCGACGCTCCCCGGCGCCGGCGTACTCGATGCGGCACTACACTACTACGGCCGTGCGTACGACGAGCGCTACGGCGGAGTCAAAGGAGCGCCGAAGTTTCCGTCGAGCTTTCCGGTCCGGTTGTTGCTGCGCGAATACCGGCGCACCGGGAACGCCGCCGCGCTTGCGATGGCGGAGCACACCTTGGCGATGATGGCCGCGGGCGGAATGCACGATCAACTCGGCGGCGGTTTTCATCGGTACTCAACCGATGAGCGCTGGCTCGTTCCGCACTTCGAAAAAATGCTGTACGACAACGCGCTGCTCGCGCTGGCGTATGCCGAGGCCTGGCAAGTCACGAAGCGCCGCGATTTTGCTCGCGTCTTGCGCACGACGCTCGACTACGTCTTGCGTGAAATGACCGCGAACGAGGGCGGCTTCTTCTCGGCGACCGACGCCGATTCGCAAGGCGAGGAAGGGACGTTTTTCGTCTGGCCCGAGGACGAGATTCGCCGGCTTCTGGGCCTCGATGCCGACGCGTTCATCCGCTATTACGGCGTGACGCGGACCGGAAATTTCGAGGGCCGCAACGTGCTGTTCGTCCCGCGTCCGGTCGAGGGAGAATGGGAATCGCTCGCGGGCGCGCGTGAGATCCTGCGTACCGCGCGCGAGGCGCGTCCACACCCGCTGCGCGACGAGAAAATCTTGACGTCGTGGAACGGGCTGATGATCTCGGCGCTCGCCGTCGGCGGTCGCATCCTCGCGGAGCCGCGTTACGTCGCGGCCGCCGCCCGCGCCGCGGATTTCATCCTGGCAACGGCCGGCGCCGACGGCCGCTTGCAGCGCAGTTCGAAGGACGGACAGACATCCGGAGCCGGCTTTCTCGAGGACGACGCCTTCTTCACGGCGGCGCTGCTCGATCTTTACGAGGCATCGTTCGACGGCTGCCGGCTCGCGCAAGCGTTCGCGCAGGCCGAACGAACCGAGAGTCTCTTCGCCGACAGCGACCGCGGCGGCTGGTTTCGCACCGCGTGCGATCACGAACGGCTGATCGCACGCGAGAAGCCCAGCCACGACGGGGCCGAACCGGCCGGTGCGTCCGTGGCGCTGCTCAACGCGCTGCGCCTGCACACGATCACCGGCGACGACCGTTGGCGGCGGATCGCGGAGCGCGCGCTGCACGCCTACGCCCCAACACTCGAGGAACAACCGGCAGCACTTCACGAGATGCTGCTGGCGCTCGACTATTTCGTCGACGTACCGGCGCAGGTCGTGCTGATTTGGCCCGCCCGGCAGCGGGCGGCCGCGGAGTTCGTCGAATCACTGCGCCGGACGTTCCTGCCGAACCGCGCGCTGCTCGGCGCCGCCGAAGGTCCGGAGCTCGATGCGTTGGCACTTCTCGCGCCGATAACCGCCGGCAAAATAGCACGCGACGGCCGGGCGACGGCATATGTGTGCGAACACGGCGCATGCCGCCTTCCCACGACGGAGCCGGCCGCAATGGAAGCGCAGCTTGCGGCACTCAATGTCGCGCGCTGAATTTGACAGCGCGTAGACATCGCCCCGGCGGACTTTTACCGTCGAATCGAACGGCATGCGAGCCGGCGATCGTTTCGGGATTGAACCAACCGGGAATCTAAGGAGTGTAGTGGGTCCAATCGACGGCCACGCCGATCGACGCCGCGGTGAAATTGATCCACGACGCGAACACGTCGCTGCCGTAGTCGTGATTGGTCGTCCAGGCATCGGGGCCGAGTCCTTCGGCGAGAGCTTTTTCGATGCTTCCGGGCCCGGCATTGTAGGCGGCGAACGCCGCGAGGTGACTGTCCGGAAACTGCTTGAGCAGCGGTTCGAGAAATTCTTTGGCCGTGACGAGCAGGTTGATGTCGGGATCGAGCAGCGGGCCGTAACCCGGAAACGACGGTGCAGCGAGGACGCTCCAATTCACGCCCGACGTGATTTGACACAGACCGACGCCGCAGCCGTCACCGGGAGGGACGCCGATTTGGAAAATGTTCTGGCCGCCCGTTTCGCGCGCCACGATGGCGGCGAGCATACAGGGCTGGACCAGATCGGTCGCGCGCGCCGCCTTCGTAAACGAGCCGCTATAGCGCATGAGCGCTGGTCGCCACGGCACGTTGAAGGGTGGCTTGGCCGAAAATCCTTTGGCGGACACCTCGGCGACACTTAGAGTCGGCACGTCGAATCCTCCGAACGACACCGAAAACGATCGGCATCGAAATCGAGTCCCATCGGTCACCGGCCTGCCGAACTGCGTCGGCTCCAGTTTGCGTTACGTACCCGCACGTGACGCTTTTTGAAACGCTCTTTCCGACCAGGACGAAATGTATCGCCTGTCCAAAGCGGCCACTCCTTAGCGGCGTAGTGATTGTCAACAAAGTCTGCTGTCCGCTGCGAGACCGAGTTGCGCGATTGAGTCTCATTGGATGATACGCGGCCGTGCTTCGTCGGCGCTGCACCTCGCCGGATGAGTCACGACCGCGACGCAGATCGCGGTCTGGATTTTCCGAACTGTGGGGCGGAAGCGTTCCGTATGCCTCAATGCTACGATAGCCGATCCGCTCGTTCGCTCCGACGGCGTTTCATCGAAACAAGCGCGAGCCCGATACCAGCCGCTCGGCGAGCGCACCGTAACCGATCCGCGACCGTTCGCTCTCAAAGGAGACATCCGAACATGGCCTATTCAAACTTTCGTGCCGTCGAGCTGCACTTCGATACCGCGGGCAACCCAGCCGACGGCACCAGCGATGATGCGCTGCCCCCGATTCTACCGTCGATCGATCATTTGATCGTCATGTCACACGGCTGGAACGACGACATCGCCGACGCGCGCACGCTCTACGAAGACTTTTTTCGAGCGCTGGTTTCGGCTTTGGGCGAGTACGGTCTCGCGCAGACGAGCATCGCATTGGCGCTCCTGTTTTGGCCGTCCAAGAAGTTTGACGAAGCGCAGCTCATCCCGGGCGGAGCCGCCGGGATCGACGCGGATCCCATCGCAACGGCGATCGTCGCCCAGATCGATACGCTCAAAGCGGCCTTCAATAACGACGCGACGATCGACGCCTATCTTGACCATGCAGCCGCCCAAGTGCCGGCGCTGGCGGTGAGCAAAGCGGCTCAGGACGACTTCGTGCACGCGTTGTCACTCATTCTCCCGGCCTCGCCGTCGCAATCCGACCCCGGCGTCGACGACGCCCGTCAAATGTTGGCGCGACTTGACGGCAGCGACGTGTTGACGCGACTCGCTCTCGCGGCTACCGCAACCACCACGCCCGCGGCCGGCATCGACGTCGGCGGCGCAGCGTCGCTATCCGGCTGCGCCGCGCAAGCCGGTGCGGTCGCGCCCTCGGACCTCGCCCTCGGGGGCGGCGCGGCCTCGTTCGACCCAATCGGCGCGGTCAAACAAGCGGCGCTGCTGCTGCTCAATCTGACGACCTATTATGCGATGAAGGAGCGCGCCGGCACGATCGGCAGCAGCGGCGTGGCGCGGACGCTGGCGAAAGTCCTGACGAACAAACCCGGGATACAGCTGCACCTCGCCGGCCACAGCTTCGGGGGGCGGCTCGTTACGAGCGCGGTGAATTCTCTGACCGGCGGCGTCGCGGGACACCAGGTGCGCAGCCTGACGCTGATGCAAGCGGCCTATTCCCACTACGGTCTGGCTCCCAACTATCTCCCGGGCGTCAACGGAGCGTTTCGCAGCATCATCACCTCACGCAAAGTCGCGGGGCAGATCGCGATCACCCATAGCGTGAACGACAAGGCGGTCGGTTTAGCGTATCCGCTGGCGTCGGCGATCGCGCAACAAAGCGGGTCGGCGCTCGGCGACGCCAATGACTTTCACGGCGGGATGGGACGCAACGGCGCGCAAAAGACGCCCGAAGCGTTCGATGATAGGCTCCATGGCGACGGCGCAAAGTACGCCGCGCTGCCCGCCGGGTGCACGATTCGAAACCTGAACGGTGACGCGATCATTCAAAGCCACGGCGACATCGGCCGTGTCGAGGTCGCCCGCGCGATGCTCGAAGCGATGACACGCTGACACGCCGCCGTTCGGCGCGTCGTGATCGACCTCACCTCGGTATGATTCGCAGCCCAAACGTGTAGGACGAGCGGTTGCGCGTCGGACGGCCACCGCACGACCCGACCGCAATTATAAAAGGTAAGCCGCAGAAGCGAAGCTATCTGCGAGATGTTTTCGTCGACTTGCTTACGACGCGCATGAATGTTATGCTCGCCGTACTCGCGACAACGACCTGGTGTGACTCGAGATGTTCGAGCGCCGTGCTAGCTAGCGGCGCGCAGTTCTTCGTTGCTGAAATAGGAGAATGCGATGCCGGTTCCGGTTTCCTACCCCGGCGTTTACATCGAGGAACTTCCGAGCGGCGTACGGACCATCACCGGCGTTGCAACATCGATCGCAGCGTTCGTTGGTGCTACGGTGCGCGGCCCGGTCGGAATACCGACGACGATCTTCAGCTTTGCCGACTATCAGCGTTTTTTCGGCGGTTTATCCCTCGCTAGCACGCTGAGTTACGCAGTAAATGATTTCTACGCAAACGGCGGCACCCAAGCCATCATCGTGCGCGTCGTCGACGGCGCGACATCCGCAGTGTACGATCTTCCCACCGCGGGAACGGGCGCAAACGCCGTTCTCGCGCTCAACGCGGCGAGTCCCGGCGCATGGGGGAATAACCTCACGATTACCGTCGACACGAACACCAAGGATCCGACGAACGCGAATCTCTTCAACCTGACGATCGCCGATTCGAACGGAACCGTCGAGGTGTTCCGCAACCTGTCGGTCGTTCCGACGGATCCGACGTATTTCGTTCCCGTTCTGCAGCAAGGATCGCTCCTCGTCAACGCCGCGAACAGCAGCACCAACACGGCGCCCAAAGCCGGAACCGTTTCGACCCCGGCAACGCCGGGGAGTGACGGCACCGCCGTTGGACCCGCGCAGTTGAGCGATCCCGGTTTGCAGTCGACAAAGGGCGGAATCTACGCCCTCGACAATGCCGACCTGTTCAACATCTTGGTCCTCCCGCCGCCGACGAATGCGACCGACACGCCGGTGAGCGCCTGGCAAGAAGCGGCGACATATTGCCAGAGCCGGCGTGCGATGCTGCTCGTCGACGCTCCGGCGGCATGGTCGTCGACTGCGCAAACCGCCGGAGCGGCGAAGCTTCCCGCTCTGCTGGCAACGCTGGGAATCACCGGAGCCGTGGCGCGTAATGCGGCGCTCTACTTTCCGATGCTTAGCGAGGCCGACCCGCTGCACAACTCGATCCCCGGATTCTTTCCGGCGAGCGGAGCGATCGCCGGTATCTATGCACGCACCGACGCGACGCGCGGCGTATGGAAAGCGCCGGCAGGCGTCGATGCGACGCTCACCGGAACGCTCGGCCTGTCGGTTACTTTAAGCGACGCTGAAAACGGCGTGCTGAATCCGGTCGCCATCAATTGCTTGCGGACGTTCGCGACGGCCGGCCAAGTCGTGTGGGGGGCACGCACGCTCGCCGGCGCCGACCAGCTCGAGGACGACTACAAGTACGTGCCCGTACGCCGGCTCGCGCTCTACATCGAAGAAAGCCTCTACCGCGGAACGCAATGGGTCGTTTTCGAGCCGAACGATGCACCGCTTTGGGGCCAAATCCGGACGTCCGTCGGTTCGTTCATGCAGCAGCTTTTCGTGCAAGGCGCTTTTGCGGGCAGCTCGCGCCAGAATGCCTACTTCGTCAAGTGCGACAACGAGACGACGAGCCAGACCGACATCAACAACGGCATCGTGAACATCATCGTCGGATTTGCACCGCTCGAGCCGGCTGAGTTCGTCGTCATCCAAATTCAGCAGATGGCCGGTCAGGCGTAGTCCGCCGCCGGCGAGGGAGAACGAATGGCGCAGTTCACCGTCAACACAACCCGGTTCGATCCGTACAAGGGCTTTAAGTTTCGCGTCAGGTGGGACGGCCGGGTCGTGGCGGGCATCAGCAAGGTCAGTAACCTGAAGCGCACGACCGAGGTCGTGCAGCATCGCGAAGGCGGGGATCATAGTTCGAGCCGCAAGTCGCCGGGGCGCAGCGAGTACGACGCGATCACCCTCGAGCGCGGTGTCACGCACGACGTCGAATTCGAGAATTGGGCCAATCGCGTTTGGAGTTATGCCGGAGCGCTGGGCGCCGAGGTCTCGCTCAAGGATTTCCGCAAAGACATCTATCTCGAATTCTACAATGAGGCGGGACAGCTCGCGTTGGCTTACAAGATCTATCGCTGCTGGCCGTCGGAGTACGTCGCGTTGCCGGAACTCGATGCGAACGGGACCGCGGCTGTCGCCATCCAGCAGCTCATCCTGCAGACCGAAGGCTGGGAGCGCGATACCGCCGTTCCCGAACCGACCGAACCGTCGTTACCGGCAACGACCGGCTAGGCACGATGCCGCACGTGTCGGCCGCGCAGGCGGTTGAGCTTTGGGAACGCGGCGCGGATCGCACGCTGTCGCAGCGAGCCGCCTTGCTCGCCGCGATAGCTTTGCCCGAGGCGTCGCGCGCGCAGGTCGAGCACACGGGGATTGGCCGGCGCGACCGCGCGATTCTCGCGTTGCGTGACGAGACGCTCGGCTCGCGCATGGACTGCTTCGTGGAGTGCGGCCGCTGCCGAACCCGGCTGGAATTTACCTTCGAGGCGCGTGAGCTCCTAGCGTCCGAACCCGCATCCGACGTCGACGCGGAGAGCTACGAACTCGAAACCGACGGCTGGCGAATTCGCTACCGGCCGCCGTCAGGTGCCGACGTCGCCGAAGTCGCCGCCCGTTTGGACGGCGATTCGGCGCGGCGTGCGCTTCTGCAACGCTGCACTCTCGCGGTCGTGCACGCGGACGAAACGTCGGCGACTTCCGCCGCTCGCGCGGCCCGCTTCGATCAGCTTCCCAAACCGGTGCTCGATGCGCTGGAGTCGGCGCTCGAAGCCCACGATCCGCTGGCGAAGGCATCGTTCTCCACCGTTTGCGCCGCCTGCGGACACGCTTCGGATTTTCGCTTCGACATTGTCGCGTATTTCAGCTCGGAACTTTTTGCGATCGCAAAGCGGCTGTTGTACGAAGTCGACGTGTTAGCGCGGATCTATCATTGGCGCGAGGCCGACGTGCTCGCGATGAGCGCGGTCCGCCGCCGCTGCTACGTCGAGTCGGCGCTCGGATGAGCGATTATCTCACGCGCCTCATCGCGCGCTCGAACGGATCCGAAACCGTCGTGCGACCGCAGTTGACGCTGCATTACGCCCCGCGCGACGAGGTCGAGCTAGCGCCGACGGCATCCGACGTTGCCGTTCCCGTTAGGGAACCCGACGAGCAGCGCGCGCACGCGGCACCGCGTAAAGTCGACGAATTCGCGCGGACGCTCGATCGCGTCCCGACGCGGCCTTCCGTGGAACACTCGCCGGACGCCGAATCAGCATCGACAGCGCGAGCAAAGGCGCCGGACGCGGACCGCCAAGCGCAGCAGCGCGGGCGCACTACGTCCGCCGATCCGGCATCGGCACCCCTGCAACGCACGCGACGACCAATCGATCGCCACCAAGATCGGACCGAACGGCTTCCGGATCGATCGGTTCGGGAAACCGTCACCGGCGGGCTCGACGCGCAAGCAGATAGCCGCGGTCCGGTTCGAAACGCCGACGCGGGCAGCACTTCGGACCCGCCGGATCACCGATCGGATCCGCCCGGCACCGCGCCGCCCGTGCCCGTTCGCGACTTGGGCGCGGCCCCGGTCGTCCGCATCACAATCGGCCGAATCGAAGTTCGAGCCAACGTCCCGCGTTCGGCGGCCTCGGCTGCCGCCGACGGGCGAGGGGCCGTGCCGCCGCGACGTTTGAGCATCGAGCCGAAATTAACGCTCGAGGAGTACTTGCAGCCGCGCGAGGCGCCGCGATGAGCAACGCGTTGGCCATCGCCAGTGTGACCGCAACGTTGACGAGCATCCTGCAATCGGGCGTGACCAGCGACGTTGCCGGCGCCCACGTCGTGCCCGGCCGGCCGGACCCAACGGCCGCCGGACGTCCGCCGGGCATCAACATCTTTCTCTACAACGTTTCGCCCAACGGCGCATTGCGCAACGACGATCTGCCCACGCGCCGCTCCGACGGCACGTTGGCGGGACGGCCGACGGCCGCGCTGGATCTGCACTATCTGCTGATCTGCTACGGCGATGAAACGCAGTACGAACCGCAGCGGCTGCTGGGCAGTATCGTGCGCACGATGCACGCCCGACCGGCGCTGGCCGGCGCTGAAATCGCTGCTGCGACCGGCAGCGCTCCGTTCACGACGTTCCCGGAGCGTTCGGACCTGGCCGCTCAGATCGAACGCGTGCGCTTCACGCAGGTGGGCTTGACGCTTCAAGAACTCTCCGGACTGTGGTCGTCGTTCTTTCAAACGCCGTATGTGCTTTCCATCGCGTACATCGCGAGCGTCGTCCTGATCGAAAGCGCCCAAACGCCGAGCCCGGCGTTGCCCGTGCGTGACCGCTTCATCGCGGTCGCACCGTTTCGCAACCCGGCGATCCTGTCCGTTCGCGCGGCATCGGGCCCGCTCGATCCGATCGAGCCGGGAACGGTCCTCGCCATCAGCGGCCAGCAGCTTGCCGCGCCGCAGACGATGGTGCGGCTCGCTGCCGATCTGTACGCCCCCGCCACGACGAGCGACACGGAAATAACGCTGCCCGTCCCGGCGGCTCTGCGGGCCGGAATCGTCAGCGTGCAGATCGTTCAGCAGAGCGCGGTCGGCACGCCGGGGGCACTCCGCAATAGCGCCGAATCGAACGCCGCTGCCTTCGTGCTGCGTCCGACGATCGCGCTCCAAGCGGTTTCGGCGACGTCGATCACGATCGGCGTAACGCCGGAGGTTGGCGCCGGTCAGCGCGTGGTTCTCGTGCTCAACGGAACGAACCCGACCGTACCAGCCGCCTACGCGTTCGACCTCGTCGCGACGGCAGATACGTCAACCCTCGTCTTCAACATCACCGGCGTGCCCGCGGGGCCGTACGTGATGCGGCTTCAAGTCGACGGCGCGCAGAGCGTCTTGACCGTCGACCTGACTGCGGGCAGTGCCACCTTCGATCGCTACACCGGCCCCGCGGTGACCGTTCCATGACGACGACACCGCAAGCGGAGGTTCCCGCGTGAAGCCCGGCAGCATCGAGATCCGCATCGACGAAGTCGTAGTCGATGGGTTCCCATTCGCTCACGCTGCCGTCGTCGCCGACGCGTTGCGCTCGGCGTTGACGAGCGCCCTGCGGCAACCCGCGAACGCGGCGCTGTTCGAAACGCTGCGCGGCCGTGACCGCATCGACGGCGGCGAGGTATCGCTCGCGCGCGCCGATTCGGCGAGGCTGGGCGACGCGCTTGCCGCCGCGGTCGTCTCCGCACTGCGCGCGGACGCGCCGGGGCGGAATGGAGCTCCGTCGCGATGACAACCTTTCCCGGCGCGCCCGCGCTCATCAAAGGCGGCATCGTTCTCGTCGATGCGCAGACGGCGGCGGTTCAGCGCGTCATACCGCTGCAGTACAATCCCGATAGTATTTCGCGAACGCTGGAACCGCAGATGGTTCAGCCTGAGGGCGGCGATCGCTCCGAACTGCTGCGCTTCAAAGGGCCGGCCAACGAGACGATTACGATCGAAGCCGAGATCGACGCGACGGATCAGCTCGAGCACCCCGAGAGCAACCCCGATGTCGTGCAAGTCGGCATCTATGCGAAGCTCGCGGCACTCGAAACGACCGTGTCACCGCCCAGCGCGTCGGTGATCGCCAACAATCTCTTAGCCGCGCTGGGCTCGCTGGAGATTCTGCCCATGGAGGGTCCGTTGACGCTGTTCGTCTGGAGCCGGCGGCGCGTGCTGCCGGTGCGCATCACGCAGTTCAGCATCACCGAGGATGCATTCGATCCGAGCCTCAACCCGCTACGCGCGAAAGTGAACCTCACGATGCGCGTCCTCGGCGCCAACGATCTGCCGTCGACGCACAAAGGCAGCAGTTTGTTTCTGGCCTATCTGCAGCAAAAAGAACAATTGGCGGCGGGTCAGAGCGCGGCGCTCGGAACGCTCGGAATCACGGGGATTCCATGATCGCTCAATTGCAGGCGCTCATGGGCTTCGCGAGCGCTTCGTCCGGTGCGTTCGATCCGACCAGCCGGTACAGCGGCATCGCGCTTTCGACGCTGCAGACACTCGGCGGACCGGTCGCATATGTGAAGCGCCGCTTTTTACCGAGCTCGACGCAAATCGGACCGGTGCAGTACTACAGCGTCACGCAAGGCGACCGGCTCGACACGATCGCCGCACGATACTTGGGAGATCCGACCCAGTTCTGGCGAATCTGCGATGCGAACGGTGCGCTGCTCCCCCAGGATTTGACGGCCACACCCGGCACGGCGCTAGCCATCCCGGCCGCGCAAGGGATCGTGGGGACGACGGGTGTTTAAGCAGACCACGCTCACGCTCTTGATCGGCCCCGCAGTGCCGCTCCCGGTGGCTCCGGAGGTGCTCGATGCCCTCGTGTCCGTGCAGGTGACGCGCGCGGCGCGCGGCCGGAGCGGCTTCCAACTGAGCTTCACGATGGGCCGCCGCTCGCAACTGCAAACGCTTTTTCTCATCGCAGGCGGAGCTGCGATCCCGCTTTTGCGCGTCGTCGTGGTCGTGACGGTGGACGCGGCACCGAACGTCCTCATCGACGGATTCGTGACGAATTTCGAGGTGTCCGCCGTTCCGCCGGCGACCATGACGCTGACGGGCGACGACATTACCTCGGTCATGGATCTCGAAGATATGTCCGGAACGCAGTTTCCGGCCTTACCGCCCGAAGCGCGCGTCGAGCTGCTGCTCGAGAAGTATGCGGCTTTCGGCGTCGTTCCCGCGGTCATTCCGAGCATCTCGCTCAATGTGCCGAACCCGACCGAGCAGACTCCAACCCAGCAAGGGACCGATCTCGCGTACATCAACAAACTGGCTGCCGACGTCGGATATGTCTTCTTCGTCCGGCCCGGTCCGCTACCGGGCGCGAGCGTGGCCTATTGGGGGCCCGACGTAAAAATCGGCGTGCCGCAACCTGCGCTCAACGTCGACATGGACACGCAGACGAACGTCGAGTCACTCAACTTCACGTTCAACAACCGCAGCGCGACGTTACCGATCGTCGAGGTGCAGGATCCGCTGACCAACGCGCCCATTCCGATTCCCATCCCCGACGTCGCATTGCTGTCGCCGCCGCTGGGGCTCATCCCGCCCCTGCCGCAGAGAGTCGTGCGCTTGGAGAACGCCGCGAAACTCTCGCCGATCGCCGCCGCGCTGCTCGGCGTCGCCGAGGCCGCCCGCACCGGCGATGCGATAACCGCAAGCGGCTCGCTCGACGTCGCTCGGTATGGCGGGCTGCTCGCGGCGGGCGCACTCGTCGGCGTGCGCGGCGCCGGTGTCGCATTCGACGGACTCTACTACGTTGAAACCACAACGCACACGATCAAGCGCGGCGAGCACAAACAGAGTTTCACGCTCTCCCGCAACGAGCTCGTGAGCAACGTGCCGGTCGTGCCGGTATGACGATCGGCACGCACCGCGCGCGCGCTCAGCAGCCGCGCACGTTTTACGGCAAGTATCGCGGCGTCGTCGCCGACAACGTGGATCCCTTGGGATTAGGGCGCGTCATCCCGACCTGCCCCGCGATTTCCAGCGGTTTGCTGACGTGGGCGCTGCCGTGCGTTCCGTGGGGCGGCCAGGCAGTCGGAACATTCATCATTCCACCCGTCGGCGCCGGCGTGTGGATCGAATTCGAGCAAGGCGACATCGACTACCCGATCTGGACCGGCTGCTACTGGAACCTGCCCGAAGAAGTCCCGTTGGCCGCGCGGGCGCTGCTCTTCGAGCCCGGCATCGCCATCCAGGGTCAGCAGCTCAACAGCATCGTCCTGGGACCCGGCCCCTCGGGTGCGGGAAGCGTGATGCTGCAGTGCGGGACCGCATCCATCGAGCTGAGCGAAGCGGACGGCATCGTCATGACGTCGGGGCCGGCGACCGTCTCGATTCGGGTCGGCGCCATCCAGATCAGCAACGGCCTCGCGAGCATCGAGCTCAGCAGCGGGGGCGTCAGCGTCAATGACGGTGCGTTGGAAATTCTGTAGATGGCGGGAATATTAACCGTGGGTGCGGTGCTAATGTGCAACCATGGCGGAGCCGCCGAAACGGTCGTTTCGGATCTGCGAGTGTCGATCGGCGGAGAGCCGGTCGTCACCGAGGCGAGCTTCTATCTCGTCAGCGGCTGTCCCAATAGTCCGCCGCCCGAGTTGCTGCCGTGCGCGTCGGCAAATTTCATCACCGCCGCGATGCGCGTGAAGGCGTCCGGATTGCCCGTGCTGCTCGCGACGAGCAAGGCGGTTTGCGTGCCGACCGGCACCGGGCTCATCGTCACGGCAAACCAAGATCGGGTAACCGGCGAATGACCAACTTCGGTATTCCGTTCCGCATCGACGGCCGGGGTCGGGTCGCGGATGCCGACGCGCCCACGCACTTGCGCGACTTGATCGAGCAGTTCTTGTTCACCAATCTCGGCGAACGCGTGAACCGGCCGACCTTCGGCAGCGGACTGCTGCAGCTGGTGTTCGCGCCCAACAGCAACGAGCTTGCCGCCGCACTCCAATTCACGATTCAAGGCGGACTGCAGCAATGGCTGGGCGACGTCGCGACGGTAGCCGCAGTCAACGTTCAGGTCGACGACGCGACGCTGACCGTCGCCGTGAGCTACATGCCGCGCGGCGCCACGACAACGCAGCTCGCCCAGTTCACGGGGTCGATGTAGATGACCGCTGTGGACGTTCCCGGACGCTTGAAGCGACGCGACCTCGTCGCGCAGTCACCCGGCCTCAATGGGATCGATTACCTCGAGGTGCTCGATGGCCATGCACCGTCCGGTACGCCGCGCCAGCAGACACTGCTCGTGCATTGCCTCAAGAGCGTTGCGGGGATCGCTGCCGGACAGGTTTCGATTTCGGGTGGCGTGCGGATTTCGCCGGTCAACGTGGTCTGGGTCTATCAAGCTTCTTCGGCTGCGCCGCCGGCGGGGGTGAGCGCTGCGGAAGCCGTGCAGTACGCGCAGCTTCCGGACAACGTCCTGGTGGTGCGGACGGACACGGCGGGCGACTTCTCGACCTACGGGCTCGCAATAGCGGGTCCGCCCCCGCCCACGACGGCGGCTCCATTTGCGTTCGATCCGCAGCTCGCGAGTATCGACTTCACTTTCAAGGTGGAATGTCCGAGCGACTTCGATTGCGCTGCCGGCGTCGCGGCGGCAGCGCCGGCGGCGCCCGCACCCGCGATCGATTATCTGGCCCGAGACTACAACTCGTTCCGCGGGCTCATCCTCGATCGGATGGCGGTCACGATACCGGCCTGGCAGGAACGCAACGTCGCCGATCTCGGCATCGCGCTGGCCGAGGTCTTGGCGTACAGCGCCGATTACCTCAGCTACTATCAGGATGCGGTCGCAACCGAAGCGTATTTGGGGACCGCGCGCAGCCGCATCTCGGTGCGCCGGCACGCGCAGCTGCTCGATTATGCGATGCACGACGGCTGCAACGCGCGCGCGTGGGTGCATCTCAGCGTGGTCGCAGGCAGCGAAGCCGAAGCCGCGCCTTTACCGGCCGGCACGCCGCTGACCGGCCTTCAGCCGAACGCTCCCGTCTTCGAAACGCTGCACGCAATCGTTCTGAATGCGGCACACGACGAGTTGCCCTTCCATACATGGAGCAACGAACTGACCGAAGTCCCGAGCGGTGCGACGAGCGCCACGCTCGTCGGCAATACCGGTGTTCGGCTTAGCCCCGGCGATGCGCTGGTTTTCGAGGAGATCGTCGGCCCGGCAACCGCCCTTCCCGAGGACGCCGACCCCGCGCATCGTCATGTGGTCCGGCTGACGAGCGTCACGACCGGCACCGATCCGCTCGACGGCACGCCGATCGTGAACGTCGCCTGGGACGAACTCGATGCTCTGCCGTTTTCTCTGGCACTGAGCGTCACCGCACCCGGAACGGGCGCGCTCGTCACGAACGTCAGCGTCGCACGCGGGAACCTCGTGCTGGCCGACCACGGACTGACGATTGGCGCTGACTCGATCGTCCCGCAGCAGCTGCCGGCGCGTGGACCGTACCGTCCCCGACTCCGGCAGCAAGGCGTCACCTTCACGAGCGGTTATGAAGACGCTGCGGCACGCACGTTGCCGGCGGCCGCGATCCTCGAACAGAACCCGCGCGCCGCGCTTCCGGCAGTTTCGTTGTCCGGTTCGACCGGCAATTGGACGGTTCGACGGACCCTGCTCGACAGCGGCGCATTCTCGCCCGATTTCGTCGTCGAGACAGAAAACGACGGCAGCGCAATTCTCCGCTTCGGCGACGGTGTTCTCGGAGCGCCGCCGCTGCCCGGATTGCACGCGACCTATCGCGTCGGGAACGGCGCGGCCGGAAACGTCGGGGCCGGCGCGATCGCCCGGCTCGTGGTATCGCTCGCCGGCATTGCGGCCGTCCGCAATCCGCTCCCGGCGGCCGGCGGCATCGATCCCGAGCCGCTCGCCGACGTGCGTTTGTACGCTCCGGTCGCCTTCCGCACGCAAAACCGCACGGTCACACTCGGCGACTATGCGGCGGCGGCGCAAACGGTGCCGGGCGTCGCGCGCGCCCAGGCGAGTCTGCAGTGGACCGGAACGTGGCAGACGGCCTTTGTGACCGTCGAGCGCAGCGGCGGATTAGCCGTCGACGCAGCCTTCAAAGCGAGTGTCCGCAGCGTGTTGGAGCCGCTGCGCCCGGCCGGGATCGACCTCGAGATCGAGGCCCCCGTCTACGTGCCGCTCGACATCGCATTCACCATCCACGTGGCACCGACATATTTTGCGTTTAACGTAAAGAGCCAATTGCTCGCGGTGTTCGGCACCGGCGTTCTGCCCAGCGGTCAGCTCGGATTCTTCAACCCCGACAACTTCACGTTCGGGCAATCGGTCTACCTCAGCCGGATGGTCGCGACGGCGATGGCCGTTCCGGGCGTAGTCTGGGTCGACACCGACGACATGCCGCCGAAACCGAACCGATTTGGACGTTGGGCGCAAGCGTCGCGCGGCGAACTGGCCGCTGGCCGGATCGCTCTGGGCCGGTTGGAAATCGCGCGCCTCGACAACGACCCGAACCGCCCGGAAAACGGGATCCTCACGTTCTTCACCAGCGGCGGGCTATGAGCAACGCAACGACGCCGGCTCAACCGGAATCGAACGCCCCGGGCCTTTCCGCGCTCGCCTATCGAGCCGGCACCTACGCGTCGTTCTACGCCGACATGATCGCGCGTCTGCACACGCAGTCAATTCCCAGCGGACCAAATGCCGGAACGCGACCGCTCGCGGCGCTCACGACGCGGGCGGCCGACGATCCGGCGATCGCCCTGCTCGACGCGTGCGCCGTGGTCTGCGACGTGTTGACCTTTTACCAAGAACGCATTGCGAACGAAGCCTTCCTGCGAACTGCCATCGAGCGCCGTTCGGTGCTCGAACTCGCCCGCGCGATCGGTTACGAACTCGCCCCCGGCGTTGCCGCCTCGACGTACTTGGCCTTCACGATCGACAACAGCGCGGGCGCACCGCCATCGACGACGGTTCCGGCCGGCACGAAGGTGCAGAGCATTCCAGCACAAGGCGGTCTGCCGCAAACGTTCGAGACGTCGACCGATCTGCAAGCCGCGGGAGCATGGAATGCGCTGACACCGCGCATGACGCGTCCTCAGGATCTGGCAATCTGCGCCGGCGCGCTGTGGCTGTTGGGAATTTCGACGAGCTTCCCGCCGTCGACCCCGGGTCTGGTCGACTTGCTTCAACTTGCGCCGCCGGATGCGATTGCGCTCGCGCCGACACCGGTGTCGGCGGCGCCTCCGCCCCAACCCGCGCCGGTCTCCCGGAGAACTTCAACGGTGTCGATTGCGCCGCTTTCCGACGCCACAATCCTGGATGCGAACCTGGGGTCGGTTCCGGCAGTGCCGGCCCGTCAAGTGTTCTTCGCCGGCACCGGGCTCACGATCAAGTCCGGCGACCGGCTCTTGTTTGTCGGCCAAAGCGATGCGGGGCCGCAAGCACTCGCCTTCATCGCGAACGACGTCCTCGAGGAGCCGGCCTTGGCGCGCACGACCGTGACGCTGACCGCCCAGCCCCAAACGCCGCCGGCCTTCGCGCCTGCCGCGACGGCACCGGAACCGCCGGCAGTGCCGGCTCTCGCGCCGCAATCGGGGCCGCAGGGGCCGCTGCCCTTCACCCAAAGCAATCTGCAGGCGGCGCTTTTCTCCAACGAACTGCCCGACAGCACGCTCGGCGGCGTGATCGCCCTCAATGCGTGGGATGACCAGCTCGTCGACCGGGCCGCAAATTATCAGCCGCCGCCGCCCGCGCCGCCGGGCGACCGCGGAGCGTTCGTCTTGCGCGCGAAAGCCGGGGTCTTCGGGAGCAGTGCGCCCAGCTGGGCGTCGCTTCCGCTGCAACTGCGCTACACTACGACGTACACCACCAACCCCGCAGATACCAAGAGCGCGGTATCGGTAAGCCCCCCGTATCCAGCCCCCGGCTGGGACGTTCCGAACGGTCCCTCGGTCTGGACCGATTCGGGCGGAAACGTTTTGACAAACGGAACCGTGCGGCTCGATCGCGTCGTGCCCGGGCTGCTCGACGGCGGCTGGGCGCTGCTCGAAGCGTTTGAGGCGGGAGACGCAGCGCGAACGCAAGTTGCTTACCGCATTCGCAGCATCGACGAGCGAGTCGTCACCGATTATGCGCTGAGTTTGCGAACGGCATCGCTTGCGCTGAGCGATTTGAGTGGTTCGATCGCGCCCTCGGGGGACGACTTCGCCGCCGATTTCGGCGTCCGCAACACGACGGTGTATTTGCAAAGCGAGGGGCTCGCGCTCGCGGAAGTTCCGATCGACGACCCGCTGCAGCCGGGCGATACCAGCATCGTCCTCGACGGCATGGTGCTGGGGCTGACGAATGGTTTGCCCATTGCCGTGAGCGGCACGCTCGTCGACCCGCCCGGGGTGCCGGCCAACGAGATACTCTTCATTTCGCAAATCGTCCACTCGAACCGGTTTACCGCGTTGACGTTCACCACCGGTCTCGTGAACGGATACGTTCGGCAATCGGTAACGATCAACGCAAACGCCGTCGCCGCGACCAACGGCGAGTCGGTCACCGAGATTCTGGGCAGCGGCGATGCTTCGCAAGCGCGCCAAAGTTTCACGCTCAAGCGGCCGCCGCTGACCTACGTTTCAGCGGCGACCGCGAGCGGCGTGCAGAGCACGCTTGCGGTGCGTGTCAACGGAATTCTGTGGAACGAACAACCGTCGCTGTATGGCCTCTCCAACGGCGATCGCGCATTCGCAGTGCGGATCGCCGACGACGGCACGACGACGGTGACGTTCGGCGACGGCAGTTCGGGTTCACGGCTTCCGACGGGCAGCCAAAATGTCGTCGCGGCCTACCGGACGGGGATCGGCTCAAGCGGGAACACGGGCGTCGATACGATCAAGATCTTGCAATCCAAACCGCTGGGCGTCAAGAGCGCGGCCAACCCGGTTACCGCCGCCCACGCCGCGGACCCGGAAAGCCTGGCCAATGCCCGCGTGAACGCACCGCTGCGCGTCCTTACGCTCGACCGGATCGTCTCGCTCGACGATTACGAGTCGTTCGCCCTCGCGTTCGCCGGGGTCGGAAAAGCGCAGGCGGTCGTACTTTGGAATGGTGCAACGCAAATCATCGGCATTACCGTCGCCGACGCGGCCGGGAACTCGCCGGCGCCCACATCGGCGCTGCTTCAAAACCTCGCGCAGGCGATCGATGCTGCGCGCTCGCCCGGCCAGCCGGTCGTCATCGCTGGATTTGCGCAAGTGCTGTTCAATTTGAGCGCCGCACTCCTGATCGATCCGGCGTACCAAACCGACGCCGTGCGGACCGCCGTCAGCGCGGCGATCCTCGCGAACTTTTCGTTTGCGGCGCGCGCCTTCGCCCAGAGCGTTACCGCCGCCGAACTTTTCTCGACCATCCAGGCCGTCCCGGGCGTCATCGCGGTTACGTTGACGCAGCTCTACGTCAGCACCGGTCCGGCGAACGCGCCGCCGCCCGTCCTGTACGCCGCCGGAGCGGCGGTGAATGCGGGGGTCGTGACGCCGGCTCAGCTTCTGCTCGTCAATCCCGCCGGGCTGACGCTCACGGAGATGGCGCCTTGACCGACGAACGGCTGTATGGCCTTTTGCCCGCGTTCTATCGGAACCGCGACGTCGAGCAGGGCGAACCGCTGCGCGCCCTCTGCGCGATCCTCGATGCGCAACTCTCCGACGTCGAGGCCGACATCGCCGGGTTGTACGAGAACTGGTTCATCGAAACGTGCGCGGAGTGGGCCGTCCCCTATATCGGCGACCTCCTGCGTACGCAGCCGCTCAACGCAGTCCCGGCTGCGGGCTTCAGCGCCCGCCCTTACGTGGCCCGGACCCTAGCCTACCGGCGCGGGAAAGGAACCGTTACCGCGCTTGCCGGCTTGGCACGCGACGTGACCGGCTGGCCGGCAACCGTCGTCGAGTTCTTCAGCCTGCTCTCGACGACGCAATACCTCAACCATTTGCGCGGCTCGCCCGGCGGGACCGCCGGATTGCGCGACGCGGCGGCGCTCGAACTGCTCGGCGGGCCGTTTGAGACCGCACCTTACACCGTCGACGTGCGAACCCTCAGCGCCGGGCGCGGACGCTATAATCTGCCGAACCTCGGCATCTCCATCTGGCGGCTGCAAGCATACCCGCTGCTGGGCGCCACCGCGCGCGCGAGTCAAACGCCCGGACGCTACACCTTTAACGCGATAGGCCTCGACGCGCCCCTGTTCAATCAGCCGCCGGCCGTGCCCTCGGGTACACCGCTGAGCGAACGTGACGTGCCCGCTCCGCTGCGCCGCCGCACGCTCTACGACGAACTCGAAACGCTGCGAGGGTCGCTCGTCGATGCAACGACAGCGGAGCCGGCATATTTCGCACCGCCGCCAACCTTCTCTGTGGCTGTCGGCGGGACGGCCGTTCCGGCCGCGCAGATCCTCATTTGCGACATCGCGGATGCCCCGCCAAATTGGCCCGGCCCGCCTGCGTCAAAAAGCTACGTTCCGTCCGGCGGCGGCACGGCGGTGAGTCGCCCGATCTCCGTGGCCGTTGATCCGGTCAATGGGCGACTCGCGTTTCCGGCCACCGCCTTGCCTACCGGCAACGTCACGGTCAGTTACTCTTACGGGTTCAGCGGCGACACGGGCGGCGGGCCGTACGACCGCAGTTCCAGTCTGAGCGGGACGCTGGGCGGTACCGTCACGTGGCAGGTCGCGGTCGGCGCGGGCTTGACCAAGGCAGATGGACGGGCATACACGACGTTCACCGATGCGGTTGCGGCCTGGAATGCGGCACCCAGCGCGTTCGGCGTCATCGCCGTCGTGGACAGCGCGACGTACGCCGAAGCTTTGAGCATCACGGTTCCCGCGAACAGCCGGCTGCTCATCGTCGCCGCTCAATGGCCGCAAGTCGCCGGCGGCGCGGCTGCCGACCCGTCGCAACTCGTCCCCAGCGGAATTCGGCCGCACCTCCTAGGCAATCTGCAGGTAACGGGAACGGCCGGAGCTGCGGGCGTCCCGTCGGGTGAACTCATCATCAACGGTCTGGTGATCGAAGGTGCCGTCGGCGTCGAAGCCGGCCAGCTCGGAAGTCTGCAGTTGCAACACGCGACGATCGTCCCCGGAGGGTCGGGCTTGACCGTCGCCGGCGGCGCGACGAGTCAACCGAACGTGAGCGTCGAGAATGCGAATTTGGCGGTAACGCTCACGAACTGCGTATGCGGGCCGATCGTCTACCCGGCAGACACGCTCGAGTCACGAACGCTCTCGATAACCGACTCGATCGTTGCGGGCGACCTCGGTGGCGATGCCGGGAGTTCGGCGATTGCGGCCGGAAACGTGACCGCCTCGATTGCGGGCACGACGATTTTCGGCTCGGCGTCGCTGGCCATGCTCGAAGCATCGAACACCATTTTCGCCGGACCGCTGAGTGTGGCGCGCCGGCAGTCGGGCTGCGTCCGATTCTCGTACGTGCCGCCTGGCTCGCAGACGCCGCGACGCTATCGCTGCCAGCCCGACAGCGCCCGCGAGGAAGTCAGCGATCCGGCAGCGCAGGCCGCCGTCGAGGCGCGGGTGACACCGCGCTTTTCCGCATCCGCGTACGGGCGCGCGGACTATGCTCAATTGGCCCCCGACTGCCCTCCCGAGATCGGGATCGGCGCGGACAACGGATCGGAAATGGGCGCCTTTCGTTTTTTGCAGCAACCGCAGCGCGCCGCAAATCTGGCTGCGAGCCTCGACGAATATCTGCGTTTCGGACTAAACGCCGGTATCACGTACGTGACATAGGGAGTACAGCATGCCCGGCGACATTTCGCGCTCGACGTTTTCACCGCCGCGCCACTACGCGGCGGTGCACAAGCAGCAAGGGCGCGTCGATCTCGATGCGGATTGGAACGAGCAAGTCGACATCACCGCCCACCGGTCGACGACGCAAGCGTTCGACATCGTCGGCCGTTCGGGTGTGCCCAAAGACAACCCCGGGTTTGGGATTACCGTCGCAAGCGCCACGGTCAACAACGCGACCGTCACGTTTCCCGTCATTTCCGCCGGTCGCGCCTACGTGGACGGAATCTTGTGTGAAAACGAACAAGCCGCCCTCGCGCTGACAGCGCAGCCGGATCTGCCGAACTACACTTTGCCGACCGCCGCCGGCCGCTATCTGGCGTACTTGGACGCCTGGGAGCGCGAAATAACTGCCCTCGAGGATCCGAACATCCGCGAGCTCGCACTCGGCGGTGCCGACACCTGCACGCGCAGCAAGACGGTGTGGCAAGTCAAGTTGGTGCTGGTCGTCCCGCCCGGCACGGCGTTCGCGTGCGGCGATGCGTCCCCGGCCTTCAACGCGGCGACCGCGCCGAGCACCGGGACGCTGGCAGCTCAGGCAGTCCCGACCCAGACCAGCACCGATCCCTGCATCATCGCGCCGGCGGCAGGCTACACCGGCTTGGACAACCAGCTCTACCGGGTTGAGATCTTGACCGGCGGAACGGCAGCCCAGTCGACCTTCACCTGGGCGCGGGACGCCGGCGCGAGCATCGCCGCCTGGACCGGCCAGAACGTAAACGTGCTCACCATCGCGGCCGGAACCCACGCGACGTTCTCGAGCGGTCAGTGGGTCGAGTTGACCGACGACACGCACATCCTTAACGGCACGCGCGGCGCCCTCGTGAGCCTGATCGCCGTAAGCGGCTCGACCTTGACAATCGACCCGACATCGGCGAGCACCGCCATCAACTTTGCGAACTTCCCGCTCAATCCGAAGGTCATCGGCTGGAACTCCGCGCGTGCAGTCGCTCTCGCGCCCGGGACGTGGGTCAACCTCGAAAATGGTCTTCAGGTTCAATTCTCAAACGGGGCCGCGACGTATAACCCCGGCGACTACTGGCTGATTCCCGCGCGCAGCGGGATCGGCGTGCAGTGGCCGGTGGGGCCCGCGAACGCACCGCTCGCCGAGCGGCCCCGCGGGATCGCACATCATTACGCGCGGCTCGGAACCCTTGACTTCGATGGCACGAACTGGCACATCGTCCAAGACTGCCGGCTGATCTTTCCGCCGCTCACCGAGTTGCCGGCGGGAGGCACCGCCGCGTCGGACGCGCTCGCGGTCGAGCAGGTCGTGCTCGCTTCAACCGGCGCCGCCGTGGCGAACGATTCGAATGTCGCCGTGAACGATCTCGGAGCCGGCTTACGGATCGTCCTCGACCGAAGTCCCGAGCCGCTTTCGATCAAACCGCCGACTTGTTACGTGACGGTGGCCGTTCCGTTTCCCTCGGATACGACGCAGGTCCAGCTTTGGGGTAAGGGCGCCGCCGGCTTCATTGCCGGAACCATCCCGCTCACGCTCGACGCCAAAGTCGCCGCCAACGGGACGTCCATCTCGTGGACACCCTCGGCGAACGCCGCGCAGTTCTTGGAGACGACGCTCTTCCAAGGATTGGGAACGCTCGGAAGTGCGACAACCGCGGTACTCGGGCGCCTCACGATCAAAGGACATTTCGTGTGGCTGCAAGGCGATCCCGGCGGCGTGGCGGGAAACCCGGGCGTTCATCTCGACGGAACGGTCTACGGAACGCTGACCTCGCAGAACACCGTCGGTTCCGGTTTACCCAGCGGCGACGGCCGGCGCGGCGGCGATTTCGAGATGTGGTTTTGGCTGGTCACCCAAACCAGCGCCCTGCTTTCGCTTGTCTTCAACGCATCATCGGTGGCGGCCGACGGATCGAGCGCCTTGACCGGCACGCTCACCCTGAGCAACCCCGCGCCGGGAGCTGGGATCGTTGTCAATCTGTCAGCGACCGTCACGGACATCACCGGTGCTTCCGTTCCCAACGCCCTCAACTTCCCCGCAACCGTGACGATCGCAGGGGGCTCAACGACCGGACGGTTCCAAGTTACGCCGGTTCGCTACACGTATGCGACCACGTTCGATCAGCCGACAATCGCTAGAGAGATCGCGCAGGGCACCCGAACGGTGAAGATGAGCGCATCTTCCAGCGCCGGTGCAACCTCGGGAACCTTCACTGTCACGCCGTCGTTCGCGGGCAGTTCGTAGATGACCGTTCGATCCGGTACCGATTCGCCGCGACGACAAGTGAACGGCGTTTGCGGCGACGAGCCCAGCGACGGAATATGAACGTCGATGGTGATGCGGACCTCGACCGGATGGATCGCACCGCCGACGGAGGCGACGCTGGCGCGAACGTTCGACCGGCTCGTGCGGTTGCTCGACGCGCATGCCGAGCGCACCGGCGACACGGCGAGCACGTCCTCCGATTCGGCGACCTGCGACACGCCGCCGACGATCGCACGTTTGGGTGTACGGCTCGGACTAACAGCTTTCGAGCAGGACGTGCTGGCGTTGTGCGCCGGCCTCGAGCTTGACGGCCGCTTTCGCGCGGCCTGCGCCGCGGCGAACGGGAACGCCCAGATGCCCTTCGCCACCTTCGGGCTGGCGCTCAACGCCTTACCAAACGGCGATTGGCGCGCGATTTCCGCGAGTTCGGCGTTGCGGTACTGGCGGCTGATCGACGTCGGCTCGGGACCGTCGCTCGTCGAGTCGCCGCTGCGCATCGACGACGCGATCCTCCAATTCGTGCTCGGCGAAAGCGTCGTCGACAGCCGGATCGTGGATCTCACGCGCGCGATCTTTCTGCTTACGCTCAGCGATTCGCAACGCATCGTTGCGGCGGAAATCGCGCGTGCATGGCAAAAAGCCTCGGCGCCACCGCTGATCCAGCTCGTCGGCGGCGAGACCGCCGCGGCGCGCGCCGTGGCCGCCCAAGCTTGCTCGCTCTTGCGAACACCGCTGCTGGCGATATCGTTTCCGGCGTTGCTCGCGCGCGGCGTCGGCAACGACATCGACACACGAATGATCGTTCGGCAGATGCAGCTTGACGATTGCGCGATCTTGATCGACGTCGGGGAAGCGGACCTGTCTGAATCGAGCGCGCGTGCAATGTTGGAAGGGCTGACCGAGCGGCTGCCAGGCGCGGCGTTTCTCGTCGGATATGAGCCGGTGTCGATCCAGGCCCGCCCGTCCTTGCGCTTCAGGGTTGCGAAGCCGACGTCGTTCGAACAACAGGCGCTCTGGAACCGGCAGCTCGGCTACGGTCATGATGAACTGGCAGGGCGACTGGCGACGCAATTCGACTTGGGCCCGGCATCGATCGAACTCGCGGCACGGAGCGCGGACGCATCCGCCGATCGGACGACGGCGGTCTGGTCGAGCGCGCGCCGCGTGAGCCGGGTGCGGGTCGACGGCCTCGCTCAACTCATCGAACCGCGCCCGCATTGGGATGCACTCGTGCTGCCCGAAGCGCAGCGCATTCTGCTATCCTCGATCGTGAACCAGGTTCAGCACCGCGCGACGGTCTACGATACCTGGGGCTTCGGGGCGAATGAAACGCGCGGCTTGGGAATCACCGCACTGTTTGCCGGTCCGAGCGGAACGGGGAAGACGATGGCCGCCGAAGTCATCGCTGGACAACTCGAACTCGATCTTTACCGCGTCGATCTCAGCGCCATCGTCAGCAAATACATCGGCGAGACCGAGAAAAACTTGCGCCGCATCTTCGAGGCCGCCGAGCAAGGCGGAGCGATCCTGTTGTTCGACGAGGCAGATGCGCTTTTCGGTAAGCGCAGCGAGGTTAAAGACAGCCACGATCGCTACGCCAACGTCGAGGTAAGCTATCTCCTGCAGCGCATGGAAACCTACCGCGGCGTCGCGATTCTCACCACGAACCTCAAGGATATTCTGGACAAGGCGTTCCTGCGGCGGATCCGCTTCGTCGTTTCCTTCCCTTTCCCGGACGCGGCGCGGCGCGAAGCGATCTGGCGCGGCGTCTTTTCAGCCGGGACGCCGTTGTGCGGTCTAGACTTCGGGCGATTAGCGCAACTCGACGTGACGGGCGGAACCATCCAGAACATCGCGCGCAACGCCGCATTTCTCGCCGCGACCGACGGCACCGCAGTCGGCATGCAGCATCTGTTGTCGGCCGCCCACATCGAATACGCGAAAGTCGAGCGAACGCCGGCGCCGGGCGAGATCGCCGGCTGGACTGCGGAGCCGAGGCCCGCCGGTCGCATAGCAGCAGTCGCCGATCGCGACACGAGTTGCACGCGAGAAGGTGTTGCCCGATGATCGTATCGGCGCCGAGACCGCCGTCCAACGGGATCCGATTCGCGGCGCGCAGCAACGCCGCGAAGGCAATATCGATAACGGTTACGTCCTCGAAACGCAGCAGACGGAGGTCGCGCTATGGCGTCCCAACAATTCCGCAAAGCCAAACCGAAGGATTGCGTGCATCGATCTTCGCGAACGCTTTCCGGTGACTATGAAGTCGGAGCGCAACATGACCACGGAGCGATACCGGCGGACGGATTTCGCGCTGCGTTCAATGTGCCGTCCACGGCGGCAGACTCGCGCGTCCCAGCGAAGGTATCCGTCGATCCGAGCGACCGTTCCGACCGCGCCGCGGATGGGACCATACAGCCGCTTATCCAAGCAAAGCGCGTCGTCGGTGCGCCGGGAAATCACTACGAGCGCGAAGCAGATCGGGTGGCGGCGCGAGTCGTCAACCAAGTTCATGCAGCGATCTCCGAAAAGAGCGCGACGGCCGGCCCGGACGTCGGCACCACCCCTGGATCGGCGGACGGCGGCGCGGTACAGCTCCCCGCGAACATCAAAGAAGCGATGGAACAAGCGCTGGGGACCAATTTCGGTGAAGTGACGATTCACGCGGATCGACACGCAGACCGGTTGAATCGATCGCTCCGATCGCGTGCATTTACTGCGGGCCACGATGTATTCTTCCGGCAAGGAGAATACGATCCGCACAGCCGGACCGGACAAGAGCTGCTCGCTCACGAGTTGACGCACGTCGTCCAGCACAATGGCCTCGTGCAGCGCAAGTTGGAAATCGGGCCGCCGGATGCGGCGGTCACCTACGCCGACGCCGACGCGGTTCGCGAGGCTGCCTTCGAGGAGGCCGGTGCAACCGCGTTGTCGATCGAAAGCCTCGCCCTTCAAGCCGAAGCGGAAGGCCTTTACAGCTACGCGAGTTGGCAAGACGCCTTTACCGACGCTGAGGAAGAACCGCTTCCCGAGACTGCCCCGAACCGAACTCCCTACGTGCCGGCGGTTCGAGAAACCCCAAAAATCCGAACCGAGCGGCGGACGAGGCTCGGTTTTGAAATCGAACCCGGCTCGGGTTTGACAGTTAAACTCGCATTCGTGAAGGCGGCGAAGCAGCTGGTGAACGTGACCCTCGCCGAGACGAAGTATCTAGAGTTCGTGATCGACGATGTAAAAGACAACGGCGCCGTTCAGGTCGAATTCCGCACCAAGCCGCTGACGCCCGCTCAACTTAAAACATTGAAGACCATTGCCAACGAAATCCGCGCGTCGATTATCCAGTTTCCGCTTTTTTCGCTAACGCAGGGACTCAGCAAGGCGAAAACGACCTTAGAAGAACAGCGGTGGACGGTCACCGACGCGTTCAAGCAACTCGTGCCGCAGGTTACCGAAAGCCGCTCCGGGCAGCTACCCAAGAGACTTGCGCAGCACGTTACGCATTCAATCCCGCTGGCCGGATTCGCGAAGCTCACGGAACAGGAGCGAAACTTTCTCATTCCCGGTTCAGGCGGAGCCGATAGCGTCTCGAAACTCATCATTTTTTTCTTCGGGCTTCAATTGCGCAAGCTGGATGCAGCGAATAAGACGATCCTCATTTCCACTACTGGCAGAAACAGTAACAGATTCAATGTCAAAACGGCGATCGATACGTTGATCGGTTTGCTGCCGCCGGAGAAGGCCGATCGAGTCGTGAGCGCCATTTCGAAACAACTGCCGACCCGCGTGAAAATCGAATCAGAGAAGCCGATACCGATTGGCGACCCAGAGAAAAGCAGACCGGCGCGGGGAGCAACGGAGCAGTCACCGGCACTCGAGGCAATGGAGCAGTTGCCGCAGGGCGGATTCCCGCGATTCAACACCGGATTCATCTCCGGCGAAGAGAAACTCCAGCCGCCGCTGTTTGATGACTTGCGAAAAGACATCCGGGTTCTCGTGGAGCATCGAACCGACGAGCTAGTCGACGCGGTGAACAAAGCGGCCACGAGCGGCGATGGAACCGCGCTCGCTCCCTACCTCGAAATCTTTGCCAAGCTCGATAAAGTCAAGGGCGACGACACCTTCAAACGCTGGTTTCAATAGCGGACCGCTGCTGCGAAGCGACGCAGCGAGTACGGCGCCACGGCTATCGTCGCCGCTTGGTGCGAACACGTTTGCGCTCAGCCAGCGCATGCGGAAATAGGCTGAGTTCCCCGGCTTCAAGGCAAGTGAAAGGCTTAAAGGCGACGGCGGCGCGTCAATCGCGGCGGCCAAAACTCGTCGTTGCGAACTGCGACGGGCGGCTTCGGCGCAACCAAATCGGGCCGGGCGTGCCGATCGGCGTCCGGCGGTTCATCGAACTGAGGCATAGAAGTCGGTTGGCCCAGCAAAGCCGTGTGCGTTCCAAAATGCACGAGGCATTGCTCGGTTCATTGGCCCGCCCGACATGCGCCAATAGCCTTGGCGGCTCATGGCGTTCGCTAAGCAAACCCAGTCCGGCAAACCCAATGCGCGAAGTTTGCGTAGCCGGGTCCGAGGGCGCTTCCTTCGGATTTCATCTCACGGCGAACACCCTTGCCTTTGGCTAGCGGTTGCCACGACCAGGCGCCGCAGAGGACTCTCACCTCCAAGTCGCCGCCCATGCCGGGCGACACAACTAGATGGACTGCGCGAACCGCAGTCCGTCTAGTTCGATACCGACTTTACCGCCGATGCGAGCTCCGCGAGTTTGGCGATCGCCGGCTGGTACTTGAGATTCGCGGAACGCGAGTACCAGTATTTCGCCTGTATCGGATCGGCCGCGGTTCCTTGACCGAGTTCGTAGGAACGCGCTAGATCGAAATAGGTCACGGGTCCTCCCCCGAAACCGGAAGCCGCTTGGAAGTATCTGAACGCTTGCACGGGGTCGCGCGGCATAAAATTGCCGTCGCGGGAGAACTCGCCGAGGATTCGCGCAGCCTTCACAAAGTGTTTGTTGTCGGCGGCATCCTGCAGCGTGGCCAATCCCTGGGGGATGTTACGCGCTTTCGGCGGAGCGTATTGCAGGAGCCACAACCCGTAATCGGTTTCGCCCAGCAAGTTCCCCTGGTCTGATGCTTTGCGCAGCCACTCACCGGCCGCCGCCAGGTTCTTTTCAACCAACGTTCCCAAGATATACTCGTCACCCAAGCGCCACATCGCCCAGGCATTTCCCCGCTCTGCGGCTTCTTGTAAGTAGCGTGCGCCTTGTGCGGGATCGCGCGGCTGGCCGTACCGGCCTCGAACGAAAATGTCCGCCAGATTCGCGGTGGCATCGGGGTCGCCTTGGCGTTCCGCGATGCGCAGATACTCGAGTCCCTTCGGAACGTTCGTTTCGACCGTTTGACCGCTCAAATAGATAACTGCCAGGTTGTATGATGCTTTCGCAGCGCCGAGATCGGAAGCGCGCTGCAAGAACGCGACACCCTGTTTAACGTCCGGGTTTGGAAGCCCGGTCCCCGAGAGATAGAGGTTCCCAAGCCGCCAGGTCGCATCGGGGTCGCCGCTTTGGCTCAAGGCCGCGAGCGCGGCGTAGGCCTTCGAATACCATTCCTTCGAAACGGTCTCATCAGGCTGCGTGCCCAGTTTCCCAAAGTGGTAGATGTTGCCGAGATTGAGTTGCGCAAGCGGCTCGCCGGCCGCAGCAGCGCTCTTGAGCAACGCTAGAGCGCGAGCGCTGTCTTGCGGAACGTACCGCCCGTCGGCATAAAAAAGACCCAGCGCCGTCTCGGCCGCCGCGTAGCCGCCGTCAACCGCCTTATAGCAGTAGTTCATTCCGGCTTTCACGTCGACGGGCGCGGCCCCGCCCTGAAGATACACTTTCGAGAGCGCATATTGCGCCCGCGAATCACCTTTTTTCGCCGCCGCTATCAGCGCCGGTACGTCCGCGGGACGAACTTCCGGCGTCGGCGGCTTCGGAAGCGTCTGTGCCGGAAGGGCGGCGATCGGAGCCGGCGTCGGAACAGCGGCGATCGAACCCGGTTGTGTCGGAACAGCGTTGATCGGCGCCGCCGCGACCGGTCGCCGCGCCGCAGGCGGCGGGATGGCCGGAATCGCGGCCAGTGCGGAGTTGGAATTCCCGGCGACCGACTGCGCCGCGACCTCTTCGGGCGAGAGTTCGGTAAAATCGACGTCTGTCTTCGCTCGAGCTGCGGTGAGAAATTGAAGCACGAGTGCGGGGCCGTCACCATAGTAGTCGATATCGGCAGAATCGGTTGCGTGCAAGTGGCCGGTAAACACGCCGACGACCGCACCCGTCGTCTTATCGATGATCGGGCCGCCGCTGAATCCTGGAAACGCCGGCACCCAAACGTTGAGATGCTTCTGCAGATCGGACGATTGAATACGGCTGACACTCCCTTGGTGGACGGCAGGGGCGCCGCCGAATTCATCGCTGCTTAGGATGATGTGCTGATCGTATCCGATCACGTAGAAATCCGCGCCCAGTCGTGTTTGCGAGAGGATCGGAACCGGCGTGAGATTGCCTCTGGCTACCTCGACGAGTGCTAAGTCGCGATCGCCGTCGCTCTGATCCTTCCACGCCAGCACGCGGTGCCCATCGAGCGACGAGAGCTGACCCGGGAATCGTACTTTGACGCTGTCGCGGCAACCCACGGCCTGCGTGTCGCCGCAGCCTAACACGTGCGCGGCAGTCAACAAATAGGATCTCGTCGGCGTCGACGCAACGACGAATCCAACGCCGAATTCCGAGTTATCGAGGATCAGAAGCGCAACGGATCTCTGTTCGAGATCCGCAAGCGGATCGGTGCCGGCGACGGCCGGCGCGGGCAGCAAACCAACGGTCAGCGCAAGCACCAAGCCTGCCCAGACCACGCTGCGCCAATACTTCTTGCGGGTCTTCGTGGCGATCTCAGCGATGCCGCACCCGCGGGTTCGGAAGCCGGCACTCGAGGCAAGGTTCGAACTCTTCTTCATAGCATTTATCTTATGGATCGGGAATGCTTCGTGAATAGCTAAACGAAATAGTTCGCGAAATAGCTCAGCGAAAGCGCAGCAGTGTGCGCGGTTTGCGAATGTCGTCGCCGGCGATTTCGGGGTCTGGAGCTCGCAGCGCGGTCCGTCATGAACACTTACCTCGGGTTTTTGAGGAAAGAAACGACGATCTAATGCGTGCCGGAGTGCTTTCTTGATACTCAAACCAAGCAGGCATGGCCGGCTCCCCGCGATGGAGGCGACGTTCACTACGTCCGCAGCCCGATCTTCTTTCGTTCCCTCGATGCCGGCGGCGGTAGAGACAAAGCCCCATCGCGATGGTGAAGAATTAAACTTCGCGATCGGGTACGAGAACGACCAAACGGCCCGGGATCGCCGAGATGCCTGGCGACAACCACGACACCAACGGGGGATGCGAACGTTGCTCAAAAACGGTCCGAACGCTGCGCCCGGCGAGCAGTATGTAGCGTTCCTCATTCGCTCCATCAGGGCACGCGCGAAGGGCAAGCGGGCGCTCGTGGCTGAATGCAACCGATGAGTACGACCCTTCTCGAGCCGTTCAGCGGCGCGACGCTCGGCCGCCCCAACGACATGTTCGAGGTCGTCTTCCGTGTCGTCGGCTCCGGGACAGCCGGAGCGAGCGCCGCCGGCCTACAGGTCTACTACACAGCGCTGCTCGGGGACACTCAAAGACTGCGCGAACTTCTCGCCGCGTTTCTTGCGTCACGCTCCACGAGTTCGGGCGCCGAAGCCGTACCGGACGAGCGGTTGCAACCGACGGCCGATAAACCGCTTGCGCCCTTCGTGCGGATGCGGCTCATGGGGCGAAGCGTCGCCGAGGCAGCCGCGAGGGTTCCGAGCACGATCGCGTGCGAGGTGTCGGGGCACGCGGTCAGCGTCGGACCGCGTGGCGATTTCGATCCGCGCATACTCGCCGCCCGCGCGATTGCGGAGCCGCTGGCATCGCTCATCGGTGAGACGCCCAACGAACATTTCGACGTCATCATCGAACTCCAAACCAAACGGATCGCCGACGTATCGCTCGCGCGTCAGAACGTTCTGGCCTCACTCGCACTCTTGCGCGACCGCGCGCCGGATGCGGTTTCCTATCGGGAAGCCATCCGCCCGGGGCATCCCTACATCTTCGCTCGGCTCAGTGGTGAAGCCGTCGTCGCTCTGGTGGAGTTGGATCGCAATCCCGCTACGGCGCCGGTGGCGATTTTTCGGATCTGGGAAGACACGAAGGTTACACCGCTGATCGCCGTCTCGGTGGCGACGGTGAAGGCCGACGCGTTCCACGCCGCCTACTCCGCGTTCGGAAAGAACATCGTGTGGGCCGTGCTCGACTCGGGCATCGACAAGACACATCCCCATTTTCGACATTATAAGAATCTCACGACGTTGCCACTTCAGTTGAAGCATCGCGATTTCACCGGGCCCGAGGCGCCCAAAGACGATGCCGGAAACGACGCGACGGCGCTCGTCGACCCTTTCGGTCATGGAACCCACGTTGCGGGGATCATCGGCGGCGCACTCGGCACGGGCAGCCCGTTCAGTGAGAGGGACGGAATCGTTCCAGTCGCCGTCACGACGGTGCGCAACGAATCCGGCTCGTTCACCAGCGAGCGGCTTGTCTTCGAGGACGCGATCCTCTCGGGGATGGCCCCGGCCTGCACGCTCCTGAGCTATCGTGTGCTCGATGACAAGGGACTGGGCAAAGCGAGCAGCATCATCGAAGCGATCACCGATATCCGCCTCATCAATAGCGCGGCCGACCATCCGATCATCCACGGTGTGAATCTCAGCGTCGGATACCCGTTCGATGCCGAGTGGTTTGCCTGCGGTCAGAGCCCGCTGTGCGTCGAGATCGATCGGCTCGTCAAAAGCGGTGTGGTCGTGGTCACGGCCGCCGGAAATTCCGGCTACGGAGTAGTCTCGACGACGTTTACCGGTGCTCGGGCCGAAGGCATCGGCATGAGCATTAACGATCCGGGCAATGCTGAGCTAGCCATTACGGTCGGCAGCGTGCATCGCGAAGAACCGCATACGTTCGGCATGTCCTACTTCTCATCGAAAGGGCCCACCGGCGACGGCCGTCAGAAACCCGATCTCGTGGCACCCGGCGAACGGATCATCTCGTGCGCTTCGAGTCAGTGCCGAACCGCCGTCACGATCGTCGACGATTCCGGTGCGACCCAGCAAGTCGCAGCCGACGCCTATCATTATCGCGAAGACTCGGGGACGAGCATGGCCGCGCCCCACGTATCCGGGGTGATCGCGAGCTTCCTGTCGATTCGGCGCGAGTATATCGGTCAACCCGAGGTCGTCAAGCGGCTGTTCATGGACAACGCGACCGATCTCAAGCGCGATCGGAACTACCAGGGCGCCGGTCTCGTCGACCCAATGCGCGTTATCGCAGCAATCTAGGAGCGTGTCGGGCTCCTAACGTTCTAACCGGCCGGCGTGCTCACTTTGCCTGACCGGTTGCCCCGAACGCGCTCTCGACGATTTTGTTCGCACCGGTGCCGCTGACGATGAACAGCGCGACGCTCTTCAACAAATCCGGATGACTCTCGACCGTTGAGAGCAGCTTTTGCTTGACGTCCTCATACACGAGAGCCCGCTTGTCGATCGTCCCTTGCGTGCGCAGATTTTGCGCCACGACGTTGAGCAGGTTCACGGTGCTAACCGGTGTGAGCCCGTCGAGCCGCAGAATCGTCACGGCCTTGAGGTCTTGCGGATTGTCGGGATACTGCGACGTTAAGATAAGATATGGACCGTCATTGTAGGTCAGATGCAAGTTTTGAATCTTGAAGCGATCGGCATAGTCCATCGAGCGCTTAACATCCGGACCAATGTCGGGTGGACGCTGGCGAAACCAGACCGCGAGCCGGTTGTCGCCGATCGCGTCACCGAACGACTTGAACGCCGCGAACAGCGCGTTGAACGAAGCGAGATCGGCGACGTAATTCTCAGACGTGATGAGGAAAAGCGCATACACCCCATCGTGCTGGGGCACGGGCTGATCGGTGTAAAGCGCCGTTCCGGAAAACCGTCCCGAGTTCGGATCGAATTTGTCGATCCTCGCTGCATGCGGCTCGATGGCGCGAAGCCATGCCACACCGTCGCGATTGGCCGTGTAGCGGCCGCAGATCGTCTGGACGGCCGCGTGTTCCGGTTCCAGCGCATGATATGCGCTTGATGCGCTGCCCAGCCGAGCACACTCCTTAGCAACGTAGAACGGATCGGGCAGAACGTCGAAAGCATCGGGCGATGCGGGTGCTTGAGCGAAAGCCGGCGTCGCGGCCAGGAGCAACGTGGCGACAATCGTCGCCGGCCCGCTACGCATGTCGGCCGGATTTCTCGGGAGGTTCCGGCGGACTGCTCGCGACGGGTTGAGCCGTGGCCGCCGCTCGGCATTTGGCCGGCCCAGGCGACCGTTTGGCCGGCTTAGACGGCGGCTTTGCGGCATAGCGCAGGTAGAACACGAGCCCGACGGCCACGGCTCCTGCTGCACAAAAGAAACCGATGCTGTCGCCGGGCAGTTGAAAGCCGACGTTCGCACCGACGAAGAGACAAAGCGCGACGATGCACAGACCGACTGTCAGAATCAACCGTTTTGCGAGCGCTGATTTCAAGGCTTTTAGGTCCGTGTTTGAGGCTGGTGCGGTCCTCTTTGCCGCTTTCGCTCTGCGCGTCCTTGCCGGCCCCATGCGCGAGCGGCAACTTCTTCGAGACGCCGGCGCCGGACCGCGTCTCGACCGCCCGCCGATCGCGGTTAGGAGCACGATTCCGTCGGCGCCGCCGCGGCTCAGTCGGCGAAAACGATCGCGCTTGGGCTGCCTTTATCCGTTCGAGGTTGTCCGTTCTTGTGTCGCGGCGCTTGCCGCGAGCAGTGCGTCGGCGATGTCGTCCCATTCCGACTCGAAGGTCCCGCCGGCAGGCGATCTCCCCGCGCGACGGTACCAGTAGCCGGCATTTGACGCATCGCCTTCTCTGCGGTGAAGATACGCGTGCACCCACGAGGCGTCCGGCGACGAGAGTTCTCCGGCGATCTCATGAGCGCGCTCCCAGTCCCCGTTTGCATCCCACCATAGGGCTTCAACGAGGCGGTCAACACCTGCCGGCGGCTTCGATCCGGCTAACGTGGCTCGCAGTTCATGTGCTGTCATGGCATTTTCCGCGATCGGGCGGGCGACGCACCGACGTCGTTGCGGCCAGGTCCGACGCGACCGTAGACTTTCGTTGCGATCACGACGTCTTTGCGCGGAACGTTCAGGTTCTTGAACGCTTGACCCAGAATTTTTTCGCTCTCGCCTTCCGAGTACACGTCGGCAGTGTCAAAGAAGTTCACTCCGGCATCGAGCGCGGCTTTGACGAGTTCGTCGGCTCCGTTTTGGTCAACCGTGCCGACCGCTTTCCAGAAGCCTTCGCCGCCGTGAAACGTCATCGTTCCAAGAAACAGGTGGGAAACGAGCAGGCCGGTATTGCCTAAAGTTTTGTACGGCACGTCGGGATCGTACCGCCGCCGGTCGCCCATTCAAACAAGGGCGCCCGTAAACGAGTCACGTGATCCGCTGCCGCGGTTGCCGGCAACCGCGACGCCCCGGCCGGCGACCGCCGCGCATGCCGAACTGGGGCCATCGGCCGCGGAGTGAGTCAGCCGATCGCGAAGCGCTCGAGGAGGCGGACCGCGTCCACAGTCCGCACGTCGACGCGTTGTCCGGACGCGGCAACCGGTGAAAACGACCGCCCGCGAACACGCCGTAAAGCGGGCGCTATGCCGTCAGGCGCGTGCAATTCCGTGCGCGTGTTCCGCTGATGCAGGTGCAGGTGCCGCCGGTCGAGTCGAGACAGCGGCGCCTGCAAGCGCCTTTCTAACGGGGATCCGACAGACTCCTAGTGTACCGCGACCGCCGTTTTTACGGTTGAAGCGTTGAAGATCTGATCGATCGATTCGGCCAAAACACGGTTGAACTCGTCGTCGCTCATCTGGAACCTGATATCGCCCACCAGCGCGCGTGAGAAACTGGCGATCATCCCGTGGTTCGTGGCAAGCCGTTTGCACGCTTCGTCGCGCGAATAGCCGCCGGACAGCGCAACGACGCGCATCACCTTCGGATGCTCGATCAACGGAGCGTACAGATCGGGCACCTCCGGAATCGTCAGTTTGAACATGACCTGCTGACCGGCAGGTACCGCATCGAGACCCTTCGTCAACTCCGCGAGGAGCAGCGTTTCCGCCTCGGCCTTGCTGGGGCTCTTGATCGAAACTTCCGGTTCCAGAATGGGGACGAGGCCGTGTTTGAGAACCTGCGCGCCGGTCTCGAACTGCTGCGCGGCGATCGCCGCAACTCCGGCCGGTGACGCCGCATTGATGACCGAGCGCTCCTTCGTGCCGAACACGCCGAGCTTGGCCGCGCGGGCCAACAAGACGTCAAGACCCGGATTGGGCTTCATCAGCTGGACGCCGTCTTTTTCCGCCTCGAGCCCCTTGTCGATTTTGACCAACGGAACCACGCCGCGTTTTTCCCAAAGGAACGTCGGCGTCGGCAGTCCCTCAACCTGACCGTCCATCGTCATTTCAAAGAGAATCGCGGCGAGGACTTTGTCTCCATTGAAGGCCGGCGAGGTCATGATGCGGACGCGCATCTCGTGCACGAGCTTGAACATCTCGGCATCGCCGCTGTAGGCGCTATCTGGGATGCCGTAGAGACGCAACGCTCCCGGGGTGGAACCCCCGCTTTGATCGAGGGCGGCGATGAAGCCAGGCTTGCGGGACATCTGCTCTTTCATGGATATAATCTTTTGCCTCGAACGAACTTTACCTATCCGGCGCCCGGCCGCTGTTGACGTCAATCGGCGCTGTGCCTCGAGCGTCCGCGCTCGGCGCGCACTTCGTTGGAGGTGCCGCAAGAGTGCGACGCGGGCCACAGCTGCGCCGCATTTTTCGCTGATATTTCAGTCGCCCGACGGTTCGCGCCGGCGGCGCCCTCGCGGCTTAATTTTGTCGTCGGCGCGCCGCTATTTTGCCGACGAGTCGGACGATTTGGTTTTCGCCGCTCCGGCGAGTTCGGACTCGACGGCCCGGGCCTCTGACGAAGCCGAGGAGCCGGCGTTCCCCACCTCGCCGCCTCGCCCGCGGCGAATCTGCGTTTGATCGATTCGCTAGAGAAGTCTTTCGGGTTGTCCTCCGCGGGTTGTCCGGTATCACCGGGCTTGCGGATTTCGATCCGGTAGATGTTTTGCACGAGTTCGTCAGGACGACTCGTACCGGGAGAGAAATTGGTGCGCGGTCAGCGTGCGGAAATCCGCCAGCGCGGCCGTCAGCCGCGCGTGCGGCCAATCCCACCAAGCCAGTCGCATCAATCGCTCGATCGTCGCGGCATCGAAACGGTAACGCAGCACGTGCGCCGGAACGCCGACAGCGATTGCAAACGGCGGGATGTCGTGGCTCGCCACGGCGCCCGCCCCGACGACGGCCCCGGTGCCGATCGTAACTCCCGGCAGCACGACCGCGCCATGGCCGATCCACACGTCGTGCTCGAGGACGACGCGATGTTCGCGGCGCCAGGCGAAAAACGCCGGATCGTCCGTTCCCATCTCGTACTGCGCGCTGCGGTACGTGAAGTGGTGCAGGGCCACGCGCTCGAGCGGATGGTTTCCGGGATTGATCCGGCAGTGGGCGGCGATCGAGCAGAATTTTCCGATCTGCGCGTAGATGACGCTGCAATCGCTCACGACGTACGAGTAATCGCCCAGTGAGGATTCGGCGATCGAGGTGCGCGCGCCGACCGCCGTCCATGACCCCAGCGCCGTATCGGAAATCGTCGCCGTCGGATCGATGAGCGGCGCGCCCGTCATCGCGCGAGTTCCGCCGTTCGAGCGACTTTACCGACCGCGCAACGCAGCTCCCGCTCCAAATAATCGGTGTGAACGTCGCTCACGCTGGGCATGAGAACGGCGCCCTCGAGATCGACGCCGCTTTGATACCGGCGCACGACGATCTCCGCGATTCGACCGTCCGCGACGACGACGGAACCATCGACGACGCCGCCGGGCGTCACCACGCTCGCGTTCGTCAACAAAGCATCCGGGCCCGTCGTTACCATCTGCTCACGCTCCAAGCGCGAGCGTGCAACGTAAATGGCAGCGAAACGCGGCGTCGGAAGCGGGCTGCACGAAAAGCGCGAGCGCGTCGACGCGCAGCGGTTCGCCCTCCAACGGTGCAACCACCGGCGCCAGCGCCGCCTTGACCGCAGCGCGTTCGAACGCATCGAGCCGCCCGGTGAGGGTCAGGTGAAAGCGCCAGCGCTCGAGCACGTAGGGGTAGCCCCACTCCGCCAACAGTTCGCGCTCGCGAGCATCGAGCGACGCCGCTTCGCGGCGCGCACGTTCCGCGCGCGAAAGCGGCGCCCGAAACGGCTCGAACGCGCGAACGGCACGTTCGGCGAGTACCGTTAGTTCGCGGCACTCCGCGCTCGGCACGAGGGCGAGAAATCGGCCGATCTCCGCCAGCCGCAGCGCGGGCGCGTCAAACGCCGCGACCCGCGCGGTGAACGTTTCGAGCGCGCGAACGAGCGCGATTTCGGTGCATCCGGGCGCTAGCGAAAACGGCGGCTTGAGCGTTGCGTGAAAGCCATAGCGCCGCGGCTCGGCGGTAATCACCGCCATTTGCTCGGGCGCGATGCCGGCAAAGACGGGCGCCGGCAGCGCGTCACCGCTCCAGGCATCGCGCCCGAGCAAATGGCTGCCCAGCCGGTGGAGCGCCGAATCGGGTGCCGGCGCGTAGTACACGGCGTAGCGCTTCAACCGCGTTCGAGCAGCGCGAGCGCGGTATCGCGGTCGCAGGCGGCGACGACGTCCAAGAACACGGCGGCGTCCGGAACGAGCCGCGGCTCGTTCGCGGCACGATCGAGAACGACGCCGCCGGCTTCCTGGATGATGATGAGCGCCGCCGCGAGATCGTGAACGTGCACGACCGGCCGGTCCAAGCCGGAGAATGCCGCGATGGAACCGTCGGCGACATGACACAAATCGCGCGCGGTGCTTCCCGAAACGCGCACGCGGGAGAAGCCCGCAACCGAGCGCACTGCGGCGCCGTCGACGGGGCTGGGCAACGCGACGAGCGCCCCACGACGCGTGCGAATGGGACGTCCGTCGCGCATCGCTCCGCACCCCGCGCGCGCTTCCCAGCGGCTGCCGCACACCAGATCGGCGACGAAACCCGCGAGCGGCTTCCCATCCGCCACCAAACCGATCGACGTCGCGCAGACCGGATAGCCGTTGACGAAATTGCGGCTTCCGTCGAGCGGGTCGAGCGAGATCCATGGCTGGACCGGATCGATCGCCGTCGCACCCACCAAACCCGCTTCTTCGCTTACGATCGGGAGGCCGAGCGCCACGAGTTCGGCCAGCGCGGCGCGCTCGGCGGCGGCGTCGGCCGCTTCGGTCGGCAGACCGTCGGCCCCGATGCCTACCGGCGCAAGACGCGCCCGACCGGCTGCCGCGTCGGCGGCACGCGCCGCGGCGCGCGCGGCAACGGCGAGAAAGCGTTCGGGCAGCGCAGCGTCGCGAACGGCGATGCGGCGCTCGAAGCGCCGCGCCGGCGCACGTTCGGCGAAGCCGGCACGGGTGTAGAACGCATGCGCGCGGGCGCGCATCGCCGATGCCTCGAGCACGATCGCCGTGCAGCCCATGCGGGCCGCCTCGCGGTCGGACGCATCGAGCAGCAACGCGCCGATCGAATCCGAACGCATCGCCGGCGCGACGGCCAGTAGCCCCAACCACGCTTCGCGCCGATCGCGCAGCGGTGAGATGCGCGCCTGAAGGGTTGCGACGCCGACGACGCGTCCGTCACGCTCGGCGACGATCACGCGGCAGTCCGGCGCGGCGAGGATGGCGCCCAGCGTCGCCAGGGGACGAACGCTGTCGTAGATATCGTCGTGACCGCCCATCGCGCCGATCAACTCGACGATCGGCCAGCGATCTTCGGGCCGCGCCGGCCGAATCTGCGTCGTCGGCTGCACCGCGTTCATGCTACCCGCTTTCCGTTGCGGACGACGCCGACGACGCGGACGTTCGTGCCCGACGCGTCCACGAAGATCAGGTCGGCGCGCTGCCCGACCGCGAGTTCGCCGCGGTCGTCGAGGCCGATCGCGCGAGCGGGCGTAGCCGTCACGCTGCGCATCGTTTGGTGGAGCGGCGTGCCCGTCGCGGCCGCGACCGCGAACGGCGCATGCAGCAAGCTTTGCGGCACGTAGTCGGAGGAAAAGATGTCGACGAGCCCGTCGCAAGCCAATTCGAGCGCCGACACGTTACCGGATTGCGAACCGCCCAACACGAGATTGGGCGAACCCATGAGCACCGCCATTCCGGCGTCGCGTGCGGCGCGAGCCGCTTCGCGGCTGGTCGGGAATTCAGCGATGACCGCGCCCTCACGCCGCGCCTCCGCGACGTGTTCGGCGCTCGCGTCGTCGTGGGTCGCGAGCGGAATCCCGCGCTCGCGGGCCAGCGCGACAACGGCATCGCGATTGGCCGCCGCGTGCAGTTCTTGGTCGCGCCGCCGCGCCTCGATCATCCGCTCCATGCCCGCCGCGTCCAGACCGTGCTTGCCGGCGTAGTACTGCTCGAATTTGCGCAAGTCGGCGAACTGTCGCTGACCGGGCGTATGATCCATCACCGAGAGCAGCGCGACGCGCGGTTCGTCGATGAAACGCCGCACCACGCTGACGAGCTCGTCGTAAACGAGTTCGCAGCGCAAGTGGAGGAAGTGGTCGGCGGCAAAACGGTCGCCGGCGACGCCGCGCACGACCGCGTCGACGATCTGCGCGTCGTACTGGGGACGCGTCGAGCCGGGCAGCGCGTCGCCCAACGCCACGGCGTCGCAGACGGTGGTGATCCCGGCGCTCACGACGGTGCGGTCGTGAAAGGCCACGGCGAGTTCGAGCGGCCAGCGCACGCCCGGCCGCGGCGCCAGCACGGTCTCGATGTTGTCCGTATGCAGTTCGACGAGGCCCGGCATGCAAATCACGCCGCCGAGATCGATGCCCGACCGTGTTCGGCCCGGCGTAATGTCGGCGATCCGGCCGTTCTCGACGACCAGCGTGCCGACGATCTCTTCGGCCGGCAATTGGAGCCGGACATTCGTATACGTCGTCCGTTCGAGCGTATCCAGGCGCGCAGCGTCGATCACGGCAGCCCTCCGGCCGGAAATTCGATGCAGCGGTCGGCGAGACGGGCCCGCACCTCATCGTCGTGGAAGATCCCAACGAGCGCCGCGCCGGCGTGCTTGCGCTCGAGCAGCAGCTCGATCACGCGTTCTCGGCAGTGGGCGTCGAGCGCCGACGTCGGTTCGTCCAGCAGCAGCACCGGATACGGCACGCCCAACGTGCGGGCCAGATTCACGCGCTGCTTCTCGCCGCCCGAAAACGTGGTCGGCGAGAGCTGCCAGAGCCGTTCGGGCAACGCCAAGCGGGTGAAGAGTTCGCTCGCCATGGTCTGCGCCGCCGGTCGCGCGACGCCCGTCGCCGTCAGCGGCTCGACGACGATGTCCAGCGCCGCGACGCGCGGAATGACCCGTAAGAACTGACTCACGTAACCGATGGTCCGCGTGCGCAAAGCGGTGAGTTCGTGAGCGGCGAGCCGGGTGAGATCGACCTCCCCGTCGCCGTCATGCACGAAGATCGAACCAGCGTCGACTCCGTAATTTCCGTACAGGGCACGCATGAACGTCGATTTGCCGCTGCCCGACCTGCCGGAGAGCGCGACGCATTCTCCGCCGCGCAGCTCGAACGACAGATCGCGCAGCACGGGCAGCGTCGCGCCGCCCTGGAGGTGAAGCGTGAACGTCTTGCTGACGAGCTCCGCGCGCAGCACCGGTACGATCACGGCACGAGCGCCGCGCTGACGAGCAGCTGTGTATACGGATGTTGCGGATCGTCGAGAACGCGGTCGGCGACTCCGCTCTCGACGATCCGTCCAGTGCGCATGACCAGGACCGCATCGGCGATCAGCCGCACCACGCCGATATCGTGCGTGACCACGATGACGCTGAGCTGTAATTCGCGCACCAAGGTGCGAATGAGGTCCAGCAGACGCGCCTGCACCGAAAGATCGAGTCCCCCGGTCGGCTCGTCCATGAGCACGAGCCGCGGACGGGTCACAAGCACGCGCGCGAGTTGCAAGCGCTGCTGCATCCCGCCCGAGAAGACGCCGGGGCGTTCGTCCGCGCGCGATGGATCGATTTCCACCTCGCGCAGCCAGTGCAGCACGGTGCGCCGAAGTTCGCCGTAGTGCCGCAGACCGCCGTCGAGCAGACGCTCAGCGACATTCGCGCCGGCGCTGGCGTGCATGCGCAGTCCGTCACGCGGATCCTGATGAACCAGCCCCCACTCGGTGCGCATCAGCCGCCGCCGGCGTGCTTCGTCCAGGTCGGAGAGGACCAGCGTCTCGCCGCGGGCGTCGACGTACGCGATGTCGCCCGCGTCGATCGGCGCGTCGCCGACGAGCGCGCGCAGCAGCGTCGACTTTCCCGAGCCCGATTCCCCCAGCAGCCCGAGCACCTGGCCCGCGTAGAGATCGAGCGACACGCGATCGCAGGCGACGTGCGCGCCGTAGTACTTCGTCACGTCGCGAACGCGCAGCAGCGGCGTCACGCGCGCTCCCCGGACCGCGCGCAAAAATCGGTGTCGGAGCAAATCCAAAGCCGCTCGCCGCCGTCGCCCACCACCACCTCATCGAGATAGCTCGCCCGCGAGCCGCAGAACTCGCACGCGCGGTCCCACGCTTCGCGCACGAACGGATAGTCGTCGAAGCACAAGCTCTCGACCCGCGTGTACGGCGGCACGGCATACAGCCGCTTCTCCCGGCCGGCGCCGAAGAGCTGCAGTGCCGGATTGCGGTCCAGCTTCGGGTTGTCGAACCGCGGGATGGGGCTGGGGCTCATCACGTAGCGGCCATGGACGAGGACCGGATAGTCGTAAGCCGTCGCGATCCGGCCGTACGCGGCGATGTCTTCATACAGCCGCAGATACATCGCGCCGTACTCTGCGAGCGCGTGCATCTTCTTCGTCTTCTCCTCCGACGGTTCCAAGCGCCGCAGCGGTTCGGGCAACGGCACTTGGAAGACCAGGATCTGGCCCTCGCGCAGGGGCGTCTCGGGGATGCGGTGACGGGTTTGCACGATCGTCGCCTCGACGGTGCTCGTCGTCGTCGCGACGCCGCACGTCCGGGCGAAAAAGCGCCGGATGTTGACCGCGTTCGTGGTGTCGTCGGCGCCCTGATCGATCACCTTGAGCGAATCGTTCAAGCCGACGATCGACGACGTGAGCTGGATCCCGCCCGTCCCCCAGCCGTACGACATCGGCATTTCGCGCGAACGGAACGGAATCTGATGACCGGGGATCGCGATCGCCTTGAGCAAGCCGCGGCGGATCGAGCGCTTCGTGCCTTCGTCGAGATAGCCGAAATTCCGACCCCCGGGCGTACCGCGCGCTGCACCGTTCCGGCTGGGCGCGTGCGGCTGGGCGATCATGAGCCGCCGCCTTGCGCTTGCGCCCGCAGGCCGCGCACCAGCTGCAACTCGGCCTGAAAGTCGACGTAGTGCGGCAGCTTGAGGTGCTGCACGAAACCCTGGGCTTCCACGTTGTCGCCGTGCATGAGCACGAACTCGGGATCTTGGGCCGGCCCGATCGCGCGTTCGCCGAACTCTTCGGAGCGTAGCGCGCGATCGACGAGCGCCATCGACATCGCCTTGCGTTCGTTATAGCCCAGCGTTAGGCCGTAACCGCGGGTGAACTGCGCCGGTTCGCGCGCGTTGCCCACGAATTGATTCACCATCTGAACCTCGGTTACGGCGATCTCGCCGATGACCACGTCGAAACCGAGCTCGTCATCGAAGACGGAGACCTCGACGTCGCCGACCCGAATCTCACCCGCGAACGGATGGTTTCGGCCGTATCCGCGCTGCGTCGAATAAGCCAACCCCAGCAGAAAGCCCTCATCGGCCCGCGCCAGCGACTGCAGGCGAACGGGACGGTCGGCGGGCAGACCCAACGGCTCGCGCGTGATGTCCGCTGGGGGCGGCCCGTCGGCGTGCGTTTCTTGCGCGATGAGTCCCTCGGCGCGCAGCAAATCGATCGCCGTGGGGATCGGCTCGACGGCACCCGCGGCGGTCGGGCCCGCGACGTCCGCGTCACCGGCTCCGCAAGCGTCCAAAAGCCGCTGGGTGTAATCGAAACTCGGGCCGATGATCTGGCCGCCGGGAACGTCCTTGAAAATCGCCGAGATCCGCCGCGTGATCTCCATCGCCGACGTCTCGATCGGCAGCGTATCGTACAGCCGGGGCAGCGTCGTGCGAAACGCGCGAGCCAAAAAAACGGCCTCGACCAGGTCGCCCCAGGCCTGTTTGATCGCCAGCGCCGCCAGCGGCCGATCGTACAAGCTGCCCTCGCACATCACCCGGTCCACGGCAAGCCGCAGCTGGCCGTCGATTTGCTCGACCGCGAGTTCGGGCGTCGCGGGATCGCCGCGGCGCAACGCGCACAGCAGCGCTTCGGCGTTGGCGATGGCCCGTTCGCCGCCTTTGACCGCGACGTACGTCATCCGAGCCCCTTCACGGCCGTGCGAGGCAGTCCCATCACGCCGCGAGCGTCGAAGAAAAAACAATCGACGCCGCGCGGGTAGCGTTCCGCATTCGCCGCCCATTGCGGCCAAAACCGGTGCGGTAATCCCCGCGGTGCTATGCTCACCGAACGCTCGATCCCGGGTCCGGTCAACTGCGTCGCGAACCCGCCCGAGAGCGCTTCGAGCGCAACGAGCAGCGTCACGGAACCCTCCGGGTCGAGCAGCGTACCCGGATTCCACTGCTCGAGCGGAAGGGCATCGCGCGGCTCCAAAATCAGCGCGAAATCGGCGTCGGCCGGTGAGCAGGTCACACGGCAACGGGTCAGCGCGACAAGCCACGCGCCGATCGTTTCCGCCGCGTGCGGCGCCAGCCACACCCCGACATCGCGATCCAACAGTGTCAGCGCCGCGGCCGCAAGCGCCGCGCCCACTCCGGCCGGCGCGTCGACGGTCTCGTCGATCGGAACGATGCGGCCCGGATGGGCGAGCGCCGCGAGCAGCGCCCGGAACGTCCGCTGCGTGAGGTGGACCGGATCGCCGGCGATCACGCTTCACCCGATCGAACGACGGTGACGAACTCGGCTTTCGTCGCCGCCCGCCGGCGCGCGTTCTGTTCGCGCCCGCTCGCCAGAAGACGCTCGGCGGGCTCGATGACGCCGGCGACGATGCGCGCGTGCCAGCGCTGGGACTGCAGGAGCGCGTCGTAGAGCGCGACGAGCTCGGCCTGATGCGGCGAACGGCCGGCGACGCAGGCGAAGCCCACGCGGTCTTCACCTTCGCCGATCGTCACCCGCAGGGTGCAGCGCGTCACGGTCATCTCGCCGAGCGCGAACGCCGCGCCGTCGCCGCCGATCCGGCCGCGAACCATGGCCAAACCGATCTCCGGACCGCGGAGATGCGTGAACGGCGGCAACGGGGCAAGCGCCAACGCCGTTTGCGCCAGTTCCGCGAACGGCGTGAGCGCCAGAACCCGCAGCCACGTTCGGCGTGCGATCATGCCTGCTGCCGTTCGAGCGCGAACACGATGCGGAACACGTCGGCGCGCAGCCACGACGTGGTGACTTCGATCGGCCGCCGCGCGCGCCACGAGTCGGTTCGGCCCTCGAGTCGGAAAAGCATCGGCCGGTCGTCAATCTTGAGTTTGCGCGCGATGCGCGCACCGGCGACGACGAACTCCGCTCGCACGCGCTCGCGAACGGGCTGAAGGCCGTACGTTTGCGCGAGCGATGCGTAGAGCGATCCGCTCGCGCCCAGAACCGCGGTCAGATTCGGGACGAGGTCGGCGGCGATCCACGACTCGGCG
>Ga0182013_10000741_pt1 | contig 45342 bp, 24 predicted proteins | sample 612S2MmetaG_FD_120487 | JGI IMG/M metagenome (GOLD analysis project Ga0182013, IMG submission 120487) | Permafrost microbial communities from Stordalen Mire, Sweden - 612S2M metaG | ecosystem: Environmental > Terrestrial > Soil > Wetlands > Permafrost | place: Sweden: Stordalen | collected... | reverse complement strand
TGGGGATCGAACCCACGACATCCTGAGCCACAGTCAGGCGTTCTGCCGCTGAACTATAGCCGCCATATACCCTATCGATTGTAGCATCGAAAGAGACGTCCGAACCCGGCTGGCCGGAAGCGGTCACGGAAGCGCTGCTATGATGGGTTGAACGCAGTTTGCCGGCGCGATTCGAGAAGGGGCGGTTAGCTCAGTTGGTTAGAGCGCCTGCCTTACAAGCAGGAAGTCCGGGGTTCGAGTCCCTGACCGCCCACCAACATCCGGTTCTCGAGGCAGGAGAAGGACGGCGTGATCGCCAGAATGTTGCTTGCCTCTGCATGATGCCAAACGTCGCTCGCCTCGCCCGATTTCCTCAGCCAATCAATGCACGGTATGGCGCCGGAACAATGCCGGCCTTTAACATCTATCCATGCCCCGATTTCCTGCAGGCCAGACACTGCTGATAGACGCTGACGACACGCTTTGGGAAAACAACATCTACTTCGAACGGGCCATTGCGGCCTTCATAAGTTATCTCAATCACCATGAGTATTCACCCGCTGAGGTTCGCCAGGCGCTGAATACCGCCGAGCGCGAGACGATCCTTACCCACGGCTATGGCCTGCACAGCTTTCGGCATTCGCTCCTCACCTGCTTTCAGCGCCTTGACCCGGAGCCCTTCACCGACGAAAAACGGGAGCGCATCCTCGGCTTTGCGCGCTCTGTCGCGGAACAGGAGATCGAGCTGCTCCCCGCCGTGGATGAGACACTGGCCGAGCTTGCCGGCCGTCATCACCTGATCCTGATGACCAAGGGCAACCAGGCCGAGCAGGCCGACAAGCTGGCGCGATCCGGGCTCGCCGAGCGCTTCTCGGCGATCGAGATCGTCGCAGAAAAGGATCCTCCAACCTATCGCGAAGTCATCGCCCGCCATGAGCTCACCCCACACACCTCGTGGATGATCGGCAACAGCCCCAAGAGCGACATCAACCCGGCTCTGGCCGCCGGCCTGCATGCTGTTTTTCTGTTCCACAAGGACACTTGGACCCTGGAACACGCCACCCTGCACTCCGCCCCCGAAGGCCAGCACCTGATCGAGCTCGACTCGTTTGCCAAGCTGCGCGAACTGTTTTAAGGACGCCACGATCGCAGGCGCTGCCTATGTGACGGGCCCTTCTTTCGCTCACCCGCTTCCCCATCGTACGTGTGAGAAACTGTAAGAGCAGAAGTTCTTGTGCGGGTTGCCCATGTGTGCGCCCCAAATCACTGACTCAACTCCCTGCTCCAACCGGCCTGCGCGACAGCAGCCATGTTGCGGGCCGGGAGGCTCGAAACCTATTTCAGGACTCCGATACGAATGATCAGCGTTAGCAATGTTTCCATGCGGTACGGCTCCAAGGTTCTCTTTGAGGATGTGAGCGTGGCCTTTATTGATGGCCGCCGCTACGGACTTACCGGGCCGAACGGCTCCGGAAAATCCACGTTTATGAAGGTTCTCACCGGCGAGCTCGATGCGCAAAAAGGATCTGTTGTCCGCCCCCGCAAGCTCGGCGTCCTGCGCCAGGACCAGTTCGCATTCGACGCCTATCGCGTCATCGATACCGTCATCATGGGCAACAAGCCGCTGTGGGCCGCCATGGAAGAGCGCGACCGCATCTACGAGAAACCGGAGATGAGCAACGAAGACGGCATGCGCCTGGGCGAGCTCGAAGGCGTGATCGGCGACGAAGACGGCTACACCGCCGAGGCCGACGCCGCCATCCTGCTCGATGGCCTCGATATTCGCGAAGAGATTCACGACCGCAGGATGGGCGAGTTGCAGGGCGGCCAGAAGGTCCGCGTACTGCTGGCGCAGGCATTGTTCGGCAAGCCCGAAGCCCTGCTGCTCGACGAGCCCACCAACTACCTCGATCTGGAATCCATCCACTGGCTGCAGGATTTTCTGCAGAATTACGATGGCACCCTGATCGCCATCTCCCACGACCGCCATTTTCTGAACTCAGTCACCACCCACACGGCGGACATCGATTACGAGACCATCATCGTTTACACGGGCGGCTACGACGAGATGGTGATGGCCAAAACCCAGATCCGGTCTACTCTGGAGTCGCAAAACGCCCAGCGCGAGAAGAAGATTGCCCAGCTCAACGAGTTCATCGCCCGCTTCGCCGCCGGCACGCGTTCGTCGCAGGTAACCAGTCGCCGCAAGGAAGTGGAGCGGCTGCAAACCAACGACCTGGCCCGCTCCAACATCCAGCGCCCCTTCATCAAGTTCGATCAGGTGCGCCCCAGCGGCAAACATGTCCTGGAGTTCAAGCACCTGACAAAACTCTACGGCGACCTGAAGGTCCTGGACGGCTTCACAGCCAACCTGTTGCGCGGAGAAAAAATCTGCCTGATGGGCCGCAACGGCGCCGGCAAAACCACCCTGCTCAAGAGCCTGCTGGCCAACTATCCGGGCCTTGCCGACAAGGACTTTGTGCTTGATTCAGGCGCAGTCTTCTGGGGCCACGAAGCCCAGGTCGGATACTTCCCCCAGGACGTGGGCGCAACCATTGAGCACGGCCTCACCGTGGCCGAATGGCTGCATCGCTGGAAGCCAGACGCGCACATGGAAGACATTCGCGGCATTCTCGGCCAGATGCTGTTCAGCGGCGAAGAAGGCGCCAAGCCCACCAAGGCGCTCAGCGGCGGGGAGCAGGCGCGGCTGGCATTTTGCAAACTCATCCTCACCAAGCCCAACATCCTCATCTTCGACGAGCCCACCAATCACCTCGATCTCGAAGCCATCAACGCGCTCAACATCGCGTTGCAGCGCTACGAAGGAACGGTGCTGCTGGTGACCCACGATCACGATCTGATCGACGAGGTTGCTACCAGGTTGTGGATTTTCAAAGAAGAGGGCATCGAAGACTTCCAAGGCCCCTACTCGGAGTGGAAGGGTAAGCACAACTAGGATTGCGAAATTCGGGGCTAAAACCGACACGAAGGCGGCCTTTTTGACCCATTTTGCGATGAAAAACAGCTTAGAAATGCATTCTTGTTTACTCTCTCGACAACCCATGGCGACTGCAAACTATTGATTCCTAAATGGTTACAAAACGTGCGCACCATAATCAGTGCAAATTGACGCGCGTGGGGGGGGTAGGGGTAGCCAAAATCAGGGGTCAGGGAATAGGAACCGGGAGCGAATTGGGCTTGGATGGCCATGGATCCATGATGGGCTTTGGAGGGGTAATTATCCGCAAGTGGGGCGGAGGGTTACTGACAGCAACTGTAGTACTCAGAGACTCAGGGACTTATACCACGGTTTATTCTTGCAAATTCTGCCGATCCCTCACGAATCGGCCCCAAACTTTACTGATTTCTTTACAAGAATGGAACGACATGGCTGAAACCCGCATCGAATCGGTCGCGCTTTCTTCACCTGCATTTTCAGGCAATGTTGCACAATATATGCACCGGCGCAGTGCCTTTGGCATAGACACGGATGGAAAACGCTTTGCCCTCTCTTCTTTCAACCGGTGCTCGTTGCATAGGCACCATGGTCGCGGCGGCATCGCTTCAAACGGCCACCCGGCTTGGCTTGCATGAGTTGCCGAGGGATGCCGGCGGGTTTACTCAGAGTTATCCTGAAAATCACCCATCCAGACCACCGTAGGTCGACCGCAAAGTTGAGGGGCAAGGGCGATAAGAGACACAAGAAGGAGTCGTTCAATGAATATCTCGTTTGAAGGCAAGGTGGCACTGGTCACGGGTGCCGCATCGGGGCTCGGTCTTGCTACAGCGAAGGCGTTTGCGGAGTCCGGCGCCGCAGTGACTTTAGCTGATTGGAACGAAAAGGCCGTGCAAGCTGCGGCGAAAGCATTGGCCGAAAGAGGCCACAAGACGCTGGCAGTTTGTTGTGATGTGTCCGACGATGCGCAGGTGGAGGCCATGGTGAAAAACACAGCCGCCGAGTTCGGCCGGCTGGATGCGGCGTACAACAATGCCGGTATTCAGAACGTTCTTGCGGAGACGGCCGATTCGCCGCGCGACGACTACGACCGGGTGATGGCCATCAATCTTCGTGGCGTCTGGAGCTGCATGAAGTTTGAGCTGCAGGTGATGCGCGAGCAAGGGAGCGGCGCCATCGTCAACTGCTCTTCGCTCGGAGGCCTTGTCGGTGGCAATCAGCGCGGGACCTATCACGCTGCGAAGCATGGCGTCATCGGATTTACCAAAAGCGCGGCTCTCGAATATGCAACGCGCGGCATCCGCGTGAATGACGTTTGCCCGGGGCTAATCCGCACCCCGATGAGCGACAAGATGGAGGCCGAGGGCCAGGGTGATGCGCTGAAGGCAATGGTTGAGCATTTCGTGCCCATGAGGCGCGAAGGCCGGCCCGAGGAGATCGCGAACACGGTTCTCTTTTTGTGCAGCGATGCCGCAAGCTACATCACCGGCCAGTCGATCTCTGTCGACGGCGGTTATGTGATGCGCTAGGAAAGAGAGCTTCCCTTAACACAGTCCTCGAGGAGACGAATCGAAATCAATCACCGATAATTCGCATCACTGCGCGTAGCCCGACAGCTTCAGCACATAAGCGTAGTTCCCGGGCAGATGCTCCGGCAATGTCACCTGCAGATTCCCGTCCGCAGCCTTCGTGTCCAGCGGCTTGACATCGCCCAGCATTCTCACCTGCATGCCCGGACGCACGGCCACACCCGCAATCGTCGCCGTCCGCGCTTTCGGCGTCCCCAGAATTGTCGCGTACACATCATTTGCCTTGCGCGTGAAGCGAATATCGTCGCCTTCGACACTCTTGCCCACGGCTTGTTGCCATGGCACGGTGTCGTATATGGCCTCGCCGTTCTGCTTGAGCCAGGCACCGAGCGCCTTTAACCGCTCCATCTGCACCGGAGGAATGGTGCCGTCGTCTTCCGGCCCAACGTCCAGCAGCAGGTTGCCGTTCTTACTCACAATGTCTACCAATAGCGCAATCAGATCGGCGGGAGCAATCGTTTCCGCTTCGCCCTCGGCGCGGTTGTAGCCAAACGACTGCCCTAGTCCGCGGCACTCCTCCCACTTCTTCGAAGCGATCTTATCCAGCTTCTGATACTCCGGCGAAGTGAAATCAGAGTGCTCAATTCCGAAACGATCATCCACGACTCCGTCGGGCACAGCGTTATAGTAATCCGCCTCAACCTGGATGGGCCGGCCCGTCTTCGGCCAGTCGATGTCATTCCAGAGAACCGCCGGATGATAACGATTGATCAACTCATGAATCTGCGCGAAGGCGTAGTCTCCGTAGGCTTGCGTTTCCGGCTTTACCGTCTCGTAATCCTGTTGTGTCTCGATTGGGCCCGAGTTAAACGTCCAGTCGTACCCGCCGGAGTAATAAAGTCCCATCTTCATTCCTTCGCTGCGCACGGCCGTTGTCAACTCGCCCACGATGTCACGCTCCGCGTGACGCTCGTTCTGCGGAACCGAAGGATTCGGATTCTCTGTCGTGCTCGGCCACAGCGTGAATCCCTCGTGGTGCTTTGTCGTCAGCACTACGTAGCGCGCTCCGGCGTCGCGAAAGGTCTTCGCCCAGTCGTCGGGATTCCATTTCTTCGACTCGCGGTTGAAGGTGGAAGCAAACTCGTAGTAGCTGAAATTTGCGCCGTAGTGTTCGCGGTGATAGGCCTGAGTCGGTGAGCCTGGGATCCGCATGACATTCAGGTACCACTCCGCGTAGGGGTTGTTCTTTATGTAGTCAGCGTTTGTAAAGTCATGCTCCGGATGCGACAACGGCGCCCATCCTGGAACCGAGTACAGTCCCCAGTGGATGAAGATTCCCAATTTCGCTCCCGCATACCACTGCGGCAGCGGGTGACTGTCCAACGATGCAAGCGTCGGCTCATACTTCGTCTGCTCTTGTGCCGTGCACACTCCGCTGGCCGGCGCCAGCAACCCTGCCAGGATTAAGAACACTCCCAGATGACGGATCATCGCACATTCTCCTCAGGGCCACGCGACGTGGCAGCGCGCGCCTCATGGCATAATAACCGCCCTTGACTCTCCTGCCAAACTTAGAAATCTTACACACCGCAGATCCGCGTTGATTGACCATCAGCAGATTCAGTGGAACAGGGCGCAGGGCTTGCCGTCGCACATCGCGCCGGTCATGCCTTTGCCTTCGGTGATTGTGTAAATGCGATCCACCGCCGGGAGCTTCAGTGTCTCTTTACTTCCTGAGGGCCAATGAATCTCGGCCGTGCCGGCATCACCGGCGTCACCTAAGCCGAAGTGAACCCGGAAATCGTTTGAGGAGAGGTAGCTTCCGCCGCTCAGAACGTCTCCTCGCTGACGCATCCCGCTCGCGGTCAGGTAGACGGTTGCGCCGATTGCGTCGCGTGGGCTTTTAGGTCCGCCGATGAGCTTGATCTCGATCCAATGATGGTGGTCGGGATTTACGTTGCGCAGCAGGATGGGCAGACCGTCCATGCTGTTGATGACCACGTCGATTTTTCCATCGTTAAAGAGGTCCCCAAACGCTGCGCCGCGGCCGACGGTGACCACTGCCAGTCCTGTTCCTTCGACCGCAGGCACCAACTCGAATTTGCCGTTGCCCAGATTGTGATAGAGCAGCGGGCGTTGGGCGTAGCTTTGTCCCCACTCCGAATGCTGATCGACCTGTGGATAGACTCCGCCGTTGACGATGAACAGATCCTTCCAGCCGTCATTGTCGTAATCGAGGAACCCATCGCCAAATTTAACAAAGGGAATCGAATCCTGGGCGATTCCGGCCTGGTAACTGACGTCGGTGAAGGCCCCTTTGCCATCGTTCCGGAAAAGGATAGGGAAATCATCGGAGAAGGTTGTGCTCACTAGCGAGAGATGGCCGTTGTTCTCATAGTCCCCGGCGGCGAGCCCCATATTGGCGGCCTCGCGTCCGTCTCCGTTGAGCGCGAATCCGCTTTCGTAACTATTGTCTTTGAATGTGCCGTTTCCCTGGTTAAGGTACAAATAGTTCGGTGTGGAGTCATTGGCCACCAAAAGGTCCGGTCTGCCATCGTTGTTGACGTCGGCAAACAGCGCGTCGAGCCCGTAATAACCGTTGGAATCGTCCACGCCGAGTTTCTTGCTGACGTCGGCAAAAGTACCGTCGCCGTTGCTGTGAAAGAGGTGATCGCGTGCCCCCTGAAGGCCGCGCGGGCCGCACATCACCTGCACGCCGCGATACTGGCAGAAGTCGTAACCAGGGGTTCTGGAGCCCGAGAGCGGGGCACTTTTCAGGTCAAGATTGATATAGCCGGCCACGAATAGATCGAGATTGCCATCGCCGTCGTAGTCTCCGAACGTGGCGCCGGTGTGGTCAATCGCCATGTCGGCCGAACCTTCGTCGAGAGCAACACCCGCCTGCACCGCGACATCGGTAAAAGTGCCGTTGTGATTGTTGTGATACAGCCGACTGGCGCCGACGTTGGTCACGTAGAGATCGGGCCAGCCGTCGTTGTCGTAATCTCCGACAACGCAACCCGTTCCCCATCGATCGTTCTCCGCACCAGCGCTGGCACTCACGTCGGTGAACGTACCGTCATGATTGTTATGGAAGAGGGCCGCATGCGGTGAAGGCGCCTTCCCCGCCAGAGCGTCCGGCGTCGATCCGTTCACCAGATAAATATCGAGCCAGCCGTCGTTGTCGTAATCAATAAGGCAGACGCCGGAGCCCTTCGCTTCAATGATCACTCGTTTGTCCGGAGTACCGGTCACATTCCGCCACTTCGAGAGCCCCGCCTTTTCGGTTGCATCGATGAAAACCACTGGACCCGACTTCACGAAGCCACCGGCGGTGATGGGACGATGCTGACTGTCAAATATCGCAGCCTGCGGGCCGGAGTTGGTCATTTCCCCGCCTGTGGCTTGGCCCTGCCGGCCTGCGGCGATTACCGAGGCTGGAGCGATATTTATCAGGAGAGCGAGCGATGCGCAAACTGCAGCGAACAGAAGAACCGATGAAGACCGCGGCAGACAATTTTGTTTCCCAGGCTGTCCATGCAGGACGGCGCGCGGGGAGTGGACGAGAAGCCGACGGAATCGCAACGTCTTTCACCCCTTCTCGGAAATGGTACAACGGTGGTGTAACGGGTGAGGATGGGTCGCTCGAAGTTGTCGGATGTTCCGCTCTGAGCAACGGTGGAAAAGTCAGCAGCAACGTGCTGAGCGTGAGATACGGAGGAGGAAGTTCAGGCCTGGCCGGCTGCTTTTGAAGCCGGTGGTTCGGTTTGGAGGGCAAACGTTTACCAAATTAGTTGAGCGCAAAGACGCAAACCGAAGCGGCGCTGTAACTGCTGCTACATCAGTTGGATACAAGCGAAATAGCGGCGCTATAGCCGACATTCAAAAAAAGCCTTGACAGGCGCGCAATCGAGCGCTAACATCACTTTCCGTAATCGATTAAGTAACCCGATGGTTGGATGCCGCATTCAACCTCAAGTTTGAATCGCCACTTGGGCGGCTGTATCGAACACGGTGCATTTGCCAGGGTCATCGGGCGCACACCCCAGTAAGCGCTTTCTTCCCTATCACGGAAAAAATCGTAGTCGACCTCAAGTTTCCATCGGAGTTTGGAGTCGACTTCGGGACGACGAGATCGCCACGATCTTGCTGTATAGAAAGACCCATCGAAGGAGGCTAAATGAGAGCACTAAAAGAAAAACAGAATAGGCACTGGTATGGCTGGCTGCTTGTGATGCTTTTCAGCGTCGCAGGTTTGTTGACGCCGGCCGCCATGGCTCAACAGGCAACCGCGAACGTCAACGGCGTCGTGAAGGATACAAGCGGCGCCGCAATCGCAAATGCGCAGATTGAGCTCACGAATGTCAGCACCGGAGTCGTGAGGAAAACAACCACCAGCAGCGACGGAATTTACGACTTTCCCAGCGTCGTCCCGGGCAGCTATAGCATGCAGGCGTCCGCAAACGGATTTAGCTCAGTGTCGCAGCCGCCGGTAACCCTCGAAGTCGGCCAGACCGCGACGTTCGACTTTCAACTGAAAGTCGGCTCGACATCGAGTACCGTCACGGTAAATGCAGCGGCGCCCACGCTGGAGACTTCGACCTCGGAATTGGGTACGGTTGTCTCGCCCAAAGACATGAACGATTTGCCTTTGAACGGCCGCAACTTCACCCAGTTATTGCTGGTTACGCCGGGTACGGTGAACCTCAATACCGACCAGAACAGCGGTGGCGGCGGTGGGTGGAATGGTGCTTCGATCGGGCAGTTCAGCTTCCCGGCGGTGAACGGCGCCCGCAACCGCAGCAATATTTTCATACTCGACGGCGCAAACGATCTGAACACGCTGTCAGGGACTTACAACTATGCGCCCATCGTCGACGCCATCCTGGAGTTCAAGAGCCAGGGGCACAACGATCTGGCCGAGTACGGCGGGGCTGCCGGTGCCGCGGTAAGCGTGGTTACAAAATCCGGAACCAACCAGTACCATGGCGACGTTTGGGAGTTCCTGCGCAACGAGGTGATGGATTCGCGCGGTTACTTCGAAAACGCCCGCGAGCCCCTGCGGCAGAACCAGTATGGTGCTTCGGCGGGCGGTCCCCTCTCGATTCCCAAGCTGTATAACGGCAAGAATCGCACCTTCTTCTATGTGGCATGGGAAGGCTACAGGTACGCCTCAAAATCTGAACTCGGAGGGCTGGCGCCAACCGCAGCAATGGACGCCGGCGACTTCAGCAAAGTCCTCGATGAGAACGGAAATGTTATCCCCATCTACGACCCCGCGACAACAACTCTTGTTAACGGCGGATACACGCGCGAGACTTTCACCCAGGAGTACAACGAAGGTCCGAACAATACTTCTTTGTGCAACGGCGACATTAATTGCATCCCAGCCAGCCGGTTCAATGCCATCTCGAAGCTGTACCTCCCGCTCATCCCCACGGGTAGTGATACGGCCGTCAAAGGTGAAAATATCTACTATCCCCAAAATACCGATTTCACACAGGATTCGGGAACGCTGCGGGTGGACCAGAACTTCGGCAACAACAACCAGGTCTTTTTCCGCTACAGCCAGTTCGATCTGTTCAAGACATCGCCGTCCGATTTGATTGGCAGCGCCTTCGTGCATGTTCCCGGGCATAACTACATCGGGCACTGGACACACGAATTCAGTCCGACGACCTTCTCAGACGTGTACTTCGGCAGAAACTATGGTTTTACCACCACCGGCACTTCGTGGGCGGGTGAAAATCAGGCGTTCTTCTCGCAGTTGCAGCAGGCCGGGATGCCTACGTACTTTTTGACCCTGAACAACACGACCTATGCGCCGCAGTATACGGCGGATAACTACATTGGCCTGAGCGGCTCGCAGTTACAGGGCTCCGGGTTGGGAGATGTCTGGCAGTTTGGCGGCTCATTCTCGAAGATCATCGGCAAGCACACCATCAAGGCCGGCGCCGATTTTGAGACCAACAATTTCACTTCGCCGATCGCATATTCAAACGAGGACTTCTCTGTAAATCAGACCTCGAGCCTGGGGTCAAGCAGCAGCGGCGGCAATAGCTGGGCGTCTCTCCTGCTCGGTGTTCCAAGCGCAGGCGGCTACCGGAATATCTTCGAGGATGTCTGGGGCGGCTGGATCGACGGGGTCTACGTCGAGGACCAGTTCAAAGCGACTCCAAGACTGACCATCAATCTCGGCTTCCGCAACGACATGATCTGGACGCCGATCTATGGGACCCACAAAGGCGGGGACGGCAACTACTACACCGGCAATGCCAATCCCATCACCGGCCAGTACGAGCTCAACGCGTTGCCGCCGAACTGCTCGGCAACGCAAGGCGCGCCCTGCATTCCGACCGGTATTTACACCGCGTCAAGCACACCTGCTCCGGGCGGGCTTCCCGCGCATGCCTACGTCGCCAGCAGTCGGCGCGTGGTCAAGAACTCGCTGGCCGACTGGGCTCCCCGGCTCGGCCTGGCTTACCGCCTGAACGACAAAACGGTAATCCGCGCCGCGTATAGCCGCTTCTACGATGAGTGGGCTGACATCACCCAGCTCTCGCAGAACTTCGGCGGGAACTGGCCGGCAGTCAATACCATCCAAAACAACGGTCTGAATACAGCAAATACGACGGTCACGGCCGCCGATCCGCTGCAGTTTGGCAGCGGCGGAGGGCTCGTATATCCCATCAACGACTTCAGTCAAGTGAGCCAGTGGATGGTGGATCCGAACTTCCAGACACCGGTGTTCGACCAGTGGAACGCGGGCATCCAGCGAGAGTTGCCGGGCAACATGACTCTCGATGCGAACTATGTCGGTTCGAACGGAAGGCATGAGGACTGGGGTCCAACCCTGAACGTCCCCGCGCCCGGACCCGGCGCCCAACAAGCTCGCCGGCCGTATCCCTACATGCTGCAGCAATGGCTCGACCAGAGCGTCGGCGACAGCCGTTACAACGCCATGCAGGTCACCGTCCAGAAGCGTCAAACCCATGGCGTTACTTTCCTTGCCGCGTACACGCTGTCGCATGCGAATGCCGACGGCTGCAACCTGGGCGCCAGCTGCGAATCGCAAAACCCATACGACCGCCATAGCGACTATGGCACCTCGGACCTCAACCAGACCAACGTGTTTACGGTGGCATTCACCGCTGCATCGCCATTTGACCACTCACCGAATAGGCTCGTTGCCGACCTGGCTGGTGGCTGGGCGATCAATGGCATCGTGCAGGAAACTTCGGGGCAGCCTTACCAGGTGAACGCCGGCGGCGATCCTTTGAATATAGGTTGCTGCCTCACGGAAAGGATGAACGTTATTGGCAACCCGAACGCCGGAGGCCACACTCAGAAGGAATGGTTCAACACCAGCGCCTTCGCGGCTCCAACCAATTACACCTACGGCAATGAAAAAGTGAACTCCCTCGTTTCGCAACATTACAACAACGTGGATATGTCGCTTTTCCGTACATTCCATTTAGGTCTCGGAGAGGATCGATATTTCGAATTCCGGGCCGAATCGTTCAACCTATTCAACAACGTTGTTTTCACCCCTCCTGACTCGACCAATACGGATGCGAATTACGGACAAGCCACGGGTGAGCGCAATTGCCAAAACGGTCTGCCGTGCACTCGACAGTTGCAAGTGAGTCTGAAGTTCTACTACTAGCCCGCAGTTACATTTCGGCTCCAATGGCATCATTGCCGCGCGCAGAATCGCGGCAGTGGTGCCTTTTCTATAACAACCATCGATCAATGCAGGCCTCGACCAATGGAGGCCGAGAGATTAAGAAACATTGCGGTTTCTGCGATTGTGCCCGGTGGCATTCGCGTGCTTGAGCCCGGTTCAGGAACGTTCGTCGTCAACGCCCCATCCAACCGCCCGTACAGTCTATTTAGAATGAATCCCAGAACGGACTGCGGAAGGTTCCGCAACGAATCTCAATGACCACGATCAATCGCCGCCGCTTTCTCGCAGGTGCTGCGCTGAGTGTCGCTGCAACCCGTTTGCGCGCGCGTAGCCAGGGAACCGGGACGCCGCCCATCAGGTTTGAGGACATTGCGCAAAAGGGCGGCGTGCATTTTGTTGTCGAAAACTGTCCCACCCCGGAGAAACACCAGCCGGAAACGATGCCGGCCGGCGTCGCGTTGTTCGACTACGACGGGGACGGTCTGCTCGACATTTTTCTGGTTAACGGCGCGGAGATGCCCTCGCTGGTGAAAACGGGTCCGAAGTACTACAACCGCCTGTTTCACAACAACGGCGATGGGACGTTCACTGATGTTTCAGAGCGCGCCGGAGTCACCGGTGCGGGTTATGGGATGGGCGCGGCCGTAGGCGACTACGACAACGACGGTCATCCCGACCTGTTTCTGGCCAACCTGACCGGAAATCAGCTTTTTCACAACAATGGCGACGGCACATTCACCGACGTCACCGCGAAAGCGGGTTTGAGCGGCGCCGTGTATAACGGCCGCAAGATGTGGTCCATCGCGGCCGGTTGGTTCGACTATAACAACGACGGACTGCTTGACCTGTTTGTGGCCAATTACTGCCAGTGGGATCCACGCTATGAGCCGGTCTGCATGGGTCTGGATGGCCGCGGTTATTGTCATCCCGGCAGCTTCGCTCCACTTCCCAACACTCTCTACCGTAACAATGGCGATGGTACGTTCACTGATGTCTCGGCAGAGACCGGAATTTCCGCCGTCTTGGGCAAGGGGATGGGGGTCGTGTTTGCGGACTACGACGGTGACGGCTTTCTCGACGTGTTTGTGGCCAACGACAACAGCCCGAACCTCCTGTTTCACAATGTCGGAGGAAAGCGATTTGAGGAAGTCGGTTTTCAGGCGGGTGTGGCCTACAACGACGAGGGGACCGCTCTTGCGGGCATGGGCGCAGACTTCCGCGATCTGAACAACGATGGCTTGCCGGATCTGTGGCATACGGCGATCGAAAACGAAACGTTTCCATTGTTCATCAATCAAGGCAAAGGACTGTTTCGCAATGCAAGTCAGCAGAGCCGTCTGGCGAACTTAACCAGGCCGATGTCCGGCTGGTCGAACGGAATTGTCGATCTGGACAACGACGGTTGGAAGGACCTGGTGGTGGCCCGCAGCAATGTGCTGGACAACATCGGGGAAATCTCACGGCATTTTTCCTATGCTGAACCGAACTCGGTCTTTCGCAATCTCGGGAATGGGCAGTTTGAAGATGTGAGCGCTACTGCCGGGGCCGACTTTCGACGGCCGGCCCCTCACCGCGGCCTCGCGTACGGCGACCTTGACAACGACGGACGCATGGATCTCGTAGTGACCGCTCTGGGCGCCCAGGTCAGCGTATTCCGCAACGTCACCGAAACGCACAATCACTGGATCCTGCTCAAGCTTGTCGGGACGAAAAGCAACCGCATGGGCATCGGTGCGCAGATTCGGGTGACTACCGACGATGGCAGAAAGCTCTATAACGAGGCGACGACCAGCACGGGCTATGCCGCATCAAGCGATCCGCGCGTTCATTTCGGCCTGGGCAGATCGAATGTAATAAAGGAAATCGAAATCCGCTGGCCATCGGGAACACGCCAGTTGTTGCAGGATGTGACTGCGGATCGCATACTGGAAGTGACCGAGCCCGGCAATGGCAGCCAGCAATGAATGTGGCCAAGGTGGAGTTTTACCGGAGCGGATCCATCATGAAGCGATCACTCCTTTGCTGTAGCGCAATTCTGCTGTTCGTGGGCGCGCGGGCCGCGGCGCAACTGCCGGATACCTGCAAACCGCCGGCGTCGGCTGCGCATCCACCCGCCGGCACGCCGCCTGCCAGAGTGTATGACGCTGAGGGCGTTTGGTTCGCCGAGAAGGGCGATCTGAAATGTGCTGTCGCGGCGTTCAAACAGGCATTGCGGCTGGATCCGCGACTGGCCGAGGCTCATTTCGACCTGGGGCTTGTTCGGCAAAGTCAGCAGCAGCCTGGGGACGCAGTCAGCGAGTTCCGTCTGGCTCTGCAGTACGATCCTGCATTGCTCGAGGCACATTGTGCGCTGGGTTCGTCACTCGGTGACCCGACCGAAGCGGAAGTCGAATTTCGCAAAGCACTGGCAGTGAACCCGCAATTGGTTTGCGCCCTTGACGGGATGGCGCAGGCCCTGGTGAAGGAGAAACGATTCGATCCCGCCATGGATTACTGGCGCCAGGCCCTCCGGATTCAACCGGACGCTCCGGATTTGCAGCTCGCCCTGGCAGCGGCGACATATAAGTCTGCCAAGGCCAGGCAGGCCGATGGGCTGCCAGCTTTGGATGGCGCCGGGGTGGCCGACGCGATTCGGATTCTGACTGACTTGCTCAAGAGCCATCCTGACATGACGGATGCATACCTTACTCTTGGCAACATATATGCGAGCGAACGCCGTGATCGCGAGGCCGCGGATGAATACCAGGAGCTAACCCGCCGCGATCCCTCCGATACGGTCGCGCTGGCTGCGCAGGTGAAGGCGCTCATCGACGCATCGGCATATTCCGAGGCGCTTGCGCCGGCCAGCGATTACGTGCGCCGGAAACCGAACGATCCCTCGGCGCACGTCATGCTTGGCACGGTGTACCAACAAATGGGCGATTACGCCAAGGCGGAGCCGGAACTCGAGCTTGGAGCGGCCAAGGCACCCGACGATTTTGAGGCTCGTTATCAGCTGGGGCTCGTTTTGGCGCGCATGGGAAAACCCGATCGGGCTCTGCCCCAGTTGCAGAAAGCTGTCGCACTGAGGCCCGGAGACAGGGCCGCCAAGTTCCAGCTTGTTGCTGTGCTGCGCTCGCTTGGTCAAACGGAGCAGGCTTCGCAGCTAGTGGGGCAGTTGCGAAAAGAACAGGGCGAAGAATCCCTGGGTAGCCAGCTTGCATCCGAGGGAACCAAGGCCAATGACCTGCTGCAATCCGGGAATACGGCAGATGCAGCGCAGATTTATCGCCACATGCTCGAAGAGAACCCGGGCAACGCTCAGACGGCTTACAATCTCGGGTTGGCTCTGGAAGCGATGAACGATACGAAGGGCGCGGAAGACGCCCTCCGCAAGGCGATCGAGATCGACCCGAAGCTGGCGCTGACTCGCGCCGAATTGGGACGGCTGGAGTTGGCCGGGGGCGACCTGCAGTCGGCGCAGAAGTTGTTGGAATCCGCGCTGGAACTGGAGCCTGAACTCGCGGAAGCGCGTGGAAATCTGGCCATGATCTACGCCAAGAACGGCGACTTGGTTTCGGCTGAAAAAAATCTTCGTCAGGCCATTGAAGACGATCCGAAATTTCGGGAAGGCCATTTGAACCTGGGGTTGATTCTTGCCCAGCAGAAAAGGGATGCCGGCGCCGAGGAAGAACTGGACAAGGCCATTGCGCTGGCGCCACAGGATCCTGCCACGTTATCGACGGTGGGAAAAGCAAAGGTACAAATGGGCAGGTTGAGCGAAGGGATCGCGCTCCTTCAGAAGGTGGTGGAACTGGCGCCCGATCTGGCCGCGGCCCATCTGGATCTGGCGCTTTCGCTCGCAGATGGTTACGACCTGTCCGCTGCCCTGGAGCAAACCGGCGAGGCAGTCCGTCTCGCTCCGCAGTCCGCTGTAGCACATTTTTATCGTGGGCGAATTCTGTACGACCTGGGCCGCGCCACTGACGCACGGTCCGAGTTCGAAACCTCTTGCCGCTTGGGCCCGCAGATGCCTGAACCACGATATTTTCTCGCCCTCATCAACAAGCAAGAAGGCAAGTTTCCGATTGCAGCCAGTCTGCTCGAAGATACCGTCAAACTACAGCCCAACAATGTGACTGCCTGGTATCTGCTTGGCGAATGCTTTGAGCGAGAGTCGAAGACGGCCGAGGAGTTAGCGGCTTGGCGGAAGGCGATCACGATCGATCCGAAGTATAGCCAGGCGCTGGTCAGCCTGGCGCGGGCGTTGCGATCCACTGACCCAGCCGAGTCGGATCAGTTGATGGCGCGCTACATTACTGTCCAGACAGAGCGTCGCATCCTGGACCGCGCGGACACGCTGGCAAACAACGGTATTGAAGCAGCGTCCGCTCACGATTGGCCCGAGGCGATGCGGCAGTTGAAAGAAGCAATCGCCGCATGCGGAGATTGTGCGGCGAAAGCCGACCTTCACCGGAAACTGGGCATCGTCGACTGCCAGGCTGGCGACCTCGACAACGGCGAGAAGGAGTTGCTGGCCGCGAAGGCCCTCAAGCCGGCTGATCCCGTGACCCAGGCTGCTCTTGAGTTGATCAACCGGGCTCGAAGCGAGTCCCCTGCATCCGCCGGCGGGAAGGCACGTTAGCTGGTCGATCCTGAAAATCCAACAACGCCCCGATAAATCCAGATGAAATTCGTTGGTTTACCTCACGGCGTCGTGGCGGAGGTCAGTCGCCCCGCGGCATAGCGGTCCGCCAGGTGCATCTCGCCCGTCAGAAATGCGGACTGGTGCACAGCAACGACTATGGAAGCCCAGCCGGGGGCTAGATGTTTCCAGCTTGAGCGATTGAAGTTATCTCTCGGTACGCGGCTTGAGATGTTCGTGGCGGCAAGACCTAGCGCCATCTCAACCGCAAGAGCGAATACGCTGCAAAAATCCTTGACTTTTTTCGGCAAATTTGCGAGACTTGCCGGGGATAACCTTGAAAGAACCGAGGGTGTCGACGGTCTTCCTTTCAACAAAATAGTTGACACTTCCGTTCCCGAAGTCCTGCCTTATGAACACTGTGCTGTGAACGGGCGCCCAACCGTTGCGGGCTAAGTGTATTACTAGCAACTTTTTGCACCATAGAGCTTTGCTATCAGGTTGATGGCCAGGGTGGGCATTAAGCCCCTCGACCCGCCAAGGCATAGCAATACACCCTGAGGGCGATGGGAGAGCTTCTGGTAACGAATGTGGTGGTGAGGGTGTTTGACTTGCCGCTGTCCGGTGGAAGCATCGAGACGTACAGGCCGTTCTTTTACCTTCGCACCATTTCGAGCCAGTAGATATCTTTCAAGCGCTCAAGCGCAGAACAAGGCTCCCCATTATCAGGGAGCGGTCTTTCAATCTGTGCTGAGGCAAGTGACGAGATGAGCAATACAGCACAGATTTCCTGGCCACGCTTTTAGGAGAATTCTACCGATCGCGGTCCAGGAGCCAGCATCCAAGCTTTCAGGATTCTTGAAACAAGGTCGGCCAGAGAGGATTTAGGTCCATGGAAAAAAGATCCGCCAGGACAATTCTCCTGATTGAGGACGACGCCGAACAGGCACAAATAATCGGTCAAATTCTCGACAATCTGGGCTCGGAAGCCTGGAAACTGACCCGTGTCAACTCAGTAGGGGAGGGAGAAAGATTGCTCGCCGAGCGTTCTTTCGATGTAGTCCTGCTGAAGCCTGAGACACCCGGCGAACAAAGACTCCAAGCGGTAAGGCGGGTTCGTGTGGCCGCACCACGCATTTCGATTGTGCTGCTTTCCAATCCAGAGGATGAGCCGTTTGCGGCTCAGGCAATTCAAGCGGGTGCGCAAGATTACCTGATCAAGGGCCATATTGAGCCACGCGAACTGGAGCGGGCCTTGCTGAATGCCATCCACCGCAAGACCTTCGATGAAGCGCTGTTCATTGAAAAAGAACGCGCCCAGGAAACTCTCGATTGCATTGGCGATGCCGTGGTTTGCACCGACATCTTGGGGAACATCACCTTCCTCAATCGCGTCGCGGAAAGAATGACCGGGTGGGCGCTGAAAGACGCGGCCGGAAAGCCCATGGGTGAAGTTTGCCGGATATTGGACGCAGCGAAGCGTGAACCCATTCTGGATCCCATGGCGACGGCGGCATTGCATGACGAGAGCGGATCTCTGCCGTTGGACAGTGTCCTGATTCGCCGCGACGGAACCGAAATTCTTATCGAGGATACTGTGGCCCCGATTCGCGATCGCGCTGGTCAAGTTACAGGAGCGGTGATCGTCTTTCGCGACGTAAGCGCCGCGCGGGCTCTGGAAGCCAAGTTGACTCACGACGCCCAGCACGACGTTCTTACCGGTTTGCCCAATCGTATTCTATTGAACGACCGGGCGGGACAGGCAATCGCACTTGCGCGACGGCAAAAGGGCCACGCTGCGGTGCTGTTTCTGGATCTGGACGGATTTAAGGACATCAACGATTCGCTGGGGCACACGATTGGCGACAAGCTTCTTCAATCTGTGGCGGAACGGCTGCGGGACTGCGTTCGCACGCCGGACACCGTGAGCCGTCTGGGTGGAGATGAGTTCGTAGTACTCCTGCAGGAATTGAGCCGCCCTGAGGCTGCGGCGATCACAGCGACAAGATTATTGAAGGCGGTGGCGCAGGTTCATCAGGTTGACCAGCATCAGGTTTCAGTTACAGCAAGCATCGGAATCAGCATCTATCCCGACGACGGCAAGGACGTGGAGACACTCTTCAAGAATGCGGATATTGCGATGTACCGGGCCAAAAGCAATGGCCGGCGGAATTTCGAGTTCTTCGGGTCAGGCAGCAAAATTCATGAGATGGAGAGCATTTCCCTGGAGCAGGATCTGCATCGTGCCCTGGAGCGGAACGAATTCAAGCTTCACTATCATTCCAAGGTAGATCTGAGGACGGGCGCGATTGTCGGGGCGGAAGCCTTGTTGCGCTGGATGCATCCGGTTCACGGTGTTGTTCCTCCCGGGAAGTTCATTCCGGTTGCGGAAACCTCGGGGTTGATTCTGCCCATCGGTGCCTGGGTGCTGCGAGAGGCATGCACCCAAGCCCGAATCTGGGCGGATGCGGGTGTGCCTGCCAGGACGGTGGCGGTCAACATCTCCTCCGTGCAGCTTGAGAGCCCGGATTTCGTGGAAGGCGTGTTTAAGATTCTCGAGGCAACCGGGCTAAACCCTGCTTCTCTTGAGCTAGAGTTGACCGAGAGCGTTCTGATGAAGAACCCGGAGCGCACGAAGGCGGTGCTCAAGGCGCTCAAGGAAAAAGGCGTGCAGGTGTCGGTGGATAACTACGGCACCGGGGACACCAGCTTGGCCAGTTTGCGAGATCTATCGCTCGACGCTATCAAGATCGACGGGATTTTTGTCCGCAGGATTGCCACCGACCCTTACGAGGAGACCAAGGTAAGCGCGATGATTAACATGGGGCAGAGCCTTGATATGAGGGTGATTGCAGAAGGCGTTGAGACGGCGGGGAATCTGGAGTTTTTGTGGGAACATGGCTGTGATCAAGCACAGGGTTACTTTTTCGGTCAGCCGGCGCCGGCTGAGCAGCTGTAATCCCGACCCAGGCAAAATATACATTGAAGTTGAGTCGTGACGAAATTAGCCTTGCTGAGCTCCATCGATCAGGTTAGCTCGTGGGCTCCTCTCTTGCAGTCGTGAAGGATTCAACCTAGTAGCGCGTGCCTGATCCTCTTTCCCGAGGACTGCCACCTTCTCACAATCTCGTAAACAATAACCGTTGCGTAAGTCACCGCGATCCAGACGCACACCTCTTCAATCGGCAGGCGGTTCCATGCTGTGATGCGCAGCCCGATCATAGCGCGATCCTGGAAACCCCACCATCCATAAGGCACAGCCAGCGTAACCTCCCACAGCAGGCTGATCAGCAGAATGTTCAATACCGCCAAACTCAGCGCGCGCCAATTGATCACGGGCATGGCTGCAGGAAGCAGCGCCGCCGAAGGGCCGAGAGCACCCAGCACAAGGAACGTGAAATACCCCGGGAATCCCGGATCCTGCACGAAGATTTTCCGGTAAGCAATAGCCGCCGCAATCAGGACCGCAGCCCACACCAGCGAAGCTGGATGGAAGCGCAGCAGGCGTTGGAACTGTGCTCTCTCTTGCGCATCCGCGCGGACGCCGTACGCAGCCAGCCAATATTCATCCAGCCAGATATACAAAAGCAACACCGCCACGAATCCCGTGAAGTAGAAGACATACTCCTCAAGCGGGACCCCGCCGCCCAGCGCGGGAGCGGTGATTCTCAACGTAGCGCCGGGATTGGGATATGTGAAGAAGGATCGCGCGAAGAAAAAATCCAGACCAGCGCCCACGGGAAAAAGAATTGCAACCGTGCGGACGAAGGAGTCTTTTGATATCTTCACGCCTTCCGACGGCAAAAACCACAGGCCAATTACCAGGATCGGCACGACAAACAGAAGCAGACTGACCGTATATCCATAAGGAGACGAGTTAGCCGTCAGCGCGTTGAGGGGCGGCGCGGTTCGCACCGTACGAAGGGTCAGCGCGGCGGGAACAGCGATCATGCCGAGCATGGCCAGAACCAGCCGAAAGCTGGTGCGCGGCGTGGGGGGACGCGGAGAATCCTGTTTGAAAGCTGTCATCAAAGTTACGTCCGGCCCCTGCCCCGCTGCGCGCATAACCGATCACCCGAACTTGAACTCCAGCTTCGACACTACTGCTTTTCAAGTTTGGCAGATTCCAAACGCCCACCCCGGATCCACTCGAGGATGGTCTTATACTCTTCGCTCGATTCATTTCCATGCCAGCGCTGGCCGCCATTATGCGTGGCCAGATAGTCGCCCACATTGCCGGCGCTGTCGGTCGGATGCGTGGGTTTGATCAGCATCAGGCTCTGGCCGGGGTTGGTGATGTCCACCACGCGCATGGCATATTTGTAGTTCTCTTCGCTGTCCTGGTCAGAGAAGACGCCTTGCGCATTGGGAGGCGCCAGTTTGAAGATGACATGACTCGCGTGGCAGAACACGCAGGCCTTTCCATCCGGTCCCGGCTTGGCGAGGATGGGCTCGATGCGAGTGACAAAGTAGCGGAAGTCCAGCACAGAACCGGGTTGCACGTCCTTCAGCGCTTCGCTCAGTTCTTTGCCCTGCAGCACACTTGTCGCGATCAGTTTAAGCCGCGGATTGCCTGAGTTTTGCAGTGTGTTCATCGCTGAGCGAAAATCCGGGCGCTGTTCTACGCCCTTCACTTTGCGCAGCGTGTCCAGCGCGGCAGCGCTCACATTGGCGTCGGAGTTCAACAGGCTGGCCAGCACCGTATCCAGAACGATGGGGTAATCCAGAGGCTCCTTGATCTTGAGTTCGCCGGCTCGCCGATTGAGATAGTCCTGATCCTGCGAAACCGCTCCGCCTGAGATGCCGAAGCGCTTCTTCAGGAATTGTGGATTGTCCGCCAACTCAAAGAGAACGCTCAATCCTGGATTGTTGAGTTTACTGAATTCAGCTTTTACAAGCGGCGCGGTCTGCGGATCATTCAGGAAATGTTCAAGCGAAATCTGTATGGAAGCTCGCTGGATGGCCGGGTTGTAAGAGCGAAGACCGGCCAGAACCTGCTGCTGTAGACTCGGGTCGCGCATCAGCGCGCTGAACGAAGAGGTGGCATCAAGAATCTGCGCATAATTCGCCGGCCGCGGCTTTCGCTCGAGCATCGTTCGCAGCGCTTCCTGAACGTCCGTCTGGTTCTCCCAGGCGGAATTTGAGGGGATACCCGCCAGCAGCGGCAGCACGACCGCCTGGCTATCGGGGTTGCCCTGTTTCAGAATGTCGATCACCTTGCCGACCAATCGCGGATCGGGCGCTCCCGGGGCGTCAAGCTGCAGAACTCCGCGCTGGCCCTGTTCGTAGACATAGCGGACCGCCTGCCGCACCTCGGCGCTGGAGTCCTCAGACATGTTGAGCACGGCCAGCGTAAATCGCGGATCTCCGGCTTCGCTCAGCGTGCTCCCCGCTTTCAGCACGTTGATTTTTGTGGAGTCATCTGCGCCTTGCAGACACGCAAGCAATGCGTCCTCCAACTCGGGTCCGGAGCTTTTGAAAAAGTGGATCAGATCACTGTCGTTGCCGATTCGCGTTTGGAAAAAGCTATTGTGCACGTCATATTTGAAATCAACCGCCTCGCGATACGGCGTGTATTCGTAGCCCGGCCGATGCAGATCGGGCACACCGGACACGTACTTGGTGAGCACCGCCGGTAATCCGATCGACACCGTATCCGATTTGAGTTCAGGCAACGCGTAGTGGCGAATATGGAAGTCCCACAGCGCCGTGAGAATCCCCTGGCGGCCCAGCGGCGTGCCTTCCCTAAGAACCTTTGCCAGCACCTGCGCCTGGTCATGCACAACGGCTTCATAGCCCGCGTTGATGCGGTCTTTGTCTTCATCCTTGGAACTGGCCCGCACCCAGGCAGAAAGGTATCCCGTGTTCTCGTCGAGCAGGTCGTAAACGCTTTCCTGCAATCCACGGCGCACCATGGGGTCTGTTTCGGTGTTGAGGCGGACGGCCAGGGCTTCCAGGGTGCTGCGGCGGACTTCGGGCTTATCCACCTGCCAGTAGTACCATCTCCACAGCCCCGCCGCCGCCTCGAACCGGACGTAGGGCACCGGGTCGTTCAACGTACGTTCCAATGCGGCCAGCAGATTCACGTCGCCGGTGAGATCACGGAAATGCTGATTGAAAACGCGGGCTGCGCCCCATCGTGTCCGCGCATTGGGCGATGCCAATGCATCGGCCAGCAGCTTGCGCCCTTCAGGCGCCGCGCTCTGGCGTCGTGAGAGCACCATGCGTATCGCATACGCCGAAGACACCTGCACCATCTTGGTTGGGTCGCCAAGGCCCTTGATCAAGACCGGCATCGCTCCTGGATCGGCCATGTGTCCGAGCGCTCGGGCCGCGGCTTCTCGTGCCAGCGGTTGATCGCTGTCAGCCAGCACTTTCCTGATCTGGCGCAGCACCGGCTCCGGAGCGAGATCCCAGTATTGATCGAGTTGCTGCAAAAGCCGCGGCAGATCGTCCTTGGCAAGAACGGTCGGAGGCGCCGGATATGCAGCATCCCAGTTCTTTGCTTTCGTCTTTCCGGGATAAAGAGTCGACAACGCCATGACCGCAAATTGCGTAGCACGAAAAGGTGTATTGAATCCCTGGTAAACGGGATCGCCTTCCCAGCTTCCTTCAGGGCGTTGCGCAGCCAGCATTGCCTTCACCGCCCGCGCCAGATGCTCATCTGTTTCGGGCCGGTGGCCGGCTTCAGCCAACGCCAGCACCGCGTTGTACGAGATGAAGTCTGCCGGCTTGGCAGTTTTATCGAATGGATACGGCCATCCACCCTCGGGCGTCTCATACTGGTAGAGCTTTTCGATGAGCGCGTCAATCTGTGAAGCGTACTGCTTTCGGTCGAGCTCGGAAAGAAGCATGATCTTCCAGTTGAGATCGATCATGTTTTTCGGTTCGTAAGCGAGCGCAAGTTTCTGAACACGGTCGCGCTCGCTCTGCCAATCCGCTTCATGCGTTTCGTTGTAAGCCAGGTTGAATGTTTGCCAGCTCTGCAGGGCAATCTCAAATGGGCTTACATCCGGCTCGCAACCATCGGACTCATCCCCAGGTAAAACGGTCACCCCTTTGTAGTGAATCTTCAGGAATTTGGCATAGGGCACGTCGAAGTCTTTTCGCGGAGGATCGTGCGTGACGTTCTGCTCGAACGCATGAGCAATCAGGGGAAGGCGGCTGGCCTCGGTGCGAGCCGTGTAGATGATGCGCACCCAATTGGCGCCCGGTTCACCATACAAGGGCCGGGCGTTGTTGTAGATTCGATCGGTAATGAACTCCAACCCCGCGCGTTGCGTCGGCGCGTACCCATTCTCGACTGCCTTCAGGTATCCCCGCGTTGTAAATTGCGATGGATGGCAGGCGATACACAGTTGAGTTTCAGAGTGCTGCATCACCGTGCGCAACGCCACCGCCCCGCGGCGCGGGGTATTCGAGAGCCAGGTGTCGCCCATGTTGATCAGGAAATCCATGCCTGAGCGCACCGCCTCACGCGGATCGGTATTTGGCGGAACGCTGTATTCGTACGTATGCAACTGATAGGCGGGATGATCGGCGGCCACGCGCACATAATATTCCTGGCCCGGCTCTAGAATGCGCGTGCGGAACTTGTAGAGCCCGGGATAATTCTGCGTGGCTTCAACCTGGTAGGAGAATTCTCCTGCGGTGAATGGGACCATATCCGGTTGTCCGGCGTCATTCTTGCCCGCCTTGAAGATGTCCACATCCAGCGGCACATCTCGATCCGTCACATTCAATACAAAGTACACGAGACGGGGCTGCTTCTCCCGGAACGTAAAGCGGAACCACTGGAACCCTTTGAGCATGGCCGCATAGCCGTCTTCACTCTTCGAAGGAGCATAGGGTCTTTCGTCGTCGCTGCCAAAGATGGTCTGTCCGAGTTCGAAGGTCTGCGCTTGCTGCCAGGAGCCGTTCGGAGCCGCGGCAATGACACCCCGAGTGAGATCAGGCAATTTGCCCGCAGCGGCCGAAGCCGGCTGCAGAATCCTGCTCAGGCTGGCGCTAATCTCAGGAACCCCCGACGTCATCTGCGACGAAAGGTCGACAGTGACCGGGCCTGCTGCCCGGGGCCGCAGAGTCAGGTAAAAATCGAGGTCGGCGGGGTGAAGCCATTTGGATTCCACCTCCCCTTGCGCGTCATTCACCGTGACGTGGACCGAGTCGCTTCCCAGCAATTGCGCGGGATCCTTGACACCCAGAGTCAGCGCGTAAAGTGTGCCTGCGCGCGCCGGTCCCAGGCGAATGCTTCGCGCCGGAGAGACGCTCGACTGGCCGGCCTGGACGGAATGGCCGGCGTAAATCGTTGTCCAAACGAGCAACGCGGCGATGGGAAGCAGAAGCAACATCCAACGTGCGACGGGTCTTGCGCTGGGCGTAAACCGCATGATTTGACCTCACCAATTCAGTTTCAATATCGATCTCGAAGCAGCCTGGGGAACTTCAGAATAGAACTATAGGTAGAACGGGCCTGAATGCACAAGAGCCTTTGGATAGAAAATTCAATCCGTCCTGTGTCCGTGGCCTTGCTTCCTCAAATTTCGTGCTTCTTGAATCGGTCGATCAAACGATCGCATGCGCGCACGGTAATAGCCATCATCGTGAGCGTGGGATTCTGGCACCCGGACGAGACGAAGCAAGCTCCATCCATGGCAAAAACGTTGTTTACGTCGTGCAATTGGCAGAATGAGTCGGTCACCGCAGTTCTCGCATCGCTGCCCATTCGCGCCGTGCCCAGTTCGTGGATCGCCATTCCGGGTTCGCTGACCGCCGAACGGATCTCGATGTTCCTTGCCCCGGCGGCCTCGAGCATCTCCGCTCCGGACTCGGCCGCATCTTCGTGCATCGCACGCTCATTTTCGCCATGTGTCATTGAGATGTGAAGCGCCGGAATACCCCAGGCGTCCTTCAGCTTTGGATCGATCGAGACAAAATTGTCGTCGCGGGCAAGCGACTCCCCGAAAGCTCCGACAGATATCCGATAGATCCCTGTTTTCACGGCTTTCTTGTATGCCGCTCCGAACCCGCCAGCCTCTTGATTGAAGACAGCTCCCGCCGACCCCTGAAAACCATAGCCGCGAATGAAATTCGCATGCCGCGATCCTTGCTTCGTATTGCGAAAGCGGACTATGTAGATACCGTTGGCGCGATGCGGGCCGCTCAGGGGATCGGGTGCGTCGGTGAACTGTGGCAGCTCTCCAGATGCGCCCGCGCCCACCGAGTGGTCCATCAAACCGCGTCCCAGCAATCCGCTGGAGTTACCCAGGCCGGCCCTGTGACGGCCGTTTGCGGAGTTCAGCAGGATGCGGGTCGATTCAAGAGCCTGCGCACAGAGAATGACTGTCTTCGCGCGGATCGTTTTCGTCTGCCGTGTTTTGCCGTCTACATACGTCACGCCGGTCGCCCGGTTGGTCGAGGAGTCCATCTCCACATGCGCCACCACGGCATTGGTCAGCAGTGTGCACTTGCCTGTATCCAGGGCATCCTTCAGGGTTGTGAAAGGGCTGCTGAAATACGAGTAAGATATGCACCCTCGTTCACAGGCGCCACAGTTATGACAGGCGGCGCGGCCGTTGTGGACCTGCGTAATGATAGCCGAGCGGCCAATGGTGACGGTTCGCCCGAAATTCTTCGCCATCGTATTGCGGAAGTGCACTTCGCCGCAGGTCATCTTCATGGCAGGCAAAAAACGGCCGTCGGGCAGCGCGTCATTTCCCTCCGCCGAACCGCTGATGCCAACGTAATCCTCGACAATATCGTAGAACGGCGCCAGATCCGCGTAAGAGATGGGCCAGTCGTGACCGTATCCGTCGTGGCTCGCCGCTTTGAAATCGAGATCGCTCAGCCGGTAGCTTTGTCTTCCCCAACAAAGCGTTCTTCCGCCGACGATCCGCAGCCGTTGCCAGGAGAAGGGCTTCCCGGCCGGAGTGCTGTATGGGTTCTGCGTATCATCGACGAACCAGTCGTAGTTGTATTCGGTGCATGCGTAGCACTGCGTCTGGATAGGCCGGGACTTCCGCCAGTCGCCGGCGCCGGCCATATCGCGGTATTTCAGTTGGAAGGCGGGCTTATGCTCGGTGAATTCTTTGGGAGATACATTTCGTCCGGCCTCGAGCACGACAACTTCGAGGCCGGCTTCGGAGAGCCGTTTTGCCGCCCATCCCCCGGTTGCTCCCGAGCCCACCACGATTGCGTCGTAGCTCCGTGTCAGCGGATCATCTTCAAATCTCACCCGGCTTGGCCCCCTGTTTGTCGCTCTGACGTTCTTCCGGCTGATGCTCGCATCCACGAAGTGCGCCGCGCGCGGGCCAGCCATCCCAGCCCTGTTCTTTGAAGCCTGCGGGAGAACTGTAGTATGCTGCGGCGATCCACCGTTTGAGCCTGCTGAAGTGCTCGAATCCGGGGAAGCCGGCCTCGGATTGCTGCCACATCACGTGCGTATGGGGCCAGGCAACCAGGTTCATGAAGTCCTCTCTGTCCCCATCGGAGAGACTGGCAAACGGTACCTTGTACCGAGCCATCGAGCCGGTGTCGAACCAGGCCAGCGATTCGAGGAACTCCTGCTGAGTCGTGGCCGGCAACGCCGATAGAATCAGGTCGAGAAACCGATTGACCAAAGCTTCTTTCGCGCCCGGCGTGTCCGTAGCGGGAATGATTGTTTCGCTCAGCATAATAAGCGTCTCATTCTGATTCGCACTCAGGAAGGCGGGCTTCCAGTTCGGCCGGGCCAGGTCGCGCGATGCATCTTCCCCCGAGGCAAAAACCAGGGCCTCCACCGGAACACTCACTGTGGCCGCCGCACCGAAGGTTAATAACGAGTTGCGAAGCAGTTCGCGACGATTCATAGGCTGACAGCAATATTACCGTCCAGCAGGGAAATATGACTACCCTGGCAGGCGAAGCTTGCGCTTTATCGTGTAACCACAAGCGCCACTATGGCTTCGAGATTTGAATCGCTGCCAACCCGTCCGGATCGGTTGGCAACTCTTTCTTGCCGGGCTCAAACTTGTTCATTTGCAGGATATAGGCTAGTACGCGCGCCGTTTCATCGGGCGTCAGCGATCCCGGGCTGGCAGCCGGCATTGTTGTATTCGTCTTCATGAAGAGGTCGGCCATCGTCTGGTCCTTCCACTTGCTCAGGAAGGCATCCCCGATCAGAGGCGCATTCTTTCCTTTGCCCTCAAGCGTGTCCTGGTGGCAACTGGCGCACTGCTTCTCATAAATGACTTTCCCCTGATCGGCCTGTTCGGCGGTGTAAACCCCGTCCCGCGTCGAGGACGCGGCCTGCGCAAGCGCCATCTGCCGAGAAAGCACGCATCCAAGAAAAAGCAACAACAATAGACCGGTCGAACCTGCTCCGCGTTCCTTCAGTCGCACCTTATGCTCCCTGAGCCTGATTTACGCGCCCGGCCTGAAACGACGGGGCGCGACTTCCTTTAAAGAGCTGAACATGACTGCCCGAATCCTCGCAAGTGTCGGCTGCCTTACTCAACCTTGACCTTGAAGTGAAACAGATTCCCGGGATTCGTATCCTTACCGCTCGCATCCTTCCCGTAGATGAAAGCTGTGACAAAGAGATCGTAGGCCCCATGGCCGTCCTCTATCAGCGCCAGCGGTGTGCGCGCGCCGATGGCCGGGCCGGTGAACAGTTCCAGCCGAGTGCCAGGCGTCCAATACACCCCATCCTGAGATTCGGAGTACCCAATCGATTTAGCCGCATCCACGTCCACATCGTAAATCGCCAGAAAGTTCGATCCGATGCGAGAAACCACCGGGTTCTCAATGAAGTGCGTCTCGATTGGAGAGGGGTTGAGTGGGGAGCAGCGATGCCACGGACCATCGAGCGAGGCGCTTGACGCCAGCCCCACTCGCCATGAGCTGATCGGTATCACTTCTGTATGCGCAGTACCGTAAAATCCGAACCACCGGTTCATCGCGCGGTAAGGGAAAAAGGAATCGGTTCCTTGCAGCCCCTCCCACGCATCGGAATCTTTCTCCGGGCTCAGGATCACGTCCGCATCTACGTAGGGTCCTGCAAAGCCGTGCCGGCCCTTTACTTGCGAGACTGCACGCACAATCTCGCCATCATAGTTTGCGTACCAGGCTGTCGGCGGGCTCGGTTTGGAGCGGTACGCTACGTAGAAAAGATTCCACGCCCCATGCGCCTCGTCATACACCGGCATAGCCGCCCATAACGCGGCGCGCCGATCCTGCCCGGTAAAGTCCCCTGAAGATGCGAAGAGAGTACGGGTCCGCGTCCAATGGTCTCCATCCGGGCTCGACCAGAGCGCCAATCGGGTGGCAAACCCTGTTGTCATCTCGGTGATGAATGCATGAAAGGCTCCATCGGCCTTGATGACTGTGCCCCCCTCAAACCCGCCCAGTACCTCTTCGGCTCCGGGCGATTTCGGGCCAAGAACCGGCTCCTGGGAAGCTGAAATGATCTTGAGACGGAATTTCATTTGAGGAGCATCATCGGCCGGCTTCGGCAAAGCGCCGCAATCTTCAGCCGCAACAGCCGCAGACAATATCATCGAGACAAGCGCGACACAGCTTATCAGAATCGCTTTCATGTTGTTCCTCTCACCCCGCCCTGAAAAAGTCGTCCATCTGAATCAGAAGCAACATCGCGCAGCATGTGGCCTGTTGTAACGCCTACTCCGCGCCTGCTCGAGCGCCAACTCCGGATTGCTCAGTCTTTACGAACGTGAACCAGGCCACGTTGAATAGATGGCCCTGAGCATCGCCGCCGCGGCCGTGCGCCATCAAAAACACGGTATGTATGCCTCTGACTGGTTTCGCGCTGGCAGTGAGCAAGGCATACTTCGAAGCGCCGCCCGTGGGCGCCACTGGAACGGAGCCGATGATCTCGCCGGCCGGATTGTCCAGCCGGAATTCCAGTGCGGCGCCCTGCAACTGGGCGCTTTCTGCGCTGACAAAGGCTTCGATACCGTGCGCGCCATCGCCGAAATCGACCCGATCGAAACGCAGATAGCCGCCATCCTTCATCTTGAAGTGGTATCCTCCGCGATTGCGCGGCTCAGGATCGGCATTCATGCGCGCATTGAACTCCTGGGCCTCGCGTTTGGCGGCGAATGCGTCGAGCGTCAGCTCAGTGACGCCGGGCGTGCCGGCTCCGGGATCGTTGTCAGGCTCTAACGTCTCGATGGTCCCATCAGGGCGGAAATGCATCTCGGTCACAGCCACCTGGCGATGAGCAAAGTCATACCGCGTGTGATAGGCGAGATACCACTTGCCTTTGTAAGTGCATATGCCCTGGTGATTGTTATCCACTTCTCCGGCGCTGGGTAGCATGAGGGTTTCGAGGTTCTGATCGAAAGGACCGAAGATATCTTTCGACGTGGAGTAACGGATGTAGAAGCCGTTGGCGGTCTTGCCGGAGCAGCTTTTTGGCGCGCTGAAGTGCGTAGCGATGTAAGTGAGATACCAATTCCCATCGTGCTCGAACGGGATGGGGCTCTCCAACCATTCGCGCTCCCCGCAACTATCCTTCAGAGGAATGGCGATCTCATGCACCGGGCCCGCCAGATGCACCATGTCGGGCGCCAGGAGGGCCATGCGCGCGGCTCCTGGAGTCTGGTCGTCCTGTCCCCACACCAGGTAGGCATCACCCTTCTCGTCATGTATGACTGTCGGGCTCAGGCCCGCGATCTCCGCGCCGTCGAGGGTCGTCATGGCATGGCCGAGCGCATCTTTGTACGGGCCTTCGATCTTATCGGCAACCAGCGCGGCCAGACGAAAGCTGCCGGTGGTTTTCTCCGAGTCCGGAGTAACGCGCACCGGAACGTAGGCGTAAAACTTGCCGTTGGCGGGTATTCCCGCATCGCCGTCCCATAATGCCGTGCCTGCGTGCCAGGCGAGATCGTGCGTGCTGAGAATGGAGCCATGATCGACCCAATGGTCGAAGTCGGTGGTGCTGTAGGCATGGTAGTCATACATTCCCGCCCAGTAGTTGTTGTCTGTCTCGAACTCCACGGTGAAGGGATCGTGCGTGGTGAAGAGATAGAACCGGCCGTCCAACTCTCTGCAGGTTGGGTCTGAATTGAATTCGTAGCCAGGTGAGATCAGCTTTTGGCCGGGAGCATACTGCGCGCAAAAAAGCGCTGCGATTAATGAAAAAGCAAAACAGCCAAGTCTAAGACGCATCCTCTGGATTCTCCTCTTTTCGACCGCCTAACCGATCTCCATCAGAACGGCTGCGCTCGCTGGTCCGAGTGTTAGTGTCGATTCAGCGTCCGCGATCTCCGGCGATTCGGGGCGAACGACTGCAAGCTTTTTCTTGTCCGGCATTTCGACAGTTAGACTTGCGGATTCGGTCAGGCTTTCGTTTGCGACTACGACCGCGCGTCGTCCGGACGAGCGCTCGACGAATACCGAATAGGGCGAGTGTGGCTTTCCAAGGCGCGAAACATGAGCGCCGAGGGTGTCGAGATACTCGCCTTCCCACAAGAGAGCGCGATAACGCCTGCGCAGGTCATCGATCTTCTTTCCGTACTCGATCGTTGCCGGAATCTCGGTGAGCCGTCCTTTGAAGTTTCTTGGTTCGTAGCTGATGTTGTAGCGGTGCAGCAGAGCCCGGTTCAGCATATTGCGGTCATTGGTTCCGGTAGCCGCGATCATGATGGGCTGATGGGGATCGATGTAGCGCAAAACCGGCACATGCCCCGCGGCGATTCGAGTGTAATAGACGCGATAACCGGTGAGCTCCTGATCGTAAGGAGCTTCACCGGCAAACACAAATTTGGTTGGATCCACCAGCGATCGAAACCTGTTCACCAGGTCGACATCTGCCGAGTAGATATAAGCGGGCACGGGATGACCGTGGTCCGGGGAGAAGCAATAACTATAGGGGCCGCCGTGATGAACTACTTCATCGAAAAGAATGCCCCCGGCTCCCAGATCAACACTCTTCTGAAACTCGCGCACGCAGATATCCTGCCATTCCTTGCATGCGGTGCACATGATGGCCAAACGCCTGGCATTGATGCTTGCCAGCTGCACGGGTGTGTCGTACAGGTCGCCACCGCCGAGACCATAAGGCATTCCGAAAGGATCCATGGCTGCGAAGCGATGAAGCTCCTTCCTCCACCAGTCAGTTGAAATGTCGGCGTAGACATACTTGTTGAACAAGACAATCTCAACACCCAGGTCCCGGCATTGCTGAATGGCGTTGGCCAGTTCGTCTTTGGTTCCAAGGCGAGGATCCGTGTCGTGATTCGGATAGCTGCGGTCCTGCCCGCCGATGTTCCATCCTGTAAGCTGAATCGCCTTGACCCCTGCCGCGGCACAATCTTTCCCGTACTCGACCAGATCGCGATAAGGAAAAAGCAGCCGGTCTTCAGAGGAGTTGATCTGCACCTGTTGCCACGAAACCACGTCGTCGGCCCAGGCCGGAGAAACGGGCGATACGAACCATGTTGCGCGCCACTTCTTGTAGATATCCACTCCCGCATGCCAGTCTCCGGTATAGGGAGCCAGCACGATGGTCTGGCCGGTCTTGCTGCTTTTCGGCGCCAAAAAGAAGAACTGGACCACCTGAAGCGAGACTCTCTCCAACTCCTGTCCGGGGGCCGGATTCAACGACGTCGTCAGGAACGAATCGGTGTAGGCAGGATGAAGTTCAAACTGGAACATGACCTTGTCCTTGAGCTTCACCTGGTGGGTTGCAACGTACAACCCTTCTTGCTCACCGGCCGCCAGGATAAAGTTCCAGGGTATCCAATTGTTGGCGATAGTTGCCGGATAGTCCTCTCCCCAATAGCCGATATCGTTCTTGAAATCAGGCAGGAGCGGAGAGACAGTCAATCCCCCGCTGTAGTCACGCGGCTGCTGTTCCTGAAGCGTGGCGCTGCCGGGCGGCAACGACATATCCGAAAGGATGGGGAAACTCAATGCATCAACGGGATAAGGAGACATGTTATCGATCTCCGATTCCGTCTCGAATCCCGACTTCGTAAGCCGCACTTTGCAGGTGAGGCTGATATCAAGAAGGCCCGCGTGCGGACTGTTGAGACCCTTCCAGAGAAACTCTGCTGCCGTTCCATCAGGCGCAACTGTGGCGCTGGCGAGCTTATTTCCTTCTCCGCTCACAAAGTGGTTGCTGCGATCGGGGAGAGGCACCTGCAGCCTGAACGCCTCTGAGTTCAGCCCTCCCTGGATCTTCCACCTGGTGGCTTTATTCTGAAGCTCGCACAGCGCTCCCGACACGCGATCGAAGCGGAGCAGTAGATTGTCATTCTCCAGCGTTACGTATTCCCTGCCCGGTCTTTGGCCGACAGCTCTGCGAGGCGCCAGTTGAATTGCGCTCAACGATGCGATTCCGCACACAAACGAACGACGAGACATCTTCATCTCAAATCCCCTTTTTCGGTTAGGCGTCATTCTAGCCTCATTTGCCGCCCGCTTGGATTCGCGGTCGCTGCAGATCCCACAACAGAGGGTATGTCGGGCCCCGAACCCCTGCCGGCACGACCCCCAAGGAGATTCAGCGGTGAAGATAATTCGCCAGCCCGCAGTAATCTTTTGCAACGGAGTTGACAGGTGCGGTTCGCGAGCCTAGACTTGCTCCCTGAATTGCTCCCTATTGAAATAAATTCAAAAACGAATGTAGCACGATCATCGGGGCATCGGTTGGAAATCAAATTTTCGCGCTACGCGGGAACCGATGGCCGAACACCGGCTGAGAATTCGGGCGTGGCGTTTGAGGAGAGAGTTTTATGAAAGCTGTAACGTTATCTCTGGTTCTTGCCGTCTGCGGGCCCGCATTTGCGCAGAAGATCCCGCCGGTCGCGTGCCACGTCGAGGATTACCCCGTCCAATCCGTGTCGGCATGGCAGTTCCCTACCCAGCTCAACAAAGTTCAGGTAGTGGTGGTGCGGGACCCGGCAGGCGAGCAGGAAGCGCGCTTCGACCTGACCCATGGCGCGTCGCTGATCTCTCTTCGGTACAAAGGCAAGGAGGTTCTCTTCGGCGAGTCTGCCAGCGCAGCTCTTCTCATGTTCTCGCCGCGGCTGGGCAGCGAAGAAGACCTGAAAGGCTTGCCCACGTTCTGGTCCTCGTTCGTTCCCGATCAGGGCGACTCCAGCATGGGGATCTACCCAACCACCACCGGCGTTGCATGTGAAACAGAAAATGCTTTTCGCGCCTTTACCATGCTGGAAGACCGCGGCGTGGATGGCTCTTTTCAGGCCCATCCCCTGCTCGGCGTCTGGGCCGGCAAGATCAGCACCAATTATCCTCCCGGCTACGCCACCGCCTACTCCCTTGAGACCAACGCCAGCTGGACTCCCAATCCAGGTGCGGGACCGAAGTACTTTCTCAAACTCGATTCAAGCGTTATCAACACGCGCGGCGGCGATTCCGGCCCGCTGCAATGGTATATGACGGTAACCGGCCCCTGGGACTATGAACACCTCGCAAGCTATCCCGAGAAATGCACGAAGAAGACGCCGTGCACCAGCGCCGAGTCGAACGCCACCGCGATCGGACGTTACAGGGACGAGCAAATGGCAGAGGGCGTCGCCGTTGTGGTGCCGAATGGGATGTGGCGCAGCGACAGCGTTTACGCGCAGGACAATGCTGAGTTTCTGGCCATGTACGGAGGTGATTCGGCCAGTTGGAATCCGCCCCGCAGGACTGTCGGTATTGCCATTCAGCATGCCCTCAGGGGCATTCAACCCAATCGCTTCAGCTGGTACATCTGCGCGGGTTCCTGGCAAGGAGCCAAGCAGTTTGCGGAGTCGCAGCCCGCCCCTGACAAGACGGTTCTGCCCACCCCGCCGCCGGTCCCGGCCGGCAAGCCCGAGGCCAAGGCAATAGCGGCCGCATGCCAGACCACCGAGTTTCAGCCCGAGCCCGGCCAGGTGGATCAGGCCATCGTGCTGGAAGATCCGGCTGGCGAACAGAAGGTCATCTTCGACACCACCGAAGGCGGAGCGATCGTCTCATGGAAATATCATGACGTCGAGCATACCTGGGGCTACAACGGCGGCGGAATGATGCAGATGGCATTCCACACCGATACGAAATTGGTTCCATGGCCCGAGGATTACAACCCCACCCAGGCCGGCGACGGAACGGCGATGTCGCCCGTGACTGGAATTGCCTGTGACGGCACGCGCAGCGTCGACCTTCTCGTCACGCTACTCGATTTCAACCATAACTATGCGTTTTTCAACCATCCGTTGCTTGCCGTCTGGGACGGCCGGATCAATACTTTCATGCCGCTGAGTTACTCCTCGCCCTACACTCTGGAGGAACGGGCATCGTGGGTTGAGAATCCAGGCGGTTCACCCAAATATTACCTGAAGATGAACGAGCATTACGTCCACCTGGCCGATGAAAAGGTGGGTCCCATCGCCTATGACTTTGCTTCTTACAACCCGTGGGAGTTCCCCACGCGCGCCATCAGCCCTGAGAATTGCCCCTGCGATTCAAATAAACTCAACTACTTGGTGGGAGGCTGGTATCAGGATGACCGGCGCCTTGAAGGCTTCGCGGTGGCCATGCCCAGCAGCAACTTTCCGAACAATAAATTCCATGGCGACTTCAATACGGATTACATGTGGCGAAACCACAATTTCCACCTTGGATCCATGGAAAGTCTCGACGGCATTCAAGCCAAGGACTTCGTGTGGTATGGAATGCCCGGCTCCTGGGACAGTGCCCTCAAGTTTGCCAAGACTCTTCGATAGTGAAGCCGTTCGTCATGGCCATGAGGGTCGCGAGCTAGTGCAGAGTCTGAGAGCTGTGAGCGTCAGATTTCATTTTGTGCCAACCGAATGGAGGGCCTCGCATGGCAACAAGAAATTGGGTGGTCGCCTTCATTCTTCTGGCAACCGGCGCTGGAAGGTCATTTGGGAATCAACCCTCGCCGGTGCTGCGCGCCGCACAAACCGTCGCGTCATGGCCTGCCCCAGCGGGGGAAAAGCTTTCCGGGGACTTCACGCTGCGGGTGAATGGGCGGCTGGTGCCTGTCTACTCTTGCCGTGTCTCCGCCGTGCCGTTCAATCAGGTGTGGCCGGGTTATCAACGCCCGTTGGATCAAACTGAGTTGGCCGGCTTCGCTTACTGGGAGATGTCCGGTCCAGTCGTGGTCGAGGTCACCGTACAGCGGCCGTTCCTGTCCGTTGCTCTTCGGCCAACATCGCGCGGTATCCATGCGGAGATCAAGGGACGGCTCATCACATTCCATCTTTCGGAGCCGGGACAATTCACGGTGGAGATCGATGGGATTCATCATGCGCTCCACCTGTTCGCTGACCCACCCGAGAGCGGAGCCCCAAAGAGCGGCGATGCCAACGTTCTGTATTTCGGGCCGGGAATTCATCGGCCCGGCAAGATCGATCTGCACAGCGGCCAGACAGTCTACATCGCAGGCGGGGCGGTTGTGTACGCCGCGATTGCGGGGCATGCAGTGACCGGCGTGCGGGTGGTGGGACGTGGCATTCTCGACAACAGCGGGTTTTCGCGCGGGCAAGGTGGTGGAGCGATTCATCTCAGTGATTCGACCGATGTGACGATAGACGGTGTAATCCTGCGCGACACGGCCGAATGGGGCCTCGCCTGCTTCGGCTGCCGAAACGTCACCATATCTCGCGTAAAGGAGATCGGTTTCTGGCGCTATAACTCCGATGGCATCGATATCTGTAACTCGCAGAATGTGACCATCCGCGATTCGTTCGTCCGCTCCTTCGACGACTCCATCGTACTGAAAGGACTAACGAACAAACAGGAGAACTTCACTGACCGTCCTGAGCGAAATATCCGCGTCAGCAACCTGGTGCTTTGGTGCGACTGGGGTCGAGCGCTGGAACTCGGCGCTGAAACGTCGACTCCAGAAATCGCTGACGTAATTTTCAGCGACATCGATGTCTTAAGGTCCGGGTTCGTTGCCATGGACATTCAACATGGTGACCGGGCCGCCGTGCACAATATCCGTTTCGAGAACATCCGCGTCGAAGTGGATGATGTCAGCCCTCAACCAATGTTTCAGAAGGCGCCAGGGGAGAGATATACGCCTGACCCTCATGCGCAATATGTTCCACAATTGTTTGTGATCGTGATTCACCCGACGATGTGGTCCAGTGACCGCCAGGCCGGCACGGTCCGCGACGTGTCTCTAAAAGACATCTACGTGAGCGGCAAGCCCGCACCTGCATCGTCTGTTTCTGGTTTCGATAGCGAACACGACGTACGGGGTGTTTCGATCGAGAACCTCCGTTTCAATGGTCAGCCCGCTACCGATGCGGCAACTGCACACCTGGAAACAGGCAGCTACGCCCAGGCGGTTCACTTCGTTGCGGCTGGAGGCAATCAGTAATTCAAGGAGCTTGCTTCAGTATTTTGTTTCGAGCCCACGTCCGCGCCTTCGCGTCGACGCCCATGACCCAAGGAGGGTTTTCAAAGTGCTTTCAAAGGCCGGCTTTAGATTGAACCTCGCTTCGTCGATTCTGTCTGCGCTCTTGCCCGTGCTCTCGATTGCTGGCGCGTTCGCTCAAACCGTAACCCGCACTACGCAGACAGGGGTGCTTGAGGCGGAGAAAGTCTCCGGCTCTCTCATCGGCATCCAGTATGAGCAGTGGTTCTACGGCCCGGAGTCGTGGCGAACTGCTGAGGCAATACCCCTGCTCGGGAAGTACACCACCGATGAGGAGACGGTCAGCAAACACTATGCGCAATTCCAGGACCTCGGCATTGACTGGCTGTTGATCGACTGGAGCAACATGTTGTGGAGCAAGCCCATGTGGGAAGAGCACACGGGAGACACGCAACGCCTCGAAGAAAAAACCGCGGTTCTGTTCAAGACGGCCCTGGACCTTCACCGTCAGGGAAAATACGCTCCCAAACTTGTCTTCATGCTGGGATTGCAGAATGGGCCACCGGTTCCCAACGGAGTCGAACGTCTCAATGGAATACTCTCCTGGCTCAAGACGAATTACCTCGATCGGCCGGAATACAAGGATCTGTGGCTTTATGACGGCGGCAAACCGCTGCTGACGATCTTGTATTGGCCGCCTGACCCCTGCACGCAGCTGCAACAGGATCTCGCCGCAACCAAACTCGAGGGCCAGGATTGGACAATTCGTTGGATGGCATCACAACTGCAGGATAATCACTCAGAGCGCTGCGGATTCTGGTCCTGGATGGATGGGGTCATTCCTCAAATACTCACCCGTCGCAACGGCAAGGCCGAGGAGATCGTTGTAACGCCGTCGTCATTCAAGCTGCCTGACAATGGCGGTTGGGCGGCTCCCTCCGCTATCGCGAGAGATCATGGCGTACCTTATCTTGAAAGTTGGAAAGCTGCCTTTGCGTCGAGACCTAAGTTCATCCAGGTGCACCAGTGGAACGAGTTCGCTGGCCAGGAGGATGGCAAAGGTATACCGGTTAACTACTGGGGACAAGAATCGGCCGCGGCTATACCGGCTAAACCTTCGGAGATGTATGGCGACGAGTACAACGTGCAACTCAGTGACGATATCGAGCCTACCGAACTGCAGGGATGTGCAATGCGAGGCTGCGGCGGCTGGGGATATTACTATTACAACCTGACGCGCGCCCTGATCTCTCTCTACCGCGGAACAACGCCCGATATCACGGTGCTTGCGCTATCCGGCCCAACTGCTCCTGTCGACTCGAAGGCAAGCTCGATCGAGTTGCACTGGGCCTATGTCGGCAGGGCGCCCAGCAGTTTCTCGATTGTTCTGGATGGGAAGACCGTCGCAACGACGATCCATGGCTCCTCGTATTCGCTCGATATCTCGCACCTAGCATCGGGATCGCATCGAATCCTGTTGACCGCGGCCGGGGTCCATACGCGGTTTTCGCTCGATGCGATGCGCCCCGCTGTCTTGTCTCCAGAACCGCTTCCGGTTCAATCGGAGGTCAGCTTCGATTACGGCGTTCACGATTCGGCGGAACGTTGAGATTTCCGAAGTCGATGCTGCGTCGATGTGGAAGCTTACCTGGTCGGTGGTGTGAGCGGAAGTTGCAGCCAGGCGAGGCCTATACTGCGCCGCATGTGAGAAATACTGTCGCCTCCCGGCGCATCGTAGAAGATCGCAAGTCTCTTGCCGTACCGAACCACTGAGGGCAGCCCAATGCACCGCCTGGACCATTTGCAGTTCTTGCCATCCAGCACAATCGCCTTGTTGGCGGCGTCCCAATGATTGAGCGACTTGGTCCAATACACCCATATCGCATCCGTGTACTCGCCGTCCCGGTCGAGCCCGATATGATCGGTGAACAGAAACCAGGTTCCACTCGATTTCTCAAAATAAAGAGAGCTGTTTTCAACCTGCTCGCTTAAGGGAAATATCGGAGCCGCGTCAACCGTCCATGTGCCTTCGAGATTGGAGGTTCGCGCGATGCTCAGGGTGCGTTGAATGGAGTCTCCAACTCCTGTGTTGGGAAATTGCGAACTCCTCTTGCCGGGCTCGTCTACCGACGCGCTGAAGAATTGCAAATACTGGTTACCATCGCGGACAATCTGTCCCGCACTCGCTGTCGCCGAGTAATAGGAGCCAGGCTGCGGTCGGAAAGGAATCACCTCTGGTTCCTTCGTCCAAGGACCGGAAGGCGAAGAGGACCGCGCCTTCAAGGTGAGATAGGGAAACATCGGAATGCGATCCGGTGGCGGAGTCGCATGTGGTGAGCCTATGTAGAACATGTGCCAGGTTCGGCCATCGAAGTAAGTCGTCCCATAGGAGGCGGTGGCTGAATCGTCCTGCCCGGGTGACCCCAGACTGAGCACCGGGCCCTTCGTAGTCCAATGGACCAAGTCCTGGCTGGTGGCCAGCGAAGCCAGCCAGCCCGTTTTCCCGGCCGCATCGTAATGCATGAAATAACGGCCCTTATGTTCGAAGACCCATACGTCGCGGGCGCCAAATTTGTCGCAGTCGCCCGGGCCATGGCCATAGGGCAGAACCACGCCCTGATCTTTCGCCTCATACCGCAGGGTCGCAACCGCTCTAGCATCTGGGTAGGCCGCCGCCCCACCAAGGTTCGCGGTTGTAGCCAGACAAATTAATGCGGCCAAAATCAAAAGCCGAGGCTGCGGATTTGGACGTATCATACTTTGATTCCTTTCTGCCCGCGGATAAAGCGGAAATGTCGAAGGTGCGGCGGCGCCACAGGCGATAGTAACGCAACAAGCCCGGCGGGTGTGCGAATTCACCCGAAAACATGCGGTCGTTTTTTCAGAACCACTGCGGGGCGCGAAGCCAGGGCTAGGTGGCCAGGGGACAAAGAAAGGCTGCTATAGCTTTGGTATGTCGCGGTATTGAAACAGCGCTTCGGTGAAAATTTAGACGCCAGAGCGGCTAATTACCAATAGCGCTGAGCAGCAACATCGATTGACGTCGGCGTGCAATTGGAGAGGGTTGCGTGCAGCACAATCTCGATATTCTTGTGTTCAAATACGTCGTGGGGTATGTTCCCCAGCTTCTCTAGCTGCGCCTGGTCAGTGAGGAACTCTCCGGCCGCCCGATTCCCGCACATGGTTATTCCCGCCAGGATAAGGACCGGTGCGCCGGTCTTCGCATCAAGGAGTCTCGCGACAATCGCATAGTCTTCAGAAATCGTGTGGTCCGACCAAAGTGGTGTTGTCCAAACTCGACCCTGGTCTCCGCGTTCGCGAATTCGCAGGCCACGATCTACAAAAAACGGAAGATCCCGGGCCATGTCCAAGGTCCAGTAATTACTACCGGCGCCGGTGAGAATGACTGGAGAGCCGCGTAAATCTTCAAAGGGAAGATTGGGGCCCGAGCGCAAATCCAGGCTACGATGATGGGCAGAAAGGTACGTGGCAACATTTACAATGGCGGCGATGTCCCCGACTCCGACGAAGTCCCTGCGATCGATGAGAACATCGTTTGCGGTCAGCGCCTGTCCTTCGACCAATGCGGGAAACGGCCACTCCGACATCGGCTGCTTGAGTTCACTGGGCGTGAGCTGAGAGAGTGATTTCGCGGTAGCGGCGGCAGCGGGTACATAGAGTTGCGCGGTGCCCATGTAGACCACTACCGGCTTCTTGCTTTCAACGAACGGCGCCCAAAAAAGATCGAGTCGGCTCTGGGTCCATTTCGGCAGGCCGATCCACGCCGTGGCAACAACCGCGCAGACCGCCGCTGCTGCGATGCCCCAAGCAAGCCACGAAGCCGTTCCCGGAGAACGGGAAACGGCAGCAACAGCTGCGGGCTCTGTATACTCTTCCCTGCCCTGCGGCGGTTCCACCTGAGGGTGCAGCTTGATCGGAGGATCTTTGCTCTCAGTGTCTTTTTCCAGTCGAAATGTGAATGTGGGCCGATATGACCCATGGGGGATGTCGATTTGAACCGGGGAAGCCTGGCCTTCGGGGCTGAGATAGTATTGAGCGAGCCGCTTTCGGACTTCACCTACCCGCGCCCTGACGATCGCATCATCGGCAGTGTTGTAATCGTGCTTCCTGCCAAATACCTCGATCCCGATGGTGCGCTCTTTCAGCGAGCTCTCCCCGTTTTGTCCGCCTAGCGAATGCTCTACGAGGTATTTGAGCAGGGCCTGGCATTGCTTGCTGCCCTGGAAGTTCGAACTGTGCAAGATTTGATTCAGCACCTCGCCGATTCTGAACGATCGAGGGGACTGCTCTGCGAAATTAGGTACTGTCACCACGTTGCCGCCTGGATGTACAAGTACTGTACCTTGTCGCTTTCTTCATGGCAAGTCTTCAAAAATAACGGCCTTGGAAACAACTTGGTCACCCAGCGTTCGGTGCTTCGAATCGAACCGTGCAGCACCTTGCGCAACCAATCTTGATGGTCATAGGGTGCCGACCAAACAGGAATTGTTTCCCCCCGGGAACTGTAGAAGTCCTGAAGTACGATTCTTGAACTGAAGTACCGGATCGTCTTTCATCGTGTTGCGTCCGGTGCAGCAAATCCCCAAGGCCCGATAAGCTTATCGAACCCGGCGCTGACGAGTAGTAAACGACTAAACAACGGGAGGCATATCGAGGGAACGTTCACGTTGCAGAGATATGCGAATTTTGGACAAAGCGCGGTATTCCAAATCTGAGAGGCTAAATATGACGCAGCAGTTTTCATTACCGAAACTGGGCTTGTTCCGGCTGGCGGCAATGCTGGCTGCGACCATCTTCCTCGCAATCACCTTGTTTCACACGACGCGTATTCACGCCCAGGCACTCGGGACGGGCACCATCGCGGGCGTGGTCCAGGATGCCTCGGGCGCTTTAGTGCCCGGCGCACAGGTCACCGCAACCAACATAGGCACGAGCACAAAAACTACCGAGAAGACCTCGTCATCGGGCTCGTATACCATACCCGATCTGCAGGAAGGCGATTACACTGTGGTGGTCCAGGCACCCGGGTTCGCCGTCTTCCAGGAGCAGGTGCACGTAGAGGCCCTGAACCAGGTCGGCCTGAACATCACCCTCAAGGTGGGCCAGCAAACCGACAAGGTTATTATCACCGCCGAAGATCAGCCCATGTTGAACACCACCAACGGAACGGTGGAAGACGTCATCCCTGCAGAAACCTACGATGACCTGCCGGTAGGCATGGGCGGCGGCACCAAGAGCCCTGTCGCATACATGACCCTGACTCCGGGAGTCACCGGCAGCGGCAGCGCCGAAATAGCATTTAACAACGTTTACGTGTTCAACGGCGGCATCCCATTCACCTCCCAGTTGTATGTCAATGGGCTTCCGATAGTTTCGTCAGAGATGCAGGGCGGGTGGGAGAACCTCTCCTCCGTCATCACCGAGAACATCGACTCGTTCCAGACCATCACGACCGGCATACCCGCCTATTACGACGGCCAGGGCATCGGCAACATGGTATACAAGACGGGAACCAACCAGTTCCATGGCGACATCTTCGAGAACGACCGCAATACGGTGTTCGACGCCAAGTACTATTTCACGAGCGTCAGGGGCGAGGAGCATCAGAACGAATACGGCATTGCCGGAGGCGGCCCGTTCAAGCGCAATCGCCTCTGGTTCTTCGGCAGCTTCGACAAGTACCGGGACACTGGAACGTCCAGCCCCGCCGCAACCACCGTGCCCACGACAGCGGAACAGCAGGGGAACCTCAGCGCCGGCTATCAGACCATCTACGATCCCACAACCACCAGTTGCAGCGGCGGCGTCTGCACGCGGACGCCATTTACCGCCAACACGATATCCAGTTCACGCTTTTCGTCTGTGGCAAAGGTCTTGCAATCGGCCGGCCTTCCGCAAATCAGCAGCCCGCTCACCGACAATTTCTCGCAATCGGTTCCGAACGGGGGCCAGCAATGGACTGAGTTCGGGAAGGCGGATTGGAAAATCACCAATAACAACACGCTGTCGGGCCTGGTTCAGTACGACGAATCTTTATCCCTGGCCCATTGGGAACAGCTACCGGGTCCCTATGGCAGCAATCGCTTTGGCCCCAGCACCGAGTGGATGGGACAACTGAACGACACCCATGTGTTCAGCCCCACCCTGATCAACACCGCTGCCGTCGGGTTTACCCGCAACGGCGGTATCGCGCTCAATCCATCCGACGGCACGGACTGGACGACCAAGGCAGGCATCACGGGGCTCCCGGCGGGAACCAGCATGGTAACGCAATTCCCGATGGTGACCTTCGTCGGCGGCAATGCGACACCAACGGGCTGGGATGTCAACGATCCTGACTTCGCCGAGATTCCCTATTCCGAAGTCATCCAGGACAACATCCAGTGGATCAAGGGCAAACACGCCTTTACGTTTGGCGGACAAATGATCTTCCAATACGAGCAGCTCGACCAGCCGCCTTTCTGGAACAATAACGGAATTCAGTTCACCAACTCGGAGACAGGCAACTTTTGCCCTCCGTCCGGAGTCTCGCCGGTGACCAAGAGCCCTTGCACCGCCGGAGCGATCGATCCCGCAACCGGCGACCCGTATGCCAGCTTCCTGCTGGGCCTGGTGGACAATGCGGCCATCGCCGACAACACGGTGGCAATCACCGGCGGGCGGTGGAAGAACTATGCCGTGTACGCGCAAGACGACTGGAAGGTCAATCGCAAGTTGACCATCAACCTTGGCCTTCGCTACAGCATTCCGAAGCCGTTTACGGAGGCACACGACCGCTGGTCCGATTTCAATCCGAAGACGATCAACCCGATCACGGGCACTCCGGGCGTGATCCAGTTCGGTGGATTTGGCCCTGCCTCGTGCTATTGCCATACCGACGTCCAGACCCACTACCTGACCTTCGGTCCGCGGGTCGGCTTCGCCTACAGCATCGACGACAAGACCGTAGTTCGCGCCGCCGGTTCCATCATCCATTACAACGGCGGCCTTCTGGGCGGAAACGGCACGCAGCAGGGTCCGGGCGTCCTCGGATTCAGCAGCGATCCGGGTTGGAGCAGCGGCGACAACGGCATCGACCCCGCATTCGAGCTGGATAATGGCTTCCAGAACCCCACCGTCTACCCCGGCACCACCGGCAACACCACGTATACGGTGCCGCCTTTCTTCAGCTCCACGCTCAACACCGGCTATACCACCACTCCCGGCTTCGAGGGCTCCCAGGGAGGATATGAGTACGACCGCCCCGCTACCTCAGGCCGTGCCCCTTATACCGAGGGATGGAACCTGACCTTCGAACGGCAGCTGCCTTCGGCTTTCGTCTTAGCCCTGACGTACGCGGGAACTTCAAGCCACTTTAGCGGCTTGGATGGCGGTGTGGGCATCTATTCCAACCAGGTCAGTCCGGCGATCTTTCAGACGCCAGGAGTGGGACCCCTGCTCAACCTGCCTGCAACGGGGCCGAACATAGCTGCTTTGCAGGCTGCTCTTCCTGGGGCTCCTGGTCTGCCATTCCCCAACTTCTCGGGGACCATCGGGCAGATGCTGCGGCCTTTCCCGCAGTACAACACGGTTGGCCCGGTGTGGAACGGTAACCCGGACAGCTTTTCGGATCTCGGCACCAGCAGCTATAACGCATTGCAGGTCACCGTCACCCACAACATGAGGGGGGGACTCTACCTGTTCGCCACCTACGCCTGGAGCAAGGAGATGGACGAGGCCGGCAGCACCATCCAGTTCTTCGAACAAAACGCGCGAACAGCTTACAACTGGAAACAGGAGAGGTCGCCCGGTTTGAGCGACACTCCCCAAGCCTTCAACTTCGCCGAGGACTACGCACTCCCCATCGGCAAGGGGAAGCTGCTGAACGTGGAAAACAATGTTGCCAATGAAATCATCGGCGGCTGGAAGCTGGCGGGCGCGGAGCAGTACAGCGCGGGAAATCCTTTCACCCCCGTGGTAGGCAACTGCACGAAAAACGACTACGGCGGGACCGGGGATGCGGTCGGATTCGGCGGATTGAACCCCGGCTGCTATGACGACTATAACCCGGGATTTAATGGCAACGTGAAGATCAAGAAAATCGGCACGGGAAATCCCAGGACCGATGCGTATTTCGATTACCACGCCTTCGCCTACGGCCCCACGATCGCAAACGGCGTCGTTGTGGAACCAGCCTCGGCCCATCAACTCGCTCCTTACAGCTTC
>Ga0182013_10000739_pt1 | contig 45373 bp, 54 predicted proteins | sample 612S2MmetaG_FD_120487 | JGI IMG/M metagenome (GOLD analysis project Ga0182013, IMG submission 120487) | Permafrost microbial communities from Stordalen Mire, Sweden - 612S2M metaG | ecosystem: Environmental > Terrestrial > Soil > Wetlands > Permafrost | place: Sweden: Stordalen | collected... | reverse complement strand
CGCGAGCCAGCAAACCCCGCTGACGACTCTCACGCTCCTGTCCGCCGGACCAATTGAAACCAAAATGAGAATTGCTGTTGCTGTCGTTCATTTACTTGAGAACTCGAGATCCTTATGCGAGAGTGTGGCGCTATGCTGTGTCAGGTATGTCAGCAAAAAGAAGCGATGGTTCACCTCACGACCATTGTTGCCGGAGACGGTCAAGGATTGGCTGCTGGGACGGATACGAAGCAGCATTTTTGCGAGCGGTGCGCGGATGCCTATTTCGCTGAGGCTCCAGGAATGAATTCCGCTCGTGGACTCATTTGCCTTTCCGACTCGTACCGCTCCAAGCTTTACGACTTGTTAGAGGAATTGCACCCTGAGACATTTGACAATAAGGATGATGAAGCCTGTACCCTCGGAAGCACTTTGATGCGGAATTTTCTTCGAGAGCATTTCAAAATGGACAACCTGGATATGAACGAAGATGCCTTCGAGATGCTTTGTCACGATTTCTTTTGCTCCCACCATTTTTACACGCGGGTCGAAGGTCGCAAAAGAAAAGGGAGCTAAGCGTCAGCATCTGCGCACCTATCTTCTAAAAATCCGCATCAGTAGCGTTAATACAAGGCTCAAAATGAGGCAGGTAACGATCGGGAAATAAAAGCTGAAGTTGCCGCCGGAAAAATGAATGTCTCCCGGCAGCCATCCCAGCCAGTGGCGGCCGACGCCGGATCACAACAGCAGCCCGGCTAAAATCAGCGCCGCACCCCCAGCCACCGTTAATTTGCCCAAATCCTGCATGGCACAATTTATCCCAAAAACGGTAAAGGCCATAGCCGCAAAGGAACGCAAGGAACTCAAAGAAAGAGCTTCATTCGAAGAGGCCTTCCATGGAATCAACGGACACGTTAAAGTGCGGCTCTTCATACACCTGCGCAACAAGAGCCAGCGGCACTATCGAGTTCCCGAGGACAAACCCTCTACCAACACCTGCAAACACTGGGTCTGATCCACCTCAAAGCCTACCTGTGACCCGCCTGTTGAGCGAGAGTTGCATACGAGCCGGATGCGGGAAATCTGCACGTCCGGTTCCCAAGAGGGGCGAGGGAACGAAGGTCATTGGCCTTCAACCCGCCCTCCTCGCCTAGTCGACCGGTGAAATGTTCGTGCTTCGTTCATTTTCAATTTTTATCTGCTCACTGTTGCGGAGATTAACGGAAAATCCTACACTAACACAATCTGTGAAACCATTGACGAGTCATACTTGCAAGTTGAGCGACGTCCAGGCGGAAGCGCTGCGGGGTTATTTGAAGGAGCACAATTTCGAGTTTCGCGAGGTGCCGTACGCGCGGTTCGCGGGGGTGAATGACAAGTTGAACGTGGTGTTTTACGAGAGCGGCAAGCTGGTACTGCAAGGGAAGGGGACGCAGGAGTTCATCGAGTTCGTGTTGGAGCCGGAGATTTTGCGCGAGGCGAAAATGGGTTATGAAGCGGTGCTGAACCCGGAGTTGTTGGTGCCGCGTTTGGGCGTGGATGAAAGCGGCAAGGGCGATTTCTTCGGGCCGCTGTGCGTGGCGGGTGTTTACGTGAACGAGGCGGTGATCAAATCTTGGGAGGACGCGGGGATTCGCGATTCCAAAAATATTTCGAGCGACAAAAAGATGCGGGAACTCGCGGATTTAATCACGGACACGCCGGGTTGCGTGACGACTGTGGTGCCGATTGGGAATGTGCGATACAACCAGATGCACACCACCATGCGCAGTGTGAACAACATTTTGGCCTGGGGCCACGCGCGGGTGATTGAGAATTTGATGGGGCAAAGGCACCGCATGAACCCACCGCCGGTCCGGGCGATCAGCGATCAATTTGCATCCTCCAAGGACACGGTGGCGAAGGCGTTGATGAGTTTGGGGCGCGAGATCGAGTTGGTGCAACGGCACAAGGCGGAGTCGGATATTGCCGTCGCGGCGGCTTCGATTCTGGCGCGGAATGAATTTGTGAAGCGTTTGGGCGAGTTGGAAAAGCAATTTGGCATGGAATTGCCCAAAGGCGCATCGGCCATGGTGGACGCGGCGGCGAAGGAGTTTATCGCCAAACACGGCGTCGCCAACCTGCCGAAGGTGGCGAAAATGCACTTTCGGACGGCATTGCGGGCACAAGGCTTGCCCGAGCCGCCGAAGACGGAATGGAGGAAACGTTAAAAATTGTGCGTCCGCGTATCGCATGAAACAATTTATCAAAAGCGTTGCACTGGTGGCTGCCGGCCTCGTCTGGCTCGGTTTCGCGTTGATTATTGGAATCCTTTTATTCCAAGGTCGGGCGGAGGGCGGAGGGCTTCCAATACTGAACTTGTTCGGCTTCGACTTTTTGTCCTTGAATATTGGCCTCGGATTCGTGCATTTCGTGGGCTTCTTCGCTGCTGCCTTCCTGTGTTTTCTGGTGGGAATATGGTTATGCACACTAGGGCTTTCCCCCGAGCCAGCGGTTCAGAAGGCGGCTGCCGGAATCAACGAAAAGCGCTTATCTTTGATCAGCCGCATTTTTTCGAAGAGAATGAGTCAGGCCCAAGTTTCGGGTTTAACCTGCGTTTGTTGTGGCGCGTCAGTCAAAGAGCAAGTTCGCCTTTGCCCTGATTGCGGATGGACCCAACCGGGTGCGAAGGACTAATTCCTCTAAATTAGACTTTCGCATTTTTTGATCGCTTTTTCCGGAGGTTTCGCAACCATGTTAACCGTGAGTTTCGAGATTCTTCTCAGATTTTGTTCACGGTTTCATTTGTTAGCTTTTTGCCGCCAGTGCCGGAAAACACAAGTGCTTTTCCCTTGCGGATGAAACCTGCGGGTGCATTGCTTGGAGTCAGCGTGATGGAAGTTCCGAAGGAAGAGAGTTTGAGTTTGTCTCCCCTTTTGATCGAAAGTCTTTTGCGAATGCCGCTCGGCAGAATAATCCGACCTCGCGCATCAATTGTAACGAGAACGTCTTCCATCCGGCGATAATACCATCATCATTCATCTTTGCACGAAGAAATTTTGCGATGACAATTAGTCAAAATAGGCGTTTCGCCCCGGTAGGGCTGGGGGAACGTATGTTTGGTTTTTCTTGGGGCTACGCGCAAGGCGCTCCACCCCAAGCTGTCACATGACAGGCTTTCAGCCCTGGCCTCCGCGCTTTACGCCCGCAAAAAATTCTTCAAAAAAGTTGCGAAAAGCCATTGACACCTATTGCAACACTGATATTTTGTTCGACAGTCATTGGGCCGGAAATAGATTGAAACCATAGCCCCTGAGGGTTTTTTGCAGGAAAAACCAGGGGAAATGGGTTTTTGTCGTTTGTTGTGTGTCAGGATTATAGATTTGGCTATGCCCATGTAGCTCAGTTGGCAGAGCACGTCCTTGGTAAGGACGAGGTCATCAGTTCGATCCTGATCATGGGCTCCAATTTAGTTTAAATGTTGAAAATATTAAAGAAAACAACCAGAACCAGCACCAGGAGATAAAGTAAATGGCAAAAGAAAATTTTCAAAGAACGAAACCGCACGTCAACGTCGGCACCATCGGTCACGTTGACCACGGCAAATCCACTCTGACGGCGGCGATCGTTGAAGTGCAACATCGCAAGGGCCTGGCTCCCGCAATTTCTTATGCCGATATCACCAAGGGTGGTACGGTGCGCGATGATACCAAGACGGTCACCATCGCGGTTTCCCATGTGGAATATGAAAGCACCGCCCGGCATTACGCGCACGTTGACTGCCCCGGCCACGCTGATTATGTGAAGAACATGATCACGGGCGCCGCGCAGATGGATGGCGCCATCCTCGTTGTCAGCGCCGCTGACGGTCCAATGCCCCAGACCCGCGAGCACATTCTTTTGGCCCGCCAGGTCGGTGTGCCTTCAATCGTGGTTTTCCTGAACAAGGTGGACTTGGTTGATGATCCGGAATTGCTGGACCTCGTGGAAATGGAAATCCGCGATTTGCTGACCAAGTATCAATTCCCGGGCGACAAGACCCCGATCATTCGCGGCAGCGCCACGGCGGCCCTCGCGGCCAAGCCGGAAGGCGAAAAAGCCATTGCCGACCTGTTGGCGGCGGTGGATTCGTTCATCCCGCTGCCGACGCGCGAGATTGATAAGCCTTTCCTGATGTGCATAGAGGACGTGTTCAACATTGAAGGTCGTGGAACCGTCGTTACCGGCCGTGTCGAACGCGGTGAGTTGAATCGCATGACGGAAGTTGAAATCGTCGGCTTGGGCGAGACCCGCAAGACCACGGCGACGGACATTGAAGCGTTCCGCAAACTGTTGGACAAGGCGAGCGCCGGCGACAACGTGGGCGTATTGCTCCGCGGCACCAAGAAGGAGGAAGTCGAGCGCGGCATGGTCCTCGCGAAACCCGGCTCCATCACGCCGCACACCAAGTTTAAGGCGGAAGTCTATGTGCTGTCCAAGGAAGAAGGCGGGCGTCATACCCCGTTCTTCAACAAGTATCGTCCGCAGTTCTATTTCCGCACCAGCGATGTCACCGGTAACGTGACCTTGCCTGCCGGCGTGGAAATGGTGATGCCGGGTGACAATGTGTCTGTGGAAGTGGAATTGATTTCCCCGGTCGCCATGGAAAAAGGCCAGCGCTTCGCGATTCGCGAAGGCGGGCGCACCATTGGCGCGGGCCGCGTGAGCGACGTGGTGGCTTGATCGTCATGGTTAACTTTATGGAGTGTGGGAGGCGGCTCCCACCTCCGTTTTTTAGTCTGTAAACATAATGAATGGCCAGTCACTTAACGAAAGCGTAGGGCGGTAGCTCAATTGGTAGAGTAGCGGTCTCCAAAACCGTCGGTTGGGGGTTCAAGTCCCTCCCGCCCTGCCAAAACCGGATGCTGGAGAGGTGGCAGAGTGGTCGATTGCGGCGGTCTTGAAAACCGTTAAGGTGTAACAACCTTCGGGGGTTCGAATCCCTCCCTCTCCGCCAGCCATGGCTCGGCGGTGAGTTGCGGTTCGGGAAGGCAGATTTAGAAGTTTGTGAATACTAGCTTAATAATAACGATAGTTGTGATCGCGGTTGCCTTCGCCATCCTGTGGTGGTCGGGGCAACTCGTGCGCATCAAGAATTACATTGATGAGACGCGCGATGAATTGAAGAAATGCACCTGGCCGACCTGGAATGAACTGAAAGGTTCGACCGTGGTGGTGTTTATCTCCATTGCGATCCTGGGCGGGTTCACTGTGTTGGTGGATTTGTTGTTCAACTTTATCGTGCACTGGATCACTTAACGCTCTTTACACTTTACATAGCATGCTAAGCCAGTGGTTTGTCATTCATACTCTGTCCGGACAGGAACAGAAGGTTAAAGAGAGCATCGAGAAACGGATTAAACCCGAAGAGATGGGCGACTATATCCATGAGGTGCTGGTGCCCATGGAAAAAGTGGTCGAAGTCCGCAACCAGAAGAAAACGGTTTCGACGCGCAAACTCTGGCCCGGATATGTTTTTGTGGACATGGCGTTGCTGGATGAAAACAAACGGATCATCGAGAAGCCGTGGTATTTCATCAAGGACACGCAGGGCGTGATCGGTTTCGTGGGCGACCCGCCGATGCCGACACCGGCGGATGAAGTCGAGTCCATCAAGGCGCAGATTTCGGACTCGGAAGAGCGCGAGAAGCCGAAGGTCAATTTTGAAGTCGGCGAGACCATCAAGATCAATAATGGTCCGTTCTTGAACTTCAGCGGTGTGATTGAAGAAATCGAGCCGGCCCGCGGCAAGTTGAAAGTCACGGTGAACATTTTCGGACGCAATACGCCGGTGGAATTGGAATACTGGCAAGTCGAGAAATCGTAGATTTTATGGCAAAAAAGATTACCGGATCAATCAAGTTGCAAATCCCGGCCGGGCAGGCCAATCCCGCCCCGCCCGTCGGCCCCGCGCTCGGTCAGCACGGCGTCAACATCATGGCGTTTTGCAAGGAATTCAATGCCGTGACCAAGGCCGACGCCGGTCTGGTGATTCCCGTGGTGATCACGGTATATCAGGACAAGTCGTTCACCTTCATCACGAAGTCGCCGCCCGCGTCCGTGTTGCTCAAGAAAGCCGCCGGCATCACTTCGGGATCCAAGACGCCGAACAAGGAAAAGGTCGGCAAAGTGACGCGCAAGCAGGTCATGGAGATCGTGAAGCTGAAGGCCAAAGACATGAATTCGAGCACGGATGAAGCCGGTTTCCGTGTAGTCGCAGGCACGGCCCGCAGCATGGGCATTGACGTAGTCGGCTGAAACAAAACCGCGGGAGAGCCTCAAAACTCGTTTGCACCGCAATCAAACTAAATGGCAAAACAACCTAGCAAAAGATTCAAGAAAGCCCTGGAACTGGTGGATGCTAAGATTACGTATCCGCTGAAGTCAGCCGTCGAAGTGCTGGCCAAGTTCCCGAAGGCCAAATTTAACGAGACCGTCGAGGTCGCGTTCAAGCTCGGCGTGGACCCCAAGCAATCGGACCAGATGGTCCGCGGCACCGTTCCCCTGCCTCACGGCAGCGGCAAGACGGTCAAAGTGCTCGTGTTCGCCCGGAATGGCGGACCCGCTGATGCCGCCAAGGCTGCCGGCGCCGAATACGTTGGTTACGAAGATTTGATCAAAAAGTGCGTCGAAGGCTGGACTGATTTCGATGTCGCCATCGCCACGCCCGAAGCCATGGTGGAAGTCCGCAAACTCGGCAAAGTCCTCGGGCCGCGCGGTTTGATGCCCAATCCGAAGACCGGCACGGTGACGGAAGACACGGCGAAAGCGGTGAAGGAAGTCAAGGCCGGCCGCGTGGAATTCAAGCTGGACAAGGCCGGCAATGTGCATGTGCCCATTGGCAAGGCGTCATTCACTCCGCTTCAGATTGCGGAGAACGCGCGCGTGGTGATCGAGGCCGTGGCGAAAGCCCGTCCTGCCAGCGTGAAAGGCTCGTATTTGCAAAGTTGCACTTTGTCCGCTACCATGAGTCCGCCGGTGCGTATTGATGTGCGCGAATTTCTGGCGACCACTTAACCCTTAATTTCCCGATACCATGCGTGCCGAAAAACAAAATCTTACTAAAGAATATCTGGGCCGGCTGAATGCCTCGCCTTTTTTCATCGTGGTCAATTACCAGGGCTTGAAAGTCGGCCCGATGACCGAGTTGCGCAAACGCCTCATCAAGGCCGGCGCGGAAGTTCACGTCGTCAAGAACTCGATTTTCCGTCTGGCGGCCAAAGAGGCCGGTGTGGCGGAATTGAACGGGGCATTGGCCGGACAGGTCGCGGTCATCACCGGCAAGAAAGATGTTTCTTCCGCGGCGAAGGTCGTGAAGAACTTCAATGCCGAGTTTGACAAGCTGAAAATCCGTTTTGGCTATTTGAATAACAACCGGCTCGAGCCGGCTGACCTGCTCGCGCTGGCGGATTTGCCGTCCATCGAAGTTCTGCGCGGCAAGTTGCTCGGAGTGTTGCAAGCTCCGGCCACGAAACTGGTGGTGCTGCTGAACACCCCGGCCAGCCAGCTCGCCCGAGTATTGCAGGCGCGCGTGGACAAGGGCGCAAGCGAAGAGGCCAAGCCCGCTTAAATAATTTTGGGCCTCCTGTGGAGGCCCGAAGAGATTTCGTTCCCGTTCTAAGCCAATGGGGATGAAAAACAACAATAACAAAGTAAATCGTCGGCTTGCAGGCAGTGAGCTTAATGACATCCGCGGCCGCGGATGGCGACGAGACTGAAAGGTAACATGGCTGAATTAGCAACAATCGTAGATCAACTGAGCAAACTGACTGTAATCGAAACCGCTGAACTGGTGAAACAACTGGAAACTGCCTGGGGCGTTACTGCCGCGGCTCCTGTCGCTGTCGCCGCTGCTGGGGCCGCTGGTGGCGCTGCCGCCGCTCCCGCTGAAGCCAAGACCACGTTTGACGTGATCCTGATCTCAGTCCCGGCGGACAAGAAAATCTCGGTCATCAAGGCCGTGCGCGAAGTGAAAGCCGGACTCGGCCTGGCGGAAGCCAAGGCGCTGGTCGAAGGCGCGCCCAAGCCCGTGTTGGAAGGCGCACCGAAGGCGGACACCGATGCCGCGAAGAAGAAGCTCGAAGAAGCGGGCGCCAAGGTCGAAGTCAAGTAATCAGGCTTTAAGCCGGGACGGCGGGTTATGGCCCGCCGTCCTGATGGCCGCCGTTCCGGTTCCGGCGGCCACTTGCAAAGTCAGCCGGAAGTAGCAGATTATTAAAGCAAAATTAACGAAGCCGTTTTAAGCGGTTTTTGTGGCAAGTCCCCTGTTGAACGCAGGGTGCTTGCCTTGTGTCGTTTATTGAAAACTAAAGGTCTGGCGTTGTCGCCGGACGATATTAAAGGTCCAAAATGCCATCGCGAGTAACTGAACGCATCAACTTCGGAAAGATCAAAGAGATCATTGCCCCGCCGAATTTGATCGAATTGCAAACCAATTCCTACAAGGAATTTCTCCAGGCCGAAATCGCCCCGTCCAAGCGCAAGAATCTTGGACTCCAGGCGGTTTTCACCGAGGTCTTCCCCATTGAAAGCTATGATGGCAAGTGCGTCCTCGATTTCCACAGTTACGAAATCGGCGAGCCCAAGCTGGACTGGCTGGAATGCCTGCGCGAGGGCCTGACTTATGGCGCGCCGCTTTATGTCACTTTCCTCCTCAAGGAGGAAAAGGGCGCGAAGGAAGAAAAAGTATTCATGGGCGAATTGCCGCTGATGACGCCGCAGGGCACTTTTGTCATCAATGGCGCGGAGCGCGTCATTGTCAGCCAGCTCCACCGTTCGCCCGGTCTCGCGTTTGAAGAAACCCAGCATCCGAACGGCAAGAAGCTCCAGTCCTTCCGCATCATCCCGGATCGCGGTTCCTGGTACGAGGCGCAATTCGATACCAGCGATTTGCTCTATGTCTATCTGGACCGCAAGAAACGCCGCCGCAAATTTTTAACGACCACTTTCTTCCGCGCCCTCGGTTACGGCTCGGACGCGGACATTTTGAAGCTGTTCTACGACATCGAGGATCTGAGCGTGAAGGACGCCGAGAAACTCGAGGACTTGCAGAACAAGGTGCTGATCGAAGATGCCGAGGACAAGGACAAGGGCATCGTGGTGGCGCGCGCTTTCGAGCCGCTGTCCAAGGCTGTCATCAAGCAAATCGCCGAACTCGGCATCACCAAGATCAAAGTGGTGGATACGACCTCGGACGAAGGGATCATCATCAAGTGCATGAAGAAGGATCCGGCGAAAAATGAGGAAGAAGCCCTCAAGGATATTTATCGCCGTTTGCGTCCCGGTGATCCGCCCACGGCGGCGAACGCCCGCGCGCTGATCAAGCGTTTGTTTTTCGATCCCAAGCGCTATGACTTGGGCCGCGTCGGTCGTTACAAGATCAATCAGAAGCTTGGCATCAAAGGCGGCGATTCCCGCATTTTGACGAAGGAAGATCTCGTGGCTGCGACCAAATATCTGCTGCGCCTGAAAAAGGGCGAAGGCAGCCTGGACGACATTGACCATCTCGGCAGCCGCCGCGTCCGCACCGTGGGCGAATTGCTCGCGAACCAGTGCCGCGTCGGTCTGGCCCGCACCGAGCGCCTCGTCAAGGAACGCATGACTTTGTTCGATCAAGGCATGGAAAGCATGGCGCCCCAAAAGCTCATCAATCCCAAGGCGCTTTCCGCCGTCATCCGCGATTTCTTTGGCCGGAGCCAGTTGTCGCAGTTCATGGACCAGATCAATCCGCTCGCGGAACTCACCCATAAGCGGCGTTTGTCCGCGCTCGGGCCCGGGGGTCTTTCCCGCGACCGCGCCGGGTTTGAAGTGCGCGACGTTCATCCTTCTCATTATGGCCGCATCTGCCCGGTGGAAACGCCGGAAGGCCCGAACATCGGTTTGATCGCGTCGCTCGCGACGTTTGCGCGCATCAACGATTTCGGCTTCCTCGAAACACCTTATCGCAAGGTGGAGAGTGGCCGCGTCACCAACCATATTGATTACCTCACCGCCGACCGCGAGGAAACCTTCGTGGTCGCGCAGGCGAATGCGGCCATTGATGACAAGGGTCATTTCCTGACCGACCACGTCATGTGCCGCGGCAAGGGCGACTTCATTGATGTCGAACCCGCGCGCGTGGATTACATGGATGTGTCGCCGAAGCAATTGGTTTCCGTGGCCGCGAGTCTGATTCCGTTCCTGGAACACGACGATGCGAACCGCGCGTTGATGGGTTCCAACATGCAACGCCAGGCCGTGCCGCTGCTCGTGACCGAAGCGCCCCTCGTGGCGACCGGTCTCGAAGACCGCGTGGCGCGCGATTCCCGCGCCGTTATTGTGGCCGAGGAAGCCGGCAAAGTGGCTTCCGTGCTCGGCAACCAGGTCATCATCACCACCGACGGCAAGCTGCCGGAAACGAAGAAAAAGATCAAACACAGCCCGGAGAACGGAATTTACGTTTATCAAATCCGCAAGTTCATGCGCTCCAACGCCGCCACCTGCATCAACCAGAAAATCCTGGTCAGCAAGGGCGAAACCGTGAAAAAAGGCCAGGTCATCGCCGACGGTCCCTGCACCCAGGGCGGCGAACTGGCCCTCGGTCGCAATGTGCTCTGCGCGTTCATGCCGTGGAACGGTTATAACTTCGAGGACGCGATTCTCATCAGCGAGCGCATCGTCAAGGACGACATCTTCACTTCCATCCATATTGATGAATTTGAAGTTGGCGCCCGCGACACGAAGCTCGGCCCCGAGGAAATCACGCGGGACATCCCGAACCTCGGCGATGAAGCGCTGAAGAATCTCGGACCCGACGGCGTCATCCGCGTCGGCGCTGAAGTCAAGCCCGGCGATATTCTCGTCGGCAAAATCACGCCCAAGAGCGAAACCGAACTGGCTCCGGAAGAACGACTGCTGCGCGCCATTTTCGGCGAAAAGGCCGCGGACGTTAAGGACACTTCGTTGAAGGTTCCTTCCGGCACTTACGGCATCGTCATGGATGTCAAAGTTTCGGCCAAGAAAGAAGCCGACATGAACCTCAAGGCCGCGGTTTCCGAGGAGAAAAAGCATTCCAAGGAAGTCGAAGAGGAATATCGCAAGAAGACCGAGGAATTGCGCGAGCAATTGACGGAAGCCCTCAGCAATATCCTGCTCGGCGAAAAAATTCCGCTGGACGTGGTGAACTCGGAAACGGGTGAAATCATCATTCCCGCGAACCGCAAGATCACCAAGACGCTGTTGCGCAAACTGGCGACGGTCTATGATCGCATTGAAATTGACCCTTCGCCGATTCGCAACAAGATCAATGAAATCATCGGCAGCTTCAAAAAGAAGTTCGACGATCTCCAGATGCAATATGACGAGGAGATTGAGCGCGCCGAGTCCGGCGACGGTGTGGACACGGGTATCATCAAGTCGGTTAAGGTTTACATCGCCTCCAAGCGCAAGCTGTCGGTTGGCGATAAAATGGCCGGTCGCCATGGTAACAAGGGCGTGGTCGCCAAGATTGTCGCCGAGGAAGACATGCCGTTCCTGGAAAACGGCAACCCGGTGGACATCGTCCTGAACCCGCTCGGCGTGCCTTCGCGCATGAACGTCGGTCAGGTGTTGGAGACGCACTTGGGTTGGGCGGCGAAATTGCTGGGCCTGAAATTCGCGACGCCGGTGTTCGACGGCATCAAGGAGAAGGAAATTCGCGGCTACCTCAAGGAAGCCGGATTGCCCGAGCACGCCAAGATCAAATTGATTGACGGCCGCACCGGCCAGATGTTCGACCAGGAGATTGTCGTCGGCTATATCTATATGATGAAGCTGGGCCACTTGGTGGCGGACAAGATTCATGCGCGCGCGGTGGGTCCGTATTCGCTCGTCACCCAGCAACCGCTGGGCGGCAAGGCGCAATATGGCGGCCAGCGCTTCGGCGAAATGGAAGTCTGGGCCATGGAAGCCTACGGGGCGGCCTATACTTTGCAGGAACTGCTCACCGTCAAGTCTGACGACGTGCAGGGCCGCACCCGCATCTACGAGAGCATTGTGAAGGGCGACAACAGCCTGGAAGCCGGCGTGCCGGAATCCTTCAACGTGCTCGTAAAAGAAATGCAGTCACTCGGCCTCGATGTGAAAGTCGGTTACTCCAATCCGTTGGATCAACCGGTCGAACCCAACGCGGCTTTGACTGCACTTTAAACCCATTTGTTCGAACGCAGGAAATTTAAGGCGGGAAAGCCCGCATCATTATAAATAGTATGATTAGCTCCAAAGAAAACGCCCGCGAATTGCTCGGTCTGGAAAAGGTCAACCAGGTTGAATATGTCGCGATCTCGGTGGCCTCGCCCGAAGCCATCCGTTCCTGGTCCAAGGGGGAAGTCAAGAACCCCGAGACCATTAATTACCGCACGTTCAAGCCGGAAAAAGGCGGTTTGTTCTGCGAACGCATTTTCGGTCCCGTCAAGGACTGGGAATGCTCCTGCGGCAAGTATAAACGCATCAAGCATCGCGGCGTGGTCTGCGATCGTTGCGGCGTGGAAGTGACGCTGGCGCGCGTGCGCCGCGAACGCATGGGCCATATCGAGCTGGCCGTGCCCGTTTCGCACATCTGGTTCTTCAAGTGCATGCCCGCGCGCATCGGCCTGGTTCTCGACATGACCGCGCGCAATCTCGAGCGCGTCATTTATTACGAGGATTACATGGTGATTGATCCGGGCACGACGCCGCTCAAGCAGCATCAACTGTTGAGCGAGCACGAATATCGCGAAGCCCGTGAAACCTACGGCGCCGAGGCTTTCGTGGCCAAGATGGGCGCGGAAGCCGTGCGCGAAGCCATGATGCGCGTTGACCTGGCCAAGTCCATCGAAGCGCTGCAAATCGGCATGACCGAGACCAAGAGCAAGCAGATTCGCAAGAAAATCGCCAAGCGCATCAAACTGCTCCAGGGTTTGCTGTCGTCCAAGAGCCGCCCGGAATGGATGATCCTCACGGTGCTGCCCGTGATCCCGCCGGATTTGCGTCCGTTGGTTCCGCTCGAAGGCGGCCGTTTCGCCACCTCCGATCTGAATGATCTTTATCGCCGCGTCATCAACCGCAATAACCGGTTGAAAAACCTGCTCCAGCTCAAGACGCCGGAAGTCATCATCCGCAACGAAAAACGCATGTTGCAGGAAGCGGTGGACGCCTTGTTCGACAACGGCCGTCACGGTCGCGCCGTCACCGGCGCGGGCAACCGCTCCTTGAAATCTTTGAGCGACATGCTCAAGGGCAAGAGTGGGCGTTTCCGCCAGAATTTGCTCGGTAAACGCGTGGATTACTCAGGCCGTTCCGTCATCGTCATCGGGCCGGAATTGAAATTGAACCAGTGCGGATTGCCGAAGAAAATGGCGCTCGTGCTGTTCGAGCCATTCATCATCCGCCGCTTGAAAGAGCTGGGCTACGTTCATACCGTGCGCTCGGCCAAGAAGATGATCGAGCGCCAGACCACCGAGGTTTGGGACATTCTGGAAGAAGTCACGAAGGGCCATTCCGTGTTGCTCAACCGCGCTCCGACGTTGCACCGTCTCTCGGTCCAGGCGTTCGAGCCGATCCTCATTGAAGGCGAGGCCATCCGTATTCATCCGCTGGTTTGCACCGCTTACAACGCGGACTTCGACGGCGATCAAATGGCCGTTCACGTTCCGCTCTCGGTCGAGGCGCAGATGGAAGCGCGCATGTTGATGATGGCGCCGAACAACATCTTCAGCCCGTCCAGCGGCAAGCCCATCATCACGCCCACGCAGGATATCACCCTGGGCTGCTATTATGTCACCGCTGAACCGCGCGGGCTCAATGCCTCCAACTCCGGCACGTTAAAACTCTTCGGCAACAAGAACGAAGTGGTTTTTGCCTACGCGGACGGGGCGGTGGTCACGCACGAAAAAATCCGGCTGGCGAATCCCGATTACGGGGTCAAGACCGAATACGGCGATGCCGACAAAAAAGTCATCGAAACGACCGTGGGCCGAGTCATCTTCAGCGAAATCTGGCCGCCTGAAATGGGTTTCCCGAACAGAGTGGTTGGCAAGTCGCAACTCGGTGACCTGATCTGGAAGTGCTACAAAATTTGCGGCCACGAAAAGACCGTGATCATGCTCGACCGCCTGAAAGAACTCGGGTTCCGCGAGGCAACCCGCGCCGGTGTCTCCATCGGCATTGACGACATGATCATCCCGAAGGAAAAGGGCCAGGAAATCGCGACGGCGCAAAAACAAATTGCCGAAGTCGAGAAGCAGTATCGCAAGGGTGTCATTACACCCGGCGAGCGCTACAACAAGATCGTGGACATCTGGACGCATTGCACCGACCAGATTGCGAACGTCATGTTGACCACGCTCGGTCACAACCAGGGCAAGCAGGAATACAATCCTGTCTCGCTGATGGTGGATTCCGGCGCGCGCGGCAATCGCCAGCAGGTCCGGCAGTTGGCCGGTGTTCGCGGTTTGATGGCCAAGCCTTCCGGCGACATCATCGAGAAGCCCATTCTCTCGAACTTCCGTGAAGGTCTCACGGTGCTGGAATATTTCATCTCCACGCACGGCGCCCGCAAGGGTCTCGCCGACACGGCGCTCAAGACCGCCGATTCCGGTTACATGACCCGCAAGCTCGTGGACGTGGCCCAGGACGTGATCATCCGTGATCGCGATTGCGGCACCACCAACGGCATTTGGGTGCAGGCCATTTACGAGGGCGAGGACGAAGTCGTCAAACTCAGCGAGCGCCTGGTCGGTCGATTCGCGTGTGACGATGTTTACAATCCCTCGAACCCGAAGGAAATTTTCGCGAAGGCGAACGAGGAAATTGACGAGGTCAAGGCCAAGCGTATTGACGGCGCGGGCATTGAAAAACTCAAAATCCGTTCCGTGCTCACTTGCGAAAGCAAGCACGGCGTCTGCGTTTGCTGCTATGGCCGCAACCTGGCGACCGGCGGACTGGTCAAGCTCGGCGAGGCCACTGGCATCATTGCCGCGCAGTCCATCGGCGAACCCGGCACGCAGTTGACGATGCGCACGTTCCATATCGGTGGCACGGCGTCGCAGGTCTTCAAACAGCCGCAGATCAAGGCGAAGCATGAGGGTGTCATTCGTTACAATGAATTGCGCCTCGTCCAACTGGAAGACGGCAACAATATTGTGCTCAACAAAAACGGCTCGATCTCCATCATTGGAGAAGACGGTCGCGAGTTGGAAGCGCACAATCTCGTCATCGGTTCCGTCATCTCGGTGCAGAACAACGGCCGGGTGAAGAAGGGCGATGCCTTCGTCCAATGGGATCCTTACAACGTGCCGATTCTTTCCGAGAAAGCCGGCCGCGTGAAATTCAGTGACATCATCGAAGGTGTCACCATGAAGCAGGAAGTGGACGAGACGACCAGCCAGGAAGCCATGGTCATCATCGAACACAAGGAAGATTTGCATCCGCAAATCGTCATTATGGACGAAAAGGGGGAGGCGCTCGCGAATTATCCGATTCCTTCCGCCGCGCACATTGTCGTCAATGCGGGTGACAAGATTGTCGCCGGCACGCTGATGGCGAAAACGCCGCGCAAAACTTCCAAGACGAAGGACATCACCGGCGGTCTGCCGCGCGTGGCCGAATTGTTTGAAGCCCGCCGACCGAAAGACGCCGCGGAAATTTCCAAGATTGACGGCATTGTGGATTTCGGTCCCAGCGTGCGCGGCAAGCGTTGCATTCTCATCAAGAACACGCAGACCAGTGTGGAAGAGGAACATCTCATTCCCATCGGCAAGCACGTGATCGTCTTCAAGGGTGACTATGTGAAGAAGGGCCAGCAGTTGACCGAAGGCCCCGTGGATCCGCACGAAATTCTGGACATTTGCGGCCCGCAGGAATTGCAGGAGCATCTCGTGAATGAAGTGCAGGAAGTTTATCGTCTGCAAGGCGTGACGATCAACGACAAGCACATCGAAATCATCGTGCGCCAGATGTTGCGCAAAGTCCGCATCACTGAACCCGCGGACACCTCGTTCCTGTGGGGCGAACAAATTGACAAGATCGCGTTCGAAGAAGAGAACCAGCGCGTGGAAAAAATGGGCGGCAAGCCCGCGGAAGCCCAGCCGGTTTTGTTGGGCATCACGAAGGCGTCATTGGAAACCGAAAGTTTCCTCAGCGCCGCTTCGTTCCAGGACACCACGCGAGTTTTGACCGAAGCCGCGACGCTCGCAAAAGTGGATTATCTCCATGGATTCAAGGAAAATGTGATCATGGGCCATATCATTCCGGCGGGCACCGGCTATGATTACCACCGCAAAGTCCAGTTGAAACATCTGGTCGAATTGGAAGAAGAACCAGCTCCGGAACCCGCTCTGTTGGCGGAGAATCCGCTGGCCAGTTAAAATTATTCAAATATTAGTTGCAACCAGTAACTACTTTGATATTATCCGCCCTCCGTTTCCCTGATTACGGGGAAACGACGCAAAGCTGAAATGCCGACAATTAATCAACTGGTCCGTATGGGCCGCAGTAAGTTAAAGCGCAAGTCCAAGTCACCTGCGTTGCAGGTGGCGCCCTTTCGCCGTGGCGTGTGCATCCAGGTCATGACCCGCACGCCGAAGAAACCCAATTCAGCGATGCGCAAAGTGGCCAAGGTCAGGTTGACCAATGGCTTTGAAATCATCGCCTACATTCCGGACGAAGGCCACAACCTTCAGGAACATTCCATCGTCCTCGTGCGCGGCGGTCGCGTGAAGGACCTGCCCGGTGTCCGGTATCATATTGTTCGCGGAACGCTCGACGCCGCCGGAGTTGAAAAACGCCGCGTGAGCCGTTCCAAGTACGGAGTCAAACGCCCGAAGGCGGCCAAGACGGCCGCCCCCGCTGAAGCCAAGAAATAAAGATATATGTCCCGACGTCGCACAGCAGTAAGAAGGCCGGTCATGAAAGACGCGAAATACGGCAACACGCTCGTATCGCGCCTCGTCAACACGGTCATGCAGAGCGGCAACAAGAGCGTTGCCCAGCGGATCGTCTATGGCGCATTCGACCAGATCGCGGAGAAGAATCCCTCGAGCAACCCGCTGGAAGTGTTGCAGCGCGCGGTTGACAACGCGAAGCCCCGGCTCGAAGTTAAGCCCCGCCGGGTGGGCGGCGCCACTTACCAGGTTCCGGTGGAAGTCACCACGGACCGCCAGTTTGCGCTGGCCATGCGGTGGCTGGTTGATTTTGCCGATGCCCGCAAAGGCATGCCGATGAAGGAAGCTCTCGCAGCGGAGATTCTGGAGGCTTATCAGGGACAGGGTAACGCGATACGCAAACGCGACGAAGTCCATAAGATGGCGCAGGCCAACAAGGCCTTTGCGCATTTTCGCTGGTAGTTGACCGATCGTTTAAGGCGCCCCGAAGGCTGAGTAAACTCGGGGCGTTTTTAGTCTCAAAATTTATGGAAGCAGTTACGGAAAAGAAAGCAGTGAACGCGCCGACAAGGCAATATACGATGGAGCGCACGCGCAACATCGGGATTGCCGCGCACATTGATGCTGGCAAAACGACCACCACCGAGCGCATTCTTTTTTATACCGGCCTCATCCATAAGATCGGCGACGTTGACGACGGCAATACGGTCACGGACTGGATGGAGCAGGAACGCGAGCGCGGCATCACCATCACTTCCGCCGCTGTCACCTGTTTCTGGACCCAGAAGCCCGAACCCGGCCTGGAAAAGCTTTTCGCCGGACTCGCCAACCGCGTTAATATCATTGACACGCCGGGACACGTTGATTTCACGGCGGAAGTCGAGCGTTCCATGCGCGTTTTGGACGGCGCGGTCGCAGTTTTCTGCGGTGTTGCCGGCGTGCAACCCCAATCAGAGACCGTCTGGCGTCAGGCGACCAAATATCGCGTGCCCCGCATCGCATTCATCAACAAGATGGACCGCATTGGCGCGAATTTTGACAATGCGCTGAGCGACATGCGCAAAAAGCTGGGCGCTTATGCTTTCCCGATATTCCTGCCCATTGGCGCGGAAGATCAATTTGCCGGTGTCGTTGATGTCGTCAACCAGAAGGCGATTGTTTGGGGCACGGGTGATATTACCAACGAAGGTCTCAAATACGAGATCACGGAAATTCCGGCGAACCTCAAGGAAAAAGCCGCCGAGGCGTTGCAGGAGTTGATCGAAGCCGTTTCCAACAAAGACGACACCATCGCGGAATTGGTGCTCGAAGAAAAGCCCATTGAGCCTTTGGTGCTCAAGGCGGCCATTCGCCGGCTTACTTGTAAAATTGAATTTGTCCCGGTGCTCTGCGGTTCGGCCTTCAAGAAGAAGGCAGTGCAGGTCTTGATTGATGCTGTGGTGGATTATCTGCCCAGCCCGCTCGATGTCCCCGGCGCCGAAGGCCTCGAGCCCGGCACCGAAAATGTCGTCCATGTGGAAACCGACGATAATAACAAGTTCTGCTCGCTGGCGTTCAAGCTCTGGACGGATGTGTTCGCGGGCAAACTGGTTTTCTTCCGGGTTTATTCCGGTCAGCTCAAGAAGGGCGATAATATTTACAATCCGCGCACGCGCAAGCGTGACCGCGTCAGCCGCCTTATGGTCATTCAGGGCAGCGAACGCAAAGACGTGGACCATGTCTATGCGGGCGACATTGCCGCGTTGGTTGGTCTGCGCAATATCACTACGGGTGACACTCTTTGTGACGAGGATTACGACGTCACGTTGGAACCGCCGACCTTCCCCGAGCCGGTCATCAGCATGGCGGTCGAGCCTAAGACGAAAGCGGACCGTGACAAAATGTCCGAAGGCTTGCAGCGTCTGGCGGAAGAAGATCCCACTTTCCGATGCTTCACCGATACGGAAACCAGCCAGCTCATCATTGCGGGCATGGGTGAGTTGCACCTGGAAATCATCATTGACCGCCTCAAGCGCGAGTTCAAGGTGGACGCCAACACTGGCGCGCCGCAAATCGCTTATCGCGAAACCATCACCAAGCCGGCCGATGGCGAAGGCAAATTCATCCGCCAATCCGGCGGTCGCGGTCAATACGGTCACGCTTGCGTGAAAGTCGCCCCGAACGAAAAGGGCAAGGGAGTCGAAGTGGTCAACAAGATTGTCGGCGGCGCGATTCCGAAGGAATACATCCCGGCGGTCATTGACGGCATTGAAGAAGCGATTCGCGGCGGTGTTTATGCCGGTTACCAGGTCATTGACATCAAGGTTGAAGTGGTTGACGGGTCGTTCCACGAAGTGGACTCGAACGAACTCGCGTTCAAGATGGCCGGTATTTTCGCGCTCAAAGACGCCTTCAAGAAGGCCAATCCGATTCTGCTCGAGCCAATCATGAAGGTCGAAGTCACCACGCCGGACGAATATCAGGGCGATCTGCTCGGTGATGTGAACCGCCGTCGCGGCATCATCATCAGCATTGATCCGAAGCTGGGCCAAACCATCATCAACGCCAACGTTCCGCTTGCCGAAATGTTCGGCTACGCCACGGCGATTCGCTCGCTCTCGAAGGGGCGCGCGTCTTATTCCATGGAACCGCTGACATTTGAGCAGGTGCCGAACAGTGTTCTGGCGACCATTCTGGACAGCGCAAAGTCAAAACCCGCCGCCCGAACTTAAAACCACCAAATTATACAATTGTTCTTTTTATGGCTGGACAACGAATTCGAATCAGACTGAAGGCATTTGATCATCGCGTGATTGATCAATCCGCCCGCGACATCGCCGACACCGTCAAACGCACGGGCGCGCGCGTCGCCGGCCCCATCCCTCTTCCCACCCGCGTGGAGCGCTTCACCGTGCTGCGTTCGCCGCACTCGGACAAGAAGTCCCAGGAAACCTTTGAGCAACGCACCCACAAACGCTTGCTCGACATCATCGAACCCACCGCCAAGACCGTGGACGAACTCAAGAAACTCAATCTCCCCGCAGGCGTGGATATCACCATTAAGATTTGATTTTATGCTCGGCTTACTAGGAAAAAAATTGGGTCAGTCGCGCGTCTATGACGAAAAGGGCATCCTCAAGGACGTGACGATCGTTCTGGTCGGCCCGAACCGGGTGTTGCAATGCAAGACCCAGGAAACTGACGGCTACAACGCCGTGCAACTCGGCTTTGACGATCAAAAAGATCAGCGCGTCACCAAGCCGCTGCTCGGCCATATCAAGAAGCACAACGGCGCGGCGGTGAAGCGCATTCGTGAGTTCCGTGATTTCTCACTTTCCGTCAAGCCCGGCGACATCATCGGCGCGACGATTTTTGCCAAGGGCGATTTTGTGGATGCAATCGGGATCACCAAGGGCCGCGGGTTTGAAGGCGTTATGAAGCGTCATAATTTTCGCGGTGGTGATGCTTCCCACGGTTCCAAAGGCTGGCGTCGCCGTCCCGGCGCCATCGGGCAACGTTTGTTCCCCGGCACAGTCATGCGCGGGATGCGGATGCCTGGTCACATGGGCCAGGTGCGGCGCACGATTCAGAGCCTGGAAATCATCCAGGTGCGCGAAGCGGAAAATCTCCTGCTTATCAAGGGCGCGATTCCGGGCGCGAAGGGTGATTATGTCGTCATTCGTGAGGCCAAGAAACATCGCAAGGTTGCGGCCAAAAAATAATACCGGACTCACATGAAACTCAAGATTCAAGATATCAAAGGCAACAGCCAGGGTGAATTGGAAGTGAAATTTCCCATCATCGAGAATGGCAAGGGCACCCAGGCCGTCCACGATACCGTGGTCGCCTACAATGCCGCCCAGCGCAGCGGCACTGCCTGCACCAAGACTGCCGGCGAAGTCGCCGGCACCAACAAAAAACCCTGGAAACAAAAAGGCACGGGTCGTGCGCGCGCCGGTTCGTTCCGCTCGCCCTTGTGGCGCGGCGGCGGTGTCGTGTTCGGCCCCAAGCCCCGCGATTTCAGCAAGAAAGTCTCGAAGTCCACGCGGCAGCTTTCCCTGCGCAAGGCATTGAGCGAGCGTTTGCAAGCCGGCGATGTGCTGGTGGTGGATGAATTTAAACTGGGTTCGCCCAAGACGAAGGAATTTGTCGGTATCCTTTCCGCCCTTAAATTGGACGGCACGGCCTTGATCGTGGCCCACGCAGCGGACAAAAACCTGACGCTGGCTTCGCGCAACGTGGCGAATGTCAAGCTGACGACCAGCGACGCGTTGAACACTTACGAAATTTTGCGCAGCGACAAGCTGGTGTTCACGCGCGGCGCGTTTGAGAAGGTCGAGGAGCGTTTGAACAAGGAATAATTTCGCCATGAACTCTTTTGAAATAGTCAAGACCGTGCGCCTCACTGAAAAGGGCACCCGCCAGGGTGAGAAGCTGAACCAATACACCGTGGTGGCCGACCGCCGCGCGAACAAGGTCCAAATCCGCCATGCGGTGCAGGAATTGTTCAAGGTCAAGGTGATCAAGGTGAACACCCTGAATGTGCGGGGCAAATTCCGCCGCCAGCGGACAAGCCAGGCCGGCAAGGCGCCGGATTGGAAGAAGGCCATTGTGACCCTGAAAGAGGGCGATAAAATTACGCTGACTTAAATCATTTTGTTATGAAAGTTTACCGACCACTAACGCCGTCCACGCGATATATCACCGTCGCGTCGTATGCCGACATCACCAAGACCAAGCCCGAGAAGAGCCTGGTTTTCACCCGCAAGAAGACGGGCGGCCGGAATCATTATGGGCGCGTCACCAGCCGCGGCATTGGCCGGGGCAACAAGCAAAAAATCCGCAATGTGGATTTCAAGCGGGACAAGCACGGCATTGAAGCCACGGTGACGGCGATTGAATATGATCCCCGCCGCACCGCCCGCCTCGCGCTTTTGGAATACAAAGACAAGGAGAAGCGTTACATCATCGCGCCCGTTGGCTTGCAAGTTGGCGCGAAAATCATGAGCGGCGCTACCGCAGCTCCCGAGTTGGGCAATAATCTGCCTTTGCGCACGGTCCCGGTCGGTCTGGCAATTCACAATATTGAATTGATCCCCGGCAAGGGCGGCCAAATGGTCCGCACGGCGGGAGCTTCGGCGACCTTGATGTCGCGCGATGAAGGCTACGCGCAGGTGCGGCTGCCTTCCGGTGAAATCCGCCGGATCAACGAAAATTGCAGCGCCACTATTGGTCAGGTTGGCAATCCCGAGCACGAAAATGTCGTTTTAGGAAAGGCCGGTCGCAGCCGTCATCGCGGCATCCGTCCGTTGAGCCGCGCGGTGGCGAAGAACCCGGTTGACCATCCGATGGGTGGCGGCGCCGGCAAGACTTCCGGGGGCGGACACCCGGTGACCCCCTGGGGTGTCATCACCAAGGGCAAGAAAACCCGCAACCGCCGCAAATTGTCGAACCGGTTCATCCTGGTTCGCCGTGATGGCCGGCCGATGAAACTCAAATAATAATTTATGGGACGTTCGATTAAAAAAGGCCCGTTTGTAGAGCTGCACTTGCTCGAGAAGATTACGAAGCTGAACGAGACCGGCTCAAAGAAGCCGATCAAAACCTGGTCGCGGCGCTCGATGATCACGCCGGAATTTGTCGGGCACACGTTCAACGTGCATAACGGCAAGGTTTTCAACCCGGTGTTCGTGACGGAAAACATGGTGGGCCACCGGTTGGGCGAATTTTCGCTGACCCGCACGTTCAAGAAACACGGCGCACACACGGCGAAGGCCGAAGCCAAATAGTCATATGCAAGTACACGCCATTCTCAAGAATATCAACATGTCCGCGCAAAAGATGCGCGAAGTGGTCCGCCAAATCCAGGGTCTGCCCGCGTTGCAGGCCCAGGCCGTGCTCGCGGTGGTGCCGCGCAAGTCCGCCCGTTTTGTGGCGAAGACTTTGAAATCGGCCATCGCGAACGCCGAGGATCAGGCGCGTTACCAGAAAATCAGCCAGTTCAAGACCGAAAACCTGCGGGTCCATTCAGCGGTGGCCGGGACGGCCACGACGGCGAAACGTTTTACCCCCAAGGCGCGGGGTTCGGCGGGACCGATTCTCAAGCGCCATTGCCACATTAAAATAGTTTTGTCAGACGAATAATTGTTATGGGTCAAAAGACTAATCCAATCGGGTTCCGCATCGCCGTCAACAAGGACTGGCGCTCCAAGTGGTATGCGGGCAAGAAAGACTTCGGCAAGCTGCTCACCGAGGACCGCGAGATCCGCGCGCTGCTGAAGAAGAAACTCGAGTCGGCCTCGGTGCCGAAGATTTTGATCGAGCGCGCCGCGACCCGCTGCCGCATCACCATTTTGACGGCCCGCCCCGGCGTGGTCATTGGCCGCAAAGGCGCGGAAATTGACAAGCTCAAGGAAGAACTGAGCAAGATGACCGGCAAGGAAATTTACGTGGACATCCTGGAGATCAAGACGCCGGAATTGGACGCGCAATTGGTCGCGGAAAATATCGCGCTGCAATTGGAGCGCCGCGTGTCTTTCCGCCGCGCGATGAAGAAAGCGCTGCAGACCACGAAGGATTTTGGCGCGGAAGGCATCAAGCTCCGTTGCGCCGGCCGTCTCGGCGGCGCGGAACTGGCCCGCGTGGAACAGTATCACTGGGGCCGGGTGCCATTGCACACGTTGCGCGCGGAAATTGACTACGGCTTTGCCGAAGCCAGCACCGTCTATGGCAAGCTCGGCGTCAAGTGCTGGATTTGCAAAGGCGAAACCAAGATGGAGAAGGCTATTCCTTCCGCCGTTGTCCCGCAGGAAAACCCTTAATTCGATAATCGAGATTTTTTTATGCCACTGCAACCCGCAAGAGTAAAGTTCCGCAAGATGCACCGCGGTAGCCGCACCGGGATGGCTTCACGCGGCCAGACCGTCGCGTTTGGCGAATATGGATTGCAATCCCTGGAACGCTGCTGGCTCGATACGAAGCAAATCGAGGCCGCCCGCGTCGCCGTGACCCGTTACATGAAACGCCGCGGCAAGGTCTGGCTGCGCATTTTCCCGGACAAGTCTTTCACCAAGAAGCCGCTCGAAACGCGAATGGGCAAGGGCAAGGGGCCGTTGGAATCCTGGGTGGCCGTCATCCGTCCGGCGAACGTGCTGATTGAAGTGGACGGCGTCACCGAGGCGGTGGCCCGTGAATCCATGCGCCTGGCCGCCACCAAGCTGCCCATCAAAACCAAATTCATCTCCCGCCACAAAGTCGGTTAAGCGAATGTTATGAAAATGTCGGATCCCAAACTTAAAGATGCCACTGCGGTGGAACTGGCGGCGATGAGCCGCGACCTGCGGCACGAGATGTTCAACCTGCGTTTGCAGCAGGCGAGCAGCCAGTTGGAAAAGCCGGCGCGTTTGCGCCTGTTGAGGAAGGACATCGCGCGGGTCGAGACGCGGATTTCGCAATTACGCAAGAAGGCGGCATAAAAAGATTTTTGTATGGCTGAAACCACCAATATTGAACTTACGGACCGTGGCCACCGCAAAGAGCGGGTCGGCGAGGTCATCTCCAACAAGATGACGAAGACCATCATTGTGCGCGTCGAGCGGCGTTTTCCGCATCCGCGCTACAAAAAAGTGGTGACCGGCTACAGTAAATTTTACGCCCACGACGAGAAGAGCGAAGCCAAGGTTGGCGATACCGTGCGGATCATTGAGACCCGCCCGCTCTCGAAAATGAAAAACTGGCGCCTCGTGGAAGTGGTCGAGCGCGGCGCGGAAGTGACGCCGGTGGCAGCATAGTTTCTGATTTATGTTACAGGTACGTTCAATTCTGGATGTGGCCGACAACAGCGGCGCCAAACGCGCGGCTGCCATCGGGGTGATCGGTCGCAACAAGCGGTACGCCATCATTGGCGATGTGATCAAGGCGCACATCAAGGAAGCGGCCCCGGACGGGACCGTGAAGAAGGGCGATGTCGTGGACGCCGTGGTGGTGCGCACCCGGCAGCCGATCCGCCGCAGCGACGGCTCGTACCTGCGGTTTGACAGCAACGCGATTGTCATCATTGACAAGGAGCATAATCCGCGCGGGACGCGCATCTTCGGGCCGGTGGCCCGCGAGTTGCGGGACAAGAAGTTCATGAAGATCGTTTCGCTCGCTCCGGAAGTGATTTGAGTTATGACTAAATTTCATGTAAAAAAGGGCGATGAAGTGGTGGTGATTGCCGGCGCGGAAAAGGGCAAGCGCGGCAAGATCATTTCGGTCGCGACCAAGCAGCAGCGGGTCATTGTCGAGGGTGTGCGCATGATCAAGAAGCACATGCGCAAGAACCAGAACAATCCCCAGGGCGCCATCATTGAGCGCGAAGGCACGATCCACATTTCCAACGTGATGACGGCGGAGAAATTTGACGCGCGCGCCTCGAAGCGCGCCCCGGCGACGGCGACGGCGTAAGAATCGATAACAGCAGACGAAAATATAAATTGCCCCGGCAAAATCCGAGGCCAAAGAAATGAAAGCAAGACTTTACGATAAATTTGTCAACGAAGTTCGCCCCGCCTTGATCGAAAAGCGGAAGTACACGAACATCCATCAGGTTCCCCAGATGGAGAAAATCGTCGTCAACATGGGTGTGAGCGCGTCGCTGGAAAAGGGCGCGGTGGATGACGCGGCGAAGGACCTGGCCATGATCACCGGGCGCAAGCCGGTCATCAGCCTGTCGCGCAAGAGCATCGCGAATTTCAAATTGCGCGAGAACCAGCCCATCGGCTGCCGCGTCACGCTGCGCCGCGAGGCGATGTATGAATTTTTTGACCGGCTGGTCGCCGCCGCGCTGCCGCGCATCCGCGATTTCCGCGGGATTTCGACCCGTTCATTTGACGGGCGCGGGAATTATTCGCTGGGCGTTGCCGACCAGACGATCTTTCCGGAAATTGAACTGGATAAAATCAAGCGGCAACAGGGCATGGACATCACGATTGTGACCAGCGCGCCGACAGATGCGGAAGCGTTGGATTTGTTGAAACTGATGGGCATGCCGTTCGCTGAAGGAAGATAATATTATGGCCAAGAAATCATGGTTGGAACGCAACAAGAAGAAGGCCGAAACGGTCAAGAAGTACGCCGTTTTGCGGGCGGAACTCAAAGCCAAGGGCGATTACGCCGGCCTGGCCAAGCTGCCGCGCAACGCCAGCCCCACGCGCGTGGTAAACCGCTGCTCGATGAGCGGACGGCGTCACGGCTATTTGCGCAAGTTCGCCTGCTCGCGCATGACGTTTCGCGAGGGCGCGCTGAACGGGTTGATTCCGGGTGTGACCAAAGCAAGCTGGTAAATTTATGACTGACACGATTTCCGATATGTTGACCCGCATCCGCAACGCCAGCCGCGTCATGCTGCCGGCCGTGGAATTGCCGCACTCCAAGATGAAGGAGAGCATCGCTCACATCCTGAAAAAGGAAGGTTATGTGGCCGAGGTTGCCGTCGAGGGCAAGTTGCCCAAGAAGATCAAGCTCAAGTTGAAATATGAGGGCCGCAAGAGTGTGATCGAGGGTTTGCGCCGCGTGAGCACTCCGGGTTTGCGCCGTTACGTAGGCGCCACGGACATTCCGCAGGTGCGCAACGGCCTGGGAATTTCCGTCGTCTCCACTTCGCAGGGAGTGATGACCGGCACGCAAGCCCGCAAGAACAATCTGGGCGGAGAATTGCTCTGCTACGTCTGGTAACCATTTAAAGTTATGTCACGCATAGGAAAACAACCGATTATCATTCCGCCCAAGGTCAAGGTGGCGGTGAATGGCCAGAAGGTCTCCGTCGAGGGGGCCAAGGGCAAGCTGAACCTGGAATTGCACCGCCGAACGAGTTTGAAGGTGGAAGGCGACAAGATTGTCGTCAGCCGCGCGGGCGAGGACGCGGAAGCGAAGGCCATGCACGGCTTGAGCCGCGCGCTGGTCAATAACATGGTCAAGGGTGTGAGCGAGGGCTTCGTGAAGAAGCTCGAAATCCAGGGCGTCGGCTTCAAGGCCGCTGTGCAGGGCAAGAATGTGAATTTGAGCCTCGGCTATTCCCACCCGTTGCTTTATCCCATTCCTGACCAGATCAAGGTCACGGTGGAAGAAAACACCAAGCTGACCATCGAAGGGCCGGACAAAGCCGAGGTGGGCCGCGTGGCCGCGGAAATCCGCAGCTATTATCCGCCGGAGCCTTACAAGGGCAAAGGTGTCCGTTATGTCGGCGAGAAGGTCGTCCGCAAGGAAGGCAAGACAGTCCAATAACCAATAATGGTTACGGCCAATCCGTGACCGCAAAGCCATGAGAACCGAAAAGAAACAAAGACTGGGGCAGCTTCGCCACTGGCGCATTCGCAAGAAAGTCATCGGGACGAAGGATCGCCCTCGTATGAGCGTTTGCTTCACCAATCAAAATATTCACGTCCAGTTCATTGACGACTTGGCAGGGGTGACGCTCGCCGCAGCTTCGACCTTGAACAAGGGCGACGCCAAGGGCAAGAAGTCCAGCGCAAATGTAATTTCCGCGAAGGCCGTCGGCACGAAAGCGGCGGAAGCTGCCAAGGGCAAAGGCATTAATCAAGTGGTATTCGACCGTGGCACGGCGCGCTATCATGGCAAGGTGAAAGCTCTGGCAGACGCGGCGCGTGAAGCGGGCCTGAAATTTTAATTCAACCAACAAATATTGTGGCAGAAATAACTAAAAGTGAAGGCGGCGGCGGTTTTGGCGGTGGCGGCGGCGGACTTCGCGGCGGTGGTGGTGGTGGCGGGCGTGGTTTTGGCCGTTCACGTCGCACCCGAGCTCCTGGCGACGCTCCCGAAATTTCGCTTGACGGAACTCCCTCTCAGGAATTGGTCGAGAAGGTTGTGTTCATCAATCGTTCCGCCAAGGTGGTCAAAGGCGGTCGGCGATTCAATTTCAGCGCGCTCGTCGTGGTGGGTGACAAGCGCGGACGCGTGGGCATTGGGTTGGGCAAAGCCGGCGAAGTGGCGGATGCCATTCGCAAAGGCGGCGAACTGGCCCGCGCGCACATGGTTGGCGTCTCGCTCAAGGATGCAACGATTCCTCATGAAGTATTGTCCCATTATGACGGGGCGAAAGTCCTGTTGCGCCCGGCATCGCCCGGAACGGGGATTATCGCGGGCAAGACCGTTCGTTCCGTGCTCGAATCAGCCGGGGTGAAGGACATTTTGACCAAGTCACTCGGTTCCAAGAATCCCGCCAACGTGGTTAAAGCCACCTTGAAGGCGTTGCTATCATTGCGGATGCGGGAAGATATTTATCGCAGTCGCGGTTTGGTGATCAAGAAGGCGGAAGTTCCGCCCACACCTCCGGCGGCGGCGGCAATCACAGCTTAAGTTTATGCGTTTACACGATCTCAAATACCGGCCTGGCGCCAAGCACCGTCGCAAACGGTTGGGTCAGGGCGAATCCAGCGGCCACGGCAAAACCAGCGGACGCGGTGGCAAAGGCCAGACCGCCCGCTCCGGCAGTTCCGTTCGCCCCGGATTCGAAGGCGGTCAGATGCCGTTGATCCGCCGCATTCCCAAGCGCGGCTTCAACAATGCCAGCCATACCATCGAATTCATCCCGGTGAATCTCGAAGCGTTGAACCGTTTTGAAGAGGGCGCGCGGGTTGACGAGACGGCCTTGCGCAGTCTCGGACTGGCGAACGGACGTTTGGTCCGCATCAAGGTTCTGGGCAACGGCGAACTCACCCGGAAGCTGACCGTCAGCGCGCATGCGTTCAGCGCCTCGGCACGCACGAAAATCGAGGCCAAGGGCGGCGTGTGCAAGATCATCAATCTCAAAGTTTCTCAAACGGCCCAACCAAAGCCGGTCAAGGCCGCAAAAGCCGCCAAACAGGAGGCCAAGTAGCATACCGCTTTCCAACTGATTCATGCTCGCTTCAATCGTCAACACGTTCAGTAACTGCTTCAAGATTCCGGAGTTGAAGTCGCGCATCAGCTTCACCTTCGTGGTGCTGGCGATTTGCCGGTTGGCGGCGTGGATTCGCATTCCCGGACTCGACGGCGCGAAGTTGACCGAATATTTCGCCACGAATACATCGAGCAGCGGCGGTGTGCTGGGTATGTACAGCCTGTTTACCGGCGGCGCATTGGAAAAATGCGCCATCGGAGCCTTGGGCATCATGCCTTACATCAGCGCCACTATCGTCATGCAACTGCTCACGGCGGTCGTGCCGAGCTTGAGCAAGATGGTGCGGGAAGAAGGCGGGCGGGTGAAGATCATCAAATACAGCCGTTACCTTACGGTTTTGCTTTGCATCGCGCAGGGCCTGTTCATGGCCATTAGTTGGGAACATCCGCAAGGCATCTTCAGCGGCTTCGTCGGCACGCTGGTTTATCCCGATCAGAATATCTGGTGGTATCGCTTCCAAACGGTGCTGATCCTGACGACTGGCACTTTGTTGTTAATGTGGCTGGGCGAACAAATCACCGAGCGCGGAATCGGCAACGGTATCTCGCTCGTTATCACCATCGGCATTCTGGCCCGTCTGCCGGCCGCAGGACAGGGGTTGAAGGATATGTTCTTTCCGGCAGTCGCTGGCCCGCAAACTTACAATTTTGGACATGCGATTGCGTTGCTATTCTTGCTCGCGGCTGTCGTGGCGGGCACGATCGCCGTGACCCAGGCGCAACGGAAGATTCCGGTGCAATATGCCCAGCGCGCGGTGGGACGGAAGATGTATTCCGGCGGGACTTCGTTCCTGCCTTTGCGGCTGAATTTCGCGGGCGTGATGCCGATCATTTTTGCCGGGGCCATTTTGATGGTGCCGCAGCAACTATTCTTCATGATTGGAAAGAGCTATCCGGATTTAAGATTCTTCAGCGGTTGGGCGACTGCTCTGGCGGACGGCTCCCCGGTCCATTTGATTATCTACACGCTGATGATATTGTTCTTCTCGTATTTCTGGACGGCCACACAATTCAATGAGTTGCAGATCGCTGACGATTTGAAGAAAAACGGTGGTTACATCCCGGGTGTGAGGCCCGGCCAGGCGACGAGCAATTATTTGAACAACTCGATGAAGCGCATCACCCTGGCGGGCGCGATCTTTTTAACTATAATCGCGGTGATTCCAATTATTTTGATCAGGCAGTTGCACATTCCGCAAACCGTCGGTTCGTTTTTCGGCGGCACCAGCATGTTGATTTTGGTCGGTGTTTTGCTCGATACGATGCGGCAGATGGAATCACACCTCATGATGCGTCATTACGACGGATTCCTGAAGGGCGGGCGCGGCGGCGGTTCGCGGCTCCGGGGCAGATTTTAACGATGCGTCAGGCTGCTTGACTTGAATTTGGTCCCGTCGCGGTTGCGCGCTCCGGAGTTGGTTGAAAATGATTATTTTGAAAAACGAACGGGACTTGGAAGCGATGCGACCTGCCTGCGTCGTGGCCGGGACGGTTCTCGATGAAGTGGCGGGGTTCGTCAAGCCGGGCGTGACGACGAAAGAAATTGATTTGTTTGCCGCCTCACGGATCAAGTCGCATGGCGGCAAGAGCGCGTTTTTGGGTTATCGTAAATATCCGTGCCAGATTTGCATCTCGGTGAATGAGCAAGTCGTGCATGGCTTGGCGGGACCGCGGCGGGTGGAATTTGGCGATATCGTAAGCCTGGATGTGGGCGTTTTGTATAACGGCTATATCGGCGATACGGCCCGGACAGTCGCCGTGGGCGGCTGCGGTGTGGCGGCGCAGCGGTTGATGGACGTGACGGAAAAAGCGCTGTTTGAAGGCATTGCGCAGGCGGTTCCGGGCAAGCGTGTCGTTGATATTTCGCGCGCCATCCAGAACTACGTGGAAAGCAATGGGTTCAGCGTGGTGCGCGAGTTTGTGGGCCACGGCGTGGGGCGCACGATGCACGAAGAGCCGCAGGTGCCGAACTTTGACGATGGCAAGTCATCGCCGAAGTTGCGTCCGGGCATGACCTTGGCGATTGAGCCAATGGTTAACGCCGGAACGCCGGGCGTAAAAATTTTGAATGATGACTGGACAGTGGTTACGCAAGATGGTTCACTGTCTGCCCATTTTGAGCATACGGTATTGGTTACAGAGGCTGAACCGGAGATTTTGACGTGGCCCGAACGGATGCCATCGAAGTTGAAGGTGCAGTAGTGGAAGCGTTGCCGCACGCGATGTACCGGGTCGAGTTGGCCAATGGACACCGGGTGCTGGCGCATTTTAAGGGCCGGGCGCGGGTGAACGCGGTTGCGCTGGCTCCGGGTGAAAAAGTAATGTTGGAAATGTCGCCTTTCGATTTGTCGAACGGTTGTATTGTCGGAAACGAAAAAAAATTATGAAAGTTCGCGCATCAGTGAAAAAGCTTTGCGAAAATTGCAAAGTCGTCCGGCGCAAAGGCGTCATCCGTGTCATTTGCACGAATGCCCGCCATAAACAGCGGCAAGGATAGAATAAAATTTTATGGCACGTATAATTGGAGTCGAAATTCCCGGCGAAAAACGCATTGATATCGCGCTTCGCTACATCTACGGCATCGGCCCGGTCAATGCGAAGGTCATTTTGGAGAAAGCCAAGATTGATTCGAGCATTCGCGCGAAGGACCTGAACGAACAGCAGATGTCGCAGATTGTTCACGCGATCCAGGACGGCAAGTATGTCATCGAAGGCGATTTGCGCCGCGAGTTGGGCATGAATCTGAAGCGTTTGCAGGGCATCAAATGCTATCGCGGCATCCGCCATTTGCGCGGACTGCCTGTGCGCGGACAACGCACCCAGACCAATGCGCGCACGCGCAAAGGCCCGCGCAAGACCGTCGGCGTCCAACGTAATCCCAATGCCAAAACCGGCATCCACTAATTTTTATTATGGCTGAAGAAATCAAAAAGAAATCCGCTCCCAAAAAAGAGGGGAAACCCGAGGGCGCGCCCGCCGCTGAGGACAAGGCTGCGGCAAAGACCGGCGAAGCCGGAACGCCCAAGCCCGGCAAGAAGACGGCTGCCACCCCCGAAGCCGCAGCGGAAGCCGCGCCGAAGACCGGCGAGGCTGTCGCCGCCGCCGCCGCGCCCACCGCCGCGGAATTGCTCGCCGACGATCCCAACGCCAAGAAGATCATCAAGGCCAAGGGCGCGAAGAATATTTTCACCGGCATCGCCAACATTCTCGCCACGTTCAACAATACCCAGGTGAGCATCACGGATTTGCACGGCAATCTGCTCGGCTGGTCGAGCGCTGGACGCGTCGGCTTCAAAGGCTCGCGCAAGAGCACGGCCTATGCCGCGCAGCAAGTGGCCCAGGACGCCGCCCGTCAGGCCATGGCCCACGGTATGCGCGAAATCGAAGTCCGCGTCAAAGGTCCCGGCTCCGGTCGCGAATCCGCCATCCGCGCTTTGCAAGCGATCGGCTTGGAAGTCACGGTCATCAAGGATGTGACGCCGGTTCCCCACAACGGTTGCCGCCCGCGCAAAAAGCGTCGCGTGTAAAAACAACTTTTAACCATCAACCATAATCTCTAGCAATGGCACGTTACACAGGTCCCCGCGTTCGCATCAGCCGCCGCTTTGGCGTGCCGATCTTTGGCCCAACGAAATATCTGGAACGTAGAAATTACGGTCCGGGCGTGCATGGCCCGAAGTCCCGCCGCAAGCACACCGATTACGGCCTCGGCCTGATCGAGAAGCAGAAGCTGCGTTATTATTACGGTTTGATGGAGCGCCAGTTTCGCGGCGTTTATGAGCGCGCTCTCAGACGCCGCGGTGTCACCGGCGAGCAGATGCTTCAGATTCTGGAGACGCGCCTGGACAACGTCGGCTATCATCTCGGTTTTGCCGCCACGCGCGCCGCCGCCCGCCAATTGATCAGCCACGGCCACGTCAAGGTGAACGGACGCAAGGTGAACATTCCCTCTTTCGCGCTCAAGGTGAACGATGTAATCGAAATCAAAGAGAACAATGTGTCGCGCCAACTGGCCACGAAGAACATGGAAATGTCCACCAGCCGCGCGGTGCCGGATTGGTTGTCGTTGAATAAGGAAGGCTTTAAGGGCGTGGTCATGCGCATCCCGACCCGGGATGAGATCCAGCCCATCGCCAACGAACAGGCCGTCGTCGAATTTTATTCCCGCTAATTGAACCCGCTCCCGGAAACGGGAGCATAAAAAAGGCAAATACACGGGCCGCGCCGGTGCGGGAATAAAAAACCTGCGATGCCAGATTACATTTGCCGGAAAGAAAAAGTATGCCAGTACGTTTAGGACGTTTTGAAATGCCCAAACGGTTGACCAAGGAAGAGTCAACCGCAACTGAAACCTACGCCAAGTTCGTCGCCGAACCCTTTGAAACCGGTTACGGCCACACCATTGGCAATTCCATCCGCCGGGTGCTGCTGTCTTCCCTTGAGGGCGCGGCAATCACCTCGATCAAGATTGACGGCGCGATGCACGAATTCACGACCGTTGAAGGCGTGGTGGAGGACATCACCGATATTGTATTGAACCTGAAAAAGATTCTGTTCAAGGCGCACAGCCGCGAACCCCAGACGCTTCTGCTTTCGGTCAACAAGGAGGGCGAAGTGCTCGCCAGCGACATCGAGTTGAACCAGAACGTCGAATTGGTTAATCCCAAGCAGCACATCTGCACGCTCGACAAGAAGAAAAAATTTGAGATGGAGCTGGAAGTCAAGGTTGGCCGCGGCTTTTGCCCGGGCGACGAAAATAAGAAACCCAATCAGGCGATTGGCGTGATCGCCATTGACTCACTGTTCTCGCCCGTCACGCGCGTTCGTTACGCCGTCGAGAGCGCCCGCGTCGGACAGCGGACGGACTATGACCGTTTGATTCTGGAAATCTGGACGGACGGCCGCATTTCGCCGGATGATTCCCTGACGCAGGCCTCGGCGATTCTGCAGCATCATCTCGACGTGTTTGTCGGCTACGACAAGAACGCGATTGAGTTCGAGGAAGTGGTGGACAAGCAGGACGAAGAGAAGACCAAGCTCAAGAAACTGCTCGGCATGAGCGTCAATGAAATCGAACTCAGCGTCCGCGCCGCCAACTGCCTGAACAACGCCAATATCACCACCGTGGGCCAGTTGGCCATGAAGACCGAGGCCGAGATGCTCAAGTACCGCAACTTCGGCAAGAAGTCCCTCAACGAAATCAAAGAAAAGCTGGCGACCCTTGGCCTGACTTTGGGCATGACCTTCGACGCGGACACGCTCGAAGCGCCCAAGGAAGACGCCGCTGCGCCAGTGGCCACCACCGTGGAGTAATAGTTTTATGCGACATCAAAAGCGAACCGCCAAGTTGGGACGCACCGGCACACACCGGAATGCGATGCTGGCCAATTTGGTTTGCAGCCTCATCAAACACAAGCGCGTTACGACCACCCTGGCCAAGGCCAAGGCGGCCCGTTCCGTGGCCGAAAAAATGGTCACCCTGGGCAAAGCCGGCACGCTGCACGACCGCCGTCTTGCGGCCGCCCGGCTGCATCAGGAAGATGCCGTCAAGATACTGTTCAACGAGATCGCTCCGGTGCAGAAGGAACGTCGCGGCGGTTACACCCGGATCATCCGGTTGCACGAACGCCAGGGCGACGCTTCGCAACTGGCGATTCTCGAATGGGTGGACGTGCCGGTTGAAGCCGAGCCGACTCCCAAAGCTGAACCCGAGAAGGCAGCGGCGGAAGCCAAGTCCTGACCGAGTAAATATAATTCAATCAAGCCAAAGCCCGTTCTCACGAGCGGGCTTTTCTCTTTGGCGGTCACGACCTTGCTTCACTTGGCGCGGAAGACTAAGTATTTCGGCGCGGGCACCCGGCAGAAAACAAACGGCAGCGGCCCAAAATCGTCCGAGTAGAAACCCGCGCCGCAGGAAGCGCTCATCGTGGTCAGGAAAGTTGACGCTTCGGCATCATACTCGAACCAGGGCGTGAAATCCGAAGGTGGTGGATTGAACACGAAGGAATTTTCCAGGGGCAAAATCATCACGTCGTTCGAGGAATGTGGCAGATGGTGGAAGTCAACCGGTCGGGCGCCCTGAAGCTCCATGTAATATTGAAATCCCCAATGGCCCTCGAACCAGGCGGTATGAGGCCCCACGCCCATTTCCTGCTGGATATGAGCAGCAGCGGCGCGTGCGGAGTTGGCCAGTTGGTAATCCGCCCAGGCTGCCATAAGAGCGACGACCAACGAGATTCCAAGCGGCGGCGCCAGCAGCCTGATCAGGTTCCCTTGGTGAAGTGACTTGCGAAGTTCCAACCGGCGTAAGAGCAAAATGGAAGCCGCCGGGAGCATCGGCAGAAGATAACGACCGCTTATCTGCCAACACATGACACAAGCAAAGACGAACGTCCCGACCACCCAGAGAAACAACAACAAAGCGGCTGCGGTCCTGTTTTGGAGCAGGTCCGCCGTTGCCAGAGCGATGAGACTCGCCCCCGCCGCCACAAAGAGCGCGACTTGAACCAGGAACAGCCAGTTGATGTGCCGCGCTTCCATGGCGGGAACGAGGGCCACTTTTTTTAGCGCCACCAGGCAAAACCCGGTCAAAACGAGCAGGATAAACGCTGTGGCCAATGTGCGCTTGCTCCATAAGAGAAAGGCCGCAGGCAGAAGGAAGATGAATGAGCCGCCACTGAAAGCCAGTCCGACCAGAATTTTCCAGGGGAGGTTGCCGCCGGTCCGCTGTTTTCCGGCAAAGGCGAAAGCATCAAACAAAGCTCCCTGCCCGTAGAGCTTGTGAGTCAACCATTCGTAGAAAACTAAAATGATACTTGGAAGCATAAGGTAGGCGAGCCAGGCGCCAATTTTGCGGCGCTCCATCAGCGAGTAAACCAGCGCCAGCGGGATCAAGGCGAATCCAAAATATTTCGTCAGCCCGCATGCCGAGATCAGAAGCGCTGAAATCCCCAAACTCACCCGGCTATTTTTCGCCAGCCCTTCCATCCAAAAAACCAGAGACCAGATCCAAAGCGCCAGCATCATCGTGTCGCACATGACGCTGGTGCCGGACACGAGAAACACGGGCGCCGCAATTGTCGCCAGACCCGCAGCCAAAGGATGGGCACAAAAGCGTTTTGCCAGCCGGTAAGTTCCCAACACCGCCGCCACCGCCGGCACTAGGAAACCGGCGTGCAACGCGAGCTCACTCCAGCCGAAGAACCGGCCGACCAGAGCCAGATAATAAGACGCCAACGGGGGATTTTGTGTTGCCGCGGACATGGCCTCGTCCCGACCGTACCAGTTCACATTGAAGTCGTAGAAATTCCAGGGATTCGACAACAGGTGGCGACCGCACCAGATAAAGAGGGGATCGTCTATGTGAAAAGCCTTACCCAGGAATGGGCACAAACACGCCAGGGTGGCCGCTATCAGGATCGCTTGCGCGAACACATCGTGTGGCGGCTTTCCTTTCATAAAAGGAGGGTTGCTTATTTTCAAGGTTATCCTGGCTGGCTTGGCGACCAAGGCGGGTTGAGGTTTTCCGGGGCCTCGCCGTTGTCCGATCTTTGCCGGCCTTATTCATGGGTTCGGCGGAACCGCAATTTGCCCCGCGAGGGTCAACCCTCCGGCAGCGGTTTGCCTTTGGTTTCCGGGGCCCAAATCAACGTTACCAAACCTAGCAGAAACACGAAAGAAAGAATCGTGGCCGACTTGCGGAAAGGTTCGCTCACGCCGTGTTGCAGCAGCAATTCGTTGAATTTACCCAGCAGGAGCGGAAAGACGGCGGCGAGGTATCTAACGACGTTGTAACAAAAACTGATCCCGGTGCCGCGCAGGCGGGTGGGGAACAATTCGGGAAAATAAATCGAGTAACCGCCGAAGACGGACAGTTGCGCAAAACCCATCAGCGGCAGCATCCAGTAGGCATCGCTCGGAGTATGCAGACTGTTAAACACAAAGATGGTGGTCCCGAGGCAAAGGATAAACGCACCCATGAACGCCTTGCGTCTGCCCAGATAGGTCGCCACAAAAGTGAACGTGAGCATGCCCAGGAAGGCACCCGCGTCCTGCAGTGCCGTGGCCTGGCTCCGCACGGCGTCCACAATATTTTGCGGCTGGCCTTTCAATGCGGTGGAAATCAACTCCGGCGAAAAAAATCCAATTCCCCACAAGCCCGCCATGCCGGCCAGCCCCAGCCCGACACCAACCAAGGTGTGCTTTCTCCAGAGGGGATTGGCAAACAGACTGGCGATGGAGCCGACTTTTTTGGAGCCATCCCCATTTTCGGCGGCTTTACGCTTCGCCTCCTTCCACGGTTCAGGCTCGTGCAGAACCCAGGGAATAATCAAGGCGAGCACGGCGGGAACCGTGCCCGCGAAAAAAACAAAACGCCATCCGGCGTAACCATGATAAAAGTCCTTTGCTCCCGGTTGAATCCAACCGCTCAACAGTGATCCTGAAATGTTGCCGAAGGCCGAGAGCGCTTGCATCGCGCCGAGCGCCAGAGGCCGCACCCCTGACGGAACGCTTTCGGCCAGCAAAGTAGTCGCCGACCCGAACATGCCGCCAATTCCGAGTCCGCCGAGAAAGCGGTAAAAAAGAAATTCATATTCCGTCCGCGCCAGGCCCGTTAGCCCTGAGAATAATGTATATGCGAGCAACGTCGCCACGATGGTTTTTACGCGACCGACGCGGTCACTCATCATTCCGAACAGGATTCCACCGGTCGCCCAGCCAACCATCAAAACCGTCGTTGCCGCGAAAATTGCCTTCTTGATCTCAATATCCGTGGCGCTGGCGCCGAGAAGTTCCCGCATCGCCGGTTCGCGGGCCAGAGTAAAAATCCGCTGCCCCATGCAGTCAAACAGCCATCCGGCGGCGGCGATGATAAAGACCAGCCAGTGGTAGAAAGTTACGCCCGCAAAGGGTGAAGTATTTGGGGATGTATGGGAACCGCCGGTCTGGTTTTGCGCGAGCATGGCCACTGGAAAGTCTTTTAAAATTGGCGCCTATGTGTCAAGCAGCGTAATCCGGACGGAGCGGATTTAAGCCAAGGGATTATACTTTGGGTTATAGGTTACTTCGCCATTTCGAGACAGACCAAATGATCTTCGCTGCGCAGATAAAGTTTGTTGTGCGATAGCACCGGCGCGGCCCAGCAAGGATGGTGCAATTGCGGCACTTGAAAACGGCTGATTTCCTCTGGTTGCTTCGGATTGGGCTGGAATAGTCCCAATATGCCGCCTTCGCCCAGACAGATTAATTTTCCTTCCGCCAATATGCTCGAACCGCGGCCATATACGCCTGGTGTCCGCGCGCTATGAGGAGGCCAGCTTTCGTCGCGGTCCCACATCAGCTTGCCCGTTCTAAACTCGACGCATCGCATCCGCGCATCCGGTTCATTTCGTCCGCTGAAGGCGTAAAGAAAACCATCCAGATAAATCGGCGTCGTCCAGTGGATTTCCAGCGAAGTCCCGCGCCAGATTTCCTTCACCCCTTTGCCGTCGCCATTCAACTGGAGCAACACCGAGCCGACCTTGTAGTAAGCGCCGGAGATGAAAATCAAATCATCCACCACCACCGGGCTCATCGCGTTGACCGAATCATTCGCGGTCGAACGAAACCAAAAACTGAAATTGACCGCGCCCGTTTTGGGGTCCAACGAAACCAATCCCTGGCGCATCAAGCAAAGCACCTGTCGCCGACCATGTATCGTCGCCAGGACTGGTGTTGAATAACTCGCCTGTTTTTCCCACGATTGCCAGCGCACCGTTCTTTCGCCCCGCCAGCCGGTCATCGGCACGCCCTGCCAATTTTGTTCGCCGACACTTTCCCAAACTGTCTTTCCCGTTTTGGCATCGAACGCCACCATGCCCGAGTTGGGTTGCCCGCCGACCATCACCAGCAACAAATCGCCATCGAGTATCGGGGTGCTGCCGACGCCGAAGAACGCGTTCGGCACGTTGAAGTCCGCCGCTGTGTCTCGTTGCCAGACCCGCTTGCCGGTCGCCAACTCGAGGCACGTCAGCTTGCCCTCCGCGCCGAGGGTGTAGCAAAGATTTGAAGTGAGCAGGGGAGTGCAACGCGGCCCGTTATTATATCCGTAAGGATCAATAAAATGGCTTTCGTAACCAAAATGCCAAAGCGATTTTCCCGTGTCTGCCTCCAGGCACTCCACAATCTCCTCGTTGGCAATGCGGTGGAGCAGCACGAGGCGATTGCCGAGGACGGACGGCGCGCCGAAACCGGTGCCGATGATTTTGTCCCAGACCAGCGGCGGCCCATTGGTGGGCCACCTATCAAGCAAACCGGTTTCGTCCGAAGTGCAATTCCCATGCGGCCCGAGAAATTGAGGCCAGTCTTCACCGGTGTTTTCGGCGGCCGAAAGAGTGAAATTAATTACAAGCAGAAATACGGCCAGGAGAAATTCCGTCCAGCGGATCCGACCGAAGAAATGGAGGGGTTTCTTCATGTCCTAATATCCCAAAAGGATGGTGTGGCAGCGCTAATCCCGGTCCCTGCATGGTGGAAGGCCGCCGCCACACCATTCTTCCCAATTTGCGCACAAGCGGCGCATTCATTCTGTCCTCCCAGGCAATCCCGGCGCGCACAACCGCGCGGCACGGGCAAGAGCTGTTTTCGTCTGTTCATGCAACTCGACGATTTGCCCGTGCTGGCGCAAACGTTCCCATCATTCCATAGTCTGATATGGAAACAATAGTAAGACAGGAAAGTTGCGAAAGCGTTTGGAAATATTTCAACATTCTTGTTTGGAGTCCAGCCTTTAGGCTGTCGGCGCTAGAAACACGCTGAAGCGTGGACGCCGAATGACTGTGGTTCCAATTTTATGCAAGCGGACTGATTTTCAAAAAAAACCGTTAGAACCGCAAAAATATCTTCCGCCGATAGAGAAAGTGGAGGAAGCCGAAGGTAATAATCACTGCGACGAGCGCCACGACCAGGTCGCCCAGTCCCTGATATTGACGGTTGAAGAAGTTTTGGATAGCGCCACCGGCGAACCGGCTGGCCAGTTTGGGAAAGCTGGTGACGATGCCGTGGATCAGATAAATCGTGATGGAGTTCATGCCCATCCAGACGAATGGCTGGCACCACCATTGGAATTTCATTATGTCCACCACCCAATAGAACACGCCCAGCAGGATCGCGCTGTAACCGCCGGCCACCAGCACGTATGACGAGGTCCAGATTTTTTTAATGACCGGGAATTGTGTGCCCCACAGCAAACCGAGCAGTACCGCGCCCGCGCCGAACGAGATTAGATAAATTACCTTTTTCGCGTCGGTCACGCTGGCATACTTAAGTATCAACCCGGCGAACATGCCCAGCAGACAGGTGGCCACAGCCGGGATGGTGCTCAGAAGGCCTTCCGGATCGTATGTGCCGTCCCACTTCATGCCGGGCAAATATTTTTGATCGAGATATTGGGTCAGGGTGACGCCTTGAACATAGGAGCCATGAATCATGTTCGTGCTCGCCATATTGAGTTGCTCAACCTTCGGATAATTATCCTTGGTGATGACTTGTGTTCCGCCGGGCACTGGCCGCACATCGGGAAACGGCACCCACGCCAGCAGCGCCCAATAGCCAAGCAGAAACGCAGCGGCAATCACCAGCATCGCGCGCGGCTTGAAAAAGCAGAAAATCAAACCGCCAAATAAATAACACAGCGCGATCCGGTTCAGCACGCCCATTAACCGCATGTCCGGCCACGTTTTGGAAAAGCCGCCGTAATAAAATAGCCCGGCGGCGAAAAGAATGACACCGCGGCGGATGACGCGTTTCACCGCCTTGGACCGTCCCTCCTGGTGCATGATTTTCGTCAGCGAAAACACCGCCGACACGCCCATCAAAAAGACAAACAGCGGGAAGATCAAGTCCTCAAAATGAAACCCCTCCCATTCGGCGTGTTCAATCTGGTCCGCCAGAATTCCGACTGGCTTGGAGTTGCTCATCTCACTCAGCGCCGCGATGATTTCCTCCGCGCCGACGATCCAGAACATATCAAAACCGCGCAAGGCATCCACCGACATCAATCTCCTGGCCACGGGCACGCCCAGAGTGGCGCTGGCCGGCGCTGAAACTTCAGCGGCAGTTGCTGATGGCGTGGACGTCAACATTATAAAAGGTCTAGGCGATGCCGCGAAATCAAGCAAGACAAAATGCGCTTCCCAAGGGAGCGTGGCCTTGAATCAAAATCCAAGACGCTCTTGAATTCTTCCGGCTGCCGGGCGAATTTGAAAATTATTTCCCCCTCAAGCGAAATTAAGCGGTACCAAGCGGTACGAAACGGTACGCCGTCGTGGTCAACCGGAACAAACCGCCTACAACGCGGTTTATCCCACAATCCAGTTTTAGATGTCTTTTCATGCCGGCATTTCAACACGGCAGCCTGGACAAAAGCTGTCCAACCCTCCCCGTTCTGCAAATTCTGTTCATTCTCTCTCCATTCAGAGTGGGGTTCATGGCTTTGCCTTGCCCAAATCCACGCAGACCAATTTGTCCTTGCTGCGTGCATAGAGCAAACCATCGGCCAGAGCAGGGTACGCCCGCACCTGGAAGGGCAGCACTTCGGCGCGCGCATTGGGCTTGAATCCTTCTGGCGTGGCTTCGGCACGGATAAGCACACCGCGCTCCGTCAAAATCAGTAATTGATTGCCCGCCAATGTGACCGTGGCCGCACCGGGTGAACTGTCCTGCCAGCGGATTTTTCCGGTCAGCAACTCCACGCAACGCAAGCTTGGGCCGGGCGATGAACCCGGATCGGTCCGGCCATCAATGCCATAGAGAAATCCGTTTCGTTCCACGCTGGTTGCATAGTGATTGGAAAGCACATGGTCCGCCGACCAGACTTTTTCCACCGTGTTGTTTTTCACGCGTAATAAAATCGCCCCGGTGCCGTAACTGGCGGAAAGGAAAATCAAATCATCAATCACCAGTGGCGTTGCGGAGCTTACCGAAGCGTGAATCGGCGGACGCCAGGGATATTGGAATTGGATTTTGCCATCCACCGGGTCCAGCGCCACCAAACCGCTTTGCGTAAAGAAGAACGCGTAATGCCGCCCGTTGACCGTGGCGGCGACGGGTGAAGAATAGCTGGCAGCATCGCTGGTGGCCTTCCAAAGCACTTTGCCCGTTGCGGTGTCAAAGGCCACAATCCCCGCGCCGTCGCTACCGCCGATATTCAGCAAGACCGCATTGCCCTCCACCAACGGCGAACCGGCAATGCCAAAGAAACCTTTTGCCGCCGCAAAATCCTTTTTTGCATCCACGCTCCAGAGTATCTTGCCGGTTGCAAAATCCAGGCAATGCAACCTCCCTTCCGCGCCGTAAGTAAAGATGAATCCCCCGGCGATGCTTGGCGTCGCGCGCGGGCCTGCGTCAGAAACTATATCGCCTTCATAGGTTGTTGGATAAGCGAACGACCATAATTGTTTGCCCGTCTTTGCGTCCAGGCATTCCACCGTTTCCTCGTCCTTCACACGATGGAACAGCACCAGTTTGCCTCCCGCGACCGCCGGACCGCTGAAGCCCTGGCCGATTGATTTTTGCCACACCACCGGCGGACCATCCTGTGGCCATTTTTCCGCGAGGTCCGTCCCGGCATAGACTCCGTTACGCGTTGGCCCAAGAAATTGCGGCCAGTCGGTCCCGAACGCAGGCGAAATGGCGAGCCAGGACAAAGCGAGGGCGAGGTGAAATTTCCTGATCATGTTGGGAGCACATTAGGGCAACCTGATTGCTCGGTCGAGATGGCTGGCGGCGGCTCGTCTCCACCGACTTGTTATGAACTGTCGAATACTGTTCACCCCACATCGAGCTGCGACCGTGATCAAAGTCGTTCCTCGGCACGTCGAATGTGCTCCACCAGGGATTGCTTGGCGTAACGCGCAGCGATTTGCCCGAAGCCGACCGGAGTTACATCCACTTCCATATCCTCGCCGATCTCCACTTGTTGCTTTATGCGCCGGGCGTCAAGGAGGGATATTCCCCCGAGTTTGTCCCCGACCTTTTCGGCAACTAGCAGCTTCGCGAAGGCCTGAATTTCGCCGCTTTTCTGGTTGATAACGACACGCAACTGGCGGAGCGGACCTACTGCCTGCTTCGCGGCACAAAGTAACATCTCCTCAACTGCCTTGGTGAGCGCCTCTCGGTGCTTGCTTCGTTCATCCTCGTACATAACCAATTTGCTTGGCTCAATTCCCGGTGGGCAACTTCGCCAGTTCATCCGTCGCGTCTTTGTATCCCTGCGCCGAGGCTTTGGCCAGCAAATCGCGCCCCTTGGCGGGGTCTTTATCCACGCCGTCGCCGTTCAAGTAGCGCACGCCCATTTTATACTCGCCATAAGCGTCGCCCTTTTCGGCGAGTTCCTTGTGCCAGGCCAGGACGCTGGATTCCTTTTTCGCTTTCGCGGCTGCGAGCGCAGCTTTCTGTTCGTCGGTAAGTTCCGGCACATAGACGGTTCCGTAGTCCAGGTTGGGCAGGTCGTCTTTGCTGCCGGATTTGTAGGCGACGAGGCGGTCGTTGCGGGAAAGCAGTTGTCCCACGGCCACGCGCCGCGGATAACGGCTGAGGAAGAATGTGGTCGTCGTGGCGCCGCCGTTGTTTGGCAGCAGGTAACAGAGCGGTTCTCCGAACCAGCCCTGGAGCACCAGTCCGCTCGCGCTCACCGTCGTGACATGGCCTTCAAACTGGACCCACTCGGCGCCCTTGACGTAATTCGTCTTCTCATTCAGTACCCGCCAGGGATCGGTGGGGATAAAGTTCGCCTGGTACCCCGCCACCGTTTTGGCCTGGTCGGCGGAAGCGGCGGAGGCTGCATCGCCGGAAGTGCCGTCGGTGGGGGAATTCGTGGCGCCCTTCTTGTGATGTGGCTTGGTGGTCTGCGCTTGCGCCGAGACGGCGGCAGCCATCAGGCAGAAAATCAAAATGCGCAATACTCTTTTCATGGCTCGTCCTTTCAACTACGCAATCCGCAGGCGTTTCCGGCACACGCGGATTGTTGTCAACGGTCACAAAATACGCCTGTCAGCTTGGTTAGTCCAGCACGGAATTTCTGGAAAGCTCCAAGCACCAAGCACCAACCTCCAGAGAAACACCAAGCTCCAAGCTGCAAGACGCCTGTGACGATTGCGCCCATCGGAATTGGAGCTTGAAGACTGATGTTTGGATGTTCTCTGGAGGTTGGCGCTTAGTGCTTGGTGCTTTCCCTCACCGCCGCAACAACATCCAAAGGAGCACAACCAATAAAACCACCCCGACCATCCACCAAAACCACGCGATTCCTCGCGGCTTGGGCGTCTTCTCCTCGAACTCCCGCTTAACGAAATCGCCGTAATCAAACTCCTCGTCCGGCAAATCCAAGCCACTGGTTTGCGCCGCTTCGGACCAGCCGGTTTCCTCGCAAGACCCGCATTCCGGGCACGCCTTGGCCCGGCGTGGCACCTCCGCGCCGCAATTGGGGCAAATCTCGGGAGCCATGTTATCGCAATTTCAAAGGGCAAATTTCAAATTTCAAATTGGCACGACGGTAAGTTCATCGCGGCGTAAGGGATCGCCTCGACTTGGACGTGACTAACCAAGGCTGAGTTGCTGGCATAAGTTGCGGCTGGTTCGATTGCCAAAAGTCTGTCAGCCGACCGTAAAATCAACGTTGTAGCACTCCCATCCAAAGGATTGCCCAGCGTAAGGATCGGCAATGATTTCCAACATTTGCAATTTGAAATCCAAAGGCTCAGCCCATTCCCGCGTATTCCTCGTCGGTTTTCAAGTCGAGCCCCATGAGCACGTAATCATGGGAAAGCGCCTGCATGTCCTTCACGTAGCTCTCCAGCCGCAGCAGGTTGCTGAAACCGAGCAGCGCGAATACTTTCATCGCGCCTTCCTGTTCGCCGATGAATTCCGCCTCGACCTTTTCCAACCCTCCCTGCCGGGCGATGGCGATGATCTCCGTGACCAGCGATTTGGCGATGCCGCGACTGCGATATTTCGGATGCACCAACACGCTGACGCGGCCGATGTGCCGCTTCCAGCCGCCGAGACTTTGATGCAACGTGGCGCTGCCGACGATGGCGCCATCTGTCAGGGCAAGCAGGGGCAGGTTGCGCCCCAGGTCAATGTTTCGGCACCAATCCCGGATGACTTCCGGCTCCGTCACGCGATGCTTGATGAACATGCGTTCCTGCTCGGGGACACTGAGAAAGAACTCATGAAACGCTTTCTCGTCATCCCGGCGCAACGGGCGCATTTTGCATTTCAACCCGTCCTTCAACTTGATTTCTTTCGGATACTTCTGTAGTTCCAGTTCAATAGACATAAAATCTCCCAGTTTGAATTTTCTCCAGTCTCCTCAGAACCAACCACAAAATCAAGGCCGAAAAACAAGGGCTTTGTGGATCGAGTTGACTCAAAATGAGAGACACCGAAAACCTGTGTGTGAAAAGAAGACTTGAGAGAGCAGAGCGACTTCAACGGCTGCGTCGGCGTTACGCCGGGCGCGGTGAGGAAGGCCCGCAGCATCTGGCAGTTCGTCGGGACAACACCTGAAAATTGCTTTGAAAGCGGGGCAAAACCCCGTATGG